>OHKJ01000473.1_pt1 | contig 21717 bp, 9 predicted proteins | sample 1568791 | NCBI WGS metagenome assembly OHKJ01 (sample SAMEA3879584, study PRJEB24766) | human gut metagenome | biome: human-associated habitat; feature: feces | place: USA | collected 1985/1987 | reverse complement strand
CCCCCTCTATATTGTCCTGCCATATTTCATCCATACTCACTACATATTTGGGATAATGGTCATTAATGGCAAGTAAAGGTGTAAACTCCCTGTCAATGGTGGCCTGCGATGCCAATTGATAAGTGACCTGAACATAAATCTTCTCTTCTCTGCGCAATGCCACGAAATCGACCTCCTTATCATCCTGCTTACCAATGTACACTTTATAGCCTCTCCGCTTCATTTCCCAATATACCACATTTTCCAACGCTCCAGCTATCAGGCGGTCTTTATATCCCATTACCGAGTAAATAAGCGACAAATCACTCACAAAATATTTTTCATTGGTCTGCAGCAATTCTTTCCCTTTTATGTCGTAACGCTGCACACGCTGAATGATAAATGCTCCTTCTAAAGCACTCAAATAGTTATAAATAGTATTAATATCTACCTTACGTTGCTGATTTTTGAAATAATCGGCAATATTCTTTGCATTCAAACGATTACCGATATTATCAAAAACAAATTTCACTATTCGTTCCAGCAGTTCCACATTACGAATGCCATGGCGTTGCACTGTATCACGCAAAATAACAGAAGAATAAATATCATACACAATCTTATAAATAGCCTCATAAGTATAATCAGCCGTATGAATAGCAGGAAAACCACCCATACGCAAATATTTCCGAAACTCCTCATGAATTCCTATTTTATCTTGAAACAAGGACAGACCATGAAAATCCAGATACTCCCTGAAAGAGAGAGTCATAATATGAAAGTCAACATATCGGCCAGCCAAATAAGTAGAAAGTTCTGAAGAAAGCATACGGGAGTTAGAGCCGGTTACATAAATATCCACATCCCAATCTACCATAAACGAATTAACTGCCTTCTCCCAATGTTCCACTTCCTGTATTTCATCCAGAAGAATATAATATTTCTCCTTTGCACTTTTCACCACATTGCTGATATGGATATATAAAGCTTTAGCATTTTTCACATCCATCCATTCGAAACTCTCAAAGTTCATGTAAATGATATGGTTTTTATCCACTCCTCTCTTCATGAGTTCCTCACGGATTAATTGCAAAACAACCGATTTCCCGCAACGACGGATCCCGGCAATCACTTTTACAAAAGGCTGGTCTATAAAGGGAATGATTTGCTGCATGTATAGTTCTCTATCAATCATATCGGCAAAATGTTTTAGGGATTACAACCACAAAGATACACTATTTCCGGGAGACCTTTAGGGTTATACCCCGAAGAAAAGGATTGTTTTCGATTTTTTTTAGGGTTATACCCCGAAAACAATAACAAAAGCAAGAAAGTCTTCGCCACTTTAAGTACAACTCAACCGATGCTCTGATTATTAACAAATTCTCCGGGTTTAATACCGAATTGCTTTTGGAAACATTTGGCAAAATAAGATGGATTATTAAAACCTACCATATAGCAAATCTCATTGATCCGGTATTTATTCTCTGAAAGCAAGGCAGCAGCTTTCTTTAACCTCACAATCTGAATCAGTTCATTCGGAGTAACATTAGCCAGCGTTTTTATCTTGGCAAATAATCCGGAACGACTGATGCAAAGTTCTTCTGCCAGAAAATCAACAGACAGTTCCGAATTTGAGAAGTTTTGCTCTATAATCTCATTGATACGGGTAAGGAATTTATTATCCATAGAGTTATTGGCAATACTGTTCAACGGTACCAATGGCATTTTAGAGAATTTCTGACGCAACAAATTACGCAGATCAAGCAGATTCTTAATACATGCTTCCAGATACTGCACCGAGAAAGGCTTTTCAATATAAGCATCCGCCCCGCAGTCCATACCTTCTATCTTTGAATTCGTATCCGTTTTAGCTGTCAGCAAAATAAACGGTATATGACTGATGGCCTGATCGGCACGCAAAGCCTTGCAAAGTTCCACCCCATCCATGCGCGGCATCATCCAGTCGCTCACAATCAGGGTCACATCATTCTCTTTCAACTTTTCCAAAGCCTCTATCCCATCTTCAGCCGTAAGAATAGAGTATTGATTAGAGAAATTGCCGGAAAGGAAGTTCAGCATTTCTTCGTTATCATCCACAATCAGCATGACCGGTTTATCCTTAGAGACCGCCACCGGTAAGCTTTCCGACAAAATATCCTCGGGAATTGCCGGATTCAATCCATTCGTTTCCCCTTCCTGAATTGCCTCCTGACTTTGTTCGATGGGCAATGTTACTATAAAGGACGATCCTTTATTGACTTCAGACTCCACTTCTATGCAGCCATTATGAGACTCCACAATGCTTTTCACAATGCTCAGTCCAATACCTGTACCGGGTTTATTGTCCATGGCCTGATAGAAAGGTTTGAAAATCTTCTTCTGATCCTCCTTACTTATACCGATTCCATTATCCGTTACCCTGATTACAAATGTATGCTGTTCCGGTTGCACCACACACGAAAGGATAACTTCATCTTTTGTATACTTACTTGCATTCGTCAGCAAATTACTGATAAGCTTTGTGACAGCCTCGCTATCCACCATAGCCGTAAAATTCGCATCGGGATACTCCACCGTAAGATGAGCACCATGTTGGGTAATGAAAGGATTAAACCGTTCACAAACAGCCTCCAGCAATTGACGAATATTCTGTGAGGTGTATTTCATGGTCATCCCCTCCTGTTCCACTTTGCGGAAGTCCAACAACTGATTTACCAGGAACAATAATCTCTGACTATTACGGTCTATAATATTAAGGTCATCACGCAGCATCGCCGGCATAGGTATGGATGATCTCATAATCTTTTCCAACGGACCAATGATAAGCGAAACCGGAGTACGGATTTCATGAGCTATCATTGTGAAAAACTTAATCTTAGCCTCATGCACCTCTTTCTCTTTATTCACATTCAGTTGCTTAATTTCTGCTGTATGTTTCTTTTCACTCCTTTTCAGCAGAAAGCGGATGAAGAAAGTCAATGCCACACACAACAACAGGAAATAAAGCAATTTGGCCGGTAGACTCCAATAGAAAGGCGGATGAATAACTATTTTCAGGCTTGCTTCCTGCTCGCTCCAGATACCATCGTTGTTAGTAGCTTTCACCTTAAAAGTATAGGTTCCGGCAGGCAGATTGGTATAAGTAGCCTTATTTTGAGAACCTACATAATTCCATTCTTTATCAAAACCCTCCAGTTTATAGGCATACTGATTCTTTTCGGGCGTACAATAGCTCAATGAGGCATAAAGCAAGCTGAAGACATGATCTTTATAAGATAATTCCAGCTGTTCCATATGGTTCAGAGCCTTCGGCAACAACTTATCACCTATCCGGATCTCTTTATTGAATACTTCCAGTCCCGTAATAATTACCGGAGGGAGTACCTTGTTCGTTTTAATCTGATAAGGATAGAAAGCATTAAACCCATTTACAGAACCAATGTAGATTTTCCCATCGGAAGCTTTCAAAGCAGCATTCACCAGAAACTGCTCGCTTTGCAATCCGTCGCTTCGTGTAAATACCTGGCAACTTTCTTCGGGAGTATATCGCACCAGCCCTTTTGTAGTAGTCAGCCATAAGACACGCTGATCTTCAATAATGGCACAAATATTACTGCTGGGAATATCCAATGGAATTAATTCAAATTGGTCTTCCTTTGCATTGTATTTGCAAAGTCCGTTCATCGTTCCAATCCACATTTCCCCATTACCATCTATCAATACACAATTCACCTGATCGTTAATCAATGCACCGGGAGCATTGCTATGTACATAATTCGTCCATTCCTGCTTATCCGGATTATACTTGAACAGCCCGTTTCCCTGAGAAGAGAACCAGATATTTCCATCGGCATCCTGATCTATGTCCATGATCCAGGAACCAAGATCTCTTATTCGGGTAAAGTTATCCTCTTCCCTGTTATACAAGTTTACTCCCGACATGGAAGTTACCCAAATACGTGCTTCACGGTCCTTAAAGATAGCATAAGAACTGCTTCTATCAAGGGTAGTGGGATCTCCCGCTTTAGTTGTATAAATCCTAAATCCCCCTGTCTTTGTATTCAACACATTAACTCCCCCCGTATAAGTACCAATCCATAAATCATCACCATCCATACAAAGTGCATGTACGTTATGATAAGAAAGACTATTTCCGTGCTCATCGGGTAGATAATGAGTAAAGTGTTTATCTTTAGGTGAAAAGCAACTCAAACCACCATCATCAGAGGCAATCCAAATATGCCCGTAAGTGTCTTCACAAAAGCGTCCGATAACAGTTCCATTGACAGAATTGGAAAAACGAGAATGAGCAAAGCACTCAAACTGCCCGGTATTGGGTGACAGATAATTCACACCTCCATAGAAAGTTCCTATCCAGATTCCACCTTCACGGTCTTTTACAATAGGATAAACAAAACGATTGGACAAAGAATAAGGATTCGTTTCATCTTCTGTAAATAATTGGTGTTCGCATGTAAGGGTATTAAACAGTAAAAGCCCGTCATCCGAACCTATCAGTAGTTGATGGGGAGCATATTCCATCAAAGAGTGAATATGCGTTGCCCCTTTACCATCCGACGGGTGCAAGTAAGTAGTTGCCTTACCGGTATACCGGTCTATCTTTTGCAAACCGCACTCCCAGGTTCCCAACCAGAGTGCATGTTCAGAATCTTCCAGCATAACCAAAGAGTTGGAATCATACCCACCCGTGTCGTAGGTAATATGGAAAGGCTCAAATTTATTCTCCGCTTTATTCAACTTAGAAACGGTCGGGTTTCCCCAATTAGTAACAGCCCATATTTGATTTTCACTATCAATCAACACGCTGGCCATCAATCCATCAGCATCTTTAAACTCATAACGCTCCAGATAACGTTTGGATACATTATATTTGAAGATTCCCTGACCTACGGTTGAAAACCACAAATTACCATCCCTGTCTTCAGCAATATGATTCACATTGGTTTTAATGCTATCTCCTTTGGCAGTCAGAAGTTTAAACGGCTCGAAGTTCTCTGTTTCATAATCATAAATATAAACTCCGTCCCCTGTTCCTATCCAAATCCTATCTGTAGTATCGTATAAAAATGAAATATAATCATTAACTCCTTCCGGATTCAATCTGTATATTTTAATAGTGGTACCGTCATAACGGTTTAGACCATCATCCGTACCTAACCACATAAAGCCATATTTATCCTGCATAATAGCACGTACAGCGCTGGAGGATAATCCATCTTCTACCGAAAAATGACGAAACCAAAAATCAGTAGAACCGGCAGAAAGCATCAGCGGAACCATAACAGCTACCATCGCAAGGATAATCTTTTTCATTTCTTTACCAGATATTGGTTGAACATAATTCCCAGTACAATCAATATAAGGCCGATATACGTTGTAAACACAATTTGTTCACCCAATATGATTGCAATAAAGAACAAAGACAAGAAGGGAGACAGGTAGCAAAGCTGATTGACCAGTGCCGGATTCGTAGTTTTCCGCATGGCAAGGCTGAAAAAGATGAAAGGGATACCCATCTCAAATCCGCCGACATACATTCCTGACAAGATACCGGGCAAAGTATTCAAGTGAACACCCACTATCATTGCGCCAACCAGCAAATATGCCGTACCAAACAAAAAGCTCATAAACAGTGCAACGCTACCATCTGTCCGATCCTTAAATTTATTATTTATCATCCAGTACATAGCCCACAACAAGGCACTCAATGCTGCCAACAACAAGCCATGAACAGGTATATCCATGCCACCCGACTGCCCGGTTCCTACAGAAATAAGTACTACTCCACCCAAAGAAATAAACATACCGATATATTTCTTCGGAGGTATGGGCTGATGGGCAAATAGGGCCAGCAATATTAATAGCACAATAGGCCATGCATAATTGATAGGTTGCGCCACTTGTGCAGGCAGCAAATCATAAGCTTTAAACAACACCAGATAATAAGCCACTGGATTCAGTAAGCCTAATAATGCAAAATATCCCCATTGCCGGGCAGGCAATGCAGACAGTAGTTTCCACTTCTTCTGGAAGGTCAGCAAAAGGGCAAATATAAGTAATGAAGTACAACTGGCTATCAACAACATCTCAAAATGAGTAAGATGCGTCAAAGCAATTTTAAAAGCGGTGGCAACAGTAGACCAACTAAGCACCGCAATACAGGCATAAATGATAGCCCTCGTATTGTTACGACTATTTACATAAGTTGCCCTTGCAAGCATAGCATTTTGTTTATAAAGGTTTACTTCCTGTAACTTTGATGCGATATGGCCATTGGGCATCTTTTTCCTCTGGATTGGGATTCATCCAATGTTCAGTAGGGGCACCCATCACAACCAGCCACAAATGAGTCAAATTATTTACTTTTGGAGCTGTAAAAATAATACTTTTTCCGCTATTATCACTCACATCCCCATAAATAGATTTACCATCCTCCGTTATGGCTACAAAACCATAACGCCAATCGGCTTTATCCGTATGAATTGCATTATATCCTTCCTTTCCTGCTTCTCCGCAGAACTCTACTTTTACTTTCTTTCCCTGTTCAGGTAAAGCTAACGGAATAGCATTAAATCCATAATTCTCGGGACAGTTGTCCGGTGCGATTTCATACCACCCGTCCGATAGAGTGGTTAAGCTGGTAGTATATTTATTGGCATACGGTCGAGTTTCTTTCCATACACGAGAAAAATCCCAGTTGATAAAATGACGATAAGCATCAAACATTTCATCACAGAACTGCTTCTGATCTAATCCGGTCATCCGCTTGTAAGTTATCACCGGATCTTCTCCCCGCTTACCTTGACGATAGAGTTCGGCAATAAAAGGTAATCCTCGTTTCATACCCCAATATTCCAGCACATAGGGAGAATGATAGATATTTTCCAAATGGAGATAAGCTTTATGAGTCAGCTTCATGAAAGCATCCCAATGATATTTTTCATCAGTGATCCATTCGGGATTTACTTGCCATAACATCCACTGCGAGGTCATTTCAAAGAAACCGCATCCTCCCCAAGCCTCTCCTTCTCCATCACAACTGATCTGAGCCTGAAAGCTATGTCCCAATTCATGGGCAATGCAATTCAGTTTCTTATCCTGCACACGATTGGGAGCAATCCATAATGCACCGATTTCTCCATCATAATCACCACCATAGGCAGTGCCTTCCAAAGAGTAGTTTAGCATGACCATCATACGATACTTATCACACTTTGAACCCGGTTTGGAAAACTTCAAGGTATCTCGGAAGAAATGATAGAAACTTTCCAATTTTTCCGTTAAGTTCAACAAATCCACTTTCATATTATGCCCTTCCAATTGAGGAGGATTAGACAGATCATTTCCAAAACCTTTTTCCCAGAAGATGACGAAATTATCAGTATATGCCATGCGGTGATAACTCCATTTACTATCAGGATTTTGAAGATCCATACCCTGCAAATCTTTAGGGATATAAATTTCTTTACCGGAAGGCATAACTACCTCCTGCTTTTTAGCTTCTAGTCTATAGCTCACAGCCAGAATAACCAATAAAATGAAAATACACTTCCTCATATTATTCAATTGTTATGTTAAAGACAAAAGTTGCTTGTACTTTCTGTCCTGTTTCATATCCATAAACAAGGCATTGCCTTATGGTATATTTTTCTCCAGTTCTGCAATGTCCTGGATATTGTCCTACCTTAAAAATAAAATTATCTTTATCGAGCTCAGAATAAATCTGTGCTCTCTCTCCCCAAACGCAAATATTTCCATCCATATCAAACCAATGCCCCGGCTCATTAGCTGTAGAATTCGTATTCAGCGAGCCATCCTTGTTTACACCAGCAAAAATAATTTCTTTTCCCCATTTATCACTGATCTGCCCAGGAGTCAATGAAAAGGATTGACAAAGCCTCTGAAGTTCTATTTGAACATTAGAGCCCGTATAATCCGTACTGCTCAAAGATACAGGTACATCATAAATCAAGGTTATATCTTCAGGAGTCTTATCCGGATCAACATCAATCTGACCATACAAGTTTGTTCCGCTAAATCTAACTTTATAAGGCCACTGTTCATCATTCATATCATTATCATCCCAAGCATGGCGCCAATGTTGAGTAGGTGCTCCACTCACTACAAAATATAATTTCCTACAGAAATTGGGACATTCAAAAATAGCCTCGCCCTCTTTCTCTGAGAAAATATCACTATACACACAAGATCCGTTTTCCAAATAAGCCACGAATCCATATCTCCATCCAGCCTTGTCCACATTCTTCTTACGGTATCCGTCAGCTCCTGCCATACCTACAAAATCCGCACTAACCTTTACTCCAGCGGAAGGAACATTCAAAACAATCACATTATAGCCATAATTCTCAGGACATTCTGCCGGATCTATAGCATAATACCCATCTTTTGAAGCAATTAACTTACACTGCTTTCGTCCTACATAATTCCTGCCATATTCCTTTATCCCATCAATGTCCCAGTTCACAAAACGACGGGCTGCATCAAACATTTCATCATTGAAAGTTTCCTGATTGACACCTGTGATACGTTGATAAGCCTCAATAGGATCTTCCGGCCTTCGAGCCTCACGCCACAGTTTACCAATAAATTCGATGCCATGCTTCATACACCAATAATCCTGAATAAAATAATTGGCGTAACGAGGAGCCTCATGCAACGGATGTTTATAACATGACAACAAATACTCATCAAAATTATAATTATTGAACCGTTCTTCATGATATATCTGGTAAGCTTGCCATTGAGCACATTGCTCCCAAAAACAATTTCCACCTTCTTCATTCTCTCCAAAACCATAACGCCAACCACAGCCACTTGTCGGATTATCACAATAAGTCTGATACTGGAAACTATGTCCTACCTCATGTGCTATTGTAGAACCAACAGGCTGGCATGTACTGGGATTGACCCATAACGCACCAATAATATCATCATAACCGGAACCTGTTGCAAGCCATTCTGATTGATATTTCAGGAAAATCATCATACGATATTTATCTGTATTTGATTTTCCCGTCTCAACAAACTTCAATTTATTAACGTTCACATCATAAAAAAGCTCTGCTTTTTCCAACAAGTCTTTAATATCTACCCTCAAAGCTTGATCTGTCACTGTAAAAGGGTTGCTGCCGAAACCTTTCTCCCAGAAAACGATAAAATTATCCGAATAATCCATACGATAATAGCTCCACTGACTTTCCTCCTTCGTAAAATCATTGCTCTGTAACTCATCAGGAATATATATCAATTTTCCTGTCGGCAAAGTGTATTTTGGCACAGGAGTAGGATTGGGGATGGGTTCAGGCAGTAGTGCCTCTCCTTTTCCATCAGAACATGCAAACATATTCACACAAAAACCGACAAACAACACAATATAGACTAACTTATTTTTCATTGAAGTATTCTACTATTTAAAGAAAAAGGAACGTTTTTTCCATACGCTCCTTTTTCATGAATTCAAATTATCATTTAAATTACCAGCCGTAATTTTGTACCAGATTCAAATTTTTATTAATATCACCCTGCGGAATAGGGAACAGGTACATCTTATCAGAAAATACACAATTCACATCAACCGTACGTTTATAATATATTTGTAATCCGGCATCTCTCGAATTCCAAACCCGATCCCACCAATAATCGGGATTATTGGCATTATCCGTCATAGACGTATAGCCCAGTTCATTGGCTTTTGCCATAATCTCCGCTTCTGTCGGTTGTGCATTCATCCGATAGTTAGGAATTCCAAAACACTTATCACCAATCTTCCAACGACGTACATCCCAAAAACGATGCCCTTCAAAGAAAAGTTCCACACGCCGTTCATTACGAATACGTTTACGCATGCCAATTTTTGTATTATCTTCCGAAACAATAGGAAGATCAGGCATTTCTACACGAGAACGAACTTCATTAATGGCATCATATACATCTTGATTGGGACTTTCATAATATTCATTCAGAGCTTCAGCTTTAATAAGATAAAGTTCAGCTAAACGGAACAATGGATAATTAGAACTTGTACCGATCCAATTCTTAATATCTGCTACCGGATTCATGAACTTACGTAAACCGTATCCAGTTTCGTTATTCGTATTGACGTTAGGATAACCGTCTACCCACCAATATGTATAATATTCCAGATTTCTCCAATAAGCAAAATGATAGCAACGTTCCAGCCCCTCAGTAGCATTTCTGAATTTCGCTCCCTGAAAAGTTAATGAAGCATAGAAACGAGGATCACGATTCACATACATATTGTATAAATCATATTTTCCCATATCATTGACCACCGCTCCATTTAAATCCTTATAGACATTGGTACAAGGTTGCCAACTTGTTCCATCCCACAACTCATCAACATGTGTAAAACCGGATTCTGAATAATTAGATTCTGGATTAACCGTAGGCTGTCCATTTGAATCATAAATAATACAACCGTCATCATCCATCAAGAAGGGTAAATGACCATCAGCGGTTTCATAAGCATCTACTTGATTTTGCATGATAGAGAATCGTCCCCAACCACCTTTGTCTTCAGAGTGTGAATTACAACTCACGTCTTCATAAATACCATAAGTTTGAATACTTGCCAAAATGAATTCCGGATTAGAAGTATTACTATAAAACATCTTCTCATATTTATTAATAGAGTTTTCTCCCGACAAAGACATTTGGATGCCAGCTCCTAAACAGCAGTTTATTGCAGCATCAGCTGCATCCGCCGCTCTCTTCCACAATTCTTTATCATAAGTTTGCGGGAAAAGCTGAGTACCATCAAGATTCTTGACATCTTTATACATCGTATTTCCATTGTAAAGCGGGCTAGCAGCATAGAGTAAGGTACGTGCTTTCAGCGCCAAACATGCCGCTTTAGATATACGTCCATAGTTGGTATCATCCGACCATGTATCAGGCAATACTGAAGCCGCCTCATCTAATTCACTACAAATAAAATCTACTATTTTATTAACTGGGTCACGAGGAACCTGTGCTCCGGAAATATCAGCAATATCTTGAACCTCAGTAATCAAAGGGACAGCACCGTATTGGCGAAGCAAATCAAAATACATATACGCACGCAAAAAACGGGCCTCCTGCTTAAACTGTTTAACTTTCGTACCATAAGTTTGTTGTTGGCTCTGTGTCAGAGGTACACCCTCTATTTTATTAATAAAGTTAGTAGCCTTACGAACAAGTGCATAGTTCCAACTCCAGTCTCCTAACGGATTATAACCAGTAGTCAGACCACCCAATTTAAAATAGGTAGTAGGAGCAGTTGTTCCCCAATGGTCAATTGATTCATCACCAGCACACCCGGTCCAAGTGAACGGACCATCTCGAAGAAGACGGTCATCGCTATTTAATGCTGTCCATTTTATAATATCATGATACATAGAGCCCAAATCTTGTTGTGCAAGAGTTATATCTTGGAAAATTTTATCTTCCGTCATGATTTCAGCCGGAGCAATATCCAGATAATCACAAGAACCTAAAACAGAGCCAGCTAATAATAAAAGCGCAAAAGCTTTCAGTTTATAATTTTTCAACATAATCTTTTTCTTTTAGAATGAAACATGAACACCAAAATTAAATACCTTCATCTGCGGATAATTAACGGCACCATTCGGAGATTCCGGATCGAAAATTTTCATATGGTCCCAAGTAATCAGATTCACCGCATTGGCATAAAAGCGAAGCTCTTCAACTCCAAGAAACTTGTTAACCGATTTTGGCAGGCGATAACCAATTTCCACATTCTTTAGACGAAGATAGTCACTGGACTTCAACCAATAGGTTGACTCTATATAATTATTATCACTATGGTCAGAAGATAAACGAGGATAAAATACATTTGCATTCTGTTCTGCGGTATTATTTGTAGACCAATAGTTATTCAATACATCTTGTGATACAGATGCTTTAGATTCGAAAGGCCAAATAGCAGAACCTGTAAACCACGTATTACCACCCAATGCAGCCTGAAATAACACACTGAAATCAAAATTCTTCCAGTTACCGGACAAAGCCAAACCTACAATCTTATCAGGTGTTGAATTCTTACCAAGATACCCACGATCATCATCATTAATCACACCATCACCATTTAAATCTTTATAGCGAATATCACCCGGTTGTAAATTAGAAGCTGTTGTTTTCGCAATATCAGGATCATTTATTTCATCCCAAGTTTGGAACAGCCCTTCTGCTATATAACCATACATCTCGTCAATACTAGTTCCGGCACGGCGTTGCCAAGGTTTATCAACATTATCAGGTTCGTCCGCTGATATAATTTTATTCTTTGCATATGAAAAGTTACCTTTAACAGAATATCCCCAATTACGGAAATTCTTGCGATGCTCCAATTCTATTTCAAAACCCTTATTAGTAACAATACCTGCATTGATAGAAGGTAAAGAAGTAACACCGATAGTACTCGGTATCGTACCCGGAGTACAAAGAATATCAGTACGTCTTTCATGAAATACGTCTACGGTCAGATGAATAGCACTCTTCCACAAATCCAAATCCAAACCAATATTCAATTTCTTTGCTTTTTCCCAAGTGACACTTTCATTGCCTGTTGAATAAACTCCAGCTCCCCCTAAATTCAATCCATTACCTGTATGACCAAATGTATAAGTCTTCCAACCTGTAGTCCACTGACTTTGATACAAAAAACGCGAACCATTGTCATCATTACCAACTAAACCATAAGAGAAACGGAATTTCAATAAATCAAGCCATGAAGTATTCTTTAAAAAATTCTCTTCAGATAGTACGTAACTCAAAGATACAGCTGGGAAAAAGCCCATACGATGCCCTTGTATAAAATTCTCAGAACCATTATACCCCATATTAAACTCACCGAAATACTTACCGGCATAATTATAGGTTACACGTCCCACAATACCTTGTTTACGAAAAGGAAGTCCTTTGATTGCATCTGTAGCATCTATTAATTTACTACTTTGATTATACATCAACAACCCTGTCACATTATGCTCGCCAAAACTACGAGAATAGTTCAACATGGCTTCCAGCAGAGTGTAACGTGTACCGTTAGCTGTGACTCCATACCCCAAAGCTTCACTACCAGTTCTCACATTTGCATAAGTACCTTTTGACAAGTCTGTTTCAGTCTCAGCAATAGAAAATTTATAAGCATTATATCCTCTACTACGACTAACATTACGATAGTTATCCGCATCAAAAGATAAACGTGCCGTCAAACTTAATCCTTGAGTGATAAGCCTGCTCATATCCCACGTCACGCCTGCCGTAGCATTCAATGTAGTACTTTTATTAGCTGCATATCCTGTTTTTGTCAGCATTGCGTAAGGATTACCCTCAGAATTAGCATATTCTGCAATAGATCCGTCAGGATTGGTCATCGGATAATAATAAGGCAAACGAGTTTTGATAGCATAGAACAAATCACTGGCACTGGTTCCCGGAAAGTTTAAATCTTGAATAATACCTCCCAAATTCAACATCAACTTCACATCTTTACGAATATCAACATCAATATTGGTACGAAAGTTATATCGTTCCATTTTTGCATTAGTATTGTACTCTGACATATCAGAATATTTATAAATACCATCCTGATTCATATAGCCTACTGATACAAAATAGCGGAATAAAGAGCCACCACCCGAAACATTCACGTTTGCTTGCATCTGCCCAGTATTATCTTTCAGTAATTCTTCTGTCCAGTCAACATTAGGATATAAATATTGATAAGTAGGATTGCTACGGTCGCGATACTTGGCAATGGTCTCCGGAGTATATTGACTAGACTTTCCGTCATTTGAAAGCCCTTCTTCAAACAATGTCAACACATCATAAGAATCGCAATATTTAGTCAAACGAGTTGGAGTTTGGACACCGTAAGAATAGGTCAAGGAGACTTTTGGTGCCCCCACTTCACCTCGTTTAGTAGTGACCAATACAACACCGTTCGCACCACGTACACCATATACCGCTGTGGCCGAAGCATCTTTCAATATAGAAACGCTTTCGATTTCATTAGCATCAATATCGCCAAACGAACGTTCCACACCATCTACCAGAATCAAAGGATTTGTACTTCCCGTAAAAGTCGCTTTACCGCGAACAAATATAGTAGCACCATCATAGCCCGGTTCACCGGATTGCTGAATGGCTGTAAGCCCCGTCACTTTACCCACCAAAGCATTCGTAATATTGGCTACAGGAGTTTGTTTTAAAACTTTCTGATTAACAGAAGTAATCGCGCCTGTGACACTCTCCTTTTTCTGAGTGCCATACCCCACAACTACAACTTCTTCCAGAGTTTGTTCGCTTGTTTTTAAAACAATATCCACTATCGTCTTCCCTTGAACGCTCACAGTCTGATCCTCATATCCTACATAAGAGACTGACAATTGAGCATTTTTCTTAGATACTTTAATGGTGTATTTACCATTGAAGTCCGTAATAGTACCATTGTTGTTATCCCCTACCTCACGGATAGTGGCTCCAATCAATGTTTCTCCCGTTTGATCCATTACTGTACCAGATACCTGGTATTGTGCCCTGGCATATACACCGATAAAGCAGAGCAACAGTGTTAATAGGCATTTTTGCATACTACATTGTTTTTTACTTAATTATTAGATTTTGATTAACTATTAGATTTTGATTAACTATTAGTTTACTTTCCATTCAATAACCCCACCCGATGCACCTTTCTGCAATTGGGCAGCTATTTTCAGTCCTGTCGTTTTCACCGGTTTGAAATCAAGGCTGTTGTAGCAGTCTTTCTTTACCGTATATTCGTTCAAAGCTTCTACTTCTTTCCAGCTTTTACCATCTTTATAGTAGAGTTTCCAACTTTCCGGCACCCGGAAATCCCCGTCATAATGATCGAAATCCAACCAGTACACTTCTACGTTTGAAATCGTATAAGGTTGATCAAATTGATAAGCCAAAGTTTCCTGTGTTCCATTTCTCAACCACCAGTAGTGATAAGGTTTGGAAATATCCGATGAGTGCTTTGGTTCCCACTGGTCATTCACACCCCATGCCCAGGTTTCAACTGAAGCAGATTCAGGAGCATCTTTCTGGATAGGTGCTTGTATCATCAGTGTATGTGCCTTGCTGGCGATTGTTGGCTCCGGAGTAGGACGGGCATACTCTGCAGCTTCAGGAATCCATACCGCCATCTGGTCTGCACCACGATTATTCCAAGTGGAATAAGGAATGGCTTTGAAAGGGACCTCTTTCACACTACCATCTTTTTCTATTTCCTTAGCTGTACCAGTCAACACCATGACACCGTTTAATAAATCAGCATCGTAAGTTGCCTCCATTGAAGTTCCGTCAGGAATAAACTTATTAAAGACAATGCTGTCAACCTGATCTTTACCTTCCAAGCAGAACATAATTGGGCCACGCTCGATAGCAAGCTTACCACGGTCATCTTCTACATTATCATTCGCTTTCACACGGCGGACATCCATCGGGAAATTAATTTCCACAACATCTCCAGTCTTCCAGTCATGGAGAATCGTAGCATAACCATCCAGTTGCGTGGCATTTACTTTCTTGCCATTAATAGAGATAGTGTAAGCCTTTGCCTTATCAGTAAACGAATAAAGGTCCGTAGGTACAGGAGCATCCTGTGCCCATCCCGGAATACGAACGCGCAAAGCGAACTCCTGTTCTTTTTCGGGATTAACGGAAATGCTGACTTTGCCATCCCACGGATAGGTTGTGATCTGTTCCAATTTTACATTGTTAGTTTCCGTATTCAATTCGGCTTTACTCTGGATATAAAGATTGACATAAATATCATTGCCCTGAGTAGCATACATGTAAAAAGGTACGGAAGCCATGAAACGCGTTACATTACCCGGACAGCAAGCACAACCAAACCATTGCTGGCGTTCATGTTGCCCCATAGACTCAAGCGGATTATCATAGAAAAATTTATCGCCACTGAGTGAAACACCCGAAATAACTCCATTATAAAGAGCACGCTCCAATACATCGGCATACTTGGCATTACCCGTAGCTAGGAACATACGGTGATTCCAATATACATTGGCAATGGCAGCACAAGTCTCACAGTATGCGGTATGGTTATTCAATTCATAGTTAGGACCAAATCCTTCACCTTGCGGACGTGAGCCGATACCACCGGTGATGAAGAGCTTCTTACTTGCCATATTTTCCCAGATACGACTTAAAGCATTGAAATAAGCTGTATCCTGAGTTAATGAAGCTACATCGGCAACACCGGAATAAAGATATCCCGCACGTACGGCATGACCTACTATTTCATCTTGTTGCAAAATGGGTTTGTGGTCTTGGCTGTATTCGCTGAGACGATGTCCGTCTGTTCCGCGACCGGTTTCCTCTACAAAGTATTTAGCCATTTTCAAATACTTTTCATCACCTGTCACCTTATATAACTTAGCAAGGGCCATTTCAGCGATAGGATGCCCGGAAGGAACATGCTTCTGTCCTTCATTCGGACCAAAGACCTCACATACCAAGTCGGCATTCTTGATAGCTACATCAAGGAGATTACGCTTCCCTGTTGCACGATAATGAGCAACGGCAGCTTCATACAAATGACCGCTATTATAAAGTTCATGACTATTAATCTTTTCCCAACGACTCTTTCCCCACCAACCGGAAAGGCGATAGCATTTATTAGTAACACAAGTGGTAAGATAGCCATCCGGTTCCTGAGCAGTAGCAATCAAGGTAATAACGCTATCCAAATAAGCATCCAGCGCTTTATCATATTTCACAGCCAGCGAATAAGAGGCTCCTTCTATAATCTTATAAGGATCGGTATCATCAAAAGAAAAGTCACCGCGATGTTCTCCCTTCATCAGACCACCGGCTATGGCAAAGTTATCGAAGCGCCCGTTCTTCTCACATTCTTTAAATGCGGAAGGAATAGAAACAGTACGGTTGGTTTCAATGCGTGGAGTCCAGAAGTTATCATTCAGGTGAACTTGAGTAAAGGGAACTTCTTTTATCGGTGCATCGGGCTTAACGTAGGAATTGCTGCAAGCACTCATGCCCAAAAGGGCAATGCTACCGAAAAGGAATTGAATTCGTTTCTTCATCATACTATATATGTGCTTTTAAATCATTAGCATTAGTGTACGGCAAAGGAAAGGGATTTCCTGCTAACAGGATGAAAAAATAATCTATAAGGATAAAAGAATAGTCGAAGTATGAGGCTCCAAAAGAAGATTTGGATTATTGTTTTATCCCATTGGACGATATTTTAAATTTCCCTCATTTCACATCACCTCTTCACTTTCTCCTTACCTTCTTCTTAGTTACTCCCTACCTTCTCCCTACCTACTCCTTTCTATATATAAGGAAGCTACGCCCTAAATACGAGATAAACACAGACCAGATAAGCACACGCAAATGGATGAAAAAATAATCCAATCGAATACAAGAATACTACAAACAGCCATTGAGAGGGCCACAGAAAGGCATCTTTTGGACTATTCTTTTATTACATTATATTATTCAGTCCTTCCGTTCGCTCTTTTTTCTTTTACTTTGCAGACAGACAAATAAGAATTAACCGAATCATGAAAAACAACCTCTCTTTCAAATTAGTCGTTATTTCCTTATTTCTGTATTGCGGAAATAATTCACTCGAGGCAGCATCAGGAAAGAAATACGCACTGGCATCTCCCGACGGAAAACTGAAAGTAGAAATCAGTACCGGAAACAAATTATCTTATCAGGTGATGCACGAAAAGGATACAATTCTCTCTCTTTCTAACATAGACTTGGTTCTGGCTGACGGAACCGAAATAGGAAACAATTCTCAGGTAACAGGTATAAAAAGGAAAAAGATCAGGGATAATGTAGAATCCCCTTTCTACCGCTTCAAGGAGTTCGTTGCTGCATGCAATGAACTCGACTTAAAGTTGAAAGGTGGTTTTGGAGTTACTTTCCGCGCTTATGATGATGGAGTAGCCTACCGCTTCTATACCACACGTACAGCAGCTGTTACAGTCAAAGATGAAATAGCTGAATTCAACTTTAAGGAAGATTATACAGCTTATCTTCCTTATACGACGAATAACAAAAAGCCGATGGCAATGGCTTTTCAAAACATATACGATGTTACCCCATTGTCGAAGGCACAGCCGAAAGTAGCTTTCCTACCCGTTACAGTGGACTGCGGTAAAACCAAATTAACTCTACTGGAATCTGATCTTGAAGCATATCCGGGAATGTTTGTAGAATCTCAGAAAGATGGATATGGGCTAAAAAGTGTTTTTGCTTCCTACCCTACCCAAACAGATTTCTATCCTTGGCGTATGCAGGAGTATGTAACAGAAACCAGTGATTTCATAGCACATAGTAGTGGGGCACGTACTTATCCTTGGCGCGTACTGGCTGTTACAGAAAAGGATACGGATATGCCTGTTAATAATCTGGTGTATGCGCTGGCATCTCCCAATCGCATAGGTGACACATCATGGATAAAGACCGGAAAAGTAGCCTGGGATTGGTGGAATGACTGGAATCTGAAAGGTGTCCCCTTTAAGGCAGGTATCAATATGGATACCTATAAATATTACATAGACTTCGCCAGCAGGAATGATATAGAGTTTATAGTGCTCGACGAGGGTTGGTATAACCCGAAAAGCGGTGATATGCTGACTGTTATTCCGGAACTGGATCTTCCGGAACTGATTGCTTACGGAAAACAGAAAGGAGTTGATATCATTCTTTGGACAGTATTCAATGTACTCGATAAACAACTGGAAGCCGCCTGCAAGAAGTACTCCGAAATGGGTATCAAAGGCTTCAAAGTAGACTTTCTGGATCGTGACGATCAGACTGCTGTTGAAATGGTATATCGTATCGCTGATGCTACGGCAAAACATAAGTTGACACTCGACCTCCATGGCATTTACAAACCTACAGGTATCAATCGCACTTATCCGAATATCATCAACTTTGAGAGCCTGTTCGGTATGGAAGAGGTGAAGTGGACGGATATCAAGAATAACATGCCTCTCTACGATGTGACCTTCCCTTATATCCGTATGATGGCAGGGCCGGTAGATTATACTCCGGGGGCCATGCGCAATGCAACGAAAGCCGACTGGCGTGCCGTCTATTACTCACCGATGAGTATGGGAACCCGTTGTCATCAGTTGGCCGCTTATATTGTACACGATTCTCCGCTCACCATGCTGTGCGATGCTCCGACGAATTATCTGAATGAACAGGAATGTGTGGACTTCATCACTTCAATTCCTGTGGAGACGGATTCTACCTTTATCGCCGCAGGTAAAATGGGAGAATATATCGTTAGTGTACGAAAGAAAGATATCAACTGGTACATTGGCGGGATGACAAACTGGGATGAACGTGACGTAGAACTTGACTTTTCGTTCCTGCCTTCCAATGTTCGCTATACAGCCACACTCTTTGCTGATGGTATTAATGCGAACAAGCAAGCGGAAGATTATCGTACAGAGAAACTGATTATAGATAAAAACAGCCGGATAAAGCTACATTTAGCTTCGGGCGGGGGATTCGCGATGAAGCTTGAGTTATATCCGGTGCGGGGTGAAGTAACGTCCATACCCGAGAGAAAGAATATTCCTTCTTTTTATAAGAAATACATTGAAACTGAGGGATTGTATGTCACTTCCTCCGAAAAGGTAAGTGATGAAGCGTTGCTAAAAGCATGTGATATCATCAGTCTGATGCTATCAAAACGTCCGGATGTAAAAGCGCATATGGTGAAAAAAGGTTGTCACGTGATGGTTATCGGTAAAGACGAAGATACTTGTGATTTACCGGAGTTTGCACATATCTGCAATTCGCCGGACAGCATTGCATACTGGAACTGGCGTGCCCGTGGTTTCGGTGGGGCACCGGAAGACGAGTTCTCCGCCAGTTGCGGAGAAGAGAATCTGTTGGCTTTACCACAAGATAAATATACAGGCGAAAATATTTTGATTCATGAATTTGCCCATCTGATACATATGGTAGGAATTGCAGGTGTGGAACCGGATTTCAACGACCGACTGGAAGTATTGTGGAAAAGTGCTGGAGAAAAAGGACTATGGGCCGGTACTTATGCATTAAGTAACAAAGAAGAGTATTTTGCTGAATGTGTACAGTCTTTCTTTAACTGTAACCGTTACGCTGATCCTGCCAATGGCATACACAATTCTATGAATCGTCGCGTAAAGCTGAAAGCTTACGATCCGGAAATGTACAAGCTGTTGAAAGAATATTTTTATGAAATAGAGATACCGATTAATAATGAAATACATAAATGACCAGCGTAGCGCTGGAGCAAAGTTTGCTGCGCGGTGCAAGTAATTTTTCTAACAATAAAGTAACAATATGAATAGAACCATCCTTTTAATCACTTCCTTTTTAATAGGAGTTGTCTCTGCCTTTGCACAGGCCGCTTTCAATGCTCCGGGAACGGGTAATCCCGTGATTCCCGGATATTTCGCCGACCCTACTATCAAAAAGTTTGGTGATACTTATTATATGTATGCCACTACCGATGGCAGTGGTGCAGGCTTTGGCCCCGCACAAGTATGGACCAGCAAGGACTTTGTAAACTGGACCTTGATGCCCATGAACTGGCCCGACAGTCACTGGATATGGGCACCCGATGTGATGCAGCACTCTGATGGGAAGTATTACTACTTCTACTGCCAGCCCTGTATCATCCATTGCGGAGTCAGTGAAACTCCCCGCGGTCCGTGGAAGAATATCCTGGGCGATAGCGAAGCCGTCCTTATCCCCGACCGCTTCGTAACAAATGCCATCACTCTGGATGGACAAACATTTGTAGACGATGACGGTTCAGTCTATATGTACTGGGGAACTTGGGGCATTTACAAAGGTTTCGGTTGCGGTGCCGGAAAATTAGCTCCCGATTTAAAGAGTTTTACTGAAACCCGCCTCATCCCCAATACCGAAGCCACCGATTTCTTCGAAGCCCACAAAGCCCCCTCCATCATTAAGGAAGTGGAAGGAAAAAAGAGTTTCAGTTTTGATGGTCATCAGGTATTCCAGTCCAACTTCTCCCTGCCTGCAACCTTGCTGGACAATGCCCCCTATACATTGGAAGCCTGGATACTGAATGATTCTATTGCCGAAAACGAATGTGTAGCCGACTTCACGACTTCGCATGACGAATTGGAAAAGATTATGCTCGTCAATGGCACGGAGCCCCGATGCGGTGTCATCAACCACTACGGCTGGTACGAAGATGCCGGATACAAGGACATGAAAGAGCTGACCGGCAAATGGCAGCATATCTATATTTGTTTCGACGGCCGCATAGAACAAGTATATATCAATGGTAAATTAATTAACGAAAAAGATATTCAATTGCTAATAAAACCATCACAATACGTAACTTTGGGGCGGAATGCAGAACACAACTGGCCGTTCACGGGCTACCTGCATTCACTGAAACTATGGGACGAATATATTCCAATCAAGAAATAATACCATAAAACGAATAATAACCATGAGAAAAGTATTAGTTACCACCCTGCTGGTTGCCGCCACCGTAGGCAGTCAGGCGCAAGTGAAAAACCAATCGCACGGGTATCCCATCGATCCCGTACCTTTCACCTCGGTGAAAGTAACCGACTCCTTCTGGGGACAACGTCTCAACGCGAGCCG
>OHKJ01000449.1_pt1 | contig 22340 bp, 19 predicted proteins | sample 1568791 | NCBI WGS metagenome assembly OHKJ01 (sample SAMEA3879584, study PRJEB24766) | human gut metagenome | biome: human-associated habitat; feature: feces | place: USA | collected 1985/1987 | reverse complement strand
GGCGAGCCGTTGAGGCGAGCCGTTGAGGCGAGCCGTTGAGGCGAGCCGTTGAGGCGAGCCGTTGAGGCGAGCCGTTGACCTCCTTCATTATTTGAATCTTCGGCAAAGCCGAAGACCAGCGATACCGTCACCTCTTCACCTTCAGGAAAAGGAACAGTACCCTCCGGACGATCTTCACATCCACTCAACCCTCCAAGAAGCGTCATGCCTCCCAAGAGCATTAACCATTTATTCTTCCAAGTCTGTTTCATATCATTATTATTCTTGTACACATCGAAACGGATAAGGCTCACCGATCATTCCCCAAGCATTATTCGGAGTACTCAATTCTCCTGCTGCTATTTTTGTATAATATATCCGGTAATTATTGCCATTCTTTGCTATCGTATTCGTTCCTTCGTATCCGGCTGCACTTCCATTAAATATCAATTTTCCATCGCTAAAGGATCGGTATGCCGTAACCGGAAACCAGGCTGTATTATCTTCTGTACGAGGAGAGGGCACACCATTCCCACCGGATACATTATACAGACGTCCACCCCGATCGTGTGTACTACCACTTTCCATAAACGTTCCATTCGCATCAAACCAATATGCCTGGCTCTTGCCCCAGCCATTATACACTGTTTGATGGGGAATCTTCCATCCTGCCGGACAAGGGTCATAAAGAGTTTTAGAGTTATTATACAAATACTGATAGTCCGCAGTAGTTTCATTCAAACTATACCAAGAGCATTTGCTTTGGTTCTGATCGCTGCTCGAACCTGTTATAATATGGTCGGGATGTTCAATGACATATTGCAGCGTATTGCCATTTACTAATGTAATACTGGAGTAAACGACCTTTTCCAGTTGTACCCCTCGTCCTTCTCCATCATAAATAACATTGAGTTCATTCGCCGTTCCGTCTGTCGACCCCAAGAACGGATCCTTGCGTCCCCAATAGTACAAATAGCCTATCCGCCTTGCAAATTCCAGCAATGAAGCATTCTCACCGGGAAATCCTCCGGCAGTCGCGCACAGGTTTCGGTCCATAATCACCTTCCCGACATGCGTTCCACCACTTTTGAAAGTCGCAGTGGCATATTGATGCACGCTTCCGTTCTGTGTCATCTGTTGTGCCTGGGCATAAGTGACAGAGGAAGTAATCCCCTGCGGTACATAATCGGTTATCCAGAGATGCCAGCTCCATACTATTTTACTGCCGGAATAGGCGGCAATCAAGGCATTTCCTCCTTTGCTCACCGGCACTTTGACGTGGATACGGGCTTTTTGCAAATCACCTCCGTCAGTGATACGCGCCAGATTCGAATGGTCGTCTCCACTGATGGCATACCCCATCACCAAATCGCCCGATGTAGCATCGTCTTTCGTCTGCCAGACCAACTTAACATCCGTTATTTTTTTGTTATCGGCCAGCGTCGAACCATCCGTCAGATGTGTATTCCAACCACTCAGCGGAACATTGTAACCATTCATCTTCGCTTCATGCTTATACGGATTAAAACAGATATTCGTACCGGGTTTCATCATGAAGCAGTTGGATGTCTCCACCAGATTGGTGCTTTGCACCGGACTTTGGTCCAGCAGTTGAATGCGTTTATCCGTCTGGTAAGCCGTCGATTTGACGGAAAGTTTCCACGTGTAATCCTTGTTTTCATAGAGGTTGAAGTCCGTTGATTCCTGTCCGCCCAAGTAAGCACGATAATAGAGCCGTTCTTTCTTGACGGCATTGTCCACCACCAGTTCTACATACGATGCGGCGGTGGGGGCATTCTCTTTTGTACGGTAATAAGGTGAAGTGGCCTTCGCCGAAGTGCCGCGCACGTTGGCAGGTATCCACACGGTCTTCTTTCCCGCCGCCAACTCTGAGGCATTCGTCAGCCGATAGTAATCGATAAACTCAACTACTTCGGACGGATAGGTCATACCCCACTGCGTCTCCACCGGTGATGCAAGCAACCGGAAGGCTGCGGGGACCTGGCAAAGCTTCACCTCTTTCAGGGCATAGCCCGCGGTTTTCAGCGCAGCATCTATTTCCCAGTTCACCGTCAGCCGTGTTGCCAGCCGCCTGAGCAGCAGACGGGCGTCATAGCTCCCGTCCGGACTTTGAAGTTTACCATCGCTCGTCACGTTCACGCACGGCAGATGGAGCATATAAGGCATCTTGTTGATATCATCCTGCGTAAAACCTTCGGCGGGAATCGTCTTTTTGAAAAGATCGGCGTCCATCACCTGTTGTTGCACATTGGCGAGGCTGCCGCCGATACTCGGGGTCGTATTTCCTTTCCCGCGGACAATCACTACCAACTGGCAGTTCGTGGCCGGTGTCAATGTCACCAGGGTAGAGAAATCCGTTCCCGCAGTGATCTGCTCTTTGGATTGCACACTGCCCATCAGAGTCCCGTCAGCCTTATATTGCATCAAATAGAACTGGTACAGCGCATCTGGATGACTCGGTTCCGTTGCACGGGTCCGCACGGCAGGCACCGGCCGGGCAGTGAACGCACCGTCCTGCCCGGAATCACTCCCCCGTGTGTCGGCAGAGGCAGAAAGGTTATACCCGTCCTCTTCATCGGCAAAGCCGAAACACAGGGATACCTCCACGGGCTTCGTGTCGGCATCGACCGGCACGACATCCGCCCGCTCTTCACAAGCCGCCATGCCCAATAGGCAGACAAGCACCGGTAGCTTCCACAGATTTTTAGAAGTATGTTTCATATTGGTATGTTTGTTTTAAGTTCACCACAGATTACACGGATTTTCACTGATTAATTATTTATATTCCGATTAATTATTTATATCTCACTGATAATCAAGTTCAATCGAATCAAAGATTCGGTGTTAATCTGTGAAAATCCGTGTAATCTGTGGTGAATCAAGTTCATTTCTGTCTTTTATTTGAAAACTACATTGTTCACCGGAAGCACCTCCACAGCATCGAACATCACTACGTTGCCGTCCGTGATCGTCACACGCACATCGGCGCTGTTGGCGCCACTGATATTGACGGTGAGGTTATAAAGGTAATCTCTGCGGATGTTGTAGTCAGTCATCAGGTTGCCGCCCAAATGCAGGAGATAGTTCACGCCGATAGGCGCCGATGCTCCTGCATACTTATATTCACCCGACAGCTTGATGTACGTACAATAGTCCAATTTTCCGTCCGGCCCTTTAGCCGAAATGCTCTTTTCCATAAACGAGGCGGCTGTCCCCATTCCCCGTAAGTTTTCCGGCATATAGAATTCGCAAGGAGAAGACGGACTCAAATCAGTAGTGATCTGAGTTCCGTCTGTGGATGTGATAGCCGTAGGACCATCCTTATCCGCAGGATACTTATCTTTAATACTTCCGCCTCCCCGCGTATAGAGCGCCATATTCGCGGGTACATTGTAGAGGGAGACGGACTTGACGACAAGGTTACTCGGATTCTTTGCGTCTGCCAGATCTCCCTTTTTATTCCAGGACAAGGAAATCGTGGCGTAAGCCCGTCGCAAGGGAACCACCAGCGGTATTACACCCGGTTTCTTGGGATCGGGCGTATATTCCAGCGGCCCCGATGTCAACAGGGACGGCTTGTTCCTATAACCGGAAAAGGCCACCGTTTTCGCCTTCAGTTCCGCTTCGGTTCCGGTGAAGCTGCTCAAGAACGACTCTTCCGCATTGGCAATGACATAGAAGCGACTCTTCGTTTGGGTGAAAGTAGTTTCGCCGGTTGTAATCTCAATCGTCGGAGGAGGATTCTTCCCAGCCTGATCATCCGGAACCGTAAAAAAAGCTTTGTTCTTCAGCGTTGACGTTCCGCTCTCGGTGACGTATTGCAGCACCCAGATCCGGTTAACAGGGATCTGGTTAATCGTTCCGCGGGTATCCACCGTCAGCGCCGGAGGCAGTTTCAGAACTAATCGAAACTCCTCGGAAGTCTCTACGGATTCCTCGCTGCATCCCGCCAGCAAGCCGGAAAACGTCCATAGGACGGAAACCGCCAGCAGGCAACCGAGTGCCCATTTACCCGTCCATCGTCGTATGTATTGTCTTTTTGCCATTCTGTTTTGATCTGATTCTAAATATGATAATTGTATATGAATATGCCGGTTATTTTCCCATTTCATCCGAATCGAGCGTTACGGTCGATTCATATTCGCCTATCGCCAACGTCAAGTCGGCGGGGTCGAGTATGCCGTAGAAAGTCAGTGTAAAGGCGAACATATAGGTCATACCCGGCAGCAACACCTTCTGGATCTCCGCCGGATAAGTATTGGTCGTTTTTCTACTTACACCGTTATCATTATAGCCTACCGTCAGGTTCACTTTAAAAGAAATCATAGCCGAACCGTCTACCGGAAGCACCACAACCGGTGTACTTTCTCGTGAAGTCTTTATATCATGGGATGCTGTATTATTCGTGAATCCGGTGAAGGACTGAGTAGTGGCAAACGTTTCATTCGCCACCGCCCCCCAGGTAGTACCACCCAACGTGTAAGGCAACGACGCCCGGAGTCCTCCCATCTCGAAGGAGTTCACCACCAGACTGGTAGGAGTAACCGGCTGAAAGTCACCTGCCGCCACACTCACTTTGATCTGTGCTCCCAAGCGTTTAAAGGGAGCCGGCAGCACTACGTCCATCATGTTTTCTCCCGTTTGGTTGGGTTGCACCACGATCCCTTTCAGGCTGGTGTACATAAAGTCTTTTCCGTTCGACACCTGAATCGTACCGTCCGTTTTCAGTTCGGGCACTTCCGTCGAAGAGTTGTACGATACCAGGTAAAGGTCGTACGTTCCGCGATACAGATAGAGTTCGCCCGTAGCCACTCCACCCTTTACCGTATATACTTTATGATCCAGCGGTTCCGTCGTCGTGGTAGACGCACCTGCGGGGAAAGCATAGATACAGAAAGTCTTTCCATCCGCCATATCCGTTGCCGCGTCGGCACGGGTCGAAGCCTCGTCCGCCTCCGCCCGGTAAAGAGAGAAGCGGAGCGATACCGGATCTCCCTCCTCCGTGCCGGGTTCCCCGGGAGCCTGTTCCGAACATCCTGTCAGTCCCGGCGCTCCCAGCATGCAAAGGCAACACCCTATCCAAAGTTTCAGTCTTTTATTCATCGTTTCTTGTTTTAGTTCACCACAGAGTACACAGAGTAACACGGAGTGGATCGTTTTCCACTAAATCCCGATACTCGTGTTCTGGTTCGCATCGTTCTTCCAGTCCTCTATCTGTACCGAGCTCAGCTTACCTCCCATTTTGTCCACCGTAATCAGATAGACATAATGCTTTCCCGCCTCCCACTGCGCTGTCACCGATTGGGTTTCAAACGCATGCGCTTTCGCGGCAACTTCTCCGTCCACACATACCTTGAGCCGGAACGAGAGCACCGTTTCTTCTTTCGCCATCGGCGCCACGAGGCAGGTCACGTTCGGTCCTTTCTGGTTTTCTTTCAGCTTCAACTCCACGCCACTCGCCTGCGCCAGTGTCAGTGTCGAAATATCCGACAGACTGTTCAGCAATCCGCTTTTCAGGTTCATCGTCCCGATGCCTGTCCGCAGACGGTTGGTTCCGCTCAGCACATCCACCTGTATCAGCTTTAGCGCTTCGGTGGCCGAAGCCGACTTCACGATACGGAAACTGACTTTGGCCAACGCATGCTTCATCTTGAAGCTGACGGTTCTCGAGGAAGGTTTTGCCGTGACGGGGACTGTCTCCGACTTATCCGTACCCACACCGTAGAGATAATCGGCCTGCCCGGTAGCGAGAAAATCAGTCAATGACGATGGAAGGTTCACCGCCGTCGTATGTTCACCGTCACCGGACGCTTGGATGGCTGCGGGAGGATAATAGGCGTACAGCAAGGCATCACCCGAAGTGCTGTTCATGATCGTCTGCTTGTCCGGAGTCCAGACTCCTTCTTTCAAGGAGAATTTCATCAGTGGATTGTCTCCATACGCCGCATGTGGACTGGTAGCTGATGCGGTAGTGGTGGCATACACGTCCACCTCGGTGATAGCGGTTGCTTCCGCACGGGTGACGCTCTCCTCTCCCTCCACTTCGATCCGCTGCAATTCCAGTGCGCCTTCATCGGCGGCGAATCCGTCGTCCGAGGCGCATGAAGCCGTCAGGCATATCCCCGCTCCGAGGGCAAGCGCCATGTAGAGGCGATTCGCCGGCTTCTTCATTCGATTGTATTTTTGTAGGTTCATATCTGTTTTCGTATCTGTTCTTCATTAAGTGGCGTTTCCCGCGTCCTGCTCCATTGTCTCTACGAATCGTTCTACGGTGATACCGTTCAGAATCAATTCATTGGTGGACGTAAAGTTATACTGGTAGTTGTATCCGGCCTTCAAGGTATGGGCCGCCTTATCGGTGTAGCTCTTCTCCGTTTCGCCGCTGTTGCCGGCCTTCACCTTGATCACAAACGTTCGGGAGCCGGGCTTGACAATGGCTACATACGTATGCTGCAGAGCGGAAGTTCCCGCTGCCGAGGCGCTATAGGCATTGATCGTCTGCGATTCAGAGGCACCGGTGGCAATCCCCGTACCCTCTAGGCTTGCCGTGCCGGGAAGCTTCTTGTCACTATCACTATTTCCATACTTCACCACCAGGGGCACCTTCGCCGCTGCCGGAGCGAACGAGAACGTAGCCTTATTGCCATCGAGTACTCCTGTAGCCGTCAGCCGGTTGCTTTTCCAGAAATTGGTGGCTGTGCGCTGATCGGTTAGAATCCGGGTAAACGCCGTAGGATACGAAGCCGTAAACGTTTCATTACCGGTGGTGGTAAGCGCTGTTTGTCCGCTTGCGGGTTGCCAGGTGCCAGTTGTGCCGGTGACCATCCGTTGGTAGTCGGCAGTTTTCGTGCCGTCCGTAATCCGGATGGTATCATTCGCTACAAATTCTCTTTTATCATAATCATCGGCATGCGAGTCTGCCGCCGCACGGGTAGCAGGACTCCCCACCTCCGCCGATACTTCCAACGGACGGGGCAAAGCATCCTCTTGCGAGCAGGCGGCCAGCAGAACCGGGAAGAACAGGCAGAGAGCCGCCCCGGATACCGATAGGATTCTATTCTTTTTCTTTTTCATGGGGTTACATCAAACTAATATTACATCAACTAATATTACATCAAACTAAGTTACATCAACTTAAGGTTCCTGTATGCGAATCCCCGCTTTGCCACTCTTTGATCTCCTGACCGGTGGGAACCAGCACATCATTTTTCAGGGTGAGCGTATAGGTGTAGTGACTGTTCGCCGCCCTTGCGCAAATAAGGGTGATGTCATAGACCACTCCGTTAGCATCCGTCACCGATACCTGTATCGACTGTTGGGAAGTAAGCGGGGCGATAATGCCATGCCAGGTATATTGCTCTTTGTCTGTACCGCCGGGGTGATACAGGTAGACGGTTTCATCCTTGCTTGCTCCTCCGGAGTAAAGCCCCTTCCCGGTTACGGTCATACTCGTAAAATCCTTGGACAGTGTGTTCTTTCCCGAAAATTTCAGGGTCAGCTTCACGCCTTTGTGCACAAAGGCGCTTTCGCCTGTAAAGGAGAGGGTTCCGTCACGGCCGATCGCCACCTTCTCAGGAGTCTCCAGCAGATTGCTCAGGCGGTAGTCCTCACCTCCCGCCTTTCGCTGGTCGGCACGGATACCCGAGTATTCGATAGGGTAACTCGCCTGGTAGGTGGCTCCGGACTCAACGAGCAGCTCCTTACCCGTCACCGAAGGTTTCCACTCGCCCGTACTGCTGCCGGAAGAAGCGGAGTTCAATGTATAGTCCACCGGAGTGGATGACGAACCGTTCCGCGAGCGGATGATACGGATTTTGTCACCTGCGGCAAAGGTGCTGCGGTCGTAACCGTTGTCGGCTGCCACGGCACGGGTCCCGGCTGCCACGGCCGCCCGGGTCTCAGACTCCCGGCCTTCACCGGAAGCGCAGATCGCGGCGGACACCGTAAGCGGAGTCCCTTCGGGCAACGAAGGGGTCAGCGCATTGTCCGAACAGCCTGCGGTAAGCAGCAGGCAGCCTAAAACCGTTTGGTATAATCTATCTGTTTTCATACTGAATCATTCATTCTGAATCATTTGTCATTTGTCATTCTGAATCATTTGTCATTCTGAACCATTTATTGTTCTGAATCATTTGTCATTCTGAATCATTTGTTTCATTGCCAGCCGGGATCTACGTCATTACTCCCCCCGGAAACTTCCGTCCACCCTTTTATATCGACAGGTTGCAGGCTGATTCCCCGTTCACCGAGCGTCAAGGTATAGACGTAGCGGTATCCTTTCTGCCATGCCGGGTTGAAGGCATCGGTCGAGAGGGTAAGATCCCGTTCGGTAGCGTCCGAGCTTTGTTCACCCAGTGTCAGCGTCAACGTCACCTGCGTGCCCGAAGCTGCCTCAGCCTTCGGAGCCACCAACCCGTAGGCCACTGTAACGGGGCCCGAGGTGCCGACCTGTTGCGGACGGGCCGATGGGGTAAAAGAGATTTCACCCACCGCAGCCAGTCCGGACAAAGCGCCATCCGTCAGGGACATCGTGCCGGCCGATCCGGATCCGGAAGCAGTCGTACAGTAGAAAGGAGTAGCGCCGCCCGCTGCCGTAAGCTTAATCTGCCTTACATAATCGTATGTCGGATCTGGGGTGCGGTCGTTCGCGTTCTGAATGCGGAACACGACTTGCGACAAGGCGTGTTGCAGATAGAGGGTCGGCGAAGCAGACAGGCTGTTGGCGGTAACCGCCGTAGCCGAACCTACGGTAGCGCTGCCGGAACCGTAAAGATAATCGGTGGTAGAGCAGTCGTAGGTATTTCCTCCGTCGAAGGTTTGCCCGGCAGGTACGCTGACGGAGAGAGCAGGCAAGACAGTACTGCTGCTGCCACCGCTACCGCTGCCACTGCCCTTACCACTGCCGCCATCACTCTTCAAGGCTGTCGCAGCGGGTGCCCAGGCATAGACCGTTGCTTTTGCAAGGCTGACGTAGGTAGAAGGAGTGCTCGTCCAATTGGTACCGGAAGCCGCTTTCGTGAAGGTCGCTCCCCCGGCGTTGCTGCCCGGATAGAGACTGCCGTCCGCAGCGGCGAGGTAGATGCCAATGGTGCTGATCCGGTCTGCACCCGTACCAACATCGTTGATCATGCTACGGGTGGAGGCGAGCGTGGCACCGGCATGAACACCGGGCTGCAAGAGGACGGCATCGCCGTCGGTGAGGACGGAGTTCTCACCGGAACAGGCTATGCAAAACAGGGATGCGGTCCCAAGGAGCAAAAGAATGAATACGTTCTTCATCTATTATCTTGTTGAGTTTTTCTTCTATCACTTTATATCCAGATCTGTGCTTGAAGCAACCGTTGTCCATTCCGTCACGGTCACACTCGAAATGACGAGTTCGGAACCACTGAGCTTGACGGTGTACAGGTAATTCTCTCCGGCCTCCCATGCACTGTTGCTACCAGGCAGGGCGACTTTATAATCCTGGTTGTCAATTGTCAGCGTAGCTTCCACGGTCGACTTATCGGCCGTGCTTTCAGGCAGGACGAGGATACTGGCTTTCCTGGCGTTATTTTTGGCGGTGGTTGCAGCAGAAGCATCGCTACTCGCTGCTTTGGGCAACATATAGTTTGCTATATCACGTGTATAGGTCACTGCCGCCGGAGAGCTACCCACAGTGATCGTACCATCCTTAATTTTCATGGTAGGGCTAGCTCCATTATTTAATATAGTTGTACCTCCACTTTTATTGGCTAATACCAGTTTGGTGAATGCACCGGTATTTTTATAGGTATGATCCGCATATACCCGGAAGCTGACCATCGCAAGGGCATGCTTCATGGCGAGCGTCACCTGTCCGGTTTTATTCGTATCACCGTTTTTATAGCTGGCTTTCACTCCGGTACTTCCCTGATCGGCATACATATAGTCCACCTCTCCGGAGGCTGCGAGAATCTTATCTTTTGTACTGGTTTGACTGTCCGAATTGTCAGTGGATTGAAAGTCGATCTTGGCGTTAACACTTCCGGTAGACCCCGGAAATACAGAGATATTGATCGTGGAATTATCAGTGTATTCACCACTTGAACCACTGGCCTTCAGCGCAGTACTGCCACTCTGAAATTCACCATTACTACCCGGTTGATACGCCGGATAATGCGCATAGATCGTAGCCTCTTCCGCCGAAAGATAGATTTTATCGGTCGTGCTGCTGTTGCCCCATTTCGAAGAGCTGTAAGTGTACAACCCATAGTTATTCGTTGTCTTATTCGTCGTTTTGCTGTTGGCATACACCGCGATGCTTCCTAATACAGTCCCTACAGCCGATGCATCCGCAGCATCTATCGCGCCGCGTGTCAACACCACCTGTGGCGACACCTGCAATTCCGCCACCCCGGTATCCTGTCCTTCGGGCAAGATGCTTTCACTGCATCCGACAGCCAACAGCAATGCCGGAAGAGCCATAAGCCAATGATATTTCGTTTGGTTAATCATCATGTTCGTTTTATCTTTTTTTAAATTCATGTATCTAATCCGCATCCAGAGTGCCGTCAACAGTCACCGGAGCCCACGCCTGCACCGTTACCGAAGTGATTCCCAGTTCATGGTCGCCGATGTTCAGCGTCACTACGTGTGACATGCCCGCCTGCAACGGATTTTTCCCGCTTGCGTTGGAATCACCGAACGTAAGCGACACATTATCGAATGTACCTATTGATGTTTCTACTTTCAGCGTATACGTGTTGCTTCCGCCTCCATTGCCGTTGTTTCCGCCGGCTTCCAACGGAGGGAGTAAAAGTTGCCCCACAGAGACTGCAGTCTGGCCGGTCACTTCCGTTCCTTCTCCGGCTCCGTTCTGCGTAAGATCCACCGTCAGTCCCTGGGGATGTTCGGTTGTGGTGGAGAATGTCACCTCTCCCGTAGCCAGCTTCAACGAGGCAAGCGGTTTCGCCTCCTTCACCGTGATACTCTTCACCCATACCGACACCCCGTTTTGAAGCGTCTTCTTCGCTTGAAAAGAGAGTTGCGTCAATTGATGGTCGAACACCAGTGAAAGAAAGTGCCCGTCTGCCCAGCGGTTTCCCTGTATCTGAGAAGCGTAAAGCAGATCGGTCTGCCCTGTGAGTACAAAGGGAACCGTACCGGCATAAGTGCCCGTTCCACTGCCCGAAGCGGCTTTATCCGGCTCGGCGTAGGGGGCGTAGCTTACCAGATAGAGCCAAGCTCCCCAACGGGGATAAATGGGCGCATCCTTACCGGCATTGCCCCAACTGACTTCACCGTTGATCCCGACAGTTCCTTTCCAGACACCCTCTTCGGCGGCAACCACCGGAGTGGTGTAGTCTCCCCCGGTTCGGGAAAATACCATGGCGGCCTCAAACTCCGCCTGAGGCTTGCTGCCTGCCGAGACCGCCGCCCTCGATGATACATCGCCCTCCAGAGCGGAAAGCTCCACCGGAACCTCCTCCTCACCCATCAGCGAGGAACGGTCCGCGTCGGAGCAACCTGCCAGGAAAACTCCCGGCAGGCAGAAAAAGACAAAAAGCGAAATATGGCGTTTCATGATCATGGCAGACATTTTATGTGAATCAGTTCAGATCGGCATGGCCGGCATCACCCGCTACCCAGTCGGTTACAGTGGCGGTTACGGTCATCTTCGTAGCATCCTCCGGAGTCAGAGGCTCGGTCACGTTCAGGGTGATCAAGTGTGACTTACCGGCCACGGTAGACAGGTTTGCATCATCCTGCTTTTTGATTGTCACATTATTGAAAGTGATATCAGTGCCTCCCACAGAGATCACCGCATCGATCACGACTTGGCCCGAAGCCTGGATCATCAACGGATTACCTACCCGCACAGCGTCTGCGCCCAGCGCCACATTGGAGATACCGGCCACATTCATCACAGCGGCATCCGTCCACTTGCTCACACCGGCCGTACCCGAAGCCGGAGCTACGTTGACCTCTGCAGGCACCTGTGCGCCTCGCACGCTGATTTTCTTTAAGCTGATGGTTTTATCGGTCCATTCGCCACCATTTTTAGCGGTGACCTTCATCTCAAAGTTGAGCTGGGTGGTCAGGTGTTTGAACGTAAGTTCAGGCTTACTTGCAGAATTGCTGCTACCGGCCTCCGCCGCGTCGGCGAGCATCACGTCCTGCTCCCCGTCTGTTTGGGGAATCGTCACCGTCGTACCGCTAACCGTTCCCGCAGGAGCCACAGCCGCCAGCCAAGACTTCGTGCTGGCAGTCGTATGGTAATAAAGAATCGGGTTGAGTGACACCGTGGCGTTAGAACCCGCCTTGAAAGAGGCGGTGGAAACCGTGGCACGGGTTTTCAGTTTGTTCTGTCCGTTTTCTTCCTTCACTTCATTGGCAAGCACCGGAGAAAACTTAGTCCAATCAGCAGCCTGATCACCGTCAGCCACCAGCACCGTAGCCGTCACATCACTGCCTACGCCCACCGCCGCGCGGGTCTTCACCATGCCCTGCACGCTTTGCGACACTTGGATAGGAGTCGCGTTCACCGGATTCTCGGGCAAAAGGTCATTGTCATTGCTTGAGCAGCTTGCCAGCAAAAGGGCCATAGCCGCCACACTTAGTTTCGTTTTCATTGTTTTCTAAAAGTTTTATAGTTAATAAATATGTTTATTGTTCTGTTTCGGCAGACCGATTGTCCACCAGTTCCCCACTGCCGGAGTCACCCTCCTGCCACCGTCCGACCGTAGCGACAGCTACAATCTCCACCGGATCGGGAATGACGGGATCGGGAAGTTCCACCCGGACGGTATAAGCCGTTCCGCCTTCCCCCTCCCCGCCTTCGAACCGTACGGGAAGGGCACGGTATTCGCGGTCGTGTGTCCGGTCATCGTCTACCGAAAGTACCAGGTCGATGGTCAGCGTAGCGGAAGGCTGCACCAGCACATAGCCCGGCAGCGTCAGCTTGTTGCCGTCAAACGGAAGGCCCTCCGCCTCTTCGCCCGCTTCATAAACGGGCACGCTCACCGTGCGCTCACCCGGCAAGAGCGACTCTTCGGCCAGGGAGAGGGTCACCTCGTCCGTCAGTCCGTTCAGATGGAGCGACCGCACACGGAGCGCCCCGGTATCTTCGGCCTCTACCGTGAGTGTAAAGATCAGTTGCGTCAGCAAGTGCCGATACAGGAGCGATTGGCTGTCGGACTCCCCGAAAGGAGCGGAAAGCGATCCGTTCTGTTCGCCCGTCAGCATCAGGTCTTCTTCTCCCGTCAGGCGGTAAGTCAGCCGCCCGTCAGCCGTCAGCGGTGCCGGAGGATAGTATCCCCGCAGATAGAGCGCCGAGCCGTCCGACGGATAGTAGCGTTCGGGCATCAGGCGGATCTCGTTGTCCGTGGCAATGCCGTCCCAGCTCCCGTCGTACTGTCCCGTACGTACACCGTAAGCGACACACACCGGGGTATCGCCGAAAACGTCCACCGTCGCACGGGTACGGATACCCGTAAAGAGACGGATGGGAACCGGCTCCGGTTCCGGACGCGGTTCGAGCGAGCGCTCCGTACACGAGAAGAGAAGCTGGGAAAGAAAGGCAGCTTTCAGTATGTATTTCAGTTTGAGTATCATATTCCCATTGTATTTCTAAAACCTATATCCCAGCCCCAGGTTGATCCCCGTCAGGCCCCAACGGACGAAGGAGGCCGGATGGTGATAGTATGCATGGGGAGGTTCGTTATCATAAGCCTTGGCGGACGAATGGAGGTATCCCCCGCGCACTCCCGCCTCGATGCCCCAATGACGGGACAGGGGGACATACACGCCTGCGGAGAGTCCCGCATGCCGGTAACGTCCGGTGCGGCTTCTGCCTGTGGCGTCCGTATCGCCTGCGGGCGAGGGACGGTAATCGAAATCGCCCGACTGACCGTAGACACCCAGATAGAACCAACGGTAACGCCCGTCACCTTTCAACCACAAACGGGGTTCGAGGCTGTAGCCGGAGACGCCCCAGAAACGGTGATCGCGCCCGCCTTTCCAGTCTGAATACGCCGCAGAGGCCATCACAGACCAACGGCGGGCAAAGTGAAGCTCCAGCGCCAGGTTGGGCCTGAAAGCTCCCAGGCGGCCTTCCGCCGTCAGCCCCGACCAGTCGGCAAGGTTCGTCTTCAGGGAGAAGACCATCCGATGCGGGTTTTCTGCTCCCGACCCCGCAACCGTACCGGGATGACCGGCCGGACCGACCGGTACAAAAAGAATGGGGGGCGGGCACGGGCGGTTGTCCGGAGCAGATGGGACCGCAGGAGGCAAAAGCGGATATCGGGAGGCATACATGCCATAGTTGCGGCGGGCGGCGGATAAAGTATCCGCACCCGCAGGCTCGCGCAGGCAGACAATCACCACGTCGCGCTCTTCGCCGGGATAGCAAACGGCATGGTTGTGAGTCACGAAATACTCCTCTTTCATTCCCTTGCGGGTGATCAGTTCGGACTTCACACGGCTGCTACGCACATAGGCCAGCCAAAGATTGTCGTGTACGCTCCCGCCCGAAGTGCAATGACCGTCTACATAGATACGCATCTTCCCGTCGGCGATAGGGCCACGGAAAGAAGAGACGGCGGCAAACAGGCGTTTCAGCTCGTGATTGTTGCCTTGATAGTCGGCATACAGAACGTCACGCCCCTGTACAAAACGGAACGTGTGCAACGAATCGCAGTCCGAAACCGCACGTGTGCCGACACCCCGACCGCAGACCGGTGCGGAGAGCAAAAGGATATATCCGAGCAGCAGTAAAATTCTGTTCATGGCGGCAATCTCTAAAAAACGGTTTACAAACAAAGTTCTGTCAAATGGATTTCACTGAATATGCTGCGCATCATCTGGTTGACAACCCCCATACGGGAGGCCACCGACCCATAACGGCCATAGACACGCTGCTCGTCTACATCCGGAGAAACCGGACACACCCCCTCGTGCAGGATCAGCAACAAGGACAGCAGGTCGATGGAGCCCAAAGGCTTGCACAGTTCATAAGAAACGGGACTATCGGGAGATTCCGGGCATATACAGCGAATCAGCCCTCCACGCTCCAACAGGGGAAGGAGGACAGAAACATTCCGGAAAGCGCAATCGGAAGAATCAGGAGGACAAGATATGCCGGCATCACGGTAATAGATGTAACGAAGCACCCTGATAGCCTCCTGGGTTAAAATTGTAAGCATAACTTTTTGTTTTGTTTGTGAAGACCGTTACTTTGTAGGTAACGGCATTTAACAAATATCTGAAACAGACAGCGTTCTAAACCGAATAATTAGATTTAAACAATAAAAGGCATCCGATGATGGCAATAAAATGTTCATCCACGTTAAATTACACCAACGCGGACAACCCTTCTTATTGCTTTTTTAAGAGAAAATAGGGAAAACTAATGCTAAGCATGCATCTTTTTTAAAATTAATTATCTTTTTATTGAAAAACTTGCCTTTTTATTTGTTTGTGTGAAAAATAATGTCCAATTTTGCAGCAATAAAGCGATGCCGTTACCTACAAAGTAACAGACTACCTACACTACTGATTATAAGCGTAATACCTTCAATACATTCTACCTTCAAACCGCACTTAGCACATAGTTGAGTATCTTCCTGTTTGTCCGGTCTACTTCCTTATCACCGAAAGGTTTCAGGTAAGTTTCCGTAACTTTCACCGAAGAGTGTCCCAGCCCACGGCTGATCACTCCCACGGGCGTCTCCTGATGAAAGGCAATCGTGGCCCACGTGTGACGCGCGGTGTATGAACTGAGCCTGCCGCCCAATCTCAAATCCACCGACACCCGTTCCAGCCGGCGGTTCAGGTTGCGCAGTTCACATTGATATTCCTGATAAGGAGTCAGCACCTTCTCCTGCCGACGTTTCCCGGTACGGGGTTGTCCCAGGATGGGCAGCAGGTAGCTCGGATGATCGTTCTCCGCCATCCTCCGGTTGATGATGTCCATCGCCTCACGGGGCACGGTAATGCTGACCTCCTGCCCCGTCTTATGCCGGCAGTAGGTCAGCACCCCCTTGTCAAGATTGCTCCTGCGCAGGTGTGCCAGATCGACAAACGGGATGCCCCGCAGCATAAACATCAGCACAAACCAGTCCACAGCCTTCGCCGAGGCCGATTCATCCGGACACCCCGACATGCGGATCATACGCCCCACCGTGCGGGCATCCACGGCACGCTTCACGTCGGAGCGCGTACCGGTGTATACCTTATCGAAAAGCCCGGTCACATATCCCGGACGCCCCTTCATCCCCCGGTTGTAGCCCGCACGCAGGGCACGCATGTAAGTAGACACCGTGTTCCAGCTAAGCCCCCGGCCAAGCAGCAGAAATTCGTAATTCCCCAGAAATGCCGGGGTCACCTCTTCAAATCCTATCTCCTCCTTTCCCGCGCTCTCCCTGAGCAAACGCAGCATGTTGTGGTAAATGCGCCGGGCGGACTCACGGCCCTCTTCACGGAACCTTTCAATCTCCGAAATCATAAATACTGTTAATGTTTCATTCATCTTATTCATTGTTTTTAATTTACAATATCCCCTTAAATATAAATTGTACAGAAAGCCGGATAACCGAACCTATATCTTTACAAAACACATCTAAAGAGACTTTACGGAACAATCCTTGGGACGATATGCTGTACACTTTTTGTATATCTTTGCCGATCCTAACGTCGTTTTAACAAACATTGGCATCCAGCCATCCCATACAAACCTCAAAGTAAGATGAAAAAGAGCATCCAGGACCTGAAAGAGTCATTAAGAAAAAAGGAACAGAAACAACAAAGACTGCACGAACAAGAAGATAAGATAGAAAAAGACATCCGTGTGCTGCGATACCTGATAGAACGGGAGGAACAGGCCGCCTCTGCACAAGCCCCCCGGAAACGGAAAATCGCCCGAAAGCAGGTAAGCGACTTCTTCACCCGGATCGCCCTGTTTTACGAAGACCTGCAACGGCGCCTGAACCTGCGCATCACTTACCGCTGCTTCTGCCGCTGGCTCTGCACCCGCTACGAGTTCGAGTCACGCTACCACGACCGCCACAAGTTGTCGCCTTGCACGGTACTGGGGTATTTTAAAAGGGAAAGGGGTGGGTAAGCTTCATCAGTCAACCTACATAGTGGGCAATGCTTATGGGTTGCTTAGTATATTGTTTTTCTAAGAGAGAACTTCACCCAAAGATGTTTTCAACAAAGTAGATTTACCCGACGCCGAGGTCCCGTCAGGATGACAATCGGATACTTGTTTGTCATCTCTAATAACTTCTGTTTTATCATTGTTAGTTCACACGGCAGGATTGAATCAAGGATATGCCGTATATACCGCGGGGAAGAACTTATTGTCGACAGGGAAAAATGGATAGCAGTGCGGAGCGGCTTAGTTCAATTCAGGCAACAGCGTTGCCTATTTCCAAATATCTTCATTCTCCCAATTTGCAGGAAATCCCATTGCCCGGACATCAATTGAAGGGTAACGGTTTAATAAATCCTTAAACCTTGTCACAAACAAATGGTTAGGATTGATTATATCCAAAAGATACACAATCATGCTCAATATAAGTATGTAGGCGACTTGTGTACGTACAGCCACTAGTATAAAAATAAAAAGCTTACCCTGAGCGCGCTGATCTGACGGGAAGCGGGGTAAGCATGTTGCTGCGAAGATAAAACAATTCTCTTAAAATACAAAATAGTTGCCATATTTATTGTTTTTGATTCACGGCTCTTTCATTTAAGAAATATAGTTCATCGCTTGTTATTGTAGCAAAAAGCCTTATATTCGTGCGCAGCGATGCTGAAGCACCGCCTTAGGTGTTTCTTCTTATCGTTCATTTTATTTTTTAATCGTTACTAAATATCAGGATTCAACGATCCACTTTTCGATGTTTCGGGTTTGGGCACTGAAATTTACGCCAATCTTAAAAAGCTTACGGCCGTCAGTCGCAAAAGGTTGCGTATAATGCTTCCCGTTGATCTGTCGGAGAGCTTCTTCGGCAGTGCCATCCAACTTGAACTCCATCACATAAATGAATTTATCTGTTTTCAAAACGAGATCGACACGCCCTTCAGCGGTATGATATTCCACTTGCGTATAGAATCCCATTAGCTTAAAGACGATGAAAAGCACATTCTGATAGTGCAGTTCCCGATCACGAATCATTTCGTAAGGGGTATCCGCAAAGAAACTCTGCAGACGGCGGAAAAAAGAATCATAGTCCCCGGCACGAACCTCTTGTACGAACTTCTGAATTTCAAACGGGGCTTCTACTTTATTGGTGTCCGCATAATAAGGAAGCAGAAACTTCATGAACCCCTCCTCCACTTCGCGATTCGGGAATCCCAAACGGTAAATCCCGAATTCACGGTCATACCCCTTGATGGTGAGGTAACCGCTCTGATAAATTACGGGAATAGGATCGGTAGAGGAAGAGTCGATGCTGTTCAATACATCCGCATCGGTTTCCACATGCGCCATTTTATGAAGATCATAGTGATGTATCTGCAAGAGTTCTACCAGATAGGTAGGAGTACCCGTTTCAAACCAATAATTTCCAAATTTCATTTTATAGAACGTATTCAGCAGGCTGAAAGGATTGTAAATGCCGATCGAATCTTCCACAAAATGGTACCCGTCATAGCATGCCTTCAATTCACGGCACACCTCTTCATAACCCATCCTCTGCCTGTCGGCAAGTTCGTACAACTCTTGATCCAGATTGGTCCGTATTTCCTCCTCGGTGATGCCGCACAATGCCACGTAACGTTCGTCCATCGACAAATCGATCAGATTGTTCAAAGCACTGAACACACTCACTTTACCAAACTTGGTGACACCGGTCAGAAAAGCGAACCGGATGTATCCATACATTGTTTTGATAGCTCCATAAAAGGCTTGCAAGGTCTTGCGAAACTCTTTTTGCAATTCTTCATCCCCAATGGATTGCAGCATGGGCTTATCATATTCATCCACCAGAATGACTACACGATGCCCCGTCAGTTTACAGGCACGCTCTATGACACCGGCAAAGCGCAGAGACAAAGAGCGCTCCGAAGGTTCAGCTCCATAGAGTTTCTCCCATGACACAATGGCTTTCTCCAATATATCCTCAAGGCTTTGCGGTGAGTCATATTTCTCTATATTCAAATCCAGATGCAATATCGGATGTTCTATCCACTCTTTCTCGAGCTTTTCCATCGCCAGTCCTTCAAAGAGTTCCTTTTTTCCCCGAAAATAGGCCTCGAGAGTAGAAACAAGCAGACTCTTCCCAAAGCGACGGGGGCGGCTCAGGAAATAATAACTCCCCGTCTTCACCATTTGATAAACCAATGCGGTTTTATCTACATAGAAAAAACCCTCTTTACGGATTTTCTCAAAATTCTGTATTCCGATAGGATAGATTTTATCGCTCATATTCTTTATTGTTCCGGAGATAAGTAACAGACCCATCTGTGGATACAAAGATACTATTTTTTTCTGTGTTTCGCATGTCATACTTGAAAAGCAACGCCGTGACAGTAAAAAAAGTTTTTCACTTCACACAAGAGAGATGTAATTTTGTCACGTAAATAAAAGCAACAATTATGAAAGAATTAAATTTTGACTGGCTGCTGAACGGAAGCTGCCTGCTGTCGGACGTGGCGATGGCATATTTCACAACCTGTGTTTATCCCCGCTCGGCAGGCAAACGGATGCGCGACGAGATAGAACGTTATCCGAACCTGTACGCCGAACTGCTGGAGGCGGGATACAAGCGTCCCAACACACTGTTGACGCCGCGCCAGATCTGTATCGTGATCCGTCACTGGGGAATGCCCGACACGGTGTACAAGTGGCTGCGCGAGCACCCCGCGGATCGGGTTCAAAAACTGTTCGCCGACCGCAAATTCGACTGATATATTTTATATATCTTTTGTTTATTATTTATTTATGTGCAGGTCTGCATGTTGGCGGCCTCTAAATTCATCCGCACAGAAAGCTGAGCAACAGCGCATTAGGAGTACTAAAGCATGTTGGCGTCCGTGTTGGTGGTTTAGAGGCTCCGGATGATGGAAACAGAGGTTCCGGAAAGGCCCGGACGAGGCTCGGTTTCACCCCCGCAGAGCGTGCGCTGCCCTGCAGAGGACCCTGTGACTTTTTGCGCCGTAATGCGGCACTCTGCATCACTTTCTTGCATCACCGGCTGTCCGTGCTTAGCTTTGTCACACCGTTCGGGAAAGAGCGGTACACTCGATAACCTGTAAAATGAAATACTATGAACGCATCGACTGAAACAATTCTGAAAAAAGGATATATCCTGATCCCCAAATCCCTGATCGAAGATTTCCTCAAAGCCGGATTGGGCACAGAGGGCTATCTGGAAGCGTGGATACGCGTATTGGCGCTGGTCAACTATTCGGATACGGAGATCTGTGTGCAAGGCAACCGGATGATCTGCCGACGGGGAGAGACGGTATACACCTACAGCCACTGGGAAAAGGTGCTGGGATGGAGCCGCTATCGCACCCGCCACTTCTTCGAAACCCTGTTTAAATCCGGAATCATGGAGGCCGTGGAGAACTCCGCCGGAATCACCCTGCTACGGGTGATAGACTATGACCTCTGGACCGGACAGAAAAAGGCGGCCGCCACCCGGAGCAACCATGCCACGGAGGGTTTCGACGACTTCTGGGACCTCTACCACCGCATCACCCAAAAGGACAAGATAAACATAGCCCGTGCCCGGAAAGAATGGAAAAAACTGACGGCAACGGAGAGGAAACTGGCCTTGGAAAACATCGAGGAATATTATGCCCACCAAAAAGATATACGCTTCTGCAAACAGGCGGCCACGTATCTGGCGGATAAAGCGTTCCTGAATGAATATGAGTTTTAAACCCATCGCAAATCCAAATCATTATGCTACAACCCCAAGCACCCGAACTCGAGGAAACCATCCTCGGAGCCTGCCTGATAGAAAAAGAAGGCATGGCACTGGTTGACGAACTGCTGAAACCGGAAATGTTTTATGTCACCCGTCATCAACTGATTTATGCCGCACTGCAGGCGATGTTTCACGCCGGTACGAACATCGACATCCTCACCGCCACCGAAGAGCTGCGCAAGCGCGGAAAGCTGGACGATGCCGGAGGGCCGTTCTACATCACCCAACTGAGCAGCCGGGTGGCAAGTTCGGCACATCTGGAATATCATGCGCGCATCGTGCACCAGAAGTACATCCGAAGAGAAATGATCGTGGGATTCAGCAAGCTGCTGACCCTCTCCGGCGATGAAACCATCGACCTGACAGACACGCTGGTGGATGCTCACAACCTGCTGGACAGGCTTGAAGGAGCCTGCGGACACAACCGGCAACTACGGGACATGGACACTCTGATGCAGGCCACCCTGGTGGAAGCGGAAGGGCGAATGCGGAAAAACAAGGACGGAGTGACCGGCATCCCTACCGGACTGACCGAACTGGACAAGATGACGGGCGGATGGCAAAACAATGACCTGATCACCATCGCCGCCCGGCCGGCAGTGGGGAAAACCGCCTTCGCGCTCCATCTGGCTAAAGCCGCAGCAGCGGCAGGACATCATACGGTGGTGTACAGCCTCGAGATGCAGGGCGAACGGTTGGGTGACCGATGGCTCCTGTCGGCAGGAGAGGTGGACCCGCACCTCTGGCGAAGCGGAAAAGTGTCGCAGGAAACATGGCTGCAAGCCCGGCAGACCGCAGGAGAACTGGCAAGACTGCCCATCTGCGTAGACGACAACCCGGATATGAGCATGGACCGGGTACGCTCGAGCGCACGGTTGCTGCAAAGCAAAGGCAAGTGCGACTTTATCATCATCGACTATCTGCAACTGTGCGACATGCGCACCGAACAGAACAACCGGAACCGGGAACAAGAGGTGGCACAGGCCAGCCGTAAAGCCAAGCTGCTGGCCAAGGAACTGCACATACCGGTCATCTTGCTGAGCCAACTCAACCGCGGCTCCGAAAACAGGGCGTACGGACGCCTGGAATTGGCGGATCTGCGTGAGAGCGGCGCCATCGAGCAGGATTCCGACCTGGTGGTTCTGCTCTATCGCCCGGCACTGGCACACCTGGCAACGGACAAGCAGAGCGGATATCCGACAGAGGGGCTGGGGATAGCCATCATCGCCAAACACCGCAACGGCGAGACGGGCAATGTATACTTCGGACACAACAGGAGCATGACAAAAATCGGCGACTATGTGCCGCCGACGGAATGGATAAGGAGGAACGCGAAATAAAATGGAAAAGCCGGAGTCTACAGGCTCTCTATCTCTCCGGCAGACAATCCTGTCACCTGGCAGATGGTTTCGACCGGCAGGTTCAATGCCTTCATCC
>OHKJ01000439.1_pt1 | contig 22804 bp, 17 predicted proteins | sample 1568791 | NCBI WGS metagenome assembly OHKJ01 (sample SAMEA3879584, study PRJEB24766) | human gut metagenome | biome: human-associated habitat; feature: feces | place: USA | collected 1985/1987 | reverse complement strand
CGTTCGAGAACGAGGATTTCTTTCGCGCCGTTCTGCCAGGCGCTATATGCAGCAGACAGGCCTGCCGGGCCGCCGCCAACGATGATAATATCATAAAGTTGTTCACCCATTATGCCTTACCTCCGCTTTCTTTATTATAGAACATATAAGAATTACGCATTTCTTTCCGGACTTCCGTAACCGGGATGTTCAATTCACGGGCCAAAATCTGAGTTACACGAGGTCCGCAGAAACCGCCTTGGCAGCGGCCCATGCCGGCACGAGTACGGCGTTTGACACCGTCCACAGTGCGGGCCCCGACCGGACGATGGATGGCATCGACGATTTCGCCTTCCGTAATCGTTTCACAGCGACAGATGACGCGGCCGTAACGAGGATCTTTAGCGATAAGGGCTTTTTGGTCCGCATCGAGCATCATGCGGAAGCAGGGCTGGGCCGGACGGCCTTTTTTATAATCGGACTTAGCCGAAACACCCGTTTCAGATACGATGAGGTCCACCAGCTTTTTGGCAATGGCCGGCGCCGACGTAAGGCCCGGCGACTGGATGCCGGCAGCATGGAGCAGTCCCGTCGTTTTTTCCGACGGTCCGACGATAAAGTCGCCCGTATTGGAAACGGCGCGGACACCGGAAAATTCGGTAATCGTAGCACCGACCGGGATATTGGGGACTAAGCGGCGGGCTTTGTCCAGAATTTCGTCCATGCCGGGAATGGTAACGGCCGTATCATCCTTGTCATCTTCCGGCAGATCCTGGGCGTTAGGCCCTACGAAGACGTTGCCGTGCGTCGTAGCACAGACCAGGATGCCCTTGCCCATCTTAGTCGGCGTCGGGAAAATAGGCGAGTAAACCAAATCTTTCTGAGCCGTCTTGTCGAAGAGAATATATTCGCCGCGGCGCGGTTTAATCGTAAAGCTGTCGTCACCGGCCAGACGGCTGATATCGTCGGCATGGACACCGGCAGCATTGATGACGTACTTCGTTTCAATCGTGCCTTTATCCGTTTCAACGGCCTTTACGGCACCGCCTTCTACGACGATGTCCGTAACCTTACAGTCACGGATGACTTCGGCACCGTTGATGACGGCATTTTCCGCAAAGGCCAACGCCAAGCCGAAGGGCCAGCAGATGCCGGCTGTCGGGGCAAAGAGAGCCGCTTTGATGTCTTTACTGACATTCGGTTCTTCTTCACGCATTTCATCGCCGCTGACGATTTTCAAACCGGGAACGCCGTTAGCCTGGCCCCGGGCGAGGAGTTCTTTAAGGACTTCCATCTGTTCATCGTCGAGAGCTGCTACATATGACCCGGACCAACGAATTTCCAAATCTAATTCATCCTTTAATTCATGGTACATCGCATTGCCTTCAACATTCATCAAAGCTTTCATGCTGCCCGTAGGAGCATCGAACCCTGCGTGAAGAATGGCACTATTGCCTTTTGTCGTACCGGCTGCTAATTCCGGTTCCTGTTCAACCAGAACGGCGCGAAGATTATACTTGGATAATTCGTGCAAAATGGCTGTGCCGGTAATACCGCCGCCGATTACGACGACATCTGCTTGTTTTGTCATATTCACAACCTCTTTCTCTGTAAATGCCTTGGAGTACTATCTTTGATGCCCTTATTATATAAGTTTGTGAAAATAATTGCAAGTCTATTTTTACATTTTTTCAATTTATAGTAATGCTAATTTATCATAATCCAAAAATGAGCTATGATATATGCATTTCCCGATTTGAAACTAAGTTCATTATAATAAGAAATTTTGTAAATTTCTAAAATTATAGGGACCCGTACCGAGTCCCTATAACCGAAATAACCATCATGAAATTAGAATACGTTCAGTGCTGCAGCGACGACGTAGGCAGCGAAGGCACCGACCATCGGAGCGACGACAGGAACCCAGGCATACCCCCAATCGGAACCACCCTTACCGGCAATCGGCAGAATGGCGTGAGCCAGACGAGGACCGAGATCACGGGCGGGATTCATGGCATACCCGGTAGGACCGCCAAGGCTCATACCCAAAGCCCAGATGAGGACACCTACGATATAGGGCCCGAGGCCGGCAGGAATCTTGCCGACAGCCGGGGAAAAGATCATCCAAATAACGAACATCAAGAAGAAGGACGCGATAAATTCGCAAAGGAAGTTGGCCGGATAGTTGCGGATAGCCGGGGCCGTGCAGAAAATGCCGAGCTTCGCAGCCTTGTCTTCCGTTTCAGCCCAATGAGGCAAGTAAGCGAGCCAAACGATAGCCGCACCGAGGCTGCCGCCCAGGATCTGAACGATAGAGGTAACAATAAACTGCGGTACCGAATAGATGCCGATCATGGTTTTCCCCAAGGTGACGGCAGGATTCAGGTCACCCTGCGGTGCGCCCAAGGTCGTTGCCGTAAAGACACCGAGCATTACGGCAAAACCCCATGCCGTCGTAATACAGATCCAGCCGCCGCCCTGGCCTTTCGATTTCGCCAAGGTATTGCAGGCACAGACGCCGCCCCCAAAGACGATGAGGACCATCGTTCCGATGAATTCACCAAGTAAGTTATCGTATATCATAGCTATGCACCTCTCTGTCAGTCTTCATCACTCAGCCAATGCATTGCGTGTTTGACCGCTTTGCGCCAGCCTTTATAATAGGCACTTGATTTTTCAGGATCCATCGTCGGTTCAAAGCGATTCTGAAGTTTCCAGCTCGAGACCAGATCTTCTTTCGAATCCCAGACGCCGACGGCAAGGCCTGCTAAGTAGGCCGCACCGAGAGCCGTCGTTTCAATGACCTGAGGCCGATCGACAGGAACGCCGAGGATATCGGCTTGGAACTGCATGAGCATATTGTTGGCAACGGCGCCGCCATCTACCTTTAAAGCGGCCAATTTAATACCCGAATCGGCTTCCATGGCGCCGAGGACATCTTTCGTCTGATAAGCCATGGAATCGAGGGTTGCCCGGACGATGTGAGACTTCTTCGTGCCCCGCGTAATGCCGATAATGAGACCACGAGCATCCATATCCCAGTACGGAGCGCCAAGGCCGACGAAGGCCGGAACGACATAGACGCCATCCGAATCGGGAACCCGTTTAGCAACCCATTCCGAATCGGGAGCCGTATCGATGAGCCGCAGCCCGTCACGAAGCCACTGAATGGCCGATCCGGCGACGAAGATAGAACCTTCGAGGGCATATTCGACTTTGCCGTCAAGGCCCCAGGCAATGGTCGTAACCAAGCCGTTTTTAGAAGGAATGGGCGTCGTCCCCGTATTCATCAACATAAAGCAGCCCGTCCCATAGGTATTCTTGGCCATGCCCGGTTCAAAACAGGTCTGACCGAAGAGAGCTGCCTGCTGGTCACCGGCAATGCCGGCAATATTGACCATACCGCCGAGGATCGACGGTTCTGTCCACCCATAAATATCGCTCGACGGGCGAACTTCCGGCAGCATCGATTTCGGAACGGTTAAATATTCAAGGAGCTGGTCATCCCACTTTAGTTCTTTAATGTTGAACATAAGTGTACGCGACGCGTTGGAATAGTCCGTAATGTGAACTTTGCCGCCGGTCAACTTCCAAACGAGCCAGCAGTCGATGGTCCCAAAGAGGAGATCGCCCTTTTCCGCCTTTTCTCTGGCCCCTTCTACGTTGTCGAGAATCCATTTTACCTTAGTACCTGAGAAATAAGCATCGATGACCAGGCCCGTTTTTTCACGGAATTCATCGACCAAGCCGCGAGCTTTCAAGTCTTCACAGATTTCCGCCGTCTGACGGGACTGCCAAACGATGGCATTGTACACCGGGTCGCCGGTCTTCTTATCCCAGACGACAGCCGTTTCACGCTGGTTAGTAATCCCGATCGCTGAAATTTCATTGGCTGTCAGATTCGACTGGGCCAAAGCTTCCCGCATAACTTCAAGCATGGTGTGATAGATTTCATTGGCATCGTGTTCAACCCAGCCCGGCTTTGGGAAATACTGGGTAAATTCCTTTTGGCTGACACTGACGATATGCGATTCATTGTCAAAAATAATTGCGCGATTGCTCGTCGTGCCGGCGTCAAGAGCCATTACATACTGCTTGTTCTGCATAATACATTTCTCCTTCCATACATAACATCTGATTTTTCTTTCGCTTATTGCATATAATGCTTTACCTGTTATCATTATACATCTATCGTAATTATTTTCAATTGTATTTTTACATATTTTCAATTCTTGTATAGTATTTGTAAAGTCATGTATTTTATGCAAGATATAAGGTATATAAAGGCAGTCTCTTTTTTATTCTACCCTTTTACCTTGCAAAAGGACCGCTAAAAATGCGATAATAAAGAGAACCTTATTGTACGACTTCTGTTTTGACAACCGTGTTTTTAGAAGCACCATATTGAGGATGAATGCCTATGCAGCACGATAAGAATAAACTGGCCATCAGTGCCGCCAAATTATACTATCAGTCCAATTTCAGCCAAGCTGATATCGCTAAGGAAATGAAATTGTCCCGCCCGTCGGTGTCGAGGCTCCTGCAGTATGCCAAAGACAAGGGCTTTGTACACATCGAAATCTTCGACCCCATCGAAGACCAGAGCCAGTTGGCTCAAAAAGTAGCTGCAGCCTACGGCCTGCGCGATGTCTGCATCGCCAATGCTCCCATTGAAGATGAAGAAGAAATAAAAAAATACATCGGCCAGCGCGGCGCCGCCTATGTCAATGACATCATTCAAGACGGCGACATCATTGGCGTCGGCTGGGGGACAACGCTGAACAACCTGTCCCATCAACTCATTCCTCACCCCTTAAAGGGCGCCCAAATCGTCCAGCTCGAGGGGGGCATCACCTTATCGACCAGCGAAACCTATGCCAATGAGATCCTGGGGAAATTCGCCAGTAATTACAGTACCATCGCCCAATACCTGCCCCTTCCGGTCTTATTTGATTCTAAGGAAGTCAAGGAAATGGTCTACCGCGACCGCCATATCAAACGCGTCCTCGAGCTCGGCCGCAATGCCAACATCGCCATCTTCAGCGTCGGTACCGTCCGCGACACGGCCCTTTTCTTCCGCCTGGGCTATGCCGATTCACAGGAAAAGAACTATTTAAAAACCCATGCCGTCGGCGACATTTGTTCCCGCTTCTTCGACAAAGACGGAAATATATCCAGTCAGGAACTGAATGACCGCACCGTCGGAATCGACCTGGATGACCTGCGTCATAAAGAATACAGCATCTTACTTTCCGGCGGCGATGGAAAAATAGCCAGTATCCGAGCAGCCTTAAAAGGCGGCTATGCCAACGTCCTCATTACTGACCAGTTCACCGCAAAAAAATTATTATCAGAATAAAAGAACGCCCTGCCGTACTACGGCAGGGCGTTTTGTCATAAGTAAGAGCTCATCAGCCTATTCCCAAGCACTGTCCGGAAGGGCTGTAATATCATCCCAAGCATTGTTAATGGCCCGGGCCATCAGTTCTTTTCCCGGCGGATCCAGATGAAGTCCGTCTAAGGCCAGCTCGGTCTTGAGTTCGCCGTCTTCATCGGCCATGCCGGGTACGATATCGATGTGAACCTGAGTATCGATATAATCGTTGACCTCGGCAATGGACCGCCGCCAATCGTCGGTCGTATCCTGGTCGAAGGCGGCCTTGATATTTTCCGGGTTGAGAGGCGGAATCGTCAGGAATACCGGTTTTATTCCGTTCTTCAGGGCTTGTTTTTTAATCGACCGGAGATCGCCGATGACTTCCCACGACGGGACACCGGCCCGCAGACTGTTCGAGCCGACGAGAACCAGTACGTACGACGGCTTGAAGGGCAGGACATCTTTTTCAAAGCGCTCGGCAGCCATGGCACTCGTATCGCCGCTTTGAGATAAATTAATGGTCGGAAAATTCAAGTACGAAGCGTAGCTGAATTCCCAATCCGTCGGCGAATAGGAAACGCTGCCGCCGCCGTGACTGATACTGTCGCCGAAAATGGCGACTTTCCCGGCTTCGGTCTTGGGACTCAGCTCGAAAGGCACGGCATCGGAATAGCCGCCGATGGCCTTCCCATCTTCATCCAAGGCCCGAACGCGCCAATAAAAAGTCTTATCGCCCCAGCGAGCCTTTTGGTCATACTGCTGGGAATACTCCGGATGGTAGACATCGATGCGGTGGATGGAAGGCCTCGTTCCGTTGGGATTTTCCGGAGCCCCGTCGAGAACTTCTACTTCATAGGACTTGGCACCGGGGACGGCAATCCAATCATACACCGGATAGAGCAGCCATTGACCGGGACCTTGATTAAAAAAAGACAAGGGTATCGGCTTTTCCCTCACCGATTTAAAAATATCGACATAGGTTTCTTCAATATCAGAAAATTCACTGACCGGGCGTCCTTTGAGGTCAAGACCGCGTACCCGCCAGTAAAAGACAGGACCAAAGAAGGTATCGGGCAGCTTCAATTCTAATCCCGTCGCATAGGCCCGCTGATCCTCCATGAACGGCTCATAGGCCGTCGCTCCCGCATCGGAAGCACCGTCTTTTTTCAAGATCTGTACATCGTACATCACGGCACCGTCAACGCGGCTCCAGCGAAGGATCGGATGACCGGCGGCCGGATTCGACTGCGGATAGTGAAGGGTGACCTGCGGTTTTCCTCGGAGCACAGGCATTTCCTCATTATCGGTCATGGCTCTCTGCCGAGCTTGTTCCAAAATCATATCCACTCCCGGGGAATGCATCGATTGACGAGCTCCGGCAAAGATACCGACACCCAGGGTCAAGGCCATGAGGGCCACGACGCAGGCAATCTGCTTATGCATCTTTATCCTTCTTTACTTGATTTTCCTTGGCCGCAGCCTTTTCTTTCGTAGCTTTATACCCGTACTTCTGTGTCCATTCTTTATCTTTCTGCTGAATATCGCCCTTGCTCAGCATCGCCGCTTTGCTGTCAACGGCTCGCTGCAAATTACCGGCAATACTCGTAACGCTGTCACCGGCAGCTCCGGTCATGATATACTGGCCGTTCAGATAGAGTTCATCGCCCCGGGTACTGATGTTCCAGGACGGATCTTTTTTATTGATGGTTTCCGTCAGCACTTTATTGTCTTTTGGCGCTTCGCCATAGACGTCGTGGAAGGACCGTGCCAAATTACCGGCTACGAGGAAGGCCCGGCGGCGCGACGAATAATCGCCCATAGCAGCCGGCGTCACGACAGGCTGCGCATTGACATAGACCGTATTGCCGCCGACTTGGACGTGGTTTCCTGACCACTGGCTCATGCGGCCGGCCAATTTTTGAATACGGCTCGACATCTGGGGATGGTTATTCGGGCTGATGACTCGTTTAAACCCTTCCTGCCATAAATCACCGTACTGTTCGTAAACGTACTGCATGGACGAAGCTGCCCCACCGACGTTATAAGCCGTGTTCTTGATGATATTGAAACCCGTTTCATCGGCCTGTTTTTCTTGGTCCATGGTAACGACTTCATTATCGATATAGTTGACAGCTACACTGCCAAGCAGTATATCGAGGACATTGGCATTGCCGCCGAGGGCTACGTCGACCAAGGTTGCAATGCCGATACTCTTCAAGACGCCGTTGACAGCATGACGCTTTTCACCGTGCTGCATTTCATGGCTGAGAGTAAAGGCCAGTTCATCATCATTTAAGGCCTCGACCATCCCGCGGTTAATCGAAATAACGCCGCCGACCGTTTCAAAAGCATTGAGTTCCTTCGAAGGATTGACGTATACGTCGTAATTTCGCTTAACGAGTCCCGTCGCCACGAGGTTGCGCTGAATCGTTTCTACTCTCCGGCTGTAGGCTTCGTCGTCAAGAACGCCGGTCTTCGCCTGGGTACTGGCCAGCATCTGTTTCTGATTCTGGTCATCCATTTTCATCAGCTGCTGACGGGCCATCGCCATGGAAGCCGCTCCATAAAGCAGGATCTGAGCTGCCGAAGCAGCAGAAACAGCGGCTACCGGAGCCACACAGAGGGTAAATCCGGCCACCATCGTCGTCAGACATTTTTTCCATCGATTCATAGTGAGTCATCTCCCTTAGGACAAACCGAAAGTTGGTCACGGCAGAGCTGCTCTTTTTTGTCTTTCGACCACTGCTTGATTTCCCATTCCCAATGCATAGCTTCGTGTTTTGTAGGAAAACCCTGGCACCAGGCCAGGGTCACAGGTCGACGGGAACGGGTATACTTAGCCCCTCTGCCATCATTGTGCGCGGCCACCCTTTTAGATACATCGAGGGTCCAGCCGGTGTATAACGACTGGTCGGCACAGCGCACCATATACGTATAATAAATCATGAAGCCTTACGCTTCAGTCGTGATTTCAACGGTATTCAAAACGACATCTTCGAGGGGTTTATCGGCGAAATCCGTCTGAACGCCGCTGATTTTTTCGACAACATCATAATTCTTAACGACTTTGCCGAAGATAGAATGATGATTCTGGAGCCACGGCGTCGGGACGACGGTGACGAAGAACTGAGAGCTCCCCGTGTTAGGGCCGGCATTGGCCATAGCTAAGATACCGGGCTGGCTGAAATCGAGGCCTTCACCGAATTCATCGGGAATGGTCTGTTTCGAGCCGCCGCGGCCGGTACCGGTCGGGTCGCCGCCCTGAATCATGAAGTCGGCAATGATGCGATGGAAAATCGTTCCATCGTAAAATCCGTCCTTGGCCAAGGTTACAAAATTTTCAACGGTAATCGGTGCTTTTTCTGCAAAGAGCTCTACCGTAAAGTCGCCGTTATTCGTTTTAAACACAGCATAGGTTTTATTATCTGACATCGTGAATTCCTCCTATTTACATATCTGTCGAATCTATTATAATATAGATTATATACATCTATATTACCGTAGAAAACCTCATTCTGCAAGCATCGTTTTCGTTTCCAAAAGGAAAGATAATTTTCATTTTGTTGTAAATGCAACGGAAATCCACATCGACTCCTGCTATACTCTACGTATACTCGATAAGAGCTGAAGACATACTAGATAACTTACGTATTCATTCATTTTTTATTGTGATAAAGATAGAGGAGGTTTTTTTCAATGACAAAAGAACAACAGATGTTTTGCTTCCAGTGTGAACAGACCGCTTTCGGTACAGGCTGTACGGGTGGTGCCGGTGTCTGTGGAAAATCGTCGGCTGAAGCCGGCCTTCAGGACAAATTGACCGGCGCTCTGATCGGTCTCGCCCGCACCTGTCAGACCGCCGTTCCGACGGCGCAGACCTACCGAGTCATTCTCGAAGGCCTGTTCACGACCGTTACCAACGTCAACTTCAACACCGAAACGACGCAGGTTATGATTGACAAAGTCCATGCTGAATCGGCCTCTCTTTCGGATTCCCCGGCTGACGACTACGACATGAGCGGCCTGTGGAATGCCGATGAAGACATTCGCTCCTTGAAATCACTCATTCTCTTCGGCATGCGCGGCATGGCAGCCTACGCCTATCATGCCCTGATGCTCGGCAAATCCAGTGACGAACTGGGCGCATTCTTCATCAAGGGCCTTTCGGCCTTGAGCGAAGACTGGGGTATGGACGAACTGCTTCCTATCGTCATGGAAACAGGTAAAGTCAACCTGACCTGCATGGCCCTCCTCGACGAAGCCAACACCTCGACGTACGGCACACCGGTTCCGACGACAGTTCCCTTGACCATCGAAAAAGGCCCGTTCATCGTCGTTACCGGCCACGACCTTAAAGATATGGAACGCCTCCTCCAGCAGACAGAAGGCAAGGGGATCAACGTCTACACCCACGGCGAAATGCTCCCGTCCCATGCATATCCGGAACTGAAAAAATACAAACACCTCAAAGGCAACTTCGGCACGGCTTGGCAGAACCAGCAGAAAGAATTCGACGGCGTCCCCGGCGCCTTCCTGTTCACGACGAACTGCCTCATGCCTCCCAAGAAGTCTTACATCGACCGCGTCTTCACGACGGAAGTCGTTTCCTTTGACGGCGTAACCCATATCGGCGAAGACAAGGACTTCACGCCGGTCATTGAAAAAGCCCTGGAACTCGGCGGCTATAAAGAAGAACAGCACTTCACCGGCATCAACGGCGGTACAACGGTTACGACGGGCTTCGGCCACGGCACGGTTCTGTCCGTTGCCGACAAAGTCATCGAAGCTGTCAAAGCCGGCGCCATCAAACACTTCTTCCTCGTCGGCGGCTGCGACGGCGCTCGCCCGGGCCGCAACTACTACACCGACTTCGTTCAGCAGACCCCGGCCGATACGGTCATCTTGACCCTGGCCTGCGGCAAATACCGCTTCAACGACCTCGATCTCGGCACCATCGGCGGCTTGCCGCGCATCATGGATATGGGCCAGTGCAACGACGCATACAGCGCTATCCAAGTCGCCGTCGCCTTGGCGAAAGCCTTTGACTGCGGAGTCAACGACCTGCCTTTGACCTTAGTCCTCTCGTGGTACGAACAGAAGGCTGTCTGCATCCTCTTGACCCTCCTCTACTTAGGCCTGAAAAACATCTACCTCGGACCGACACTGCCGGCCTTCCTCTCGCCGAACGTCCTCAACTACTTAGTTGAAAACTTCAACATCTCCCCGACGACGACGCCGGAAGCCGATTTGAAAAAAATCTTAGGCTAATATACACCAAGACCCTGTCTCACAAGGACGGGGTCTTTTTTGTATGCCAATTTATTTTTTACAGAGCCTCCTCATATCAATGAATAAACTCATTCCCCATTACGGAATTCAAATTTTTACATTTCATGTTCCCGTGAAAGGCGAAAAAAAACACGTATCACCATCTTAGAACTCTGTAAATCCGGCAAAGTTCGTAAATTATTAGCCGCTGACAAGGAGCGCAACGGAATCCATCAGCCCCTTAATAGTCGCATCAAGCTGACACGGTAATCGAGTCTTTGTGTTATAAACGCTTGATAAATATAACCAAATTATTACATCACAATTACAGTAAGGTGTCTAAAGGTTTACATTTTCCGTGTACAGTTTAAGGGTGAATAAAATTTTCGATACGGCAGGGACCGTTGTTACGCTGAAAACGGCCCGCTATTCAGAAGGAGCCAAGAAATGAAAATCAACAAAACGACTCATCTATGGAAACGTCACCTGACTACGATGCTAGCCGTTACGGCTGTCTGTTCAGCCGTCGCGGCACCCTTGACGGCCCTGGCAGCTACCCAGACCGTAGACGACATTGCCATGAAGGCAAAAATGCCTTTAACACATCGACAGAAACGCGCAGCTTTAAAGACGCCGGACTGGTACCAGGCAAATCTAACTCAGAATTCAGCACGGCCATCGGCAACATAGGGTTTAGCACCCCATCGATTGGCAGCAATTCGAAAATGAGCGTCTCCATCGGCGACGTCGCCAAAATCGGAGACAATGCCAAAGGCTCCACCGCAGTTGGCTATAACAGCTCCATTGCCAAAGGGGCTGAACAGAGCGTAGCTATCGGAGAGAGCACGTCGGTCAGCAAACAATACAGTATCGCCGTTGGCAAAAGTGCAATCGTAGATACGCAGAATGCCATTGCCATCGGTACCAGCGCAAAAATTTCTTCCGGCGCCGTCAATAGTATCGCTATCGGCGGCCTCCATGAATATGACAGCGAAGGCGGTCTCGGCGGTGGCGGTAACTACCTCATCGAAGCGAATGCAAAAAACAGCACCGTCATCGGGACGGCAGGTCTCAGCCAGTCTGAAGGTGGCACGGCCATCGGTGAAGGCGCCCGCGTCACCTTCAATGCTGTCGATTCCGTAGCCCTCGGGCATAACAGCCGGGTAAGTGCCTCCGACATCAAGGACAGCGATAGAAACGGTGTCGTTTCCGTCGGCAGTTCTTCAAAAGATGCCGACAGCAATCCCATCACGCGGCGCCTGATTAACGTATCTGACGGCATCAACGATACTGATGCTGCAACAGTCGGCCAGATGAATACGGCCATCGCTGAAGCTGCCAAGACGGCAACACAGGGCGTAGATGACATTACCATGAACACGACTGATGCCTTTAATAAATCGACAGAAACGCGCAGCTTCAAAGATGCCGGCCTGGTACCGGGAAAATCGAATTCTAAACTGAGCACGGCCATCGGCAATACCGGCTTTGGTGAGCCATCCATTGGCAGCCATTCAAATATGAGCGTCTCCATCGGCGATGCCGCTAAAGTCGGTGACTATGCAGAACGATCCACAGCCGTCGGTTACAACAGTAAGATTTCTGAAGATGCGAAACAGAGTATCGCCATCGGGGAAAGCAGCTCGGTCAAAAAGCAGGAGAGCATTGCTGTCGGCAAGAGTGCTGCCGTAGAGACGCAGAACGCCATCGCCATCGGTACCCATGCTAAAATCGCTGCCGGCGCCGTCAACAGCGTCGCCATCGGCGGGCTCTACGAATATGATGACGAAGACGGCCTCGGCGGAGGAGGCACCTATCTCGTCGAAAGTAATGCCAAGAACAGTACCGTCATCGGTGCAGCCGGTCTCAGTCAGTCCGAAGGCGGTACGGCCATCGGCGAAGGCGCCCGGGTTACAGAGAATGCCGTAGATTCCGTGGCCCTGGGTCATGGTAGTGAAGTAAATGCCTCCGACATCCAGGACAGCGATAAAAACGGCGTCGTTTCCATGGGGATTACAAAAAATGTCGATGGCAGTCAGGTCACACGGCGCCTGATCAATATCTCTGACGGCATCAACGCCACAGATGCGGCGACCGTAGGACAGATGAACACGGCTATCGCCAATACACAAAGCACAATGACCGGCGACATCACGGCCAATACGATAGCCATTGAGCAGAACAGCGCCTCCATCGAAACCAATACCCAGCGCATCGGCTCCGGCACTTTAGCCAATGGTGCTACAGATTTAACCAGTGCGATCAATCAAAATACCACCTCCATTCAAACTAATGCCGCCGCCATTGAGCAGAACAGCACCTCCATCGAGAGAGTGACTACCCGCGTCAACAGCCTGGGGCGGGAAGTCGACAGTGTCGGTGCCCTTTCTTCTGCTTTAGCAGGCCTGCATCCGATCGATTACGATGGCACATCCCGCTTCCAAATCAGCGCCGCTGCCGGTACCTATGACGGAAAACAAGCCTTGGCACTCGGTGCCTTCTATCAGCCGCACCGCGATATCATGTACTCCCTCGGTGCCTCCAGCACCTTTGGCGGAGACCGAAAAGCGGCCGGCAACATCGGCGTTACCTTCCGCGTCGGACCGGGCAGTCCACAAACGGCTCCCCAAAATGCCAGTGAAATAGAAGCACTTCGGGCAGAAGTAGAGCAACTGAAAGCCGAAATCCGAGAACTGAAAACAAAATAATTACGGCAGATGACAAACCGGCCTTTTTGCCGAATCCCGCTGCTATGAAGGCGTCCATACGAATGACGAACCCAGAGTCATTCGCTGCCGCTCCGGCAGATCTGGCCCGAAGTAACGATAAAAAAAGAAGATGCCGTCTGGAAATAAAAAATTTCCAGACGGCATCTTCTTTTTTTATTCAGGATGTACTTATAATCCCTATTTTTTATTTTAGACTGCCATAGAAGGGCCTATAAAAGCCACACTGTGCAAGATATGGTATAATAAGGAAAATTCTTACGGGAGATGACATTCATGAACGACATCATTGAAACCTATGTACGCCGGAACCAAGACCAATGGCTGGAGCTCCTCAAAACGATTATTTCCATCCCGTCGCCGACGGGCCGGGAACAAGTCAAAGGCAAATGGATCTTACAGTATCTCCACAGTCTGGGCGCCGACGGAGCCTACCGTGATGACAGCAGCAACATCCTCTATCCCTGCCGGCTGAAAAAGGGCCAGAAAGCGGCCTTGTATACGGCCCACATGGATACGGTCTTTGAAAGGTTGTCCGAGATACCGATTCACCAATCAAAAAATATCTTGTCGGCCCCGTCGTGCAGCGATAACAGCGCCAGCATTGCCGGCCTGTTATTCATCATCAAGATGATTTTCGACTTAAAGCTGACACCGCCTCAGGGTATCCTCTTCGCCTTTGACGTCGGCGAAGAAGGCTTGGGCAATCTCAAGGGCATTCGCCAAATCATGACCGACTGGGCCGGCCGCATTTCTGAAGTCGTCGCCGTCGACTGCACCTTCGACACCTTCGTCGCCACGGCCGTCGGCTCCCGGCGCTATGAGGTCACCATCGAAACGCCGGGCGGCCACAGCTGGATGGGCTTTGGGAACGCCAATGCCATCGCCGCGGCCGCATCCGTCATCGATTCGCTTTACAGCCTCTCGCTCCCGGCCGAACCCAAGACGACTTATAACGTCGGCACCATCAGCGGCGGCACGACGGTCAATTCCATTGCCGCGAAGGTTCGCTTCACCGTCGATCTTCGTTCGGAAGACGGAACTTCTCTCGACAGCCTCGACAAGGCCTTCCGCGTCCTCTTAGAAAAGCCGTCCCGTGATGTTCGCATTTCCTTAAAAAGCATTGGCGAACGGCCGTGCAGTCAAGTCGATCAGAATCCCCTCGTCCGGAGGATTACGGCCATCCGTAAACAGCAGGGCCTGACCACAACCTGCATTGCCGGAAGTACCGATGCCAATATCCCTTTAAGCTTGGGGATCCCGGCCATTTCCTTCGGCTTTTGCCGCAGTCGCCGCGAACACACCTTAGAAGAGTCCCTTGACATCGATACCTTTATCCCGGGGATGATGCAGATGCTGGCCTTCATGGGCCTATAACGGCGTTACTTTGCCGCCATCAGTCAGTTTTACGGTCTTGCCTTTGAGCCAGGCATTAGCCGCATTGCCCTTATCGTAGTAAATCGTATGGCCATTGCTGCGGATGTTGCCGAGAGTCGTATCACTGTCAGTCAAAGCTGCGACGTAGGAGTCGCCGGTCACGTTCCAAACCGACGAGGCATCGAGAGAAAGGCTGGCCGATTTAGCCGTGTGATTTGGATTCATGGCCCCGCTCCAATTCGAGCCGTCTGTCAAGCTGACGGAAACGGTACTGATTTTATTGGCGATGACGTCACCGCTGAGAGTTTGTTTGGCTGCCGTAAATTCAAAGTCACCGCCGTTTGAACCTTCCGTTCCCCAGCGGTCGCTGGCGACTTCGATGAGATTCTTGTTCTTCGGCGATTCAATGACCGTATTGGTCAGGCTGGCCACGGCCTTGGTATTGGTGATGTAGAACATAGCTCCGTCAGAATAGTTGCGAAGCGTCGAATTTTTAGCCGTAAAAGAAGCTGTCCCCGTCCCGGCATCGCCGGAAAAGCTCTGGTAGAGCATGACGCCGTGGTTCTTATATCCGGTGAGGGTCGAGTCTTCTATGAAGATGGAATTCTTTCCTTCGACGCAGGCGATTTCACTGCCTTTGGCGACGCCATTGCTCTTCGTGAGAACGATGTTGCCCGTCGAATAGATGACCGGACTGCCCTCCCCGCTCGTCGAAAGGGTACTGCCCGTGGCGTAGACATTGCCTTCACCCCGGTCGGTCGCCAAGGCCGCGCAGTGAGCCCCTGCCGTCGTAATGTCTACGTTTTCACCATGAATCGTACCGCCGTACGTCGCGTCGAGGCCGCGGGACGAATTGCCTTTGGTGTTAATCTTAATGTCTTTAACAGTGACGACTGCATTTTTTCCCGTCGCAAAGACGGCATTGGCCCCTTCGGCATCAGAAGTGACCGTAGAGTCGGTAAGGGACGCCGTACTGTTCGAAACGAGGAGGACAGCATTCTGACCGTTAAAATTACTGCCGTCTTCACTGGTCGTATGTCCCGTCTTGGAAAGGCGAACCTGCTTCAAGGTCACGTCAGCGCCTTGTTCTGCCAGGACGGAATTTTCATCGGCCTCATCAGCCGTGATATCCTGATTGACAAGAAGCACCTCTTTGCCCGTAATCCGCTGCGCAGCGGTAAATTCCGACAAGGATTTTCCCTGCTGTCCCTGAGGCGGCATGCCTTGGGGCGGCATCCCCTGTGGCGGCATCCCTTGGGGAGGCATGCCCTGCGGCATCGCCCCGTTCGAAAACGGTACATCCAAGGCCGATACGACACCAAATCCTAAAGACATAGACAGGCAGACAGCAGCTGCCAGTTTGGCCATATTCTTCGTCATTTTCATAACCATCATCCTTTCTTGTTTTACCCGATTATATACCTCGTCGATAACACCGAAGTAATGGCCCGTGCACAATACAGACACAATATAAAAGCAGCCGCAGTGAAGATATGGCAATTTTTTTCACGTCCCAAAACAATATCCTTAGCCCATTTCCTCACCGGTAGTGACATAACAATCACGAAATTAAACCAAAAAACAGTCTTTAACGCAAAACTCCCTCCATAAATCAGGCCTTATAAGGCAGACTCACGGAGGGAGTTTTTAATCATTCACGAAGTATTCTTTATGATTTATCGAGCGTTCGCTGCGCCTCGGAAAATCGTGCCGCGGCTGGCGTCAACGGTGACGACTTCACCATTATTCAAGGTATCCGCAGCATGTTCTGCACCGACGACGGTCGGAATGCCGAGAGTGATGGCAACGATGGCCGATTCACTGGTAAGGCCTGCTTCTTCAGATACGATAGCGCTGGCGCGTTTCATGTATTCTACAAAGTCTGCACGAGCAGCGCGGAGAACCAGGATGCAGCCGTCCGTGAAGTTCTTTTTCAAGTCTTCCAACGATTCGGCAACGCAGACTTTGCCGATAGCCGAGTTGCGGCCGATACCGGTACCGCGAAGGAGGACGTCACCGACGACCTGAACGCGAATCATGTTTGTCGAACCGGCTTTCGCAACGGGAACGCCTGCCGTCAGAACGACGAGGTCACCGGCCTTGATGAGGTCGTTGTCGAGGGCTGCAAAGATGGCATTGTCGACGACAGCATCAGAGTCAACGGCTTCTTTCCCGTTAATGGCCTGAACACCCCAGTTGAGCTGTAAGCGGCGAACAATGGCTTCGTGCGGAGATACGGCAACGATGGGGCAGTCCGGACGGAATTTAGAAATCATCTGGGCTGTGCCGCCGCGTTCGGTCGAAGCGATGATAGCTGCAGCATGGAGGTCTTTGGCAATCTTAACGACGGCTTTGCCGATGGATTCGGTCGTCGTAGCCGATTCACAATCGTCATCTTCAAAAGGTCTCGACGTAGGTAGCGACGCGAGCCATGGTTTCAACGGCTTCTACCGGATAGAGACCGCCGGCCGTTTCGCCGCTGAGCATGATGGCATCGGTGCCGTCGATGATGGCATTGGCAACGTCACTCGTTTCAGCACGAGTCGGACGAGGGTTGTTGCACATCGATTCCAACATCTGAGTTGCCGTGATGACCGGTTCACCGGCTTCATGGCATTTGCGGATGAGGACTTTCTGGAGCATCGGGACTTCTTCTGCCGGTACTTCGACACCGAGGTCACCACGGGCGACCATGATGCCGTCGCTCATCTTAATGATTTCATCAATATTATTGACAGCAGCCTGACATTCGATCTTAGAAATGATCTTCATTTCGCTGTTGTGTTTTTCAAGCAGTTTGCGGATGGTAAGGACGTCTTTGCCGCGCTGAATGAAGGAAGCCGCAATGAGGTCCATATTCATACGGCAGCCAAATTCAATATCGGCAGCATCCGTTTCAGAGACAGCCGGAAGGTTGATGGCGATACCCGGTACGGCAACGCGCTTACGGTCGCTCATCTTACCGCTGTTGAGGATTTTCGTATGAATATCTTCGCCTTCGACGCTGACGACTTCGAGGTTTACCAAACCATCGGATAAGAGGATATGGTCGCCGGCCTTAACGTCCTGGGGCAATTCTTTATAGTTCATAGAAGCAATCGTTTCGTCGCCTTCTACGTCACGAGCGGTCAAGGTAAATTCATTGCCGGCTTCCATCATGATCGAGCCGTTTTTGAATTTGCCCAAACGGATTTCCGGGCCTTTCGTGTCGAGGAGCAGTGCTACGGGGATTCCCAATTTTTTGGAAGCAGCTCGAACCATGTCGATGCGCTGTTTATGTTCTTCATGAGACCCGTGGGAGAAGTTAAAACGGGCAACGTTCATGCCGGCTTTAATCATCTTTTCAATAATTTCCGGAGTATTAGAACTGGGGCCTAAAGTGCAGACGATCTTGGTTTTTTTTAGCATACAGATATCTCCTTTTCTACTCACATAGACGTAACGATTTACGTTTCTGTTCCCAGTGGTACGATTTTTGTCCCACCAGTGCAATATACGGCTATTGCTCACTTGCGATTGTACCGTATTCCCCCAAATATTGCAAGATAAAAAGAGGGGAGACTTTATAAATTCCCCCTCTTTTTGTTATCTTTTTGTTAGAATCACCAAAGGTGAACCCGCTTCGCGGGTGCCACGTACATTCCATCTCCCGATGTGATTCCATAGGCTTTATAAAAGCCGTCCGTCGCCGATAAGGCACCGTTGACACGAGCTTCACCAATTGGATGGGGATCGTTCTGAATCAAGTACAGCAACATTTGATCGGTCATCTTAGTTGCAAAAATAGCCGCAAAGGAATGGTAGATATCGCGCAGGACGGTTTCATCGCCCTTAGCAAGCTCCGTTGCAACCGACAGGCCGCCGCAGTCGGCAATAGCTTCATTGCTGACCAACTTCCCATTTTCATGGAGACCTTTGCCGACGGTATAGTTATCGTAATAAGGACCAAAAGCAGCAGACAGTTTCTGAAAGGCCTCAGAATCCCTTCTCGTCCACCAGTTTTTTAATCGTCCTTCACTGTCATACTTACTGCCATTGGGATCAAAGGCATGAGATATTTCATGGCCGATGACGACGCCGATACCGCCGAGATTGGCACCGCGCGAAGCCTTAGCATCATAGAACGGAGCCTGGAGGATACCGGCCGGAATGGTGATGCTGTTGTTTTCGGGAATATAGGCGGCGTTGACGTCCTGAGGGGCAAAAGCATACCACTTGTCGGGATTAAAATTCGTTCCCAAAAGAGCATGGACCTGCTGCCGTTCTAATACGCTGTTATGCATGATATTGGTCAGTAAGTCACCGCCGTCTTGAGGCGCAATGACGTCGGGCATGCTTTCAATGATCGGTTTGTCATCGTCTGCCGGACCCCCTACGAAGACGCGCAAACTGTTCAGTTTTTCAATGGCCTTGGCCCTCGTTTTGGGACTGAGCCAGTCGTTGGCCTCAAGGCGCAGTTTGTAGACGTCCCTAATTTCCCGAATCATGTCCTTGACATCGTCCACGACCGCCGCCGTACTGTGATTTTTCATATAAATCTGACCGACTTCATAGGACAGCACGAATTGGACCATACGGCTGGCGCCTTCCTTGTCGGTATGGGCTTTGGCAATGCCGAAACGCTGGCGCAAATAGTCACGCTGAAGGTCGCGCAGTTTGATATGAGCCATAGGGGCAAAGCCGTTATATACCTGGTAAACGGCATAACTCTTTAAGAGGTCTAAATTATCGGCCGTATAGAGCGCATCGAAGTGCTGTAAATAATCGGGATTTGACAGGAAAAACTGTTTTTCTTTTGTCAAATCAAGGCCGGCCAATATCGTTTGAGCCCCCATATGGGGCATGAGTTTTTTTAGCTCACCTTGCGATACGAGCCGATTCTGGACGGTCACGTCATTTCGCTGTTCACTGGTCAAGAGATGGGGCCCCAGTTTTTGTTCCATGGCAAAAATAGCTTCGCTGTGGGCTGCCGCCTTATCCGGCGTTTCTCCGGCCTCTTCCAAAACGTGGGCAACGTAGTCACGATAAGCCTTCCAGGCGCCGGGTTGAGGTTCTTTTTCCAATTCATCTCGCGTAAAAGACGGCTCGGTCACAAGGATTCGGGGAATATAGCGCAGACCGGTTGGAATGCGGTCTGCCGTATAGTCGATAAAGACACCGGCCCCTGTCTTTTCACTCACGTTCTGAAGGGCCTTGGTCAACTCGGTCAGATTCCTTGCCTCTTTGATGGGGTCCGTCAAAGCCTTCAGCTTCCCCGGAGCCGTTTCATTTCGTTTTTCATTATCCAAGGCGCTGACATAGAGGTCGGCGATTTTCTGTTCCGGAGAGCCTTTCGGATAGGTTCCCTGTTTTTCCGCAATGGCTTCCACCTCTTTCCTTAAGGCCTTTTTATTTTCTAAGGAGCGTTCCGAAAACCACGACCACGAGGCCTCTGTCGGCTCGATTTTCTTTTCCTGTAAGACGCCGTGATTGACAGCCTGATAAAAATTATCCTTCTCTGAGACATCCGCAGCATAGACCGCACCGAAGCCCATGAGACTCATCAAGATGACCGCGGCGAGCTGCCGTTTTATACTGCCTTTCATAACTGCACCATCCTCTCCAAGATTCAAGGCTCTCCTTTGAGAGCTGCTTTTTGCCACCACCAAAACTTACTGCAGTGCCGGATCTGCAACGCCGTTGGCGGCAAAGGCCGCCGCCCGATCACGACAGGTTCCGCAAACACCGCACGGTTTATCGCCGCCTTCGTAGCAGCTCCAGGTCAGTTCATAGGGTGCCCCCAGGCGCAGCCCTTCTTTCACGACACCGGCCTTATTTAAGGACAATAACGGCGCTTCTAAATGGCAGGTTCTTCCTGATCCCTCGTAAATAGCCGTATTCATAGCCGTCTCAAATTCCGGGGTACAGTCGGGATAAGCCCGTCCGGCCGCATCGTCGGCATGGGCTCCGTAATAGATCACTTCGGCGCCGACACTGACGGCAATGGCTGCGGCAAAAGACAAAAACAATCCGTTTCTAAAAGGGACATACGTATCGACTGTCCCTTCTCCTCCCTTTTCTGCTAATTGGTCGGCGTAGGATTCCGCGGCGATTTTCTTGTGACTGCCTTGTAAGAGCGAACTGTCGCTTAAAGAAAAGGCCTGGGATAAATCGACTTCTCGATGAGCGACGCCGTAATGAGCCGCAACGTTTCTGGCCGATTCCAATTCCTTGGCGTGCTTCTGTCCGTAATAGGACGTCAGCGCTAAGACGTCTTCTTTCTTATATTTTTCTAAGGCCATGGCCAGACACGTCGTCGAGTCGACGCCGCCGCTGAGCAGTACTACACATTTCATAAAAAGCCTCCTAATGGATAATTAAGTTTCTCACAGCTCCCCGGCTGTCACTTTGACCGTTTTCCCTTGCCGAACGATGCAGACGATACCGATTAAAATCATGACCATGCCGATGAGGGTCATCATCGTCAGCGGTTCATCCAGGACCAAGACGCCGCTGATGACGCCGACGACGGGAACGCCGAGGATGGCGATTGCCGCCTTGGCCGCTTCGATTTGGGTCAGGAGATAGTTCCACATGAAAAAGGCCAGGGCCGAAGCCATGACGCCGTTATAGAGCAGACAACCCACGGCCAGTGGCGTCCACTGGATCGTCCCGCTCTCCATAACCGCTGCCTGAATCCCCAGGGCCAAGGCGCCGACGACCATCTGCCACGTCGTGTATTGAATGAGGTTACAGTCATTAGACCTCATGCGGCGGTCCTGAATTTTAACAATAATTCCCGCTGCCGCCCAAGCAGCTGCGCCGACCAAAGTCAGTACGACAAGGGATACATCGCCGCCGCTGTCGACATTCATGAGCAGACACATACCGGCCATACTGACGATGATGCCCATGACTTTTCGCCGTGTCAAGTGCTCACCCAAAAAGAAATGCGCCATCAAGGCCATCCACACGGGCATGCTGTAATTGAGGACGGCGACGAGTCCCGCCCCTAGGGTTACCATGCCGATTTGAATGGCCGCCGTATTGACGGCAATCTGCAAAAATCCCGTAATGGCAATCCACGGCCAATAGCGACGCGGCGGTATCGGCAGTTTCAACCAAAAACAGACCGCCAACAGTACCAAGGCCCCGATAATGAATCGGTAGCAGGAAAAGGTAACCGGCGGAAAAAAGAGATTGGCTTCTTTCATGACGACCCAGTTGAAGCCCCAAACCAGATAAATGGCAGCTAACAGCTTAATCACCGCACTCCCTCCCATGACAAGTATATATCTCCATTATAACGGTTCGCATCCGATTTGTCGCGGTCAAGATATACCATGTATCTTATAAGTCGATGTATGCCGATAATTTAAATCATTATATGGATAATCTAGTCGTTACCGCAGCCATGTCGTCTCGGGTGTCGACATCGAAGAGTTCGGCCTCATCTGCCGGATAATAGGTCCATGTATGGTCAGATTGAATCAACCGACGGCCCCCGACATCACCGGAAAGAGCCAAGAGTTCATCTTTGCAGGAGGCGCGGAACAAGGCCGGGCTGCACCGCCGCTCGCCATTGTGCATACAACCGACAGCCGCACCGGAGGCGATAAATTGACGCAAAAAGAGAGAAATCGTCTGCCCCGTCAAGAGTGGCTGGTCTGCCGGGAAAAAGCCCCACACATCCCGGTCGGGATAAGTGCCGACGCCGATTCGAATCGAAGCAGCCATACCTTCTAAGGCCTGAGGGTTCCAAAGGACGTCGATATGTTTTCTTCGGCAGGCCTCGGCAATATCATCATGGGCGGTAACGACGGCGACGGAACAGTCAATACCGGACAATGGCAAAAAAGCCTGTGCCCCCTGACACAGGCTGGTAAGCCCATAGGAATATAAAGGTCGGCTCGCTGCCACAGCCGATAGTTTATTGCCTCCGAAACGACGGCCAAATCCCGACGCCATAAGGATTAATTGTATCTTCACAGTAGATTCCTCGCTTCCTCTTCATAGGCCGTCATACGTCCCGGCCGCGACAGATGCTGCAAGATTCGATGGCCGCACTGAAAGAGAGCTTCGTCATCAGCCTGATTCA
>OHKJ01000437.1_pt1 | contig 22838 bp, 7 predicted proteins | sample 1568791 | NCBI WGS metagenome assembly OHKJ01 (sample SAMEA3879584, study PRJEB24766) | human gut metagenome | biome: human-associated habitat; feature: feces | place: USA | collected 1985/1987 | reverse complement strand
TCCGTTAAGGAAAAAGATGTAAAAAAATGAATTTACATAAAAATATTACAAATCTCAGAAAACCATTGAAAAATAAGGAAAAAAAGTATATAATATATAATATATGGGATTATTATTTTTTTAGGAGGAAAATATGAAAGAAAAGGTTGTTAATAAGTTAATTGCAGCTATCACCGTAGTTTGTTTACTTATGTCATACGTGTCTATTGTAACAAATTCAGTTTATGCTGCATACGAAGAATTGGAAAAACAAGGTATTGTGTCAAACAACAAAAATGTAGAATTTGATGCATACTTTAAAACAGAAGGAACAAATAAACATAGCAAAGAAGCAGAAATGCCTACAGAACAAAAATTATATGTAAGGGTAAATGTAAAAAATACAGGATATTTAGAAACAGCAACGATTTCATTAGAAAATCCAAACTTTGCAATTTCTAAGAATTTTGTTAAAACCGACGACATAAAATCTGTAGATTATGAGAAAAATCAAATTACATTAAACCAAATAGAAAGTGGAAAAGAAATTGAATTAGAAATTCCTATCAATTTCGTAAGAAATGATAATATGGACTTAACATATTTTTCGAGAGAAACAAAGTTAAACTTAGAAGGAACATATTATGATGAAAACGGAAAGTCAAAAAACATAAAATCTAATATAAATGTTAGATTAAATTGGAATGCAGAGCCAAAAGCAGTTTTAAATGAAGAAGTAACTAAATATGGTGTTTATAATACAAATGTATATGTGCAAACACTATTAACAAGTATGTTAGAAGGAAATTCACTTCCAGTAGAAAAAACACAAATAGAAGTTACAGTACCAAAAATTGCAGATAAAAATCCAACAGAAGTTAGAATATTTGCAAACACAATGGCTACAAATAGTTCAGAATTTACAAAAGATATGTGGTCTTATAATAAAGACACCGGAATATTAAAAATTAATTTAGAAAATAAAGAAAATAATAATCTAGTTAATTGGAAATTAGGAGAAGACAAATTTTATATAACATATATATATGCAGATACTACTTTTGCTCCAACAGTTGTAACTTTAAATGCAAAATCTAGAATAAATACATATGTAACTAAAGAAGAAGTTACAGCAGAAGTTCAAAAAAATGTAGAATTAAATGACAAAATTAGTACAGTAGTAGATTCAGAAGTATCTTCTACAGAAGAAATATATAAAGGTTATATGTATGCAAACAATAAATATGAAACACAATTTGCATCTACAATATCAGCAAATATAGCATATATAGATGCTGTAGACAAATTAGAGTTAATTGAAAACAATGCAAAATTTATTACAGCAAATGAAGCTACAATGCCAGTAGGAAATAATATGTACTATAAAAACATAGCTATAAGTAAAGCTGTATTTGATAAAATTTTAGGACCAAATGGAATAATCCAAATATACGATCAAAATGGTAACAAAATAGCTGGAATAGATAAAAATACTAACATAGATGCAAATGGTAATATGACAATTTCTATAAACAATCAAGATGTTACAGCAATAAAAATAGAAACAACAAAACCAGTTTCAGAAGGAATTATAACATTTAATATTAACAAAGCTATAAAAGCTACAACAAATTTAAATAGAGCAACAATCACAAGCATACAAAGAATGGATACAGAAGTTTTTGGAAATATAATTAGAGACGATATAGTAGAAGAGCTAGAAACAAAAGTTGCAACAACAAAATTAAATGAAACATCAACAAAAGCAGAACTTTATATAAACAATGTAAACTTAACAACAACTGCTAAAAATGAAAATGTAGAAATAAAAGCTATATTAAAATCAAATGACTATACATGTGACTTATTCGAAAATCCAACACTTGAAATAACATTACCAAGTGAAATAGAAGTATTAGAAATAAAAACAATAAACTTATTATATAATGAAAACTTAGCAATAAGTTCATATGATGTTATAACAGATGCAAATGGAAACAAAGTAATCAGAATAAGAATACAAGGTAATCAAACAGAATTTGTTACAGATATAAGCAAAGGAATTAATGTAGTAATAAATACAGACATAACATTAAGAAAAAAAGCAGCAAATGTAGCAAAAGAAGCTATATTAAAAGTAACAAATAATAAAGCGATACAATACGAAAATGATGGTATAGCCAAAGTTGGAATTAATATATATGCACCACAAGGAGTTGTACTATTAAGTAGTGTAGCAAACTTTTCAAATGATAATGCAGAAGTAGTTTCTTTACCAAATAAAGAACAAGCAGGAAAAATAGGAATTAAAGAAGCTTCTAAAAACATTACAATGAAAGCAACAGTAGTAAATAATTACGGAAAAGATATTAAAAATCCAAAAATATTAGGAAGAATACCATTCCAAGGAAATAAGAAAACAGATGGAACAGAATTAGGATCTACAGTAAATACAATATTAACATCTGGACTTACGGTATCAGGAATAGAAAATGGAGTTGCAACTATTTATTATAGTGAAAATGGTGAAGCAACAGCAGATTTAAACAATACACAAAATGGATGGAAACAAACTATAGACGACGTTTCAAAAATAAAATCTTATTTAGTAGTATTAAATAATTATGTAATGCCACAAGCAACAGCTTTTGATATGGCATACAATGTACAAGTACCAGAGAACTTATCACACAATGAAAACGCATTTGGTACATATACAGTATATTATGAAGAAGAAACTAATCAAACAATATCAAAAGAAACAATGGCTCCAACAGTTGGTGTATCAACAGGAAAAGGACCAGCATTAAAAGTAGAAATATCTTCTAATATTGGAAGTACAGCTTCAACAGAAGATATAATGGAATATAAAATTACAGTAAAAAATGATGGAGAAGTACCAGCAGAGAATGTAAAAGTTACTGTAAACTTACCAGAAATGGTTGATTATGCAGAATATATAAAAGAACCTATGGGAGAAAGATATGAAGTAAAACCAGAAATAAGAACATTTGACCTTTCAGTAGGAAACTTAGCAGTACAAGAAAGCAAAGAAGTAACATTTACAATAAAAGCAAACCGTGAAGGAACATTTAAATTAGACTTAAGCCTTTCAGCTGGAAATTTAGAAAAATCAGAACAAGTATCAACACCAGAAGTAAATGTAACATTAGCAAGTTTTATTATTCAATTTACAACACCAACACAAGATAATGTAGGCTTAGGAAGTAAAATAGAATATTATACAAATATAACTAATGCAACAGATAAAAAAGTAGAAAACGTAAAAGCAACAATAAAATTACCAGAAAATGTAGAATATATAGAAGCATTTAGACAAGAATATGCAGGAGCTAATCAATCTAAAGAAGATGTAAAATACGATGAAAAGAGCAGAACAGTAACATTTAATGTTGGAGATATCGAAGCAAAATCTGCAGCAAAATACAATTTTATATTAAGAGTAAAAACAATTAAAGAAGAAGACGTAAATATGCAAGTTGTAGTAAAAGGAAAAGGTACAAACGAACAAAAAAGTTCTATAATTATACATTCAACAGGAAATAACAAATTAGAAGTAAAAACAGAAACAGATATAACTAAAGAATACTTACAAATAGGAGATGTTGTAACATATACAATAACAGCTAAAAATGTAAGCTCTGGAGTTATAAAAAATGTAAAAATAAAAGCAACAATACCAGATAACTTAAAATATTTAAATACAACATACTATGTAGATGACAAAGAAATGTTTAGTGGATACTTATTAGAAAATAAAGTATCAGAGGCAACATTAGACTTAGATGCAGGTCAAACATTTAAGTTTGTAGTAAAAGCAGCTGTAAACAAAATGATGGATCCATCAAAAGAAGAAGAAGACTCAAATGTAGATGTAGAAGTATCTGGAGACGGAACAGAAGATTTTAAAGACGAAATTAACAACAAGATAGAAAATGATAATGTTCAAAATTCTAATACTTACAGAATATCTGGTGCAGTATGGTTTGACGAAAACAGAAATGGTACAAGAGATTTAGAAGAAAAATTGCTACCAGGAATTCCAGTAACAATAGTTGATGCAGAAACAGGTAAAGAAGTAAAAAATTCAAACGGAGATAAAATTACAGCAACAACAAACGATAAAGGTGAATATATTTTAAGTGACTTAATTAAAGGAAAATATATTGTTAAATTTAATTATGACAATTCTAAATATGCTATTACAGAATACAGAAAACAAGGTGCAGATGAAAAAGCTAATTCAGATGCAATAAATATGACAGAAAATAATGGGGTAGCAATTACAGACAGTTTAGAAATTACAGAAAATAGCATGAACAATATAGACTTAGGACTAACAACAAAAGGAATATTTGATTTATCATTAAATAAATCATTAACACAAATAAAAATGGCAGATGGAAAGAAAACAAAAGAAATACCTTATGAAAATAAGAAATTAGGAAAAGTAGAAGTTGATGCAAAACGTATTAATAATACAAATTTAGTAATAGAGTACACAATGACAATTACAAACAATGGTAATGTAGCAGGATATGCAAAGAAAATTGTAGACTATTTACCAAAAGAATTAGAATTTAGTTCTAATTTAAACAAAGATTGGTATACTTCTGGAGAGACACTTGTATGTACAGCACTAGAGAATGAACTTATAAAACCAGGAGAAACAAAAGAAGTTAAATTATTATTAACAAAGAAAATGAATGAAAATGCTACAGGAACTGTAACAAATAAAGCCGAAATTACAGAAACGTATAATGACCAAGGTTTATTAGACGAAAAAAATGCAGAAGATGATGCAAATTCTTCAGCAAATGTAATTATAGGAATAAAGACTGGTGGACCAGTAACATATGCAGTATTAACATTAACAATCTTAGCAATAGCAGGTTGTGGAGCATATATAATAAATAAAAAGGTATTAAAAATATAGAAAGGAGGAAAGAAATTATGAAAAAATCTAAATTAGTAGCATTAATAATATTATTAATACTTATACCAATGATAGCAGTAATTACATATTTTTCACCAATTTCAAAAGCTAGCTCATTTGTATACCAATATGGTGTAACAAATGGAGGACCTCCTTTTGTTACAAACATAGATGGTAAACAAACAGAAGTGTATTGTTCACAAGCTGGAGGATCACTTTGGTCATCTTGGAGACTTACATTCCAAAGTGCAGAAACACGTAATATGTCAGCAGGGCTTGCATATGCATTCAGACAATGTTGTTCTATAAATTCTAGACAAAATTTAATATGGATGTCAGAAATTGCAAACAATATTAGCACACCAGATTGGCATTCAGATTATGATGATGCATTAGAACAATATAACAAGATAGCAGGATTTAATGAATATTATAAAAAATTACAAGAAACAGGGAAAGATATAAAATTTGAAGAATCAGAAGCAGGATTGCAAAGTTCAGAAAACGGAGTATACAAATTAGGACCATTTAAATTATCTTTCTATAAAAGTACATATTCTAAAATATCAAGACTATATTTAAAAACAGATACAGGTGAAACAATCGAAGTTAAAAAAGTTAACTTTGGAGGATATACAGGTACTGTAGATGATATAGACTCTGGTGAAGAATTTTATGTATTATTATCACAAGAAGAAGCAAAAAATGCATCTAAAGTTACTTTAGGGGCAGAATACAAATATGAAGAAGCAAGTGGAACATATACATATTATGTACCAACTACACCATCAATGGATGGACGTACAGTACAACGTTTAGTAACAATAGATTATACTGGAGGACCTGCAAAAGATGATGCAACAGGACCAGAAATAGAACTTACAATAGATTTAGCAGGTAAAGTATTTAAAGATAACTTAGCAAACAAAGATGGTACAGAAGATGGAATATTAAGTACCGGAGATGAAATGCTAGAAGGAATTGAAGTAACATTATTTGATAGTACAGGTAAAGAAGTGGCAAAAACAACAACAGACAAAGATGGTTACTACGAATTTAAAGATCAATTAGCTTCTAGACAATACTATGTAAGATTTAAATATAATGGACAATTATATGAACCAACAACATATCAAAGAGTAAGTAAGATAATAGATAATTCAGGAACACTAGGAAAAACATCAATAGAAGAAAGATCTTATGCAACAGATGGTAAGAAGAACAGAAAAGACTTTAATAATAAATTTACACCAGTAGATAGTACACACGAAGTTCCAGATAGAAAAGATACAAAAAATCCAGCATTTGATATTTATGCATATACAGGACCAAATGGAATAGAGGAATTATTACTATATGGAGTAACAAATTCTAAAGAAGAATTACAAAATATCAACTTTGGAATTAAAGATAGAGAACAATTTGATATGAACTTAAGAAAAGATTTAGTAAAAGTCGACTTAAGTATAAATGGAAAAACACACAAATATGATTATCCAGGTGGAGAAAAAGATTTAGAGGTAGAAATAAGAGGTACAGACATACCAGATTATAATAGAGCAATTAGAAGTGCAGATTTAAAATATAAAATGCAACAACAATTAGAAGAAGCACCAGATAAATTACAAGTAAAAGTAACTTACAAAATTCAATTAAAGAATCAATCAGTTGGAAAAATTACAGGTTATGTAACAGATTTAGCAGATTACTATGATACTTCTTATGAGTACATTAGATCATATGACGAAAACGAAAAAGAAATTGCATGGGAACAACAGCAAGATATATCTGGTTCTGGAAAAACATATCATACAATGCATACAACAGCATTGGCAGACCAAGGTATAGACGACAAAAAATGGATATTTGTAGAATATAGAGTAACAGATGAAGCATTAAGAGCATTAGTGGAAGAAGGAACATCTACTAAAGAAAACTTTGCACAAATATCTGGTTACAAAAATACATACAGAGAAGACAGAAAAGACTTAAATGGACAATTAATAACAAATGCAGGGGAAAATGCAGGATTAATAGACGTAGACTCTACACCAGCAAACTTAAACCCAACAGATTCAAAAGTACAAGAATTTGTAGCATTTAGCAAAACAGACGAATACCAAGACCTAGGTGGAGAAGAAAAAACAAAACGTAGTATGGAAGTATTCGAGGATGATGCAGATGCAGCACCAGGATTAAAACTAATAGTTGATGATTCTAATAAGAGAAGAGCTACAGGAACAGTATTTGAAGATGCAGCATTAGCAGAAAAATTAGAGCAAGACAACGAAAGACTTGGTGACGGAACATATTCAAATGGTGAAAATTTAGTAAACCAAATTAAAGTGCAACTAATTTGTACAAATGGAGATGTAGAAGTAAAAGAGACTAGAACAAATGACAAAGGAGAATACGAATTTACAGACTACATTCCTGGAGATTACAACATTAAATTTATATATGGTGATTATGAATCTTTAGTAGCAGTGCAACCAAATGACGAAATGTACACTGGTCAAGACTACAAATCTACAATTTACAAAGACGAAAATTATCCAGATGCACATTGGTATAATAATAATATAGATACAAAACTAAATGATGCTAAAGATGACCAAGGAAGAAGACAAGATGTAAATTCTTATAGTAAAAACTTAAAATATAAAAATGCAACAGTTTTAAACTCAACAGCTAGAACAGATGAAGAAACATTAAGAGCATTAGCAGATAACACAAATATGAATGCTGTAACAGCTAATATGAGTATGGAAATAGAATATGTTGGACAAGAAAATGCAGAATATGCAGTAAAAAATATAGATTTAGGTATTATAGAAAGACCACGTTCAGATATATTTGTAGAAAAAACAGTATCTAATTTAAAATTATCAACAACAGGAGATGGTCAAACAATATTTAACTCTAATCAATCTGTACCAAACCTAACATGGAAGAAGAACACAAGAGAACGTAGAGGATTAATTCAAGCTACAGTAGATGAAAACTTATTACATGGTGCAACATTAGAACTTACATTTAGTATAAAAGTAATAAATACAGGTGAAACAGATTACGAAGACGAAGCATATTACAATACAGGTGTAATAACAGATAAAAACAAAATAGTAACTTTAGACCCATTAATGATAGCAGATTATGTATCTAATAACTTAGTATTTGATGCAAACTTAAATACAGGATGGCAAGAAATTACAGACAAGTCACAATTAACATCTGGAGATAATCCACATATTAAAGCAGTAGATGAAAACAAATTTAATGGATTACAAAAAGTTATTGTTGCAACAGATGATAACCCTATATTAAAATCAAATCCAATAGTACCAGAAAAAGCTAAGGATAAAGCAGGAAAAGCTTCAGAGACACAAACATCATCAGTATTACTAACAAAAGTAGTATCTTCAGATGGAAGTGTTACAGACGATACAGAATATGAAAACATAGCAGAAGTTATAGAAACATATACACCAACAGGTAGAAGAACATATAACTCTAGTATAGTTTCAATTCCTGGTAACTATAATATAGGAGAGCCAGATACAGCATTATCAGAAAGAATTTCTATAGTTCCACCATTTGGTGCAGAAGATGTAGTAAAATACATAACAATAGGAATTGCAATTGCTGGAATATTAGCGGTAGGAATAATCTTAATAAAAAAGAAAGTTTTAAACAAATAGATTAACAACCTAAAAAAGGGATTAGGGATTCGGGGACGGTCCTTAAAATCCCTTTTTTTATTAAGAAAATTAACAAAAAGGAATGTCCAAAAGTTCATTCGGCAAGAAAAATCGAAAAATGTCATACGGAAGATTTGGACATTTGAATTATTTAATGATAGAATATACAAAAAAGAAAAGGAGTAGATATATATGACATATGCAGAAGAACTAAAAGAAAAGCTATTCAATAAAAAAGTAAATGGATGGTTTAAAATTTCTGAAGAACTTAAAAAAGAAATATTTGAATATAATGAAAGATATATGGAATTTTTAAATAATTCAAAAACAGAAAGAGAAATTGTTAAAAGTGCTGTAGAAATGGCAAAAGCAAATGGATTTAAAGACATAAATGAAGTAGAAAACTTAAATGTTGGGGACAAAGTATACTATATAAATAAAGAAAAAAGTATGTATTTAGCAATTATAGGTAAAGAAAAATTAGAAGAAGGTTTAAATATAATTGGATCTCATGCAGATTCTCCAAGATTAGACTTAAAACCAAATCCATTATATGAAGACCAAGAATTAGCATATTTTAAAACACATTATTATGGTGGAATAAAGAAATATCAATGGACAACTATTCCGCTTAGTATTCATGGTGTAATAATAAAACAAAATGGTGAAAAAATAGAAGTAAAAATAGGTGAAGATGACAAAGATCCAATCTTTACAATAACAGATTTATTGCCACATTTAGCAAAAGAACAAGAAAATGCAAAACTTAGAGAAGCGATAAAAGGTGAAGATTTAAACCTATTAATAGGAAGCATGCCATTTGAAGAAGAAATTTCAGAAAGCGTAAAATTAAATATTTTAAATTTATTAAACAAAAAATATGGTATAGTAGAAGACGATTTAAGCAGTAGTGAATTAGAACTTGTACCAGCATATAAAGCAAGAACACAAGGGTTTGACGAAAGCATGGTTGCTGGATATGGGCAAGATGACAAAGTTTGTGTGTATACATCATTAACAGCAATGATGGAATTAAATGATATAACAAAAACAGCAGTATGTATAATTGCAGACAAAGAAGAAATTGGAAGTGTAGGAAACACTGGAATGGAATCACATGCATTTGATACATTCATAACATATTTACTAAATAAAACAGGAGAAAACAGACCAAATTTATTAGAAAAAGTGTTTATAAATTCTAAAATGCTTTCTGCAGATGTTGATGCCTGTTTAGACCCAATATATGCAAATGTTTCAGACAGATTTAATGCAGCATATATGGGATATGGGGTAGGTTTAAACAAATATACAGGCTCTGGAGGAAAGTATGAAGCATCAGATGCAAATGCAGAGTACTTAGCAGAAATAAAAAGATTATTTAATGAAAACAATATAAAATATCAAATAACAGAATTAGGAAAAGTAGATGTTGGAGGAGGAGGAACAATAGCATATATTCTTGCAAATAAAGGAATAGATGTTATTGACTGTGGAATTCCAATTTTATGTATGCATTCACCATATGAAGTTTCTAGCAAATATGATGTATACTCAGCATATAAAGCATATAAAGCATTCTGGAATAGATAAAAAAGAATCTCGGTGAATCCGAGATTTTTTTATATAAATAGAAACGGGATTTTAAGGACCGTTCCCCAATCCCGATTTTGACCTTGAAAAAGATGGAAAAATTGTGTATAATAATATACAGAGTTTATAAAAAGAGGAGAGAATTATGTTTCAAAAATTAGAAGCTGTAGAGCAAAGATATGAAGAGTTAACTAAATTAATAAGTGACCCAGAAGTAATTAGTAATCATAGTGAATGGCAAAAATATGTAAAAGAACATGCAGACATAACAGATGTTGTAGAAAAATACAGAGAATATAAAAAAGTAACACAAGAAATGGAAGATGCCAAAGAAATGATGGCAGATAAAGAATTAAAAGAATTAGCAGAAGCAGACTATTATTCTGCAAAAGAACAGATTCCAAAGCTAGAAGAAGAATTAAAAATGTTACTAATTCCTAAAGATAAAGATGATGATAAAAACATTATTTGTGAAATAAGAGCAGGTGCAGGAGGAGAAGAAGCAGCATTATTTGCAGGTACATTATTTAGAATGTACAATATGTATTCAGAAAGAAAACACTGGAAATTAGAAGTATTAAACGAAAATGAAACTGAACTTGGCGGATATAAAGAAATTTCATTTATGATTACAGGAAAAGGTGCATATAGTAGATTAAAGTATGAAAGCGGAGTTCATAGAGTACAAAGAGTTCCAGACACAGAAAGTAGTGGAAGAATTCATACATCTACAGCAACTGTTGCAGTATTACCAGTAGTAGAAGATGTAGAAATAGAAATAAACCCAGCAGATGTAAGAATGGAAGTATTTAGAGCATCTGGAGCTGGAGGGCAACATGTTAACAAGACATCTTCTGCAGTAAGACTTATCCACGAACCAACAGGAATAGTTGCAGAATGCCAAACAGAGAGATCACAATTACAAAACAGAGAATATGCAATGAAATTATTACGTTCTAGAATATATGAAATAGAAAAAACAAAACAAGATAACGAACTTGCAAACGAAAGAAAGTCACAAATAGGAAGTGGAGATAGAAGCGAAAAGATAAGAACATATAACTATCCACAAGGTCGTATAACAGACCATAGAATAGGTTTAAGCATATTCCAAATGGAAGATTTCTTAAATGGAAATATAGACAACATGATAGATAGTTTAACAGCTGCAAGTATGGCAGAAAAGCTAAAAGGAAGCGAAGATGAATAATAAAGTTTAAACTTAAAATTTATATAAAAAATATATTAAATTTGAGGCAATAACTAACTAATAGGTTTGATATAAAATATAAAAAACAAGCGTGTTAAATTTTACTTTTTAAGTATAATTTAATACGCTTGTTATTTTTTATATTAGGAGAATTTTCTAGACTAGAAAATTCTAGTGAACCTTAGATTTTCTTAGAATTTAGATTTGTTAGAAAATTTTTGGAGTGCTTTTAAATATGTATGTTTTTAAGGAAGCGGTTAACCTTTCAAAGTATAAATTTAATAAATATTAAACTAGTTGCATAAAATTAAAATAAAAAATTTGATAGGAGTGGAGATTGTGGAAATACTACAAGTAGTTGGAGCAGGTTTATTTTTTGGTACTTTTGGAACTACCCTAGGTGGGGTAATAGGAGTGAATTTAAAAAGAAACTCGAATAAATTTCTAGGTTTCGTATTGTCATTTGCAGGAGGTTTAATGATGGCTATAATCTGTTTTGATTTATTGCCAGAAGCCATGAAAATATCTAATTTAGCAGTAATATTGTTAGGCTGTTTATGTGGGATTATTACAATGATAATATGTGATGCAATTGTTAAAGAAAAATTTAGTGGAAAGAGTGAAATGAATAATCTACTAAAAACAGGGATAATTATAAGTATAGGATTGGCTCTTCACAATATACCCGAAGGATTAGCAATAGGGACAGGATTTAGTAGTTCGTTAAATTTAGGATTATCACTAGCGATTGTAATTGCGATACATGATATACCAGAAGGAATATCTATGGCAGTGCCAATGAAAAATGGAGGAATGAGTAACAAAAAAGTAATATTTTATGTTATTATGTCTGGAATAAGTACAGGGATTGGAGCTTTAGCTGGACATTTACTTGGAGGAATATCAGAAGAGATAATTGCAGGAGCGCTAAGTTTTGCAGCAGGAGCAATGCTGTACATAGTTTCTGGAGAACTAACACCAGAGGCAAATAATATGTATAAAGGTAGAATGAATGCTATTGGGAATATATTAGGATTTATTTTGGGAATAATAGCGATTAATATATAACAAGAAGGAGAACATTTTAAAAAGCAAAATAAAAAACAGCCTAACTTAGGCTGAATGTATAATTAATTATTTTCTTTAAAAGAATTTGTAATATCATCAAAGATAGTTACATATTTATCTTTATTTTTTACTACAACTTCGAAGTCTAATATGTAAATATGTTTTTGTGTTTTTATCCATACAACATTAGAATAAAGGTCAGATTCAAGATTTGAATCGTGATAAGTAAAAGTATATTTATATGCTTCACAATTTGGAATATTCATTTTTGTAACATCAGAAATATCTCTTGCATTTTCTCTAGCATTTGGAATATTATCTTTTTCTGAAGTAATAGCTTCTTCTAAGCTTATTCCACTATCAACATTATCAATTATAGTAGTGTATAACATCATTTGATCTTTTAAAGAATAAAGATCTAAAACGTATTCTGAAGAGCCAGAAGCACTTTCTTTAAAGTTTACTTTACCAGGTATTTGCAGGCTAAATTCATTATTATTTGATGTTACTGTTACTGGTGTTAAATATTTATATAGTGAATATATTCCAAAACCTAGAACGATTAGAAGTAGTACTATTGATATAGTAATTATTATCTTTTTGTGTTTCATAAAAATCCCTCCATATAAATATTGTATTATAAAAAAAGTTACAATACAACATGAAAAGAAAAAATGTTATAAAAATGTAAACAAAAATCTGTAAAAAGACTGTGCGTAAAAGGTACAGCCTTTTTCTTTTAGTTGGTGCAATAACAGTATATTTACAATTGGAGTTAAATTATATAAGATATAATAAAGAAAATATATTTAATAAAACATGTAGTTTTTTTAATATTGTTTAAGAGATAATAAATAAGACTAAAAATTTCTGAATATTCCCATAATAAAACTATTCAGAAATTTGAAATAAAAGTAAACAGTAAAAAGCGAGGTCAAGAAAATGCGAAACGAAGCGAACCGTGTAAGCCTTGGCGCTGTACACACACACACACACACACAAGTACGTTTAGAAAAATAAAAAGGGTAGCAAACGAGGCTACTCTATTTGGCGTTAAAAACAGGTTATGTGTAGTACTATATTTAGGAAAGAATGTAGTGCTAGAAATAGCCTGTTTTTTGCGTGGTCTAGAAATGAGACCAGAAAAATTTTTATTACAACGAGATTATGCAGATTACAAAGAATTTCTTTGCAATTGCTTAGAAAGTATTGTAATGTGTTTTTTGAGCTCTAGAAAATTAATTTTAATGCGAAAAAGCTACACCAAAAGAATAAACAAATTTAACGAAGCAGAAATAGGGGGTGTGGCGTAATGAAGAAGTTTAACTTTAGTAAAAAACATAAAAATAATAATTTAGTATTGAATAATAAAGAGCATAGCAAAAATGAAATAAGAAATAAAAACTCGCGAAAAGAAAAATTAAAAACGAGAGTTAGCAATATAGAAATAAAGCCAAAATTTTTAGTGATAGGGTTAGTAGCAATAATAACATTAATAAGTTTAATATATTTCATCTTCTTAAAATACAGCCCAGTAATGAATTTCAAATACGAAGGTTATGGAATAAGTGGAAAAGAGATAACAGAGAATTTGTTAGGTGCTTCTTCTAGTAGCGAAAATTCGCAAGATAGTAATCTAGTAGAAGGTAAAAACGTAAATTTAGCAAAAATAGAAGAGCAAGGAACAATATTTAAAAAGCTAAATTCATATTTTATTGGAAATAAGAAAAAGACAGAAATAGACTTAAACTACCCAATATATATAAACGATAAAAACACAATATATAACTTAAGCCAAGGTATAACATTAATAAGCAAGAATTTTGAACAAGTAGCAGGATATCCAAATATAAGTATAACAGATGGAAAAGTATATAATGGAAATAGCTTAGAAAGGGCAGATAGCAAAGAATATATATTTGCTAAAACAGAAGAAGGAATATATATAAATTTAAAAGAGATAAAAATAGAAACAACAGCAAATGAGTATATATTACCAGTAAATAGCTTAGTAGTACTTGAGGAAAATGTTATTAGATATTATTCTGTAAACAATAATATTTTAGTGTTTAATGAGATAAAAGATGTAGACTATAATTCGCAAATAATTATCAAGAATATAAACAAGGTCGATCAAAATGCACAAAAAGTGGATAACGAATATAGTTATGAAGAGTTATTAACACGTTTAGGAATAATAAGAAACGATGTAGAAAAAGAAGAAATACAAAAGGAAGATTTAACAAACGATAATGGGCAAAAAGAAGAAAATTCCATAACACAAGAAAACGAAACAGCTTCAAACGACCAAGAAAATCAAGAGCAAGAACAAGGTCAACAACAAGCAGAAGAGCAAATAAATGCAAAATATATAAAACCAGAAGTAACAGTAGAAGACTTTAAAGCAGAAGTATATACAGCAAAAAGTAATTTACATATAAAAGATCCAGCAGGAAGAATAGTAGAAGCACCAACATTCGAAATATATAAGAAAGGGAAGATATATTTAAGAAGAACATATACAAATTCTGGAGACATAATAGTTGCAGGTTTAGAGCCAAAAACAGAATACGAAATAATAGGAAAATACATATACAAAAACGAAGAAAATAAAAAAATAGAAAATACATTTTACCAAGGAAAAATAACTACAAAAGGATATGAAGCTCTAGGTGTAATAGAATTAAGCAAAGAAAATGGAGAAATATATAATAATAAGATTCAAATAAAGAATGTAAAAATAACATCAAGCTTACAAGAAGAAGCATTAAAAGGAATAAATAAAGTAGTAATAGTAGCAAATGGAATAAAAACGACACTAAAAAATGATAAAGCCAATATGTTATTGCAAGGAAAAGAAATAACAGTAGAGACATCAGAAGGATTGCCATCAAAAAGCAAAATAGACTATGAAATAAAATTTTTTGATAAAAATGAAGTAGAGCTAAAAGTAGAAAATAACAAAGGAACAACGAGAACATCAAAACAAGAGCCAACAGCAAGAATAACAGTAAAAGAGCAGGACATTGTAAGTGTAACTTTAGATTTAAAACTAAACAATAAAGACAGTGTAGATTTAGAAAACTATAAATATATAGTAACAAGAGCAAATGGAACAATAGCAAAAGAAGAAAAATTAGCAAAGAATGAAAAAAAGATATATTTAAATGATTTAGATTCTAACCAATATTACGAAATAAAAATATATGCAGATTATAACTTGGATGATGAAAAGGGAAATAGAAAAAATAATGAAATAGGAAAATTAGTATTTGCAACAAAACCATTATCGACATTAGGTTCTGTAGAAATGCAAGTAGAAGCTAAAAACATAAGTACAACGAAGGTAAAACTAACATATAAAATAGATGAAGAAAGAACAGATAAAAGGTTAATACAAATATTAAATGAAATAAAAATAGAAATAGTAGAAAAAGATGGAGAAGTGGCAAAAACAGATACATTAATAGGAGAAGAAATAGAAAAACTACAACAAGGAGAAGCAAAAGAAATAAATTATGAAACACTAAAATCTAATACAAAATACGAAATACGCATAACAAGTAAAGTAAAACAAGGAAATAAACCAGAAGAGATACCAGTAACATATAATTATAAAGAATTTACAACACTAAGAAGTACAGCAAAAGTAGAAATGCAAAATAAATTTGTAACAGGAGAAATGATAGATTTTGATGTACGAATAGAAGACAAAGATAATGCAATATTAAATAATAAAATAAGAATGGAATTAAGAGATGAAAAAGGAAATTTAATAGAGCTAACAGAAGTAGAAACAAATAAAGAATATATAAGAAAAACATATAACAAACTAGAGGAAAACAAAACATATACATTAAAATTTTATGCAGACCAATATAATGAAGGAAGCACAGATGAAACATACAAAGTAAATTACTTAATATATGAGCTAGAAATAGTAACAGAGCCAGGAATAAGTGGAATTATAGGGCTAAAAAGTATGTTAAGGAAAACAACTGGAAAAAACTTAGTAGATGTAGAATCTAAAGTAAAGTGGTATAGTAAGATTGTAGGGGAAAGTAAGACATATGGAAAAATATATAATAGGGAAACAAATATATTAAAATTAGAAGCTCCAAGTAATACTAATGTTGCAAGAGCGTATTGCTATAATTTAAAAGAATATATAGGTGAAGAAATTACAATATCATTTAAGGTAAAAGCAGATGAAGGAGTAAGAAGGATTGGTATTAATAACAGTGTTAATGAAGGAGCTAATGTTACAGATATAAAGAACTGGAATACTGAAGAATATATCAATTATGAACAAACTCTAATAGTAAATAATACTGGATATGTAGGTATATATATATTAAGAGATAGTATTAATTATGATAAAAAAATATATGTAGATATACAAGACTTACAGATAGAATTGGGTAACAAAAAGACAGAATATGAAAAATACAAATATGTAATGCAAGGTAATGTAATATTTAATTTAGAAGACAAAAGAAACGAAATTGTAAGCAATGAATATTATATAAAATTATATGAAGATGAAAGAGAAATAGAAAATACAAAATATAATGATATACCAGAAGAAAATAAGATAATAAATGGAATAAAAAATATAAAAATACAAGAAAATGAAAATTATAAAATAGAGCTAATAATAAAAATAAGAGAAAGAGATTATATTTTGTCTACAGCTGAATTTAATACAAAAGAAGGAGAAATAATAGGAATAAGTAATGTAGAAGAATATAAAATGATACAACCAGAAGGAAATTATATAATTTTAGAGGATTTAGATTTTAGAAACGAAAAAAGTAATAATCAAGTTAAAGTGGGGGGAGATTTTCAAGGTCATATAAATTTTAATGGTCATACAGTTTATAGAAAAATATTTGGAGGTGGCAATGCAGAATTATTTAATAATATAGGAGAAGATGGAAATATAGAGAATATGTTGTTAAAAACATATGCTACAAATGATTTATATTCTTCAGGAGGCAATATATTTTATAAAAATTATGGAAATATATCTAATATTATTGTAAACATAGAAGAAGCTATAGCAAGTAATGTATTTAGAAATTATTATTTTATAGGAAAGGTTAATTATGGTACAATAAATGGGTTTATTGTAAATATAAAAGAAACTTTGTTTACAGAGTATAGTGCATCTTGTATTGAGAATAATTTGGGAATAATAGAAAATGGATATATATATGGAAAAGAGATAAAATTAGCTAATATAACAAAGCAAAATTCTATATTAGCAATAGGCAATAGAGGAGATATAAGAAATGTATATTCTTTAGTAATAATGAATTCTGAAGAACCAAATGAAGAAAAAAGAATAACTTTATTAGTAAAAGATAATATAAGTGGATTTGTAGAAAATGTATATACAGTAGGGATAGGAAATTCATATTGTATAAAAAATAATGCTAATGTTTTTGACGACAATGGTGGACGTGTGAAAAATAGCTATTATATTAATGATAAAACTTTTAAAGATACAACAGATAAAAAAATTACTAATAAACTACTTTGGGATGAAGATTTTCAAAACAAAGTATTAAACAGTAATAATATGTTTATAATAAAAGAATTAATACAATTAGGATATTATCCACAATTAAAATTAAATGAATGTATGCCAAGACAAGATTATATAGATCTTCCTAAAATTACAGATGCAGATTTACCAGATATATTATCTACAGAAATTTTGGAGCAAGAAAATAAAAGAGCAACAGTAAAAATAAATATATATAACCCGGCAGGAGAAACGATAGAAAAAATCGAAGTGAAATACTTAACAACTAAAATAGTTTCACAAAACTATAAAGATGGAAAAAGCGAGGTAATTGTAGAATTAACAAATCCTATACAATGTATATCACGATATTCAATTATAAGCTTAACAACAAAAGGAGTACATAATGTAGAATATACAAAAAAATATGAACAAGGGGAGCAAAATATAGATATAAATTTCTATAACGAAATATATACAATAGATGATTGGTACCAAATGAAAAAAAATGCTAAGCAAAACTATAAATTAATGAATGACTTAGACTTTGTAAATGCAAATCCGTCAAGATATATTGGTATAGAGTTACAAAGTGAGCTAGAAGGAAATGGCTATACTATAAAGAATTTTTATACCAAGTATCCTTTATTTACAAATTTAAATAGAAATACGAAAATAGAAAATTTAAATATAAAAAATTTTAATATAGATTCTTCTGAAAATGACCTAGATGTTGGAATATGTGGATGGGGGAGTTTATATAGTATGAAAAATATAAATATAGAAGGATATACAGCTAAAACGGATAATAATGCAAATAAAAGAGTAGGTAGCATTATTGCCAATTCATTAAGAGGAAAATTAGAAAATATAACTATAAGTGATGTAAAAATAACAGCTAATAACAAACAATATTTAAAATTGGGCGGAGTTATAGGTGAGGGATCTGCAGATATAAATAATTTAGTATTGGAAAATTTATTAATAGATTGTAAAGATAATATAGAAAGCTATGTTGGTGGAATAATTGGAATGGGAAATAATGGCAATAATAATTGTGTACAAAAAAATATAATAGTAAATGGAAAAATAATATCCCAATCTGATTATGTAGGAGGAGCTTTCGGTCATGCTTATGCTAATTTAGAAAAAAGTTTAATTAATGTAAATATAATAGCAGATGGAGACTTTGTAGGTGGAATAGCTGGACTTTCTAAAGTAGGGTCAACAAATTATAACTGCAATTTATATAAAGGAAATATTATAAATAAAAAAGATACGAAATATATTGGATATATTTTAGGAAATGAAGAAATAGAAACAAGCAATTTCATAGCAGAAAATTGTTCAATAAATGGAATTAAAAATAGTAATATAAAGAAGTTAAGTTTTAACCAATTAGAAATGGAAGAAACATATTTAAAAATATTAAAATGGGATGATAATTATTCATATAAAGATTTAAACAATAAATTACCTAAATTAAAAAATATAGAAAAAACAGAATTATTACCGAACCAAGTAGATATTTTATTAAAGGAAGAAAACGTAAGCTTAAAAGAAGTAAATACATTAAAAACAGATTCTAATACTTTAAATATAAGATTAAGTATAAATAACCCAGATTATTTAGAAATAAGCCAAATAGAAATAGAAAATATGGAATTAAAAATAGTAGAGAACAGAACTCAAAGTGGTGTGACATATATAAATTTAATTGCTAAACCAACTAAATATTATAGTTCTTATCAAATAACAAATATAAAATATTTGGAGAATAGTGCAGAGAAGAACCAACCAATATATTATTTAATACAAGAAGAATTTTTTAAAGAAATAAATAAGTATGAAGATTGGCAAAATATAGAAAAAAACAGCTACGAAAATTACAGGTTATTAACAGACTTAGATTTTATGGGGAAAACAAATATAAATTCTAATTTGAAAATTGGAAAACTAGATACAGAAGGAAGTAAACATAAAATAAAAAATGTAAATATAGATTTTAAAGAAAAAAATTCTTATTTAGGTTTAATAAAGGAATGCAAATATGGCATAGAAAATATAATTTTTGAAAATATAACTCTTACCTTTCCAGATAATGTTAATATGCTAGGTGTTATTGCTAAAAATTCGGACGTAATTAATAATGTAGAATTTAAAAATATAATATTAGTGGGAAAAGGTAATATTATGGGGGCAATAGCATATAATACAGGAAAAAAAGTAGAAAGCATCAATTTAGAAAATATTAATATAGAAAATGGAAAAGGGGAAATAGGAGGTTTGTTTGGACAAACTTTATCTGGAGACGCAAAAAATATAATAGCTAACAATATAAATATAAAAGCAAGTGGAGATAATGTAGGTGGAATTATAGGAAAATCAATAACAGATGAAATTATAATTTTTGAAAACGCAAAAATTAGTAATTCAAATATAGAAGGGAATATAAATATTGGTGGATTAATTGGTAGTGGAATTATAACTAAAAATTCTTATATAAATAATTGTAACATAAAAGGGAATCAAAATATTGGAGGAGCAGTTGGTTACGAAGGTTTTTTTGTGATAGAAAATTTAAAAGTAGAATATTCTACTATAGAAGGTAATCGTACAGTAGGAGGTTTATTTGGAAGTAATAATGGAACCATAGAAAATAGTACAGTTATAGATTCCAACATTAGGGGAGTTTCTACAGAGGGAGCAGAGATAGGAGGAATAGCTGGAATTTCAAGCCAAGGCATAAATAAATGTAATATATTAAATTGTAATATAACTTCTGTTGGAAAAGATGTTGGAGGTTTAATAGGATTAGGAATGGGTAGCTCTAGATGCTATGTTTTAAATAGTAATGTAGAAGGTTATTCTAATGTAGGAGGAATATCCGGCCATGCAGTAATTGGAAATATGAATAATTCATATTCTAATGCTAATGTAATTGCAACAGAGCATACAGCAGGAGGAATATTAGGATATTTAGAAAACGGTAGTAACAATAATTTAGCTACAAGCCAAATATATAATACGTATTATGCTGAAGGAACTATTAAAAGTAAAACTAATGTAGGAGGGATTATAGGAAAAATTGAAACAGAATTATATGACACAGCTATAGCAGATTATTATAGAACAATGTATATAGAAGCAAACTTAATAAGCAAAGATAAAAGTACAATATCTTTAGGAATAGGCAGTAATCCGGAAGAAAATGGAAAAATAAAAGACACTTATTATTATAAATATTCTAATATAAATGAAGAGAATCCAAACAGAGAAAATGAAAATTATATAAAAGAGACAAACTATTTAAAAGAAGAAGATTTAAAAGATCAAATGACATATACGAAAAAATTGAAATGGGGAAGCAGTTTTGATTATGCGAGTTTAAAAGAGGGAAGATATCCATTGATAAAGAATGGTAACGTAATATTACCAAATCAAGAAGGAATACGATTACCTAAAGATGAAGAAAATATATTGAAAAATGTAGAAGATAATCTTAATGGGATTAATCTAGAAGATAGACAAGAAAATTTAGAGCAAATTTTTGAATATCAAAACAAAAAAATTAAAACATATAATACATATTCAGAAATAGAGTCTGAAGATGGAAGTAAGGTAATACGAGGAGATATAAGATTGTATATAAAAGATGGAACGTTGTATGCATTACCAGTTATGATTGATGTTGATAGAAAGAAGATTAATCTTGTAGAAAATAATTTTATCATAGATTCTTATAATGGAAAAGAGTATGAAACTGTTCTAGGTGAAGATGAAAAATTGTATGATCTAAAAGAACCAATAGAATATCCGGAAAACTTTGTAAATAATGGTATCAAAAGTATTGGAAATAACTTGGAGTATACTAGAACCAATAATGAAAGTAGTAATAAGAAAGAGAATCTGTATCAAGTAGAGGTAATATACAAAAATGGTAATAAAGTAAAATTTAATTACCAAACAGGAGAAATAATATCTTCAACAGAAGAGAACTCAAATAAGATAAGCTTATTTAATTATATGAAAGAAAAAATTTCAGAGTTAGGAAATTTGAATTCTGGTGAATTACAAGAAATAACAAATAAATATAAAGAAAGCAAAATACTACAAAATAAAATAGAAGAAATGCCAGTAGAAGATGCATTAAAAGAACAAAGTAATAATACGAATAAAATAGAAGATATTAAGAATGGCGAGAATGACAAAGCTAATAACTCTTTAAAAGAGACAAGATATATAAGTATATATAATGCAGAAAAAGACGATTACCACATATATCAAGAAGAAGAGTTATTAGACACTAGTAAACAGGAGGTGGTAAGTGAAAACGAAAAGATAGAAGCAAATAATTTAAAAGAATATTATGCAAGCGAAGGAGAAAGTAAGAATAAAAATATGGGAATTTTATGGATTACTTTAAGCATAATAGGAGTAGTAATAATATTATTTGCAATTAGAAAAAGGGATTAGCCTTTGACAAGATTAGAGGACGGAGGTTAAAATCTCGATGAACTTTGAAATTATGATTTTGGAAATGATTAAATAAGTGTGGCGTTTTGAAAGTTTTTTTAAGTTCAAAAAAGATAAAAATTAAATTAAGTGTGTGTAAAAAAAGCTAGTATTTTAATGTGTACTCAAAAAAAGAAGTTCATTTTAATACTGGCTTTTGAAATTTTAATATATAGATTGAATATAAACGATGTATTGTATAATTTGTCGAAAAAGCAAGATGAAAAAAGCTTGAAAAATGTAAAATAAGATGATTAAATAGAAGTGCTTAGGACATTGCTTAAA
>OHKJ01000431.1_pt1 | contig 22995 bp, 12 predicted proteins | sample 1568791 | NCBI WGS metagenome assembly OHKJ01 (sample SAMEA3879584, study PRJEB24766) | human gut metagenome | biome: human-associated habitat; feature: feces | place: USA | collected 1985/1987 | reverse complement strand
TATCTATAATATATTATTTTGAATAAGGGGCGAATGGAAGGGAAGGATGTCATCATGCCATTATCATTTCAAAAGAACCGCAAGGTCCTTATCGGTCTGTCTGCGGTCTTAGTCATTCTTATCGGAGCCTTGTTATTTTATTTCCTCTACTGGGTCAAGACCCCGGCTTATTCTTTGGGCCTCGTCAAAAAATCGATTGAAAACCACGATTTACCGACCTTCAAGCGTCATGTCGATTTAAAGTCTCTGTACGGCCGTGGCTTCGATGATATCGTTCAGGAAAGCCTCGGTGAAGATGCGTCTAATGCCTTTGTGTCCGGTATCGTGGCAGCCCTCAAAGAAAACATGATTCAAACGATGATTACCGAAACCGAGAAATACGTCGAAACGGGGAATTTTGAAAAGCCGGCTCAAAGCGACGGTAAGAACCAGGCTTCGATTCAGGAAGTCAGCCAGAAATTAAATACGCCGGATCTCGAGTATTCCGGGGTTAAGAGCACGCAGATCGACGGCAACATTGCTATCGTGACCCTTACCCTCCACGATAAAAAGGTCGATAAAGATTTTGACCTGAAAATCAAGATGCGGTCCATCGATAACGGTGAATGGCAGGTCGTCGAAGTGACTAATCTAATCGAATTCATGCAGGAACAGGAAAAGGCGACACAGGAAAAACTCGCGGAAATCAATGCCCCGGTCAAAAAGGAAATGGATGATGCCTTTGACGTATCCAATCGGATTGCCGGCAGCATCGTCAGTCAGAACTCCTTCTTCCCATCCCATTACATTCGCTTCCAAATCGGCTATACCCTGCCGACGCCGGATAAAAAGGTCAGCTCTGTCATGGGCTACCTGAACGTCAAGGATAAAGACGGAAAGACTGCCGTTACCCTGCCCATCCAAATCGATAACATCGATAAGAATTACACCGCTTCCGACTATAGCCAAAGTAAGATTTGGACCTTTGACAGTGAAAGCGAAAAATCCCTGAATCCCTTCATCGAAAAGGAAAAGAAAATTTATACCGACGGTCTCAACAACTATACCTTAGAATTCATCATCCAAAAGATGACTTTCACCGACGGAAAGGTTCTTGAATTACAGGATAAATTATAGCTTGGCAAAAACAACATAGATGGCTGCTGTGAAGAAAGCTAATCTGATTCATATAGCTGATTACCAATCCCATAATACTAATAATCATGAGAGAGGAGACATTATTATGAATAGGATTTATAAGGTTATTTGGAGTCATGTAAAACATCGATACGTCGTCGTGTCCGAATTGGTTCGAAGTAGCAGAAAACAATCGGGAGGCCAAGTCACCAAGAAAATGGCAACCGTTCTCGCCGTGGTTGCTCTGACGGCTGGCACCGGTGGTATGGCAGACGCCGCCACCAACGGAAGCTGGACGACGGCAACTGATTCCAATGGCAACTTCACAGCCCACATCGATACAGAAAATAAGATGAAATCAGGAGCTAAGGATAATACCGTTATTGGAGATGAAAATGTTCTTTCGGCTTTAGAAAACGCTTGGGTTATTGGGAATAAGAACACAATAAACGGCGGAAGTAATGCGATTTTATTCGGAAGTGGTAATACTACTGCTTCAGAAATTGATGGAACCATTTTTTTCGGCAACAATAATAAGGTAACCAGTAGTCATAAAAATTCTATCGTTATTGGCAGTGATATGGAATTTGGAGAAAATGCATATGATTCTATTGTCATCGGAAATAAGGCAAAAAATGGCTTATTCCCAGAGGAAGGTTCCACAACTGTCAAAGGTACAGGTGCAAATGGCTCCGTAGTCATTGGGCATGAAGCGAGTAATGCGTCAGCCTATAGCGTTGTTATGGGACCCGGTGCCAAGATGGGTAATGACTTTAGTTCAAGTGGACGCGGTATCGTTATAGGACCGGGTGCGGCTATAGGCAATGATGCAAGCTATTCAATTGCAATAGGATCAGATGGTACTAAAATCGAAGACGAAGTCGATTATAGTGTGGCTATCGGGTCAGATTTGACTGTGGGCGCTGAATCGGACCAAGTCGTTGCTATTGGAAGCAGAAATCGTATTGGACGCGATTCGCCCCATAGTATTGCCCTCGGATCTTTTTCCAAGATTGCAGATGAGACATGGCGCAGTACTGCAGTCGGCTACTTATCGTCTGTTGCGGGTTGGGATGCTATTGCCTTGGGCAATAGTACTTCTATTGCACCGTATGCTCATAAGTCGGTTGCTATTGGATTTCTGGCTAAACTCGATATGGATGCCTTAAATTCCATCACTATTGGTTCAGAATCGCATATTGAGAAAAGATCTACATCTAGTATTTCTATTGGTTCAAAGTCGCATATTGGTGACAAATCTAACTCCAGTATTGCTATTGGACCTGAAGCAACCATTGAGAGACTAACAAACACGGCTATTGCAATTGGTTCAGAATCAAATGTTGGTAAAGATTCTTCTAAAAGTGTTGCTATTGGTACCAGTTCTAATGTATCTGCGGGGTCCGAAGGAGCAGTGGCATTAGGGGCCAGTTCAAGTACTAAGGGTGATTTTAGTACGGCTTTAGGTAGTAGTGCAAAAATCACTGATTTTGCGAAACAGGCAGTAGCTGTTGGCTATAATGTCAACACCAATGGTTCATATAGTGTTGTTTTGGGAAGCAATGCTTCAATTACTAATAAAGTAGAACAGGCAACCGTTGTGGGCTATGAAAGTACGGCAAGCAGTAAAAATAGTACCCTTATAGGTTCTAAGTCGTCGATTGGAAAAGACTCTTCTTACTCCTTTGTTGGTGGTTCTGAATCTTCTGTGTCTGACAATGTTGAGAATGCGACGGTTTTAGGTTCTAAGTCTGGCGTGAAGAGTTCAGGGGGAACAGCGATCGGCTACAGTACGAGTATTGAAGAAAATACACAGTATAGTGTTGCCTTAGGCAGCAATAGTACGGTAAAAAATGATGATATGTTTACATCCGAAAAATTAACGGCTTTTCAAGCAAGCCTTGGCGATTTTTATAGTGATAAGTGGAATATTTCAAGTAGTGATGGTGATTATGGGGTCCTTTCAGTTGGCGACAGTGCTTCTTCTCAACGCCGAATCATTAACGTAGCCAAAGGCCGTATTTCTGCAGACTCCTACGACGCTATCAATGGTCAGCAGATCTATCACTTGACCAATGATTTAACATCTCAAATTGCAAATGCCGGTGGGGTTGTTTCTGCAGGGACCAATATAGCCTCTGTTGGTACTGGAAAAGATGAAACCAGCGGAAAAACGGCATATGTAGTCAATGCGGAAAATGCCAGTGTCAGTGTCGATGATAATTTTGTTTTAACACCTGCAACTGATAAAACTACGAATATTACCGATTACAACATTAAGTTGAATGATATTGTCACAGTTGGCTCTGCCGAAGGTAAGAAAATTAAAATAGATGGGGCTGTTGGTCATATTACCGGCTTGACCAACAAGACTCTTGATGTTGCCGACTTTGCTACGGTTGGTCGTGCTGCAACGGAAGAACAACTCAAAGCCGCTATGGGTGATATGAAAGCGGATCAACAACTTCGAGACCAGCATCTCGTTGCCAATCCCGATGGCGGTAATTATACGGTCGACGATCAAGGGGAAGTAACCTTAAAAGTAAAAGGTGTTGACGAAGAGGGGAATGCAATATATAGCGATGTCGTTATTGAAGATGTGGCATCGAAAAAGAAATTCGATGAAATCGTCGGTGATGGTCAGTACTTCAACAATGAAACCGGTAAAGGCAATGTCGTCAATAACGATATGAATATTACCGAAGCGATTGAGGCCTTGGACAAGGCCGTCGATAACGCTGCAACAGAAGCCGGAAAGCATCGTACCGTTTCTGCCGGTAACGGCATTAAAGTAGAAAAAACGGAAGCCACGGACGACAAGGAAACGGACTATAACGTATCTCTTGCCAACGACATTACTTTGACGGGCGACGACGGAACCAACACGATTCACATCAACGCCAATGATGGCAGTATCACGGCTTCTCAAAGTATTGCTGTCGGTGAAAATACGTATATCACGACAGAGGGCATCAATGCCAACAATCAAAAAATCACCAATGTCAAAGCCGGTGAAGCCGATACGGACGCCGTCAATGTGAGCCAGCTTAAAGGGGTTCAGCAGCAGGTTACCCAGAACAGCCTGGCCATTAACAATTTGGGCAACAAGGTCAATCAACTGGATAACCGCATCGATGAAGTCGGCGCCGGTGCCGCCGCTTTGGCCGCCCTTCATCCGCTCGATTTTGATCCGGACGATAAGTGGGATTTCGCTGCCGGTTACGGCAATTACCGCGGTGAAAACTCCGTAGCTGTCGGCGCTTTCTACCGTCCTAATGAAGATACCATGTTCAGCGTCGGTGGAACCGTCGGAAACGGCAACAACATGGTCAACGCCGGCGTCTCCTTCAAGTTCGGTCAAAGCAATGGTGTATCGACATCGCGCGTAGCTATGGCTAAGGAAATCAAAGACCTGCGCCGTGAACTAGAAGCCATGAAGTCGGCCATGCTCGATTCCAACGCCGGACGCAAGATCGATACGTCGAAGCTCCAGCTCTTCCCGGACGTCCCCCAGAATCACTGGGCTTATGAATACGTGGCAACCCTGACCGGCAACGGTATGATTCAGGGCTATCCGGACGGCACCTTCGACGGCAACCGACCCATGACGCGCTACGAATTCGCCGCCATGCTGTATCGGGCTATGGTCAATGGTGCAACCCTGTCGGACAAGATTCTCACCGAATTTGCCCCTGAATTAGAACGGTTCACCGTCGACACCGTCCATACCGACAAAGACGGTAACCCGATCGTAGAACGAGTGCGCGTCAGCAAACGCAAATAACATCTGAAAGGCTTTTCAAGATCATAAGAGCGTAACATAGAGACACTCCCTTTGAAGCGGACAGATACCGGAGGTCCCGGCAAGCGTCCTCAAAGGGAGCGTTTTTGCTATTGATTGAAGGAATCGGTTCCATCCATGTTTTAATTTTGTGATATAATTAATTTGTAAAAGTAATATTATCGATGACGTAATTTTAAGCTAGAAGGCCCCTATATGGGCAGTTATGAGGAAATGGTAGGTGGAGTGAATGCTTTCTTTTTGTACTTATCCGTTAGAGATATTTAAGCAACTGAACAAATACGAATGGCTAGAAACGATGAAAGCCGCTCATAGACAATATGAAATAGAATATCCCAATCGAGACTTGCATGAGGAGCAGATTTTTGCTTGGGGAGATTGCTTTGAGGTCCTTCAACGTGTCTTAGCCGACTTTCCGTACCCGGATTTTCATATCATCTTTGAATATGTGTTGCATCTGGAGAATGGTTGCCGCCCAGACGTGTTATTAGTAAGTAGTGAGCAAGTTTTTGTACTTGAGTTTAAACACAAAGATTCAGCACCAGATGCAGACATTGCCCAGGCCGATATGTATGGCAGATTTATGAGTACTTGTCATGTAGAGTCACGAGATAAAGAGGTCATTACGTGCTTAGTTTTGACGACTTCAACCGAATCAGAGGAACGGATCGATGGCTCGTTACACTTCGTCTCTGAACAAGCTTTAAAAACGTTATTGCAAGAAAAATGCAAATCGCCTAGTCGCCCCTTAGATATTGAAAAATGGCAAGATTCCATTTATGAGCCTGATAAAAATTCCTTGCAGAGTATGGTCGATATGTTTGAATTGGGAGAACTGCCTCATTTAAAAACGGCAAGAAGCCCGAAAATACCCGTGGCATCAAATTTTTTGAGAACATTGACAGCTGAAGCGCAAGCAAAGAAAGAACACTGGTTGTGCGTGATCAGTGGTGTTCCCGGTGCCGGAAAAACCTTATTAGGCGTGCAGTATATTTATGAGATGCGTAAGCAGGAAGGTGCGTATCAAGAGGCGAATGCGACGTATGTGTCGGGGAATGGGCCCCTACTTAAAGTGTTAAAAGGACAATTAAGGTACCCGACATTTTTAATGACGGCCCCAGCTCTTATCAAGTCACATCACCAGGGGCATTTAAAAGATACAAAACTAGTTGTATTCGATGAAGCGCAGCGCATGTGGTCTGAAAAACGGATGAAAGAAAAAAATCGAGGGGATTTTTCGGAAAATCAACAGATTATTGATATTTTGTCGGGACCTGATTGGGGCGTTTTGATTGCCCTCATTGGGGAAGGACAGGAGATTTACGAGGGCGAAGAAGGTGGTATCGAGGCCTGGGCAAAAGCCGTGCCGCCGAATTGGAAGGTAGCCTGCTCTCCTAAATATAAGGAAGCCTTTTCTGCTTGTAAGGCGAAGAAGGTGATCATTGAGCCGAGTTTGCACCTCGATGTTTCTATCCGCTCGCAAGGGGCTGAACAGGTTAGCCATTTCGTCAATACCTTATTGGATAATAACATTGAAGAAGCAAAAATCCTTTACCAACAGATAAAGGAAAAACATTTCCGAATGTACGTTACCCAGGATTTCCAAGCCATTAAAGCTTACTGTCACCAGCTATATGAAGGACGTGACGATAAAAGATACGGGTGTATTACCTCATCTAAAAATCCTAAGAATTCCAAGGTTTCTTGGAGTAAAAACGGCAAAATCGATATTGCTTCCTGGTTTAATGCGCCCCCATCGAGTCCCAAATCTTGCTGCCAAATGAATCAGTCCCCATCTGAATTTGACGTGGAAGGCCTTGAGCTAGACTTGCCGATCATTGGTTGGTTTGAGGATTTGCGATGGGAAAACGGAGCCTGGGTCCCTTATAAGAAAAAATATTCCGGCGCCAAAGAGGAAAAGTATATACCGGGCACACCGGATTATCGCTACCGGATTAATACCTATCGCGTATTCCTGACGCGGGGTCGCGATGGAGTTCTAATTTATGTACCGCGCAAAGTGAATCTTATGCCGGTATATGAAATCCTCAAAGAAGTAGGGATTGAAGACTTACATTAGATGGAATGAGGAGGAGACCAATGGAAAACGTAATTGCTATGATTGGAGATCAATTGATAGAAATATCTGCAGAAACTCGTGAACCATTTGTGTGTAACTTTTCAAATTTATATGAGTTCCTCCATTATTTGTACATGATAGCGGAACGTAACGATCTTCATGAACTCGATTGCTTTATCGACAAAGAATTTTCTGCCTACAAAGAAGAGTATCCTGCGATGTATGATGCAATAACGATGGAACACTATGTTATTGATTTCTTTACGGAATCCCCGAAAGGGTGGTTAAATTTTGATCAACAGAAATTATCTGAATTACTCAAAAAGCCCTTCTTTGATGAATATTTTTCTTCCAGATGTCGAGTTTCTGACAAGGATGGGAGACGAATTGAGGATCTTAGTGAATTTAAAGAGCTTTTGGTGAAAATCTGGATAGAAAACTGCCAAAAAGATAGATCGAGCATGATTTTTGATATTATCTTGTACACATTTACTAAAGTGCAAAGTATAGCTGTAGTGCGCTTGCCTAAAGAGCGATCAAAAATGGTCCGGTATTTTTTCTGTTATGAAGATATGATAGAAACCTTAATGGGGAGTCGCTTTTATGAGTCGATTGCATCGATTTATAAAAAATGGGGAAGAAAATGGTTTTGTCATGATAACATTAATTTTGATCCTGTTTTATATAAATGGGCCTGTTATGCCATAGCGGCTTGTAAGTATACGAACGCTCTCGAGAAAGATCAGCTGAAAAAGGATTTATCCGACCTGTACTCCGAATTTTTGATTTTGTCAGTGCGCAGCGATTCTTTAGAGAGAAATAAGCAATACTTGAATTATATTCAAAATGAGATCAATCATTTTGATGATAGGGAAATAGAGTCGCTGAAAAATGAAATGAAAGACTTGCAGCATCGCCAGTTGAAACTATTGGATGACAAAGAAACCTTAGAAAAAAGTTATGCGATGCTCGCGAAAGAAATGGCTGCCTTGCAAAATGATTCGACCCGCACAGATGATGAAAAAGCAAAGGGGATTCTCGACAGACTTTATGCGGCCTTCCCAGAAAAGGACCCAGATTTGGATGCCATAAAAAATATTTCTGAAATATGGGACCGCTTAGCCGAACGGACGAGAAAAGATATAAAAATGGCGCTGGATATATTTACCACTTTCCAGCGAGCTGATATTTCTTCTTTTTTGCTCATTAGCAGTATAGAAAGAGAATTAAATCGAAATTATTTTGTGCCCTTTAAAGAGAGCCAATTTTATCGTGAAATTTCAAATACGACGTGCCTTAAAGAGAAATATCAAAAAACGCATGAGGCTCTTTATAAGACCAAGCCCCATCCATCCATGGGTTCTATTCCTTTTATTGGAAGAGCCGTAAATTCACCGAAAGCTGCAGAGGCCAGTATGGTCATCGCTAAATTTACGGAGTTTTTATCGGAAGAAAAAGATTCTTTTTGTAAAATCTGCTCGGCGATTGATAAATATAGAGTCGGGCTAGATGATAAATTTAGCCTAATTAAGATCCGAAATGGGATCGCTCACGGTGATGCAGAAATTGGAGAACAGTGTGATGCCAATTGTTTTTCGGAAATAAAAAGTTTTATCTGTGATCCACCACTACAAATCATGATGCTAATCATCGTTCATTCAAAAAGAACCTATTAAGGTATCTGTCGAAAATTTTTCCTCATTACACGGAACACTGCCTACGTAAGGATACTACACATCAAGAAAATCAAGCTATGGATATAGCGTAACTGAATAAGAGTCATACATACGATAAGAGTCGCTTCGGCGGCTCTTTTTTTGTCGATTATAGGAAAGGAGCCAGGGATAGTAAAAACATCAAAGGTTGTTTTTGGTTGAATAAAAAAATATCGGCGCCCGTAGTTTTTACGTTCGGCGATAGAGGTAAGCGTCTTATGAAAAAGAAAAGTTTATAGATGTATCGCGAAAAAAGCGGAAAAACTTGACTAAAAATAGGCCGGGAAAGGTGATTAAATGCACGATTAACTGACCTAGACACGTCGTTAAACTGTATCTATGTTATTCAGGTGATTACATTTAAAACCTGATATAGAGTTAAAAAAAGAGAACCGGTGGCAGCCGGCTCTCTTGCCTCCTTTTCATGAAAGGAGGTGATTAACATGAGCAAATATGATTTCTTGTACGTGCTTACAGTACTGACAATGCTGGTGTACGTATTAAGTAAATAATCTCTTCGGAGATTAGGTAGTATCGCAGGCGATGAAGCGGTTCGTCACACCGTGGAGCCTGACGATACTATTTTCATATTTGTCATGTATTATTTATTATTTTATCGCAGAAGGAAAACTGCGTCAACAAACCTCCGTCGGCGATATATATAGTCGCCCCGATGAGTCTCTGAAAATTGAGACGAAACGGATCAGGTTGTCGGGTATATCCTTTAAAACCCGTACTCCATTATTCTTCGTTTCGTCTCACGAAGCCAAAGGGATCCCTGGCAGCAGTTCCGCAACATACTAATTTAAAAAAGCGGAGAACAGTCTGCTCGTTGAAGTGCAATCCTTTGGTAGAAACACGAATGTCTCTGTTTTCAGGAGCTAAGATCACATAAACTTAGTCTACCGGAGAGTCGCTGCGGCGGCTCTTATTTTTTATACGGTAAAAACGCTAGACGGTAGCCTCTTTTTTTCGTAAAACAAAAAAACTATCGACGAACGTAGTTGTTACTGTTCGACGATAGGAGAGTGCTGGCTCAAGAAATCAAGATGCCGGCCATTCAATTAAGGTCTGTACAGATAATATCTAAGACCTAGACATGTCTATAAACTGTATCTATGTTTACTAGGATAACATTTAAAAACTAGTTTTCAAAGAAAAAAGAGAACCAGTGGGCGCTGGTTCTCTTCCTCCTTAAGAAAGGAGGTGATCTATATGGATAGTGTGACTAAACGTCATACTGTGACGCCCAACTCATAAATCACGTTTTACGAATGGTTCTCTCACCAGGTAAAATCTCAATCCATTCCCATTCGCGTATCGTGGCGATAGACGTTAATACTGCTGAGGGCTTAGTCCGTGGTTGCAGCATACTAACCATATGCTCTCCTCGCTTCTTTGTTTTTATTATATTTGAAAGCGCGAAAATAAGCAAGAGACGCGCTATATAAATATTCTCTTGCTTTCTTTGTTTTTATGAAAGGAGGTGCCTGATATGGCATTTCATAGAAACAAAAGCGCTAAATCAAGCGCTTCCATCTTTGTTCGCTGGCTTGGAGCATACGGCGGACGGAGAATTACTTTAAAAGAAATGCTCCGTTTTGAATTCGAGCGTAAAACCGAGTTTGCCTGCGAACGCATCACTCGTGGGCAGCGGATGTCAGACATCCCGAGCAGCATTGGCGTGCTGGTCGACGGTTCTGTCGTAGTACGCTCATTCAGAGGCGACTGTTGGTCTGAAATGACGGCTAACGGTCGTCTCAAAAAGACCCGTCATCCTGTCATTATGAAGTATGACGGCGAATTCAAAGGTCATCGGGAATCTTTCGGGAAACCCGATGGTCGTTGGATTCAAGGTATAGTAGTTCGTGGCGGCTACTATCATCTTAAAGGATATCTTCGCCACGATATCCGGCAGATTGCTGAAGAGTTTAATCTGCCGGTTTATGAACTTGTCAAGAATTTTGAGTTACGACAAGTTCATAATTTATAATTCGCTCTTTGAAAAGAAAGGAGGAATGATTATGTTCCTCGATGACAGAGCGTTAAAGTGCGATATCTGATGCCTTCATGTTAAAGATATCGTGCGACCCGGCCTACGCAAGCTGAAAGACTTGCTGGTTACGGGGAAGCCGATGTGAACGCTCCATCTCCAGGCGAATGAGGCTCGCAGTGGATACCGGCGTCGGAATAGTGGATAAACGACGTAAAAACGAAAAACCAGTTGCGGTGCGCAACCAAGCTTGTGCTATGACACAGTAAATCTTGCTCGTCAACCCGGATGAACGTGAAAAAGGTCCCGGGGATCCCGTTACAGCGTATTGTATCGGACTTCATGTTGCTGTTGAGTACATTGTGGGACGAATCATGATCTACGGATTATGGGAGAACACGAGATAAAAGCTGAAACACATCAAGAAAGGATGGGTGATTCCGATGTGCTATTAATTGACCTAGACACGTCGTTAAACTGTATCTATGTTATTCAGGTGATTACATTGAAAACCTGATATAGAGTCAAAAAAAGAGAACCGGTGGCAGCCGGCTCTCTTGCCTCCTTTTTATGAAAGGAGGTGATGCTATGACAAAATATGACTTTATGTATGTACTTACAATGCTGGTCACGTTGCTGTACATCATTAACAAGTAGTCTTGAGAAAGACTGAATAACGTCGCAGACAATGATGGCTCTTTGACTTAAGAGCCGGAATCTGTCGATGTTATTCCATATTTGTCATGCATTATATTTTTATTTTATCGCAGAAGGAAAACTGCGTCAACAAACCTCCGTCGGCGATATGTATAAGTCGCCCCGATGAGTCTCTGAAAATTGAGACGAAACGGACAAGGTTTACGAAATCCAGTGTCGGCAGAGGTGTCGGTTGTCGCCGAAGGCCATATTTATCGGCCCAAAAGAAGAAATGCTTGCCATGTAGGCTTGGCTTTATGGGATACGCCTGTAATCTTTTTTCACTTCTTTTGGTAAAATACATTCGGAATATCCGCTTAACTATCGGATATAGACAGTATTTGACTATTTGACAAATTAGAGCGGAAAACTTATACTAAATATAAGTAAAAGTAATCTTTTAACGATAGAAAGACGCTTTTCATGGATGTAGTTTTGAAATAAATATGGAAATTTCGAAAGGTGGCGAGATAAATGGGGGACATCATCGTTGTCGGTTAAGCTGTATTGGCTAATCTCAAACGAGTTAGGGGGAAGGGTAATAGAAGCATTTATTCTTCCATTTAATTTCGAGAGTTATCCACTTATATTGTCTATCAATAGACTCAATTCAAAAAGGAGGGAGCAGGATGGGCGAGGTTATTGTTCTTCTTGTTATCTAAAGAGACTGATTTCACGTCTAATGCTAATGGGGCGAATTATTTATCAAAAAGATCTTTTCTCCCTCAGTTGTATTCAGTGATATGAACGACAAAAAGTCAAGGAGTATTTCGTTACTCCTTGACTTTTTTTGTAAACAGGCCTGACAGTCAGGATATATTTTCTTCTTTTCACAGAGCCGATATTTCTTCTTTTTTGCTCATTAGCAGTATAGAAAGAGAATTAAATCGAAATTATTTTGTGCCCTTTAAAGAGAGCCAATTTTATCGTGAAATTTCAAATACGACGTGCCTTAAAGAGAAATATCAAAAAACGCATGAGGCTCTTTATAAGACCAAGCCCCATCCATCCATGGGTTCTATTCCTTTTATTGGAAGAGCCGTAAATTCACCGAAAGCTGCAGAGGCCAGTATGGTCATCGCTAAATTTACGGAGTTTTTATCGGAAGAAAAAGATTCTTTTTGTAAAATCTGCTCGGCGATTGATAAATATAGAGTCGGGCTAGATGATAAATTTAGCCTAATTAAGATCCGAAATGGGATCGCTCACGGTGATGCAGAAATTGGAGAACAGTGTGATGCCAATTGTTTTTCGGAAATAAAAAGTTTTATCTGTGATCCACCACTACAAATCATGATGCTAATCATCGTTCATTCAAAAAGAACCTATTAAGGTATCTGTCGAAAATTTTTCCTCATTACACGGAACACTGCCTACGTAAGGATACTACACATCAAGAAAATCAAGCTATGGATATAGCGTAACTGAATAAGAGTCATACATACGATAAGAGTCGCTTCGGCGGCTCTTTTTTTGTCGATTATAGGAAAGGAGCCAGGGATAGTAAAAACATCAAAGGTTGTTTTTGGTTGAATAAAAAAATATCGGCGCCCGTAGTTTTTACGTTCGGCGATAGAGGTAAGCGTCTTATGAAAAAGAAAAGTTTATAGATGTATCGCGAAAAAAGCGGAAAAACTTGACTAAAAATAGGCCGGGAAAGGTGATTAAATGCACGATTAACTGACCTAGACACGTCGTTAAACTGTATCTATGTTATTCAGGTGATTACATTTAAAACCTGATATAGAGTTAAAAAAAGAGAACCGGTGGCAGCCGGCTCTCTTGCCTCCTTTTCATGAAAGGAGGTGATTAACATGAGCAAATATGATTTCTTGTACGTGCTTACAGTACTGACAATGCTGGTGTACGTATTAAGTAAATAATCTCTTCGGAGATTAGGTAGTATCGCAGGCGATGAAGCGGTTCGTCACACCGTGGAGCCTGACGATACTATTTTCATATTTGTCATGTATTATTTATTATTTTATCGCAGAAGGAAAACTGCGTCAACAAACCTCCGTCGGCGATATATATAGTCGCCCCGATGAGTCTCTGAAAATTGAGACGAAACGGATCAGGTTGTCGGGTATATCCTTTAAAACCCGTACTCCATTATTCTTCGTTTCGTCTCACGAAGCCAAAGGGATCCCTGGCAGCAGTTCCGCAACATACTAATTTAAAAAAGCGGAGAACAGTCTGCTCGTTGAAGTGCAATCCTTTGGTAGAAACACGAATGTCTCTGTTTTCAGGAGCTAAGATCACATAAACTTAGTCTACCGGAGAGTCGCTGCGGCGGCTCTTATTTTTTATACGGTAAAAACGCTAGACGGTAGCCTCTTTTTTTCGTAAAACAAAAAAACTATCGACGAACGTAGTTGTTACTGTTCGACGATAGGAGAGTGCTGGCTCAAGAAATCAAGATGCCGGCCATTCAATTAAGGTCTGTACAGATAATATCTAAGACCTAGACATGTCTATAAACTGTATCTATGTTTACTAGGATAACATTTAAAAACTAGTCCTTCAAAGAAAAAAAGAGAACCAGTCGCCGCTGGTTCTCTTCTCTCACTAGGAAAGGAGGTGAGAGGTATGACTAAATACGATTTCTTCGTGTTTATGGTGTTACTGGCTATCACAGCAGTGGCGCTGGCACGCATCCTGGGTTAGTCGCCTGAGAGGATGAGATCGGACGATGAAGGGGAGCTGCCACTCCCTGGAGTCCTTTCTTGTCTTAATCGTATTTTAGATTATACCGATTCCAATGTTCCAATCCAAGTGTCCTGTTGGTATGACACTACTTAAACTACATCGCCTACATCACCTAGGCGCTTTGTTCGTGCATGAAAGGAGGTGATCCATCATGCTAGAAGGCATATTAGTTGGCTTGCTGACAAACCTGATCTGGGTCTTGTTGGTTGGCTGGTCAAACTTGTTCGACGAAAGCTTCGTAAGAAGTAAGTAGTCCAACAGGCAGGATGGGCGTCGGATCTGGAGTCTGACGCCTTATCCTTATGCTTTCTATATTATATCATACGTTTGGCGTGGTAACAACGTGTAAAAAATTTACCTCTTTTCGGTAGCCAAACGACGGTGGTTTTAATTTAGTCATCGATATCTCCCGATTACATATAGTGAGACTTCACGGAAAAACCGTCATTATCGCCAAACGGAATGTCATCCATAAATTCTTTTACGAATTATGTGCCGGGTTTCCTTTTATGTCCGATTACCTAAATTACTAGGGCTTGTGACAGAAGCCGGTTTTGTAAGTGGCACCAAAAAGAACGATTCAGGGGACTGTAAAAAGAATCGCAGGTGAAAATTGCTTGTCTGGCAGGACTATGTAACTGTAATGTAGAAATATAATATATAAAGATGATAATTTTTTAACAATATTTTAACGTATATTCAAAATCTATACGAAGAATTCCTCAATGCAAGTAGTACGACAAATATGAAAATGAAGGGTGATTTTTATGGCAAACGAATTAGAAGCGGAGTTTCTTAAAACCATTGCAGCTGTTACGAAAGATGTGACAGATGATGTAGTGCGTCATTCGGCATTAGCGTCCGTCAATGAACTCAATGGCACCTTGAAAACGTTGAAGGCCGAATCGGGCCAACTGGTAACCGATATCCGCCAAGCCAAAGACATGTATCAAAGCGTATCGACTCATAGTCAGCAGTCTCTTCAAGATTTCAACCAGCACCTGGACTCTTGGCTGGAGAAACAGAATCAGCTACTAAATAAGATCGACGAGCGAAATAGAAAGATGTTGAGCCAAATTGAGCAGCTAGAAAAAAGCCAAAGCCAGTACAGTGCTACCTTGAAACGACGAATAGACGATGTCGAACGGATTCAAATTGAAGAAAAAAAAGCAGCCAACAATCGTTCCCTTGCGAGGCGTCAGAATTTTCAAGAAATGCAAAAGCAAGTGAAAGAGACAAAAGAGACGTTGCAGTCGAACCTAATCGGGCAGACCAACTTCCTACAAAAGAAAATTATGACAGTGTCTTATATGATGTTTTTCAACCTGTTGATCGTGATAGGCATCTTGCTTTATCTGATTCGGGGAGTTTTTTTATAGGAGCGGGCTTATGATTACGAAGGATACATTGGTTGCTGTCCAATCCCTTTATGCACATATTGAAGAGTCCTATAACCAACAGATCCAGGAATACTTATTTCAACAGATGACGGCTCCGCTGGAGCCTATCAAACGACATATGAATGCCATTGCCGGATTTTGTAATCATAAAAAGACGGCGAAACTTCATGACTATATAGGGCGGATACAGGATGATTGTACGGCTGTCGAGCAGTTGGCAGAGGATTTGACGTATCCCTTTACCTTGTTCATTATGGGCAATGGTAAAAATGGGAAATCGACATTGATCAACGCGTTACTAGGGCAGCAGCAAGCAGCCGAAGGCATTGTTCCTAAGACCTGGAAGATCGATATTTTTCAGCAGCGAGAAGGTACTTCTTGCACCCTTACTTTTCGGGACGGAACGAAAAAGACCTTGAGCTATGAGGACGCACAGGCGTTTTTAGCGGCAGAAGAGAAGAAGTGTAAAGAATCGGGCAAGGCCATTTCAAAAAAACTAAAGGATTTTGCAGCCAGTGGAGCACCACCGAAAGAACTGGAAGAAAAACAGCAGGAATTGAAAAAGTACGAACTGTATAAATCGGCTGTTATCGAAGCGGCGTGGCCAGTACAAGACAGTTCGATATTAGAACATTACCGCCTCGTCGATACACCGGGGCTGAGGCAGGAATTAGACGATATGGTGTATGCCAGTGCGAATGAATACTTTTCTAAGGCTGACGGCGTTATTTGGATTTTACCAGGTGATAAGATAAACAGTTCTGGTGACTATAATGAGCTGAAAGAGCTTTACGCAAAGTATGAAAAACAGCCTAATAACCTCGTTGCCGTCGTCAATCGTATCGACCTCATACGCCAGGCCGGAAAAGACGTTGACGAAGTCGTAACGGAGGCTAAAAAATTATATGGCAGCATGATTCCTGATATTATTCCCATTTCAGCCAAAGAGGCCCGAGAAGCAGAAATACTTTTGAAGCAGCCCGATTTAAGTCAGGAAGACTACGAACGCGGGCAACAACTCTTGAAGCAAAGCAATTTAAAGGCTCTGTTTGACTTGTTGAATCGGACCTTCCTGGCGAATTCTTTGCAATTACAGGTTCAAAGCAAGACCCGGAATTGTCAGGAATTGTATGGAAACTTACGTTCAGAGTCCGTGGCTGCCATCAATGTCTTGAAGCAAATGGACGGCGAACGGGTGAATAAAATCAAAAATTGGGAAAAAGACAAGGCCGACGTACTGCAACGCTTACAGCAAGAATTGAAGAACTTCCAGAAGCAGGAAGCCGACCGTGTTTCACAGGAAACGAGCAAGATTGAAGACCGTCTTTGGGATATGGAAAGCGGACTTCGAAATTCCTACATTATGGATAAAATCATCCGCCCCAGTCAGATTGAGAAAACGTTGGAATTGTTAGTACAGCATCATTGCAGCCAGCTTTCAACGATTGCAGCTCGTCATATGTCACTGGCGCCTTTCCGGGAATTCCCCTTGTTAAAAGAACGGCAGTTGAATGCCTCGGCGTCTACGGGAAATGCCGTGAATAACGCTGCTATCTCGGGGGACTTAAGCGATGAGGGAACGGCGCAGTTTTGTTTAGGCGGAGCCTTGGCCATCGGCGCTGCCGCCTTATTGGGGCCTGTCGGTTTGATATTTGCCGGTTTTGCCGTTACCGATATCGGCCGCAGCGTTGCAAAATGGCTCTCGCGTACGTTTGGAGACAGTATGTCGGTGAAAGTACGAAAACGTTTGTCGCTCCAACTCGGCAATGCTGTCAGCAAATTATCTCAAGAATATGAGGATTATCTGCAACGCGCCGATGAATCCATCACGACCTTACGAGAAGATACGTATGCCGAACTGTATGGTCCCTCTGAGCAAAAAGAGGCTATCATAAAAGACCTGTCACAGCTGGGAGAAACGAGCAAACTCGATATAAAGCCCTTGCTGTTAAAGGATATTCTATTTTCAGACAGGAGGAAACACCATGGAAGTTAAGCAGCATATAGCGCAAATCATAAACCGATTAGAGACATCTCCCTTGCTTCACGATAAGAATTTTACCAAGCTTCCGGAAATTCGCAAAGAGTTGGAGTTACTGTATGCGAAGTTAGATCAGCCCCTGCATGCAGCCATCTTAGGTGAGGTAAAAGCGGGGAAGTCGACGCTGCTCAATGCCTTTGCCGGAGGCGATATTTCTCCGACCAATACGACGGAAACGACGGCCTGCATTTTAAAGATAACCTATGGGATCGACGAAGAAGGTTGCATCTATTATAAGGATGGCTCCCAAATTGTATCTTCCATCGAATCCGTCTATCAGACCTTATCGGAACACCGCCAAGAGCCTGAATTTTTCAGTCAGATAGATTATATCGTCATCAAAAAGAATTTGACCGGCTTGAAACACATGTATCTCATCGATACGCCGGGGCTGGAAACGATCACGGCCTTAAACGAAGAAAAGACGACACAGTATTTTCAGGCTGTCGATGTTGTTTTATGGGTCTTTAATGGAAACTATTTGGGCCAATCCGATGTCAACGAGCATTTGCGCCACCTGTCGCGCATGGGAAAACCCATCGTCGCTATCATTAACCGAATCGACCAAGTGGACGGAGATCCACAGGAATTGGTCGACTATTTGGATGAACAACTGGGCATCTATGTCCAAGCGATTTTCCCCTTGTCGGCGCAAAAAGCGTATGACGGAATCATGAATCATGATGAAGCTGCTGTAGAGGAATCCGGCTTTTCCGCTTTGTACCAGTACTTAGATGAGCATATTGAACGCAAGGCGGACCAAGTTCAAATGGAAAGTATTATTAATTCGGTCAAAGTCTTGGATGAACAAATAGAATTGCTTCATAAACAGGCGATGGAACAAATTGAGATGAAGATGAGAACCTACTTGGAGCTTGATGAACAGATTCAATACAATGGCAATCTCATGATGCAAAAAATCATGTCTCGTACTCAAACGTGGGTACAGCACGATTTCTTATCGAATGCCGAACAGACGATCCGAAACAGAATCAATGACCAGAGTTTCTTTAGCACAACTTCAAAAGATGCGATTCAACGAGAACTGGAACAACTCCTGTCAGAAGATCGGCTTCAGCAGGAAATCAATGGATTTTTAAGCCAATTGCAAAGTGATATTTATCGAGAATGGCATGGCAGGCTGTCTCAGATAGATGCAGAGTTGTCCCACCTTTACCAAGAAAATCAAATCAAAAATGATTTAGAAATTTCCCAGCTGCAGCAGGCCTTTGCTGGGCAGACGGGGATGGACTCGATGAAAGATTCGGTGCTGATTGCCAGTGCGGCTGGCGGAGCTTTATCGGTCTATTCGGCCATCTTAGGGCCGGCTGCATCGACGGTAACCATCGGTTCTGCCGTCGGGGCCATTATGCCGCCCATCCTGCTGGCAGGAGCTGCTGTGGGGCTCGTTTCCGGCTATGCGAGAAGTAAAAAGCTGAAAAGCAGTCAAAACATGATGGCCAATGATGTGTTAGACCGGATTCGCCACTATGTTTCGCAGGAATTATTACCGTCCTTAGAACAACATCTGCAGCAACTGTGCAGCAAGACGGCAGCTGAAGCGAAGCGTGAGTTTGTAGAGAAGAATTTTGACGGACGCAGTGTAGATGAGCTGAAGGACTTGGTTCAACAGCTGCAATTGTTTTTGAAACGAGAAGATGGGGAAGCATTTGCTAAGCTTTCGCAATATAGCACATAGGCGTATCTTTTTTGATCGCGATGAGATCATCACTGCCTCTAGTAACCTACAGGAGAAAAGAAACGAATGGGGCAGAAGTCTGCGGGATGATGTCCTAAAAAGGAAGTGAAGCTATGAAGCATATCATGCTGCTGTTTTTACGCGAAGTCCGGCTCAATCGGGACCGCAGTTTATCCGTTTCTCTCGATACGCTTCCTGACGGAACGGCGATGGACTGTGTCCATCCCCAGGAAGCAGCTATTCGTCAGACGGCCGCTTCCTTACAGCAACAGGGGGAAGGGTTGGACTGCCTGTTCTACTTTTCAACTAAAGAGACACAAGAGGCAATCCGATACATCGATGACGCCGGCCAAGATAGAAGCCTGACGCATGAAGCCTTGTTCCTCGAACAGGTACGTCCCTTTGCAGCTCACTGTATCCGCATCGATTACAACGAGCAGAGCCCGACGACGGAAAGCGTTCGCCCAGTCCTTGAAATGGCCGACACGATTCGTTCTTTTCTGAAAGAAAAGGGCTGGCAGCCGGAAGATGTCGAGATTCACGCCGATGTTACCGACGATTTTTGCCATGCGTTGATAATGCTGTCAGTCGTGCAGCTCTTGAAATACTACGGCATCCGGACGACGGCCGTCCTTTCTTCCAACAGCCATGAGCAGCCGATTGAAAACGTAACCGACATCTACCGCCTGTTCAACCTCATTTCCGGGACCGATGAGTTCCTCAACTTCGGCAGTACCCGTGAAATCACGGCCTATATGGAAGAAGCGGAACAGACGGCGGAAACGGCGGCCTTACTCCAAGCCATGCGTGATTTTACCGATGCCGTGCGAATCTGCCGGACCGGGAAAATTGCACCCCTGGCCAGAAGGCTTCAGACAGCCTTGAAGGCTTTTGAAAAGGCCGGGGCCGTCTCCCTGCAGGAAAAAATCTTCCTGCGTATCCTGACCTTCTTTAAAAGGGAATACGGGTCCCTCCTGAAGGAAAAGGTGACCCACCTCGATATCATTCGCTGGTGTGTCGAAAAAGGATGTCTTCAGCAGGCTGTGACCTTGTGCAGCGAATGGATTCCCGGGATCATCGTAGCCCGGCATATCTTTTATCCGATTCGTCCTGATATTCAGAACACATGCAATCAAATGAGAAAAAAGTATCAGACTTGGGAGCATTATTTTATCAATACCTATATGCCTAAAAATTTGCGTAGGAAGACGTCCCTTCCCGATGAGGAAGAGGCTTGGCGTAAGGTCCTCTTCCTTTTTGGACAGAATGAGCCGACCGATCGCATTTCGAAGCAATATCCTGAAGCGACGGCCAAAATGAAGCCGTTGTTAGATGACTTGTTTATCGGATCGAAGTTACTGGCGGATATGAAAAAAGCAGGAATCGATCCTTTATCGATAAGGAGCATTTGTCCTAAAACGTATGCTGTCCTCCGTTCCATGTACCTTACGGATAGTAATGTATCGTCATCGACCCTATCGGAAGCGACATATTTCAGTCGCCGCAGACTGAAACATATATGCAATTATTTAGCCAACGCATCGTCGGAAGTGCTTTTAAAGTTCATTCCTGTGGATGTGGTACCGCCGGAAAATATGGAAGGGTACATCCCCGTTCCTATGGGAGATGTACCGAGACTTTATCGTGCCGAAGCGGCGTGGAATATTCGGCAGAAACAGTATGTGAGAATGATGAATTACGGGATCGTTCAATATCGGCCTTCGATGAAAGACGCCTTGGAGATTTTGTGCGACTACTTCAAAATCCGGGTAGAAGGCAATCATATTCATCATATCAACGCCGAAGATACCCTGTCGACACGGGAGGTTACCGACTTAGTATGGGGACTCTTGCGGAGATTAGAGGGCCGCCCTTAGTCGGCGGGCGTTTGCGGGTCTCTGACGAATGCAAAAAGAGAACCGTGGGACGCCGGTTCTCTTTTTGTTTCTTGCAGTAAGAAAGTGATCTATATGGATAGTGTGACTAAACATCATATTGTGATGCCTCACCGATAAAACACGCTTTACGAATGATTCCCAACTAGGTAAAATCTCAATCCATTCCCATTCGCGTATCGTGGCGATAACCATTCATGCCGCTACGGGCTTGGTCCGCAGTTACAGACGGTAAAGAGGCTCACCTCATTACCTATATTGTAGAGGAAAGGACAAGAGAAAGCAAGGGGAGGGCTGTATATTGCCGGCAGTGATTTCATCCAGACGAACCTGAAAAATCGGCTTAACTGCCTGATTGAGACAGTATGTGACTCATTTGACAAGAGAAAGCGGGAAAAGTATATTAAATATAAATAAGCGTAATACATTAGCCGAAGGAAACCGCCTGTGATCCCGGTCTCAGAGCAGGTACCGAGGCGGCGTCGTATTACCCCAATATCCCCGCAAGGGGACTGAAAAAACTCCCGATGTAGGAGCTGCTTCCTATGTCCGGAGGTTGTCGTGTCTTTATTTCGTCTGAGAAGGGAGCGAAGTGTGATGGGCGCGTCATTTACCAATGATATTATCCTGACAGCAGAGCGATATACTTTTAATTTCTCCGATTGTACCCTTACGAATCTTCGGGAATTGTCCGAGAATGAGTCCTTTAAAGAGGCTTGCGGGATATTTACGGATCCTCGCATAAGGTATACCGATAAACCGTATCGTATTGAAATCACTGCCGGTGATAAAAAGACGATGGCCAACCTCTATGGTAATCGAATCGATATCATCTATGTGTACGACGAACCGCAGCTTGAGGAAAGGGGACTCTTTGGCCGCGTGAAAGAAATGAGGGTCCGGTCCTTTTTTGAATCCTTTCGAAAACGACTGCTGGCAGAAAATATATTGGCCTTCGGACCGCCGGCTGTAAGACCTATCGAAGCCGAGATGCCGGGCCATCGAGACGAGCGTCATGCACCGGGACATCATGTCTATACGATCGATTTTAAATGATGTCCTATGTATGTTAGTCTGTTGTCTGCAGCTAAAGGGGAATGAATCATGAAACATATCATGCTGCTGTTTTTAAGCGAAGTCCATCTGAATCCCGACCGTACTTTATCCTTTTCTCGTTATAAAAATCCCGACGGGATGATGATATACTGTGTTCAGGCCAATGAATCGGCCGTTCGTCGGACTGCCGATGTATTACAAAAACAGGGGGAGCGGCTGGACTGCTTGTTCTACTTTTCAACGAAGCAGACGCAGGAAGAAATCAGCTATATCGATGAAATCGGCGATGAGCGTACGATGACTCATGAAGCCCTGTTCCGTGAACGGGTCCAATCCTTTGCCGCCCACTGCATTGGCATCGATTACGATGAATCGATGCGGAATGAGGAAAGTATTCGCCGGGCCCTGATCATGGCTGACACTATTCGCACCTTTATGGAAGCACAGTCGTGGCAGCCGGAAGACGTCGAGCTTCATGTCGATGTTACCGGCTGTTTTCACCATGCCTCGATGATGATGATGGCCGTCATGCAGCTCTTGAAATACGGCGGCATTCGGATGACGTCCGTTCGTTATTCCAACCGCCAGGAGCAGCAAGTCGAAAACGTAACCGACATCTACCGTATGTTTAACCTCATCTCCGGAGCCGACGAGTTCATCAATTTCGGCAGCACCCGTGAAATCATGGCCTATATGGAAGGGGCTGAGCAGACGGCGGAAACGAAGAGGCTGCTGCAGACGATGGGCGATTTTACCGATGCCGTCCGCATCTGCCGGACCGGGGACATAGCCC
>OHKJ01000420.1_pt1 | contig 23560 bp, 19 predicted proteins | sample 1568791 | NCBI WGS metagenome assembly OHKJ01 (sample SAMEA3879584, study PRJEB24766) | human gut metagenome | biome: human-associated habitat; feature: feces | place: USA | collected 1985/1987 | reverse complement strand
TTGGCGCTCAAGTATAATACCACACGCCGGGGCCGGTGTCAACACTTTTTTGCAATTTTCTTTGCATTTTTCTATAAGAAAGCCGCTTTTCCTTGCCGCAAACACAAAAAGGCCGTCTGTGCAGCTCACACAGACGGCCTTTTACGCTCTTTTCTCTATTATAAGGTATATAAAGGATCAGCGCATCTCGATGCCCAGCTTAAACTTCAGGTTGCCCAGGATCTTTTTGACAGCCCGTTCCACCTGCTCCGCAGACAGATCTTCCTTCATGTCCGAGAGGGTCAGGGCGAATGCCATGCTCTTTTTGCCTTCGCCCAGATTGGCGCCGCGATAGATATCAAACAGCTTGACCTCTGTGACCAGCGGGCTTGCTGCACGAATCGTATCCTCGATCTGGCCGCAGGTGATCTGCTCATCGCAGACCAGTGCCAGGTCGCGCTTGACCGGTGCATAGGGGCTGAGCGGATGATACCGCAGCTCGCTATCCACGCAGGACATCAGCGCCTCATAATCCAGCTCGCCCAGGTAGATGTTCTGGCTCTCCTTCTGATCCTTTGCGATCTCCAGCTCACCATTGATCTCATTGGCCAGCTTACCGAAGATGCCCAGGCGGGTCTCGCCGCAGTAAACCGCAGCGCTGATGCCGGGGTGCAGCCAAGGCGCAGTCTCCCGCTGGTAGGTAAAGTGCAGCCCAAACCCAGCTGCCAGAGCCTCCAGCGCACCCTTGACCGTGAAGAAATCCTCCGCCGGGCCAAAAGCACCCAGGCACAGGGTCTGACGCTCGGTGGGGTGCTCGGCAATGGGCAGCTGCTTTGCCAGGTAGACCGGTGCCAGCTCAAACAGGCGGCCTTCCGCATTGCCCTTCTTCAGGTTATCCACGATGACGTTCAGCATGGAGGGGGTCAGCAGAGTCCGCATGATGGACAGGTTCTCGCTGATGGGATTCAGGATACGGATGGCCTTGCGTGCCTCATCCTCTGCCGGGATATGCAGCATATCCAGCTCGGAAGCCGAGTAGAAAGCCAGGGTGGAAGCCTCATAGAATCCCTGTGCAGCCAACAGGCGCTTGGTCTTCATCTGCTTCTTCTGGTCATCGTTCAGGCCGCCGTTGGTCACAGACGCAGTCTTGAGGAAGGTGGGCACGATATGGTCATAGCCATACTCCCGGATGACCTCCTCGGCCAGATCGGGGAAGTCCTCTACATCCTCCCGGTACAGCGGGGCGCTGACCACCCAGCTGCCATCGGGCTGCACATCCACCGTAAACTCCAGGCGGTTCAGGATATCGATCATCGTCTGATCCGGGACGGTAATGCCCAGCACAGCGCAGATCTTAGCCGGGGTGGTGCAGATCTGTTTGCGCTCCAGGGGACGGCCGTCGGTCAGATCATAGCACAGCGTGGTGATGTCGCCGCAGTCCAGCTCCTGGATCAGGTGCAGTGCCCGTGCCAGACCCAGCTCCGGAGAGTTGCGGTCCACACCCTTCTCATACCGAGCCGAGGAATCGCTGTTCTGGCCCAGCGCACGGCTGGTCTTACGGACACTGTCCCGGGCAAAGGTAGCGCACTCAAACAGCAGGCTGTGGGTCTTATCGTCCATACCAGAGTTTGCGCCGCCCATGATGCCTGCCAGAGCCACCGGCTTTTCTACATCGCAGATGACCAGGTTTGCAGGGTTCAGCGTAAATTCCTTCTCATCCAGGGTGGTGATCTTCTCCCCGGCCTGCGCACGGCGCACCGTGATGCTGCGGCCAGCCACCTTATCCAGGTCAAAGGCGTGCATGGGCTGACCCATCTCCAGCAGGGTGTGGTTGGTGATATCCACCACATTGCTGATGGAGCGCAGACCGCACAGTGCCAGATGACGCTTCATCCAGCGGGGAGACTCGCCCATGCGGATGTTGCGGACATAGTGTGCCATATACCGGGGGCACAGGTCCGGGGCTTCCACCTGCACCGAGATGGGGGCATCCGGCTCGCAGACGGGGTTATAATCCATGGCAGGCATCTTCAGGGGCTTGCCCAGCACAGCTGCAACCTCGCGGGCAATGCCCAGTACGCTCTGGCAGTCCGGACGGTTAGCGGTGATGGAGATATCAAAGATATAATCATCCAGACCCACAATGGGCACGATATCTGCACCGGGAGCCGTATCCTCCGGCAGGATCAGCAGGCCGTAGACTTCGGACCCGGGGTAGAGATCATCGTTCAGACCCAGTTCTTCGCCGGAGCAGAGCATTCCATTGGACTCCACACCCTGCATCACCCGCTTTTTGATGGTGATGCCGCCGGGCAGCGTAGAGCCATCCAGCGCAGTGGGCACATGCGCACCCACAAACACATTGGATGCACCGGTGCTGATGCGCACCTCATGGCCATACTCGCCGCAGTCCACCACACACTTGTGCAGGTGGGTGCCCTCCTGAAGCTCCATGGCAGTAACAACGCCTACCATCACCTTGTGGATGCCGGCAGACAGCGGGATCAGCTCCTCCACCTCAAAACCGCAGGAAAAGAGCTTCGTCTCCAGCTCCTGTGCCGAGATGTCGATGTCCACATATTCTTTTAACCAACTGAAAGGTACCTTCATTGTTTGCTCTCTCCCCTCTTATTCATGGAACTGCTTGAGGAACTGCAGGTCGTTTTCAAACATCAGGCCGATGTTGTTGATGCCGTACTTGAGCATAGCGATACGCTCGATGCCAATGCCGAATGCAAAGCCGGAGTAGACATCCGGGTCGATGCCGCAGTTCTCCAGCACCTTGCGGTTGACAACGCCGCCGCCCAGTACCTCGATCCAGCCGGTATGCTTGCACAGGCTGCAGCCCTTGCCGCCGCACTCAAAACAGCTGACGTCCACCTCTACGCTGGGTTCGGTAAAGGGGAAGTAGGACGGACGCAGGCGGGTACGGGTGCCATCGCCAAACAGCTTCTGCACAAAGGTATCCAGTGCGCCCTGCAGGTCGCCCAGGGTGATGCCCTTATCCACTACCAGACCTTCCATCTGATGGAACATGGGGCTATGGGTGGCGTCCGAGTCGGAGCGGAACACCCGGCCGGGGATCAGCACCTTGATGGGGGGCTGCTGGGCATCCATCGTCCGGATCTGACCGCCGGAAGTCTGGGTGCGCAGCAAAAACTCATCCGAGAGGTAGAAGGTATCCTGCATATCCCGGGCAGGATGGTCCTTGGGCACGTTCAGGCGGGTAAAGTTGTGGTCGTCATCCTCGATCTCCGGGGACTCTGCCACTGCAAAGCCCATGCCGGAGAACACATCGATGATCTGGTTGGTCACCAGGGTCAGCGGATGCAGGCCGCCTGCCGGACGGGTCTTGGCCGGCAGCGTGATATCCACTGCCTCGGCAGCATTGCGGGCAGCCAGCTCGGCAGCCTTGACCCGGGCAGCTGCGGCATCGTAATCCGCCTGGACCTTCTGCTTCAGCTCATTGATGACCTTGCCCATAGCGGGGCGGTCCTCCGGTGCGACGGTGCGCAGGTTCTTCATCAGGGCGGGGATCTTGCCGTTCTTGCTCAGATACTCCTGCCAGAAAGAGGCCAGCGTCTCCTTGGACGAGACCTGACCAAGGCTCGCTGCGGCCTGCTGGGCCAGCTGCTCAATCATTGCTTGCATGGATCTTCTCTCCTTGTTCCTTGTTGGGCGGGGCAGCAAAAAAGGCCCCGTCCCCTTTGCCCAGCCTTTGCCAGACAAAAGGGACGAAGCCTTGACCATTCTTTTTTGGCCGCTCCGCGGTACCACCCGGTTTCCGCCCTGAGATGCAAAGCAGCCGGGCGGCTCTCAAACGCCGTAACGGGGCGCACCGTCCTGTGCTACCAAGCGGCTGCGCCGCCCTTCCCACAGGCCGCTCGGGAGCGAACTTCAGCTCCAGACACAAACCGGGGGCCCTTTCAGCCGGTGAAGCCCCTCTCTGCCCTGTGTGTTCTGCGCCTACTCTCTCCGTCGCTGCGTTTTGAGGTATAGGTTTTTAGTCGAACTACAAATTACTTTACCACACTTTTGTTCTGTTTGCAAGAGGGACAGCGGGATTTATCCGGTCTGTGCCCCCCTTCCGCCCCCGCTTTTCCGCAGGACCTGCTCTCTTGACAAAGGCCGTTGCTTTGCATATAATTCTTCTGTTAGTATCCGCTAACATTCTTGAAAAGAGGGAATGACAATGACGTTAAAGGAATTGCCCATCGGGCGCAGCGCCGTGGTAGAGACCGTAGGCGGCGCAGGCGCTCTGCGGCAGCATTTTTTGGATATGGGGCTGATCCCCGGCGCACGGATCACCCTGGTAAAACTGGCCCCCATGGGCGACCCCATGGAGCTGCGCATCCACGGCTATGCGTTGACCCTGCGGCTGGACGATGCCCAGCAGATCGGCATCACGATGCTGGACGGCCCTGCACCGGATCACCCCGGCGCACCCCATGGGGACAAGCCGCTGGAGCATCCAGGTCTGGGCGAAGGCGGCCGTTATCACACCAAAGCCGGTGAAACGCCCCTGCCGGAAGGTACGACCCTGACATTTGCCCTGGCTGGCAACCAGAACTGCGGCAAGACCACCCTGTTCAACCAGCTCACTGGCTCCAACCAGCATGTAGGCAACTTTCCCGGTGTGACCGTGGACCGTAAAAGCGGTCAGATCAAGGATCACCCCGGCACCGAGGTCACCGACCTGCCGGGCATCTACTCCATGTCCCCTTACAGCAGTGAGGAGATCGTGACCCGACAGTTCATCATTGGGGAGAAGCCCACCGGCATCATCAACATCGTAGATGCCACCAACATCGAGCGCAACCTCTACCTGACCATGCAGCTGATGGAATTGGATGTGCCCATGGTGCTGGCACTGAACATGATGGACGAGGTGCGGGGCAACGGCGGCACCATCCATATCAATAAGATGGAGTCCATGCTGGGCATCCCGGTGATCCCCATTTCGGCGGCTAAAAATGAGGGCGTGCACGAGCTGGTGGACCACGCCATCCATGTGGCAAAGTATCAGGAACGGCCGGGCCGCCTGGACTTCTGTGCAGAGGATGACCACGGCGGTGCGGTGCACCGCTGCATCCACAGCATCCAGCATCTGATCGAGGATCATGCCAAGTCCGCGGGCATCCCGGTGCGGTTTGCCGCCACCAAGTTGGTGGAAGGAGACGAGCGCATCCGCAAAGCCTTGCAGCTGGACCAGAACGAGGAGGATGCGTTGGAGCACATCATCCAGCAGATGGAGCGGGAACGGGGACTGGACCGGGCCGCCGCCATTGCGGATATGCGCTTTGGCTTCATCCAGAATCTGGTGGATCAAACCGTGGTGAAACCCCACGAAAGCAAGGAACAGGCCCGCAGCAACGCCATTGACCGCATCCTGACCGGCAAATACACCGCTATCCCCGCTTTTGTGGGCATCATGGCGCTGGTCTTTTACCTGACCTTTAATGTCGTGGGTGCCGCTTTGCAGGACCTGCTGGCAGCAGGCATCGATGCGCTGACCGCCTCGGTGGATGCGGCGCTGACCAGCTGGCAGGTCAATGCTGCCGTTCATTCTCTGCTGATCGACGGCATCTTTACCGGCGTCGGCAGTGTGCTGAGCTTTTTGCCGGTGATCGTCACCCTGTTCTTCTTCCTCTCTTTGCTGGAGGATACCGGTTATATGGCCCGTGTGGCCTTTGTGATGGACAAGCTGCTGCGGCGCATCGGCCTGTCCGGGCGCAGCATCGTGCCTATGCTGATCGGCTTTGGCTGCACCGTCCCCGGCGTAATGGCCAGCCGCACCCTGCCCTCGGAGCGGGACCGCAAGATGACCATTCTGCTGACCCCCTTTATGAGCTGCTCGGCAAAACTGCCCATCTACAGCCTGTTTGCAGGGCTGTTCTTTCCGGAGCACGCTGCGCTGGTAATGGTCGGGCTATACTTTTTGGGCATCCTGATCGGCGTAGCCGTTGCCTTTCTGCTGAAAGGGACGGTGTTCCGGGGCGAGGCGGTCCCCTTTGTGATGGAACTGCCCAACTACCGTCTGCCGGGGCTGAAAAACGTGGCGCAGCTGCTGTGGGAAAAAGCCCGGGATTTTTTGCAGCGTGCCTTTACTGTGATCTTCCTGGCTACCATCGTGATCTGGTTCTTGCAGAACTTTGACCTGCAGCTCAGCCTGACCAGCGATGCCCAAAACAGCATCCTGGCACTGCTGGCCGGCTGGATTGCCCCCCTGTTTGCCCCTCTGGGCTTTGCAGACTGGCGCATCTCCACTGCGCTGATCACTGGCTTTATGGCCAAGGAGAGCGTTGTTTCCACCCTGGTGGTGCTGTTCGGCAGCGAAGCCGCACTGGCCGCCGCGCTCCAGCCTGCCGCTGCCGCACCGCTGCTGGTATTCTGCCTGCTGTACACCCCCTGTGTGGCAGCAGTCGCCTCGGTCAAACGGGAGCTGGGCGGCAAATGGGCGGCCATCATGGTGGCAGAGCAGTGCCTTATCGCCTGGGTCTGCGCACTGCTGGTGCGGTTTATTGCATTGGCCATCCTGTAACCCTTTGTATTGATCTCTATCAAGACCAGCGCTTTAGCGCTGGTCTTTTTTACCCTTTTACTCAAATGGGGAGATGTGCGGCTGTTTGCCCCCCTGCACCGCACCCAAGAGCTGGAGCTTCTTTTCACCCAGACATATAATGGCATGGTGGACCTGGTCTGCCAGCGCAGGTCTGTTCCCTCCCCTGCTTTATAAACATAAAAACCGGCAGAGCCTAGGCTCCGCCGGTCTTTTTTGTTCTTCAACTTAATTTGTCCAAAGTTATTTCTGAGCTCTTTCTGCCCTGCGGCTTCGGAGCCACACCAGCAGAGCACTGGCAGAGATCAAACACCCCAGCACAGCCAGTCCAGCTCCCGCCTGACCGGTCTGGTCTCCGATCCCCCCAACCAGCGGACTGGCCGGGATCATCATCAGGCTGTATGCCATACTATCCACACTGACCAGTGTCGCTCTCAGATCGCTGGGAAAGTATTCGTTCATCTGACGGTCGGCATGAAGCATCCAGGCAGACAGCACTCCCTGTACCAATGCAGCTCCTGCCAAAGCCCCCGCTGTTTCTGCCAGACCCACCAGCACCGTGCCCAGTCCGCACAATGCTGCGCTGATGATGTAGAGTTTTGTCAGTCTCCTGACCCGAAGGCGACAGCCCAAAACAGAGCCTGCAAATGCCGCCGTCCGACTTAGCAGGTGCGGCACAAATAACAGAGCTGTAGGCCAGCCCAGCTGCACCAAACGCTGCTGCAAAAACATGGTCACCAGATAGCAGGGCACACACACCACCCCATCTGCCAGGATCACCCGTATAGCAGCAGGGCATTGCCGCAAAGCTGCAATGCTCTGCTGTGCCTGCCGGAAAAATCGCTTCGGCAACTGCCGGAGCGCAAAACTATCCCGCTGAGCCTGCGCCTGCGTGACCACCGGCTCGGTCAGAAATATATCTGCCGCAGCAGACAATGCATTGCATGCCCCGCTAGACAGATACAGGCCCGTATAGCCCAGCAGCGGCTGTGCGGCGCTGATCACTGCGCCCAACCCGCCTGCCGTCAGGCCAAGCTGATCCAAACGGGCACTGACAGAAAGATACCTCTCTGTACAGTGTGTCTGCACCAAGCTGTCATAAACAAGAGCCGAGGATGTACCGGAGTACATTGACCCGGAGAGTGCCCCCAGCCCCATTGCCAAGCAAACCATCGGCAGGTCGTTGGCCAGCAGCATCGTCACATCCTGGGCAAGTGCCAGAAGCCCGCCCAGCAAGTAGGTGCGGCGGCGCCCCAGCAGATCCGCCGCCATACCGCTGGGCACCTCAAACACCAAACTTATTATATGATACACAGCCTCTGCCAGACCGATCTCCCACAGAGCAAAGCCCCGGGCCGCCAGCAAAGCCACCCACACGGCATCTGTCAGCCGCAGACCAGAAAGAAATGTGGAGGCATACAGCGCCCCCAGCTGTTTTTTTAGATCCATACTAGGAAACACCTCTTTTGTTTGCATCTGCATTATAGCAAATAAACGATGGTGCATCCTTTTTAGAGATAAAACAAACGCCCTGCAGCACAGGCAGAGCCTGCACAGAAGAGCTTCGCCTACGATCGCCAAAAGTCCGTCCACTTTCAAATCGCAGCTGGAATTTCTCCTATGCACTCCACAGAAAGGCCGCAGGGCGCACTATCCTCCCCGAGCCATTGCTGAACCGACTCTGCCCCTGTACAAACAGCACAGACGGCAGTATCCTCTAAAAAAGGGCGCACTTCGACCCGGAAACGCTTAAATATATCCTTTTTGGTAAAAGATACCTGCGTCCCAGCCCATATGGGTGCTTCCTCCTTTTCAGCAATGTTCTTTGGTCAGTATAGCACACTTGGCCGGAAGAAACAAGTAAAATCCCCGACCAGTCCAACAAAGCATAAAGACCGGCAGAGCCTAGGCTCCGCCGGTCTTTTATCGTATCCTGATCGGTTCGCTTATGCCTTTGCCAGCAGCTCCTGGACCAGGGCATCCATCTGGGCTTCCGCAGCGGCATTGGCGGCGGAACGCAGGGTGACGACCTGCTCACAGATGGCAATGTTCTTCATGCCCTCCAGCTCTGCACGCATCTGCTTAGCGGCCATGGGCGCCCAGCTGCCATTCTCCATCAGGGCGATGGTACGGCCCTGGAAGTTCTTGCTCTTCAGATGTGCCAGCAGAGCCTCCATCGGGGGGAACAGGGCCCCGTCATAGGTTGCGCAGGCCAGCACAGTCTTTCCGCAGCGGAAAGCTTCGGTAACGGCATACGACACATCGGTACGGGTCAGGTCCATCTCGACCACCTTTGCACCCTGTGCACGCAGCTTTTCTGCCAGGGTATGGGCTGCCGCACGGGTATTGCCGTGGATCGAAGCGGAGGCCACCAGGATCTTTTCCGGCTCCTCTGCACGGTAGCTGGACCACAGATCGTAATAATGCAGGTAGGGGGTCAGGTCGCCGGTCAGCACCGGGCCATGCAGCGGGCAGATGGTGCTGATCTCCAGCGCAGCGGCCTTTTTCAGCACGGCCTGCACCTGCACGCCGTACTTGCCCACAATGTTCAGGAAGTAACGGCGGGCCTCACTGGCCCACTCAGCATTGGCATCGTAGTTTGCCACTGCACCAAAACGGCCAAAAGCATCCGCGGAGAACAAGACCTTCTCGCTGGTCTCATAGCTGAGCATGACCTCCGGCCAATGCACCATCGGAGCCAGCACGAACTGCAGCGTATGGCTGCCCAGAGACAGCGTATCCCCTTCCTTCACCACCACACGGCGGTCAGCGGCCACTGCCTGTGCGCCAAAGAACTGGTCCATCATGACGAAGGTCTTGGCATTGCCCACCACCTGCATGGCGGGGTAAGCAGCTGCCAGCCGGGCAATATTGGCCCCATGGTCCGGCTCCATGTGAGAGACCACCAGGTAATCCGGCATACGGCCTGCCAGGGCCTGGGACAAGTTTTCCAGCCAGGCATCCGTGGCTCGGGCATCTACGGTGTCCAGCACGGCCACCTTTTCGTCCAGGATCACATAGGAATTGTAGCTGACGCCTGCGGGTACCGGGTACTGGCTCTCAAACAGGTCCAGGGTGGTATCGTCCACCCCCACGCCAAGGATCGCGCTGCTGATCTTGCTCACACTCATCGGAAATCCTCCTTCATTTTACCTTCTGTCCACAAAAAACGGGCTATTATTTCACACTGCGGCGGCAGCAGAGCAGGCCGCTGCAAAAAGTGCTGTGCTACGCCCGGAAATACACTCTAGGAGCCGTCCTAGTATAGCACAACAAACCGGCCGGTGCAAGGGCTTATTCCTCCGTTTGCTGCGGCAGCCGGGCTGCGGCGGGGCGTCCCGGTTCTGCATCCAGCTCCAGCAGAGCTGCAGCGGCCGGTTCATCCAGCAGCTGCACAGCCCGCAGCTTGCGGCTGATGGCCCGGCTGCGCACGCCGATCAGCTGATCCAGCTCCTCATCGGTCTGGCGCAGCCGCTGCTGCATCTTGCTGAGCCCCTGGCCAAACTTTTCAAACTCCGTCTTGACCGCCCCCAGCAGCTGCCACACCTCGCCGGAGCGTTTTTGGATCGCCAGGGTGCGGAAGCCCATTTGCAGGCTGTTCAGCAGCGCTGCCATCGTGCTGGGGCCTGCCACATTGACCTGATAGTCCCGCTGCAGCGTCTCCAGCATCCCCATATTCACCACCTCGGCATACAGCCCCTCAAAGGGCAGGAACAGGATGCCGAATGTGGTGGTATAGGGCGGCTCCACATATTTTTCCCGGATATCCTTTGCCTCGCTGCGCAGCACCATTTCCAGCGCATGGCGGGCATTGGCCGCAGCGGCGGCGTCTCCGGCCGCCAGCGCATCCTGCAAGTGGGCGTAGGTATCCCCCGGGAACTTGGAGTCGATGGGCAGCCACACTGTGCCCCCATCGGTGCCAGGCAGCTTGACCGCATATTCCACACGCTGGGTGCTGCCGGGGATGGTCGCTACGTTGGTGTCGAACTGCTCCGGAGCCAGGATCTCCTCCAGGATGGCTCCCAGCTGGATCTCGCCCAAAATGCCCCGGGTCTTTACGCCGGACAGCACCTGTTTCAGTCCGCCCACATCTGCCGCTAGGGTCTGCATCTCACCCAGACCTTTATACACCTGCTCCAGCTGTGCGTTTACCGCCTGGAAGCTCTCGGTCACACGTTTTTGCAGCGCGTCCTGCAGCTGCTCGTCCACAGTATGGCGGATCTCGTCCAGTTTGCGGGCATTTTCCTCCTGGAGTGCCTTCATGCCCTCGTTCAGACTGTTGCGCAGCTGCTCCATCTGCTGGGCATTCTGCTGCTGCAAGCTGTTCAGCCGGCGTTCCAGAGCCTCCTGCTGGCCCGTTTGTCCCTGGGCCAGGGTGGCGCTCATATTCTGCACCGCCGTCTGCAATGCATCGCTCACACTGCGCAGCGCCGCTTCATTCTGCTGCGCCAGCGCCGCCTGCTGGCGGGCATTCTCCTTTGCCTGTGCCGCCAGCTGCTGTGCCAGCCAGCTGCGCAGGGCTTCGGTCCCCTGCTGTCCCTGCTGCGGCCTGCCAGTACGGTAAAGCACCACTGCCAGCAAAAGGCAGATGGTGACCAGCAAAAAAGTATACAGCAGCGCAAGAACTTCCATATTGAATCACCTCGTCATTTCTTTTACCTGGCTGTCCCAAAAGGCGGCTGCTTCCTCCAGCCAGCCCTCCGCATCGGTGCCGATGGCGTGGGGCGCATTTTGGCAGACCAAAACCGATCCATCCGCGTCGTCAGATGGATTTAAACGGCCTGTACGGACCAGGTTTTCCTGCATTGCATTTTGTCAAAAAAGCTATTATAATAAATTCCGTCCGGCAAGCGGACATCTTGCCGGTATCGTCTTTATTGTATCACAACCAAAGGGTTTGTCAAAACCCTGTCTGCTGCGCCGCCCCCTGCCGGGACAGCCTGGCAGACCAACTGCATCGCCTCTGTTTTTGGGGAAAACAGGGGTGCCTTCCCTGCATTTGGATGATACTGCGGGGAAGCATACTGCGGGGGCATGGAGGCCCCCGCTGGGAGTGGGGAAAAGAATATGGAACAGATCACAGTCCGGCCTATGCAGCCGGAGGATTGGGCCGCCGTCTCTGAGATCTATCTGGAAGGGATCGCTACGGAGCACGCCACCTTTCAAACCGCCTGTCCCCCCTATGCCGCCTGGGACGCCGCTCATACACAGGAGTGCCGCCTGGTGGCACTGCTGGGGGAACAGCTGGCGGGCTGGGCCGCACTGCACCGGGTAGACCCCCGCTGGTGCTACCGGGGCGTTGCTGAGGTGAGCATCTATATGGGGGAGCGCTTCCGGGGCCGGGGGCTGGGGGCAGAGCTGCTGGCTGCCCTATGCCGGGAGGCCGAGCAGGCTGGGTACTGGACGCTGCAGTCCACCGTTCTGCAGGACAACGAAGCCAGCCGCCGGCTGCACCTGAAATGCGGGTTCCGACAGGTGGGGCGGCGGGAGCGGATCGCCCGGGACTGCCACGGCCGCTGGCTGGACACCTTTTTAATGGAGCGCCGCTGCGCAGCCGATGAGCCGGAAGGCTACAAAAAACTATAAAACGAACAAGCCGCCGGTACCAATGCACAGGTACCGGCGGCTTGTTTTATCAGACCGTGGCTCGCTGGAACATACTTTCCACGATGGCGCAATATTTATCGGCCAGGCAGACAATGATTGCCTCCCGGCATTTGGGCACATGACGCAGGGTCAGGGGCCACATATGGCTGGAGATGATATTCTGTTCCTTTTTTGTAATGGCAAAGTAGCTGCAGGCGTTCAGGCAAGCCGACTTCGGATGAGAGAAGCCGTGCATCTCAAACAGGCGGCGCAGCCCATGGAAACTGCCGGAGGTATGCCAGTCATACAGATAAAAATCATGCAGCAGCGCCCCCACAGCAAGCGCAGTTTCGTCCGCCCCCAGGTGCAGCCGACGGTTCAGCCAGTAACTGACCAGTACGACGTTGCGGCAGTGTTCGTAGGTAGTGACAGAGCCATGCTGGATATACTGCCGCATCTGCTGCACGGCCGGGTGACGGTCGTACTGGTCCAGGATGGCATCCAGCTGCTGTGCTTCGGTTTCAGAAAGCTGCATAGGCATTTCCCCTTCCAGGTTCAAAGACCTTTGATCAAGAATGGAGCTGGTTGGGCGAAGAGGAGCCAAAGTTCTCCGCCTCCGAGGGCGTCTGCCGCACAAGGCTCAGATCCACCAGATACTGTTCGCCGTCTCCCAGAGCTTCCAGCTCGGCCAGCTTTGCCTGGGCAGCGGCATCATCCGGATACCACTGGATCAGGAAAAAGTTGTCCTGCTCCACCCCATAATACAGCCAGCGGCCATCTGCCCGCAGCAGGTCATCCAGGTGATCCACCTCGTCGCCGTCCTGCAGGCCAAGGCCCTCCTCTGCATACAAGCTCTCCGGCTCCACCTGCAGCATCTCGATCACCTGGATCGCGCTTTGCAGGTACTCGTCCTGGGAGATGCTTTTATCGGATTTTTCCCACCCGGTCAGGAAAGCCTGCATCAGCAGTCCCCGGACCGAGATCTTGGGCAGTTGCGGGTCTAAAGTCATTGTGTTACGCTCCTTTTTTGCGTTGCCCCTGCTTGTAGTATACACCGGCATCTCCGTGCAGGTCAACGGAATTTTTGTGAATTTTTTTGTAGGTGCGTCCGATTAAATATGGAAATCCAGCGTATCGGCCAGCCACTCCAGCGCCAGCGCCAGCCAGTGGCGGCGGTGGGCGCTGTCCGCCCCTACTTCCGCTGTGCTGATGCTGGTGCCGTGGACCCCCTTCTGGAACAGATGCACCTCGCAGGGCACACCCGCTCTGCGCAGGGCCGCCGTCAGCAGCAGGGTGTTTTCCACCGGAACGGTCTGGTCCTCCATGGTATGCCAGACAAACACCGGCGGGACCTCCGGGGTGATCTTATCTTCCAGCGAGAACACCTGCTGGGCAGCCGGGTCCTGGCTGGCCGCCAGCTGCTCAAAACTGCCCCGGTGGGCATAGGCACCGGCGCTGATCACCGGATAGCCCAGCACGACCGCATTGGGCCGGGGCTGCGCCGCCCCCTCTGCCCCAGGCAGGGTGAGTACAGCGCTGGACAAAGCCAGGTGTCCCCCGGCGGAAAAGCCGCAGACGGCGATCTTCTCCGGCTCTACGCCCCAGGCAGCAGCGTGGGTCCGCACCAGACCAATGGCCTGGCTGATCTGACGCAGCGGCTGAAAATCTGCCGCCGCATCCCCTACACTGTACTCCAGCACGGCGGTATGGTAGCCTGCCGCCGCAAACTGCAGGGCCACCGGGTCCCCCTCCCGGGGGCTGACATGGTTGTATCCGCCGCCGGGGACCACCAGCACCAGCGGGCGCACCAGGGCCGACGGCATTGCCTCTGACGGGGTACGCAGATAGACGGTCAGTTTTGCCCCGCCGGTCAGTTCCAGTTGTTTCAGTTCCATCCTATCCTCCTATTACTCCTTCCAATCCATGTGCCGCCCTTCCGGATGGGCTGCAATAAATTCCACACACAGATCCGCACATATGCGGCACAGCTCCGGGCAGGGGCGCTTGTGGTAATACCCCTCGGTGCGGGCCTGCGCCTGGGTGCCCTGGGTAGGCTGCACGCCCGCCTTGGCCAGCAGTTCCCGGCAGATGATGCTATCCCCGCCGTTGCGCTGACGGTACATCTGGGCAGCCTCCTGCACCAGCGCATAGATCCGGGATTTATCCTGGGGATCTGCCGGGTCTGCATACACCAGGCTGATCACCGTGACCACCCCGCAGAATGCGCCGCACACCTCCCGCATCCGGCCAATGCCTGCCCCAAACCCAGAGGACAAACGCAGGGCCAGTTCCTCGGTCAGCCCCAGCTGGGGCGCAAAGGCAGCCACCACGCTCTGGCTGCAATTATATCCCCTTAAAAAATACTGATACGCCGCTTCTCCCTGTCTGGACAAAACATTTCCATTCCTTTCTTTTGATTGCTTCCGCTGTACATTATAATGCTTTGTCGCCGGGATGTAAAGCGGGCTGCCGTGCAGAAACAGCATTTCTGAACTTTTTATGAAAGGGCTTGATTTTTACCTGCCGCCGGTGTATATTAGCACTCGTAAGATATGAGTGCTAAACCGCCGTAGGCGGCAACACCGGAAATAAAGAAGAGCAAAGAGGTTTTGGATCATGGCAAAAATCGAATTTAAGGCTGAAAGCAAAAAGCTGATGGACATGATGATCAACTCCATCTATACCAACAAGGAGATCTTCCTGCGGGAGCTGATCTCCAACGCTTCGGACGCCATCGACAAGCTCTATTATAAGAGCCTGACCGATACCTCGGTGGGCATGAACAAGGGCGACTTCCGCATCCTGCTGACCCTGGATAAGGACAGCCGCACCCTCACCGTCTCGGACAACGGCATCGGCATGACCCGGGAGGAGCTGGAGTCCAACCTGGGCACCATCGCCCACTCCGGCAGCCTGGATTTCAAGAAGGATAACCAGGACGAGAACATCGACATCATCGGTCAGTTCGGCGTAGGCTTCTACTCCGCTTTCATGGTGGCAGACAAGGTCACTGTGATCTCCCGTGCTTACGGCGCAGACGAAGCCTGGCAGTGGGAATCCAGCGGTGCGGACGGCTATGAGCTGTCCCCCGCCGAGAAAGAGACCGCCGGCACCGACATCATCCTGCACATCAAGCCGGACACCGAGGAAGACCACTACGACAACCTCACCAACGAATACGGCATTGCTGCGATCGTGAAGAAATACAGCGACTATGTCCGCTACCCCATCCAGATGGAGCGGGAAAAGAGCCGTCAGAAGCCGGAACCGGACCCCAAGCCGGAGGATTACACCCCTGAGTGGGAGACCTACACCGAGCTGGAGACCCTGAACAGCATGGTCCCCATCTGGAAGAAGCAGAAGAGCGAAGTCTCCGAGGAGGAGTACGCCAACTTCTATAAGGATAAGTTCAGCGATTACGCCGACCCCGCCCGGGTCATTGTGAGCCGCACCGAGGGCACCGCCAACTACAACGCCCTGCTGTTCGTCCCCGGTCACCGTCCCTATGACTTCTACACCAAGGATTACGAGAAGGGCCTGGCGCTGTACGCTTCCGGCGTGCTGATCATGGAAAAATGCGCCGACCTGCTGCCGGATTACTTCAGCTTTATCAAGGGCATCGTGGACAGCCAGGATCTGAGCCTGAACATCAGCCGTGAGATGCTGCAGCAGGACAACCAGCTCAAGCTGATCCACAACGCACTGGAAAAGAAGATCAAGAACGAGCTGCTGGCGATGCTGCGCACCGACCGGGAGAAGTACGAGACATTCTGGAAAGAGTTTGGCCGTCAGATCAAGTTTGGCGCCTACTCCGACTACGGCATGCACGCCGAGCTGCTGCGGGATCTGCTGCTGTTCTGGTCCGCTAAGGAGCAGAAGATGGTGACCCTGGAGGAGTACGTGGAGAAGATGCCTGCCGAGCAGAAGTGCATCTACTTCGCCGCTGGCGAGTCCACCAGCCGTCTGGCCAAGCTCCCCGCCGCCGAGCGCGTGCTGGATAAGGGCTATGACCTGCTGCTGCTCACCGAGGATGTGGATGAGTTCTGCCTGCAGGTGCTGCGCAGCTATCCCCGCAAGGATGCCGAGGGCAAGGACGGCACCGTAGAGTTCAAGAACGTGAACAGCGGTGATCTGGGCCTGGAGACTGAGGAGGAGAAGAAGGCCGCTGAGGAGGCCACCACCGAAAACCAGAGCCTGTTCGACGCCATGCAGACTGCACTGTCCGGCAAGGTAAAGCAGGTCAAGGTCTCCACCCGGCTGAAGGATCACCCGGTCTGCCTGTCGGCAGACGGCCCCCTGTCCATCGAGATGGAGAAGGTCCTGTCCAAGCAGCCCGGCGGCGAGGAGGTCAAGAGCGACAAGGTACTGGAGCTGAACGTCAACCACCCGGTCTTTGCCGTGCTGAAAGCCGCCCAGGAGGCAGGCGACACCGAAAAGGTGGAGAAGTACAGCGCCCTGCTGTATGCACAGGCCCAGCTGATCGAGGGTCTGCCGGTGGACGACCCCTCCGCTTATGCAGAGGCCGTGTGCAGCCTGATGAAGTGATCTGCCCTATCCTGGCATCATACTGATTTTACCCCTTAACAAAACTGCCGCGCTCCGCTATAATAAAGTGGAACGCGGCTTTTATTTTTGTAAGGAGCGGATCCCCATGAACCCAAAAAAGCATTATTTCGCCCGCATCCCGGGCATCGTACTTTTTATCCTGCTGGCGGTCTCGCCCTGGCTGAGCATCCTTCTGTTCATTCTCCGTGCCATCGACCGGGACGCAGAAAAAAAGGAGCGGCTCCAGACGCAGTATTCCTCCGACTTCCGCACGGCTCCCAGCGGGTCTGGTTATGCCCACGACGAAGCCAGTGAAGAACAGCGCAAAGCCAAACAGCGCCACAAGACCCTGACACTGCTCTGCGCCTGTTTTGGCGGGTTGTTTTTGCTGGCTGGTCTGGCCGGTCTGCCGGACGCTTTGGCCTTTTTTGACCTGGGAGAGCTGTTCTCCTGCCTGGCCCAGATGGTGGGCGGCGGCGGTGCGCTGTGGCTGGGCATCCGCATGGACCGTGCCCGCAAGCTGGAGCGCCAGCTGGACCGGATCGTGGGCAGCCGGGACTATATCCCCCTGGCAGAACTGTTTGCCGCTGCCGGTGTCACTACCGCAGAGGGCCGCTCTGCTTTGGACAGTGCCATCGACCACGGATATTTTGGCGCCGATGCCTATATTGACAACCGCACCGATACGCTGGTGGTCCGGGGCCAGCCGCCCATTGCGACCCCTCCGCCCCAGCCCCAGCCGGACCCTATGCCGGAGGATCAATACGCCCGGCTGCTGCGCCAGCTGCGGGAGGCCAACGACGCCATCTCCGACCCCACTATGAGCAGCAAGATCGACCGGCTGGAACAGATCAGCGCCCGCATCTTTGCGCTGGCCAAGCAAGACCCGGATAAGCAGCCTCAGCTGAAAAAATTCATGGACTACTACCTGCCCACGGCCCTGAAGCTCCTGAACACCTACGCCCAAATGGCCATGCAGGATGTCCAGGGCGCCAATATCTCCGAGGCCACACGCTCCATTGAGCGTTCCATGGATCTGCTGGTCACTGCCTTTGAAAACCAACTGGACAAGCTGTTCCAGGCAGACGCATTGGACGTCAGCGCCGATATCGCCGCCCTGGAAGGGATGCTGAACCTGGATGGACTGACCGGCAGCGATTTTTCATAAGCATGCAAAACACCCCTGGCGATCGGATGCCAGGGGTGTGTTTTGTTATACAAACTCTTTGTTCTGCAAGATCTGTTCCGATATGCAGTAGGACGCTGCGAACATCACCAATGCCGTCCCCACAGACACCACATCCACCAGTGGAGCCTTCATATTCATCATGCTCCCTGTAAACAAAGACAGGATACCGGAGATCAGCACAAGCATCACACACGACAAGATCCCTGACAGGATCAGGAAAACATCGCTTTTATCTGTGCCAAATTTCAGCACCAGCGGATAGAAGACGGCGGTCGACAAAGCGGAAAGTGTCAGTCCAAAGGCATATCCATGGAGCACATCCCGGAAAGCTGGCGCACGTCCCGTCAGCCAAAGACCTCCCAGGGTCAGCGTCCCTGCCCCGATCCCCAGTGCAAACAGCAGGATAAAGGTAAGGTACTTAGCCTGAACGATCTGGTTGCGGCAGACCGGCAGCGTGATCTCAAACCGGTCCCAGCCGGAAAGCTCATCCGCGTGCAGCGAGCTGCCCACGTTGGCAACGAACACATAGATCTGCATGGAGATCACCATTTGAAGGATGCCGTCCCCCTGGATAAAAAGCGGGAGCACCCCCAAGACCAAAGCGATCAAAAAAGAGACCAAGAGGTTGCTTTGCATGGAATATATATTGTTGCGGATCAGCCCTTTCATACCGTTTCCTCCCCTTTCACATACAACAGCATGATCTCATCCAGTGTCGTGGGCACCAGCAAGGCTTTCGGGTATTTTTTGATGGCTTGTTCCCCATCCCGGACCAACACCTGATACTCATAGTCCCGCTTGCGGCAGGCAAGGATATCCTCTCTTTCGATTTTTGCAAACTGTTCTGCGCCGCATTTGAGGATACCGCAGCACTCCAGCAGCACATCCTTTGCTTCGCAGAACACCACCCGTCCCTCATGAAGGAAAACGATGTAGTCTGCCACCTTCTCCAGATCGCTGGTGATGTGGGAGGATACCAGGATGGAGTTCCGCTCATCCTGCACAAAGTCCAAAAACAGATCCAGGATATCATCCCGCACCACCGGGTCCAGCCCGCTGGTCGCTTCGTCCAAGATCAGCAGCTGCGGATGGTGCGCCATGGCCGCCGCAATGGACAGTTTCATCTTTGTGCCCCGGGACAGGCCCTTGATCTTCTTGTTTTGGGGGACATGCAGCTGGGTCAGCAGCGTTTCAAAATACGCCTGATCCCACCCAGAATAAACATCGCGCAGCACCTTGCTCAGCCGGAGAGGGGTCAGCTCTTCTGAAAAATTGCAGTCTCCTAAAACCACCCCCACCTTCTCCTTGAGCGATGGGTCCATCGTCTCTGTGTCCTGCCCCAACAAGGCAATGCGCCCTGCCTCCTTGTGGATCATCCCCAGCACCCCGCGGATCGTAGTGCTTTTTCCCGCACCATTTTCTCCGATCAATCCTACGATGCTGCCTGTCGGGACACCAAACGATACATGATCCAGCAGAAAATCCCCATACCGCTTTGTCAGCCCCGTGATCTGCAATGCAGTTGTCATCGTTTATCCCTCCTCATACAACAAGGATAATAGCCTTACCAGATCGTCCAATTTGATCCCGCTCTTTCGCGCAAGATCAATGGCCGAAGTAAAATGTTCCTCGATCTTTTTTTGCTGTTCCTCCAGATATAGGTCCTGGTTTTGCGCCGATACAAAGCATCCCTTTCCTGCTGTGGTCTCAATGAACCCCTCTGCCTGCAATTTGTCATATGCCTTTTGCACGGTCAGAACGCTGATGTGCAGCGACTTTGCCATAGCCCGTATAGAAGGGACTGCGTCCCCTGCCTGCAGTTCGCCGCTCATGATCAGGCCCTTTATCTGATCTGCGATCTGCTCATAGATCGGTTTGCTTGTATGGTTGCTGATCAGTATCTCCAACTTCCCGCCTCCGTATCGTACTGTATTACTCGAGCAAGTACAGTATAGCACGGGCTATTTCCCGCTGTCAATCCCCTTTTTCCACACGGGTGCAAAAAATCCATTCTGCACCGTGCGGGCCGTCCCCGAACAAATCAGCCCCGGATTGTTGCTTTTTTACAAGGCTTTTTCTGGTCAGAAGAATATTTTATAGCAGTTGCCGGAGGCAGCCCCGGCCGCAGAAGGTACCATTTTTGCAACTTTTCATTGAGATGCAACAATAACGCATGGTATTTTATCCGCAAAGCCTTTATTATTAAAGTAAATACGGCTGCGTTTTGTGTCAGCCGATGCGTCCACCCAAAACCCGTTACAAAAGGAGCGTCCATGATGAAACCGATTGCCCTTTGGAAGCAGGAGCTGAGCGGCGGCGTCCATGCTGCACGGCTGGCCTCCCTGTATTGCTGTGCGGAGGATGCCACCCCCGCCCAGGCTGCCCGGTACCAGGCCGTACTGGACGGGCTGGAAACCACCTTTGGCTCCCACGAGCAGGCCGGACTGTACAGCGCACCCGGCCGCACTGAGATCGGCGGCAACCACACCGACCATCAGCGGGGCCGGGTGCTGGCTGGCAGCGTCAACATTGATATGATCGCCGCTGCCGCCCCCAACAGCCTCGGCCAGCTGCGGGTGCAGAGCGAGGGATACCCCCTGTGCGTCATCGACCTGGCAGACCTTGCTGTACGCAAGGAGGAGGAAAACTCCAGCGCCGCCATCCTGCGGGGTGAGTGCGCCGCTTTTACCCAGCGGGGCGCAAAGCTCTCCGGCCTGGACGTATACATCAGCTCCAACGTACCCAAGGGCAGCGGCGTTTCTTCCTCCGCCGCCTTTGAGGTGCTGATCGGCGTGATCCTGAACGATTGCTTTATGTCCGGCTCCATCTCCCCCATTGAGATCGCCCAGATCGGCCAGTGGGCGGAGAACGTCTACTTTGGCAAGCCCTGCGGCCTGATGGACCAGATGGCTTCCAGCGTGGGCAACATCATTACCATCGACTTTGCCGATACCGCCCACCCGGACGTAGAGCCGGTACAGGTAGACTTCTCCGCTGCCGGGCTGGCGCTGTGCATCCTGGATTCCGGCGCAGATCACGCCGATCTGACCGATGAATATGCAGCTATCCCGGCAGACTGCCGCGCTGTGGCAGCGGTCTGCGGCGGCGAGGTCCTGCGGGAGGTCCCCTACGAGACCTTCCTGGCCAAACTGCCGGAGTGCCGCAAGATCTGCGGCGACCGGGCCGTTCTGCGGGCGTTCCACATCTATGCCGACAACGACCGGGTAGCCCAGCAGGTGGCTGCACTGCGCCAGGGCGATTTTGACACCTTCCTGGCTTTGGTCAACGCTTCCGGCCTGAGCAGCTGGGAGTATCTGCAAAACGTGATCCCCGCCGGGTATACGGAGCATCAGGAAGTAGCGGTGGCCATTGCCGCTGCAAAAAAGGTGCTGAACGGCAAGGGCGCTGTGCGGGTGCATGGCGGCGGTTTTGCCGGCACGGTACAGGCATTTGTTCCCCTGGAGCTGCTGGACAGCTTTAAGGCGGAGATGGAGCGCATCCTGGGCGAAGGCCGCTGCCATGTGCTGTCCATCCGTCCGGAAGGGGGCGCTGTGCTGTGATCTCCACTGCCATCCAGCAGCTCGTCAACTACGGGCTGGACACCGGGCTGATCCTGCCCGACGACGAGATCTACATCCGCAACCAACTGCTGATGACCATGGGTCTGGACGAGTTCACCGAGCCGGAGGGCGAGGTGTGCTATACCGACCTGGAAAGCATCCTCTCCACTCTGGTGGAGGACGCTGTGGCCCGCGGTGTCTGCCCGGACAGCCCCACCGCCCGGGATCTGTTTGACACCAAGCTCATGGGTGTGCTGACCCCCCGGCCCAGCATCGTGCGGGCCAACTTTGAGGAAAAGTACGAGGAGGAAGGCCCCCAGGCTGCCACCGACTGGTTCTATGCGTTCAGCCAGGACACCGACTATATCCGCCGCTACCGCATCAAGCGGGACCTGAAGTGGGTCACGGATACCGCCTACGGCCCGCTGGACATCACCATCAACCTCTCCAAACCGGAGAAGGACCCCAAGGCCATTGCCGCCGCCAAGCTGGCTCCCCAGAGCGCCTATCCCAAGTGCCAGCTCTGTGTAGAGAACGAGGGCTACGCCGGCCGGCTGAACCATCCCGCTCGGGAGAATCACCGCATCATCCCGCTGACCATCAACGACAGCGCCTGGAACTTCCAGTACAGCCCCTACGTCTACTACAACGAACACTGCATCGTGTTCAACAGCCAGCATACCCCCATGAAGATCGAGCGGGCCACCTTCCGCAAGCTGCTGGACTTTGTTGCGCTGTTCCCCCACTATTTTGTGGGCAGCAACGCCGACCTGCCCATCGTAGGCGGCAGCATCCTCAGCCACGATCACTTCCAGGGCGGCCACTATGAATTTGCCATGGCCAAAGCCCCCATCGAGAAGAGCTGGACCTTCCCCGGTTTTGAGGATGTAGAAGCCGGTATCGTCCATTGGCCCATGAGCTGCATCCGCCTGACCTGCGCCCATGTCGGGGCCTGCCTGGCCTGCCGCGCCCTGTGTCTGCTCATAAACCTTTGCAAACAGAGCCTGTGCGGACTGCATCAGCTTCTCCTGCGCCGCCTTGATGTCTGCTACCTGACTGTCGGAAAGCTCCTGATCCTTTGTGGATTCCAGCAGGGATTTCAATGCGTTTAAGTCTGCCTCAACGCCCGCCTTCTGGCCTGCGTCGATCTTATCGCCCACGTCTGCCAGAGCCTTTTCTGTCTGGAATACGAAGGAATCAGCGCTGTTTCTTGTGTCGATCGCTTCTTTCTTCTTCTTGTCCTGTGCCTCGAACTCAGCCGCTTCCTTCACAGCCTTGTTGATGTCATCCTCAGACATGTTGGAGCCTGCGGTAATGGTAATATGCTGCTCCTTGCCCGTGCCCAGATCCTTTGCGGATACATTTACGATACCGTTCGCATCGATGTCGAATGTAACCTCGATCTGCGGTACGCCGCGCATTGCCGGCGGGATTCCGTCCAGACGGAACTGGCCGAGGGACTTGTTGTCCTTGGCAAACTGTCTTTCACCCTGTAAAACGTTGATGTCAACAGCTGTCTGGTTATCCGCAGCAGTAGAGAAGATCTGGCTCTTCTTTGTCGGGATCGTTGTATTTCTCTCGATCAGTCTGGTTGCGATGCCGCCCATTGTCTCGATGGAAAGGGACAGGGGTGTTACGTCCAGCAAAAGAATGTCTCCTGCGCCTGCGTCGCCTGCCAGCTTGCCGCCCTGGATGGAAGCGCCCAGCGCTACGCACTCGTCAGGGTTCAAGGACTTGCTGGGCTCCTGGCCGGTCAGCTGTTTTACCTTCTCCTGTACGGCAGGAACACGGGTGGAACCGCCGACTAACAGTACCTTGCCAAGCTCGGACGCTGTGATGCCCGCATCCTTTAACGCATTCTGAACCGGGATTGCGGTGCGCTCTACCAGATCGCTTGTCAGCTCGTCGAATTTTGCTCTTGTCAGATCCATATCAAAGTGCAGAGGGCCGTTTGCGTTCATGCTGATGAAAGGAAGGTTGATGTTTGTCGTTGTCGCGCTGGACAGCTCCTTCTTCGCTTTCTCCGCAGCCTCTTTTAATCTCTGCATTGCCATCTTATCACCAGACAGATCTACACCTTCTGCCTTCTTAAACTCATCGATCATCCACTGTGTGATTGCATTATCAAAATCATCACCACCA
>OHKJ01000395.1_pt1 | contig 24317 bp, 29 predicted proteins | sample 1568791 | NCBI WGS metagenome assembly OHKJ01 (sample SAMEA3879584, study PRJEB24766) | human gut metagenome | biome: human-associated habitat; feature: feces | place: USA | collected 1985/1987 | reverse complement strand
AATACGGAAATAAAAAAGTTCTGCCAGGAATAGCAGAACTAAGATTAGCAGATAATACATAAGTTATTTAGTTTCTTCAAATGAACGAATGGTCTTCATTAATCCTTCTTTAGCAGTAATAGGTAATTTATCGATACCTAAAACTGCTTTGATCTTAGCATTACTTACCACATAATTTTCCGTCAGTTTACGAAGTCTTTCGGTATTCAAAGGCAAGTGGAATAAAGTGCCCAATCCGGCACAAGCTTCCATAAAACGCTTATTCATCTTCCAGATACGAGGTTGTTTCTCCATTGCCTCGCACATGATGGCAATCAATTCATTTGTTGACAAAGCTTCATCATCCCCCATGTGATAAATGCCCGTAGGTACATCCTGATTCAAAAGCCCCTCAATCACATAACAAAGGTTATCGATTGAAGTAAACGAACGACGATTATCAAAATCGCCAAGAGGCCAAGGGATTCCTTTTTTCACTACATTATATAATAAATTCAGATTCCCTTTATTTCCTGGTCCGTGAATCATGCAGGGACGAAGAATATACACCTGTTTCTCTGTTGTTGAGTATTCTAAATGCTCCTTTATATATTCTTCAGCCTTGATCTTACTCTCTCCATAAGCCCCAACAGGAGCCGGAATAACATCCTCAGTAAGCATATCTCCCACTACACTATCAGCCGCAGCTTTTACTGAACTAAAAAATATGAATTTCTTCGCAGAAGACTCCAAAAAGAAATCAAATATCTTTTGAGTCAGGCCGGTATTAATATCAAAATAAGACTGAGCAGCTGATTGGTTTTTCGTATCATGAGCCTTTCCGGCAAGATGAATGATTGCATCAAACTGGGGAAGAGTTTGAAAAGGAAAAGATGTGGGTTCGATATCTCGCCAAGAAAATGTTTGGCTCACTCCATCTCTACAAGGAAAGATAATATCAAGTCCATATAATGTATGTTTATCTCTCAAGGCCCTGATAAAATTAGAACCTATAAATCCATGGATTCCTGTAATCAGTATATTCATTCTTTTATCAATAACAGTTCAAAAACCTTCACAGCATATTTTAAACATAAAAGTGGCAAACAAGTCCAAATTCCATTCTCCCTACACGCCCTGACAATCTCCTTATTCAGTAAAATATTACTTTTTACAGATGCTGTACTGGTGCCTCCCGTACGCATTTTCATAAAATCAAATGGTAAATATTTACTTTTCAATTGACGTACATACAAGAAGCGGATAAGGAGCTCATAATCAGCAGCTATCTTATAATCTGTTTTATAATAGCCAAACTCCTCAAAATACTTTCGATAAGTAAAGAAAGTCGGATGCGCAGGCATAAAACCATACCGGAACAAATGTGGGGCAAAGTTCTTAGAAGAATAATAACGCACTGTTTTATCCAAATTTTTAGGGTTCACAAAACGCACATCCCCATAAACGACTTGTGTATCTGTATTATCAAAAGCCTCTACCACTTTAGTTATGACATCATTCCTGTGATAAAAATCATCTGAATTAATTATACCGACAATATCCCCAGTAGCCATACGAATTCCTTTATTCATGGCATCATAAAGACCGTTATCCTTCTCACTTATCCAACGCAGACATCCATTGAACTGAGGCGCAAACTCTCTAATCAAATCAACTGTACCATCATTTGACAAGCCATCAATGATAATATATTCGATATCAGGATAAGACTGAGATAAAACCGATTGAAGAGTATCACGAAGAGTAAAGTAGCTATTAAAAGTGACAGTGATAAGAGATATTGTCATGTTAGTAGTCAATTTAGAGTATATGATTTTCAGTACGATACACTGGGTATATCGTACTGAAAATTGTTATTAATTTTGATTAATTTTATCTATAGACATACTGCAAAGTCAATATTTTGCAGAGAGAGGCTCAAGTAATCTCTGCAATCATTAAAAATTCCAGTGAAAAATTTGCGAAAAATAATCCCATACGGATCTGCATTACAGCTTATCTGTACGAACCACACAATTAAACTGGAAGAGCCTTTATATAACCCATAAAGACATCCACATTCTTCTTACTTACTTCCATACGGTCTTTATAAGCTTGTCCCTTATCAAATGCATCAACACTTATACGAAGTAATCCGCCAAGCGAAATCTTTCGTAACACACTTTTCACAGCTAAACATTGTGATAATAATTTTGGTCGCAGCAAGATTAAAATAATCATTTCGGACCCTAGTTTGAGTGCTTAACCTCAGATTCAACGATTTTTTAAAAGGACGAAACTATTTTTTAAAACACTCAAAATTGAATATGCATATAATTTAAATGAATAATCTCTAGGATTTGAAAAGTAATACTTTATCAAAACAAACCACAACAATATGGTATCTTTCAATATTTTCCCAAGCGATAATTTTGATCGCGATGCAGACCCAATTCGTATGCGAACATAATAAACAGCCGATTCAGATGTACACCTCAGTCCCTTATATTTATCTGAGATAAGTCTTGAAAAAAGTCCATCTTCACCATTAGTAAATCTGGTATCAAACCTCCTGCTTTTAATAATATCACGATGATACAACTTCGCAACAGGATAAGAGATATAACGTCTATATCCTACCACATCTGCATTTTCTATTCTTTTTTTATACCTAATATAATCACTAACAAAAAATTCTGTTCCCATTTCGGAAGGATGATTATGAAAACTAAAGATATTACACAAGCCCACATAATCGGGGCTGGAAACATTATACAATTCTGATAAAAAGTTCTCAGACACTATATCATCATCATCAACAAAACAGATATATTCGCCAATTGCTAAATCTAAACCAATATTTCGAGCTATAGATACTCCCTTTTTACTAGAATAAAAATATTTAATATTATTCACCCGCTCATATCCTAATAAGAATTTCTTAATGTTATTTTCATAGGGATTCTGATCACCATTTAAAATGATCAAAACTTCGTATTCTGATGCATTAAGTGTCTGTTTAAAAACTGATTCAAGGCATTCAAATAAATAGCCTCCAGGATTATATGTTGGTATGATAACAGATATCTTCATAAGTTAATTAATCTATATGAGAAAAAAAAGTTTGATAGGGCAGAAAACTAATCCTTTCACCTGCAGGTGTACCGTGAATGACTACAAAAAATATAGAACAGAAATATATTATAAAAAACAAATATATATACCGCTTATTACGCGCTATTCCCCATGGCAATACATAAACGTAATACGGAGCAATTAACATCAAAAATATACTACAATAATTAGATAATCTTAGAGCAAAAGTTGGCTCAATAGATATGGTTAAATTATATAGAATACATCCCAAATTATATACCATCAAAAATTTACCAACTTCAATATTTTGAGCTTTTAGTTTATTCCAATAGTAAAAATTAACTAAGTTGATAATATTAACAACTATCCATAATGTTCTCCCTGAGTGGTTGTCCGGCGTATTTAACAAATACCATGCAGCTCTACTTATATATGGAAGGTCTAAATAATTCTCTAACAGCGTTACTATATGAGCTTGAGAAATGATAAAAGATACAACCCAGAAAAAAAATGCCGTTCTCCTTTTAAAGGTGATAAAAGCTAATGGGAGAATTGCTAAAGCAATAATAGCTGAATTATGGAATCCCAAAGATATTATGACTGGAATAACAGATAGATATTTCTTTCTTTCTCGCAACAATATCATAAAAGCCAATAATATCATAGGATAGGCTATTGAGTTCCTAATAGTACTCATACCATCCAAAAAAAGCATTGGTACAAGCATATAAATCATGAATGATAATATCGGCATAATCGAATAACGCTTACTTACAATGTAAACAGGCACTATCGTTATTACAGTTGTAATTACAAAGAACCATTGATAGTGTATGCTTGAAGTAAAATTTATTAAGGCTTGAGCGATAGGTTCGAACTGTTTAACACCCGGATACTGTATGCATTCCTTGTATTCATAGTAATCGTAACCGACACCGTATCTTATACTCAAAAAAACAATAACAACAATAACTAAATAAAATAAATTTCTCTTTTTATTATTAATAATAAAACATATTAGTGTAAATAAAATAAAGTAAGGGAACAAATCCAGTATATTAAAGTAATATTTCATCTGTAATTACAATCTATTATATCAACAATTGCCTCATTAAATTTATCTACTGTGTGAGTCGAACAATAAGTATTATCAGGCTTATTTAATAATCCCTTATCTAATTGATAATAAGCATATATTAGCGAAGACGCATTAACGGTTGGTAATAAATGACCTAAATTGTATTCTTTAACTAACTCACCTATCAATCCTGTAGATGTTGCTATTACTGGCGTATTGAATTGGGAAGCATATCCTATAATGCCACTACTAGCACTATCTAATAAATATGGCAACAATATGGCATCAGCAACCTTGCACAATGATGCAAAAAAACCATATGAGCAAAATTCATCTTTGACAACAACATTAACATCCTCTATTGCATTTATTATTTCGTAAAACTCAACTTTAATATCCTTATCTACTCTACCTGCAAAGAAGAATGTATATTTACACCTATCTTCTTGGGGCAATTTCAATATCGAATCTAAAACAACAAGTGTCCCCTTTCTTCTTTCTAATGAACCAATATGAATTAACAATTTATGATCATCTGGGATATTATAATATCTCCGGATGTCAATATTTTCTTCTTTTAATGATATATATGGATCCGTTAGATACTTAAATTTATCAGTTTTATATATTGAATTAAGTTTCTTTGCGCTCGACTCATCGTTTAAAATAAAAACAAACGCAAAAGTTCTTTTTTTTGACAAGACAACATATTTGATACGATCCATCATTTTAAGTAGCAATGACGATTTACTATCACGATACAAATATATTTGATAAATTATACCAGATATTTTAACCTTAGAATTAAAGTAAAACAAAGAAGCTGGTATTATTGTCATAATGCTATTCATAAATACAATATCAGCACTGTGTTTTTTACAGTATTTATTAACAAGCTTAGCAATAGTAGCAGATTTTCTTATGCTATGAATTATACTTCCTTCTTTATTTGAAACTTTTTCACGTGGAATTAAATCAAAAGTAATATTCGTTGCATTGATCCATTGAAATTTATCATTAACATCATAGAACAGATCTGGTATAACGAAAATGAACCGATGATCTGGCCTCGATAGAGCCATTTCATACAAATGATGAACATACTCTAAATGATGTCCACCAATTTTATCATCAAAGATTACGATATTCATATTGTCATCTTCTAATACAGTCTTTTCATTAGTTCTTTTTCTTCAGTATAATACAGTCCAGACCATCTGAAAATCTTCTTTACATAATATTTTATTAAATACATCAGAGGATCTACCTTTCGATTACATAAAACTAAAGTTGAATAATTGCAATTATCATACGACATAGGATTATACGCATATTCCTTACACGCATTCATGTATGGCATCTCTCCATAATCCGAGCAATCACGAAATACAGGAATATTATATTTTAATCGGAGCAAATTTAGTACAGACTGATCCTCTCTATGAGAAACATAATCAGGAAACTCTGCGATCTCAGGATGAAATTTCTTCGGAGATAACATTTCTTCATCTTCACATAAATTTAACCATTCTTTTACAAAGGCGACACTAGTGGAACTTTTTCGTAGTAGTAACAGGCCTAATACCTGGTTTTCTCCATGATCCTCCAACCCCATCTTTACATAACATTCACGCTTTGTAAATTGACGACTAAGTAATGGTTGTTCCATGAGGAATATATCCAATCCTTGGCCTTCTGTATGTCGAATGATATGATGAAGATCTCTGATTACAGTCGTTCCTGCATCAAGATACATTAACCAATCTCCATTTTTGATTTCATCCAATGCTTTATTTATTAAGTATGGTTTCCATAACCAAAGTCCATTCCCGCGCTTATATGCAAAAATATCCTTATAAGCTTCTTTGTATGACTGTGGAATATCTTTAGAGGAATATTCAATAACCCTATCGGCCTTACCGAACCACTTGGCAGTACGGGTATTTATCTTTCGATATGACTCGTATGGTTCGCCATTCGCATAATTGACTACGTATAACATATTTTCTACACATCTATTACCTCTGGCTCTTTAATAAGTTTCAAGGCAATATTTTTCAAAAATTGAAGATCTTTATAATTCAGCATAATGAATACCAATAATGGAATGAAAATGAGGTATTCTATTTGAGTACATGATATAATCAAAGCTATCATATATGGAATAAACATTCTTATAGGAAAAAAATGCTTCAAAGTATAGCTTACACTCTTTTCTCTTCTTAGAATGGTGTCACCCTCGTATGCCATAAGGAATGAGGATATCATATATGCAACAAGAATGGCAATTGTTATATAAGAGTATTCCACATTCAGTATCTTAGCCAAACCTAAGCCCAATATTATATTTACAATCAGAGAAACTGCTGAAATAAAACCTGCTTTATGTTCCTTGTTTTGAGCAATCAGCATATTGGAATATCCGTAACTGTTAGTATTCATCAACACCGCAAGTGCTATCATATTCATAGAACTTAATGCTGGCATATATTTCGGTATAAACCATACTAAAATCGGGAAACAAATCATTGCCAGATAAACAAGCATATGTGAGGTTAATATATAACCTACTCGCATTTTCTCTAATGCATCAGCCTTTTTCTTGTTATCATCAGAAGACATCAAGTCAATTGTTTTAGGAAAGAGAATTGTATTAAACGAATCCAAAAGAAGCATCACCGCATTAGCTATAGTAAATGAAAACGTAAAATAACCGAACTCTTCTACTGTATAGTTTACACTAATGATGGTACGTATAGATATCAATATGAAGTAAAAACAAGAATTATATAAGAAAAGGTATAAACCCTTCTGTAGTATAGACTTTTGTTTCTGTAGTTGCAAAGTTCTGCTTTGTCTCCGTGGAAATACTCCCTTTCGTATGCAAATAACAGCCGTTAATATGCAAGCCAAAAGATTTGCTAAAGTTAAAGCAAACACCAATGTATTTTCCTTGAAAAACCATACAATACACAGATTTAAGAATACTCCAATAGACCCGATTACTGATAACGCATTCACTTCATTTCTAACTCGAATAATAGTTGTAAGAATCGAATTATAATATGTGAGTATAGAAATTGCTATAATCAAGGGAAAATATGATCCAAGGTCATACTCACCCCATTTAGTCCACCCAGCTATACTTACAATTACGGAACCTATTACAATAGCCATGTTGAGATATGTATACAACGCAAAGGCATTGTATGAATACAGGTCCCCAACTTGTCGGTTCTCCTTATTATGAATAAGAAAGACATTCAATGCATGTGGTACTCCAAAGTTTACTTGCCCGAAATAACTGATAACCAGATTTACCATACCATACACACCCAAATAGAAAGGACCTAATCTGACGGCTATTGTGAGAGATAAGAGGAATTGTAGTGCGTATGTAATATAGCGAGTAGTTACATATATAACTATCTTATTCTTGAGTATTGGCATAAAATTTGGGTTTTATTTCAAATGGTCCCCAATATTTTTTGACTACTGCAATTTGTTCAGGGGTAATGATAGGCTCTCGTGAGTTAAATACAGCTTTAATCTCAGCATATTCCCTGTCACGTATAGCCTGAAGATGATCAGAGGCTTGCGCAGATGCTGCTTTTTTTATAGACGTGATGTCTTGGTTAAAAATATAATGAGGAGTTCCTAAACAAATACTATAACCTATATGCGTTCCTATGTTGTTAGAAATAGTCATATCTGCCAACTCCATCAAATCCCTTTGTCTATTCAAAAAGTAAGGATCATTACGAGTACCTGATGATACTATTCTATAACCTTTATTCCTATACTGTTTGTCAAAACCCTGCTGTATATCATAACCTATCATTGAAATAAGAACTGTATCATAATCTTTCGCCATTTCGTCAATACATTGAGAAAACTGATTGAAGTCGTATAAATCATCGCAATCTTCAAAACTGTGTGTTGGAAAAACAAGCAATATTTTACCGAGTTGAGCCTTTAATGCTTTCAGTTTATCCTTCGATTTGAAATAATCGACATATTGGATATAAGGCCCTACCATAATAATTTCTTTATCAAAGTTTTTACCGAACTCTTTGAGTATAGCATTCTTTCGATAATTACTATACGTATAAATTGTATCAATACAGGGCATTATACACTCGTCCTTTAACACATATTCTGCAAAATAAAGCCCATGTTCTATCATGCAATGCTTATGAAAGTTCTTTCCAGTTGCATTTTTTATAGCGTGAATATTACCGTAACATTTATTTCCCAGTATACCGGGAAGGTATGGATAAGCATACAAGGGAATGTCATGAGAAAATCTCTCAGGATGGAAGTAATCCACGTGCATTCGGAACAGCCTCATTATGTGATACAATATTCCAAAAATGCTATATTTCAATACGTCTTTATACATAATTTGCATGTAAATATCTAAAAATAGAAAAAAGGTAGGCGGTTAGATTTCCTCCCACTTTGGATTTGTTTAATAACTTATTATACTACCTGCTAAAGACATTGTCAATCATGACTCAACGGGGTATCGAACCATGAACCCTACGGCTCCACCTCTGCAGTCAGAAAACTACTGACTCTATCGAAGGAGGAAAACTAAGAATCTTCATAGTTAAATGTTTTAAGTTGAACAATAAAAGTGTGGTTGTCATTAACCTTCTTTCTTGGTAAAAACAGTCATAGTTGTATTACTTTTGTATATACTCCAATTTCATTCTCTCACCCTTCTCCAAATCACGATTGACTTTCTTACCTAAACAGTCTTTGAGGTACTTGGGATGAAGACCGTACCCCGGACGAACGGAGCGGACATTCAATTCGGTAATGATATCACCGGTCTTCATATCCTCTGCAATATAGAGGGAGCGGGAGTCTTTTCTCGCAGATAAAGACCATGGATCCTCAGGGTAATAGGCTTCTCCCATAACTTGTTCCACCTCTCGAATAGCTATCACCATCTTCTTGAACTCATTAGTACTCATAGAGAAGCCTGAATCAACACCTCCTAACGCACGATCAAGTATGATATGTTTCTCAACTACTGTTGCACCCAAGGCAACAGCTACTATTGGTAAAGTGTTGGTAAGAGAGTGATCACTAACACCGACTTTAACTCCAAATCGCTCCTTCATATCAGGAATAGTCAAAAGATTGGCCTTTTCAAGAGGAGCCGGATATGCAGATGTACACTTAAGTAATGTAATATCGTTATTACCTACTGAATGACATGCCTCTATCGCCAATTCTAAATCTTCAATAGTAGCAATCCCTGTAGATATTATCATCGGTTTACCTTTGCTTGCTGCATAACGAATGAGGTTTACGTCAGTTATCTCAAAAGAGGCTATTTTGTAAATAGGATTTCCACACTCCTCCAGTAAATCGACTGCCGTATTATCAAATGGTGTTGAAAATAGACATATACCTATTTCTTTTGCATACTCAAATAATTCTTTATGCCATTCCCAAGGAGTGTATGCCTCTTGATACAATCTATAATAATTGTACCCATCCCATAATCCACCATGTATTTGAAAATCTTCAGTATCGCAATCAAGTGTTATAGTATCTGCCGTATAAGTTTGGATTTTTACAGCATTTACACCTGCCTCTTTTGCAGCAAGAATAGTTTGCTTTGCAAGCTCAATATCACCATTGTGATTTCCTGATAGTTCAGCAATGATAAATGTATGTGCCATATTATTTTATTTCAGAAATAATCCTACAAATATCCTTAACAGACTTCATTTCGGCTATCTGCTCTGGCTCTAAAGAAACATCAAATGCATCTTCGAGTTCAACTGACAAGTTGAGTTGGGCCATTGAATCCCATTTTTCACAATTTTCCTGTGAGCAATTTGAATCAATTGTGTTATCTTCAAGAACCTCCATGAGGATTTCTAACACTTTTTCTTCCATGTTTTTTATTATTTAACTGTTATATGATAAAAATTTCTAACTCCCATTTCAGCATCCTTAATTACCAAAGAATAGTTTTTGCTGCCATCCTCCGATTCTTGCGTACAGGTAAATCCAACCTTCTCCCAGAAGTTTTTCACCTGTGCATTCTTGGCTGTAGGAAGATATTTGGCAGATATAGTTTCAAATCCTGCATTTGCAAGTAAAGAAAGAATCTTCTTTACGAAAGCATTCTCAATACCTTTGCCCAAGATCCTACAACTCAAAAGGAAGGTATCGATTGTACCCTCTGGAGTTACCATGATTGCACCCGTGATTCCATTATCTCCGAACTTGTCAGCAACACTAATACACCAAACTTTCCAACCAGAATCTACAAAACCACGGACATCTGCATCCGTATATCTTTGTGTAGTCAGATTAAACTGATTGGTCTTCTGTGTCATCTGAGCAATACGCTGTATATTGAATTCATTGGCAGCCTCAATGGTAATCTGAATATCAAGCGACTCAAGGAAAGAGTCAAAGTCTGTAAAAGAAGCCTGTGCCTGAGCACGTGCAGCATTCTGTTTGTACTGCTCAGTCTTCTTTTTGTCTTCATCAGTTACAGAATAAACCTTAAAATAATCTTCTACCAACTGCTTAAAGAAAGACATCAATCCGTAAGGCTGGGTCGGAAACTCAGGAACCTCAACCATAGGAAGCATCTGCTTGATAAGTTCACGTTCGGTAGGATTGTCATCTACAAATACAAAACTATCCAAACCGATATTCAGCTCAGAGGCAAGTTCTTTAATATTTGTCGCCTTATCAGTCCAGTTGATGCGATAGGCAACAAAGTGCTCTTTCTTTAACACATTGAAAGGATTCTTATCCCAAGCATCCAGCACATCCTGCTCGTTGTTTTTTGAGCAAACGGTCAGTATCACACCACTCTTAGAGAGAGCAAGTAATGCCTCCTGCCAATATAAGAAAGCTTTTCCAGGGTAGTCTCCCCCTATCTTGATACCATCGATACCTTCCTCACCAAGAACGCCTCCCCAAAGGGTATTATCCAAGTCGAGTACAAGACACTTCTTTCGCTTCAGACTGATGGAGTTCTGTTTTTTGTCCCACCAAGCCTTGAAATCCTTACTAAGTTTTGGATTCATACCCATCTGACTAATGAAGTAAAACTTCCAGTCAAACAGCTCGGAAGTATTGAACTTCCGTGTAAACTCTGTGATGTCAATCACTTTCACGTTTTTGTGACCTGCCTCAGCTACATAGAGCGCATTGTTATATTCTGCTACAGCTGCTTGAAGTTGATAATCATCATCTGTAAAAGGAACAGCATACAGAATATCCATAGTGAAAGCTACAAACGACTTTTTTTCATCAATCTGACTAAGTACGTAGTTCAACTTCTGAGCATATCCTCGGATCTCGTCTGCAAGGACATTCTGCTCAAACTTGATTGGCACCTGATACCACCAAATATAACCATCGGCTTCCTGCGGTATATTGGAAACATCGTCATAACCAGAGAAAGCATACTCACTTCCGAAGAAGCGCTCAATAGTATTGTTTCTAAAAACGAATCTTGCCATACACTAAATATTCGCGGGAGCTTCAACAAGCTCTATGAGTCCGACATTCTTGTTATACAAGAAGCTGACCTTGTATCCATGAATAGCCACGGCTTCTACCGGTTTGCTTACAATAACATACTTCATCTTTCGCAAGTCCTTCACAGCTTGCTCAATATCATCCACAATATAGCAAGTGTGATATGGAGTAACACCATTCTTCTCCAGAGTCTTATTGATAGGTGAAGTCTCATCTACTGGTTCCAGAAGTTCCACTACTGGCATTCCTTCTTTTGTCAACCAGCAAATATTCACGTTTTGCTCAGGGTCGTATGTTATTTCCGACTGATGATAGCCTCCTGACACATAAACGGCAGCTGTCGCAGAAATGTCCTTGACAGCTACACCTATGTGATGAAATTTCATTGAATTAAGCATTTTTTTTAAAATAATTAAAATATTGTTTCTTTGCCTTCATATATCGAACAAACTGCCTTATATCATTAAGGTTGTCTTTATTGCCAAAAAAATCAACCGAAGATAAAATCCAACGGATGTATGAAATATTATTTATGTTTTCTACATCTTCAGAATCCAGTTGACATCCAAGATATGAGTCTAACATGATTGCATTAATATTTCTTTTATCAATTCCACCAAATAGAGAATCGCAGCCTATATAAGAGAAAGCAAAAAGCATATTTGTATATGCAAACTCAAGGCCTATTCCAGAGTTAAGCATATCAGGAATAATGTAGTACCCTAATTCTGCTCTCGAAGTTTTCAAGTCAATACTTGTTAGATTTGTCACGCCAACTACCCGTTCACCTTTAGCAACAAGCCAATAAGCAACATCTTCTCTTTCAAATAATGCTTCCAAGAATCTCAAATGGTTTTCATAAGAAATTATATCACTATTATACATATACTTTCTTATATCGGGATGATTTCTCCATTCCCATACCGAGTCAATCTGCCGCTTGTTTAATGTCACAAAATTCTTGTAGGAGTAAAGCCCTACTTCAATGGTATTCGTCCTGTCAATCTGCATGTTTGTTTATATTTATACAGCCCCATTAAATATCCCAAATAGCATTTACAAATACTGCATAATATACCTCGTCTCTTCGTGAGCAAAGCGACTGTATAAAAGCTAAATGGTCATTCCAAAATATGGAATCAGTGTTTTCCATCCAGCAAGCGACTGAGGGGTTGGTTGTGCATATTAAGTATCTGTCGCAATTCTATTTCTGAAAGTTTTGTATAATTCACAAAACGGAAACGCTCAGTATTAATTTCTCCTGGAAACCTCATTTTAAAAACGTTTTAAAAGTATTAATATACCTTTGAGGGATTTTTGTAAAACTTGTTATATTTACAAAATCGTAATCGTTAATATTATCGACAATACCATTATATGAGATTTTGTTTAGCTCTCCTAACGGTAGAACGTATCGTTGAAGACCTAAAATAGACGCAAATTGAATTTGATTTTCAACGAAATATCCACTCGCGACTTTACATCTACACGCTAATGCTTCGATACAGACTGAACTTGATGGCAATATGGCATATTGTGACTTACGCATTACGTCTGCCATCTTTTCCGCAGTCAAATTCTTCATAATTGTTGCCTTCGGATATTTCTTCAGGTTATCCTTATATTTGTATGCATCCCCAATGACTACAGTAATACTTTCAACACAGGGAACATCATGAATTGCCTGCAATGCTTTTTCTGTCAAGTTAAAATAGTCTGTTCCTCCAAATGAGATAAACCAACTATTAGGATTTTTAGCGGTACTTGAAGCTTGAATAAAAGGTTTGCGAAGTAGAGCATAGTCGAGACCAAGGCACAGGCGCGTGTAAGGTTCTACGTCAAAGAGTCTCCCATCAGTCAAGCCGTGGTTGATTACCACATCTGCATAGTAATGCTTGTCATGCATATCGTCAATGCAAACAAGTTTACATCCTTTCTCTTTGATCTGTTTCTGGTACTCTGAGGTGTAGAAATAGTTATCAAGTACAACGATTTCTTCTCCTTTAAGACAGTCTAGAAACTTTTCGAACTTGCTATTGTCGGATGGTAAAGCTACGAGAGAACATACTTTCTCAGTCTCCCTCTGCTGATATTCAGAGGGAGACTGAGTGAAGAATGTACAATCAAAATCGTCTCGGAGCATGTCGGCAAGCGCAAGGGTACGGATGAAATGTCCATAACCTATCCGCACACCCGCGTCTGCCCGAAAGAAGATCTTTCGTTTAGTCATTTGAAATTAGTTAAGTCGCTTAAAACCGGCCTGACATACAGGTCCTTCGAGAGCCTCCATTACATCTTTGCCATCCTCAAAGTCGCGAATATCTGCAAAAATAGAATCAAGAGCCTCGAAATAGCCATCAAGTATTTCCTGCGTATGAGCAAGTGAAGTGTACATGATTGTTCCTGCAAGATAGCCCTTCTTAAGCATCTCCTGGGTCACATAAGTCTTGTATGCAAGGGCATTAGGAGAGTTGAATGTGTAACCGGCAAGTGCAGGAATACCCCATTGATTTATCTTCAAACCATACTTATCAGCTAGTGCCTGCCAACGTTCTTTGTTCTGCAGCCCCTTTGCGGTAATCTGTTCCCAAGACTTTTCCTTCTCCATTACATCAAGGGCGGCAAGTGCTGCAGTTGGTCCAATACGGTCGGTCCAAAATGTTGAACTAATCCAGGAACCCTGAGCAGCATCCATTATTTCTTTCTTTCCAAGAACTGCAGCAATAACGTATCCGTTACCCATAGTCTTAGAATAGATGGTCATATCTGGATAAACACCATATTTCTTGTGAAGTCCGCCAAATGTCTCTCGGAAACCTGAAGAACATTCATCGAAAATGAGTATTACACCATATTCGTTGCAAAGATTGCGAATATGTTCAAGATAACCCTCAGCAGGACCGAAATTGCGGCAAACCTCCATCTTAACAGCTGCAAGATCAGGCGTATTGCGAATGATGTTCTCTATCTCTTCGAAATTGTTGTAATGAAAAGGTATAGAAGAGCCCCGGAGTCCTTTAGGAACGCCTGCTGTAGGAATGCCAGGGAGAAGGTGTCCTGCAAGGGCATCGTTTTCGCCAAGGTTTACAGATACATACCAGTCGTGCCAACCGTGATAGCCACAGATTGCCACCTTATCCTTACCGGTATAGGCACGTGCAATACGTATGCACATAGAGTTGGCTTCGCCACCACCACGGGTGTATCGTACACCACCGGCCCATGGATTCATCTTGATGAGCCGTTCTGCAAGATAAACTTCTTCAGGACAGTTGAAAGTAGTAAGGTTACCATCACGAACAACCTTCATCACAGCTTCATCAACCTCCTCACGAGCATATCCAAGTGTGTTGGTACCCACACCCATAAGACCGCAGTCGATATACTCACGACCGTCAAGATCCCATACGCGACATCCCTTTGACTTGCTATAATATGCCGGCCAATTCTCGGGCAACAACTGCTCGGGTCTTTTTGATAACAACGATGTCCCCCCGGGGATCAACGTTTTTGCTTTTTTGTAAAGCTCTTGTCCTTTACCCATTGTACTGAATATTTATTTATTAATTACTGAATCGTTAGCAAGTGATTTGGCATAACCCTCATTGTTTGAAAACTTGCTATTGATTGCATAAACTTCCTTATGTTCAAGGAGATAGTCAATATAATCCTTCCAGTCCTTGTCTATACCAAGATGCTCGATAAGAGTCTTTATTACCTCAAAATCTTCTGGCTCATCTATAGTTATGCGATAGTCATCTGCATTGAAATCACCTGCGGGATTTGGATAATTGTACGTCTTGAAAATATTACCTCCATTTGCTGTTCCATTCTTCCAGACATAAGGAGTAACGTGCTCTCGTTCAGACTTCAAGTCAGCCTCTTTATATGCCTTCTCAATAGCAGAAAATTTCACAACTTCTGTATCGATACCATCAGGGAAACTTTTTGCATCGGTATGCACATAATCATACTCTGGATGTTCGAGTGCGAATGTAACTACGGTATCAATAACATTTGGATCAATCAAAGGACAGTCTGAAGTAAGTCTGATCACATAATCAGGCTTTTCTGTTTCTGCTGTTCCGTAGAAGCGTGAAAGTACGTCCTCAACAGAGCCTTTGAAGTACTCAACACCAACCTTATCGGCAATCTCTACAATGTATTTAGAACCTTCTTCGTCGGTAGTGGCAATCTTAAGTTTGCTTACCGTTTTTGACTGAAGGATGCGCCTGAGATGGATTTCGAGAAGCGTCTGTCCGTTCACCTCCTTAAGAATTTTTGCAGGCAGACGGGTTGAACCATAACGTGCCTGCGTAATAGCTAAAATCTTCATATTATTGCCAATTAACCGGTTTTAACAATTCCAATTCTTCAACCTTTATATCAAGATTAATTTCTATATCCTTTACAGAAGCAAAATTCTGAAGAAGCTGTTCTTTGTTGTCCACTCCTATCAATACACCATCAATATATGGATTATAGAGGTTGTAGTTAAGAGCAAGGTCTCCTACAGAGATACCTTTGCTTGCTGCATATTCATCGAGCTGAATAAGATACTTCTTGAGCGGTTGAAGTTTCTCAGGAAGTGTTTCCCTATCCTTGAAGAAAAGCCCTTGGAGGAAGGTGCTGCGGACATGTATCTCCACACCCATCTCCTTAAGTTGCTTGAAGTATGGCTCAAACTGACGGTCGAAGATATTGTAAGGCACCTGAATAAGCGAGAAAGGAATACCATCCTTGAGAATCTGATCGAGTTCCCAAGGCTCATAGAGAGAAAAACCAATACGATCTACCTTGCCTTCTTTCTGAAGCTGAACGAAATCATTCCAGACGGGCTTATTCTCACGATAAGCCTCAAAATGATGAAGAAGGTATCCGTAAAGACAATCTATTCCAAGAACCTTCAGAGAATTGTTGAAAGTCTCAGCAACCGTATTATCACACTTTGGATACTTACTGACAATCTTGAAAGATTCGCCAGCCTTTACATCACCCAGGATTTCTTCTGCATTGCCATAGGCTGAGGAAGTATCCAAAATCAGGACACCTCCTACCTTGGCATTGTTTAGCATGTCTGATACCTGTTCTATTGAAGGGCGACCAGCGGAATTTATACCGTATTGGAGTCCAAACTGAACGGTACCCAATATTAATTTTCTATTCATGCAAACTCATTCTTCTTTTTTTAATGTAATCAATTATAAGAGCTGGAATAATCGAAAGGAAGGAAACTAAAAATATTGACAATACAATATTCACCACAGCATTTTGTGATAAAATCAACCAATAAGGATTAATGTAACTCAGAATGAACATCTGAGTTATAAAGATATACCACGAATTACATCCAAGCCAACACAGAAATGTGAAAAGCTTCCCAGAGGAGTCTAAAACACTCACTCCCCTTTGCAGAAAGATAAACAACGCTAAGGTCCAAAAATAAGCAGGCCATTGTTGGGAAGCCCAGCCATAATCGAGAATGAAAGGTGAAAGATTCATATTTTGCAAGATTGTTAAATACAAAAGAGAGCCTATCACACAAAACAACACAATATACTTATTGTATTGTTTTAATGACAAAAACATATACGCAGGAACGCTTAGGAATAAATACCTAATGCATGTCAATCTATATAAACCTTCAGAAACAGACGCTCGTACACAACAATAATTCAGTGTTAGGCATACTAACAACACAAGAAATAAACCCAAGCATTTATACCTTTTTAAAAATAAGTATACGAAAGGAATAATAAGCCATATTTGAAGATATACCCATAGATAATAAGACCCTGGTCCTTCCCCCACCAATCTATGGCATATATCACTAATTTCAAGCGCATTATCACTTCGCAGCAATGTTATAATCATTTGACATATTACTACTATAAAGTATGGAAAGACTACCTGTTTTAATAATCTGCCAATTCTTCGTTTATTGAAATAGTTCAAAAGAGAATCACCTCTATCCTTAATTCCTTTAAAAGATAAATAGAAAGAAATAAAAAGGAAGATAGGAACAGCTTGTCCTATATGAAACGAAGAATAAGTATAATTCAATACAATCCCGGCAATATATGCAACAGAATAACCGATATAATGGCAAGCCCCTTAATTGCATCAATAATTTGTATACGATCTTTGGTATCCATCATTTATTAACAAACTTTTTGACCTTACTGATTACATACTGCTGCTGTTCGTCAGTGAGGGTTGGGAACATAGGCAATGCAAGGCAATGCTTGTAGTATTCCTCAACGACTGGCAGGTCGCCCTCCTTGTTGCCAAACTGCTTGTAGTACGGCATGAGATTGAGCGGATAATAGAGTACTTGCGCGAATATCCCGTTCTCACGGAGAAAGTTATAGAGGCCAAGTCGGTCTTCCACCTGAATGACATAAAGGTGGTAAGCATGATAAACATCAGCGGCCTCGTATGGGGTTTTGATTTCTGAGATGCTTACGAATGCCTCATTGTACTTACGGACGAGTTCACGACGGATTTCTACATTCTTGCGTGCGCGCTTGAGTTGTGAGGTTCCGAGAGCTGCCTGAATATCAGTGATACGATAATTGTAACCAAGTTCCTGCATCTCGTAATACCAAAGACCATCCTCGCGCTGAAGCTTTTCTGCCTCGTGCGTGATACCATGGGTGCGATAGAGAGCCATCTTCTCATAGTACTCTTTATTTTGAGTGCATGCCATACCGCCCTCACCGGTAGTGATGTGCTTAACTGGATGGAAAGAAAAGACGGTTATGTCAGAATACTTACCACATCCACAATATACCCTCTCGCCAGTAGAGTCAATAAAGTATGCTCCAGGGGCATGACAAGCATCTTCAAGAATCCACATGCCGTATTCGTCGGCTACCTTGCGGTACTCCTCCATATTGTGAGGATAACCGGCAAAGTCTACGAGTACCATACCCTTGTAAGTGCCTTTAGGAGCAGTAGACAGAATCTCCTTAAGCTTATTGATATCAAGGAGATAAGTCTCAGGGTCGATATCAACAAACTTAACATTACCCCCACAGAAACGGATACAGTTGGCAGAAGAAGCAAAGGTCATAGGAGTACAGATGACATTATCACCCTCCTTAACACCCAATGCCATGGCAGCAATATGAAGAGCCGCAGTAGCATTGCAAACTGCTACAGAGTACTTTGCGTGTACATATTCACAGAAAGCCTGTTCAAACTCTGGTATTTTAGGTCCACAGGTCAAGTAATCAGACTTAAGTGTCTCTACTACTGCCTGTATATCTCCATCAGAAATATACTGACGACCGTATGAGATTGGCAATTTCATTATTCTCTCTCCTCTGATTACTTAACCTCAAAATTTGGATCTACGTACTTCTTGATGTTCTCTCGCATGGTCTCAGGAGTTTCCCACTCATCGTTGATGTCAGAACTGTAGTGAAATCCCAAAGGAACCATCTTGGCATGGTGATGCTTGAGGTAGTCCTCTCGATTCCAACAGTAAGAAACTGAAGGAAGTATTGCATAGTAACGACCGAGGTCAATTGTATCAAGAGCATCGGTTACAGTAATCATCTCCTCATGGAGCTTCTCTCCTGGGCGGATACCTACTTCAACCTGCTTCATGTTTGGAGCAATGGCAGTAGCAACATCACAGATCTTATAAGAAGGAATCTTAGGTATAAAGATTTCACCACCAAGGTGGTTCTTGAGAGCAAACATAACAAGAGCTACACCATCTTCAAGAGAGATATTGAAACGAGTCATACGCTTATTGGTGATAGGTAAGAACTCAGCACCCTCATCACGCTTCTTGATGAAGAATGGAATAACAGAGCCGCGAGAACCCATTACGTTTCCATAACGAACTACAGAGAAACGAATATTCTTGCTGCCCTTAATATTATTGGCTGCTGTGAAGAGCTTATCAGAGGTAAGTTTGGTTGCGCCATAGAGGTTAATAGGAGCACAAGCCTTGTCAGTAGAGAGTGCTACAACATCCTTTACTCCCTGAATCATAGCCGCATCAATCACATTTATTGCGCCATGGATATTGGTTTTGATACACTCCTCTGGGTTGTACTCTGCGGTATCTACCTGCTTGATAGCAGCTGCATGGATGATAACGTCAACACCCTCGCAAGCACGAATGAGACGATCCTTATCACGTACATCACCTATGAAATATCTCATCTGAGGATACTGATTCTCCGAATACTTCTGCTTCAGTTCGAACTGCTTTAGCTCATCACGAGAGTAGATAATGATTTTCTTTACTTGCGGATAATCACGGAGAATGATTTCCACAAACTTCTTGCCGAAAGAACCTGTTCCTCCGGTAATCAAGACGGATTTGTTATTAAGCATAATAATAGTTAGCGTCCAATTCTGACGTATACCCTAAGAAAAGCCGCCACAAGGCAATTTTCTAATAAATAACGTCAAAAAGGATATTAATTTAAAAAATTTGTTACTAGTTCAATCCGATTGTCAAGGGCAATAAATGTTCATAATCCCTACGTCCTTTAACAATCTCACTGAAGAATCTCTTGAAATAATCAAGCACAGACACACCCTGCATCTTACATGTTGAGATGATGGTATGATATACCGCTGAGACGCAGGCCATCTTATCGCTTCCGAAGAATAACGAGTTCTTTCACTCACCGGCTAAAGGACGGATAAATCGTTCGACAATGGAATTGTCGATTGAATAAGAGCCGTCATTTAAGTAAGCAAACAACTGAGTCCAGAAAGTATTTATATAACTTATGGTCTTCTCCAGCTTGCTGATCTGTTCATAAGCATATTTATGGACATGTTTGATGATTATTGCGCCTGCGGGTAGTTGACGAATATCACTATTATGGCAAACCGTATTGTCGGCACCCATGGTGCGATAAGACAATCCTTGATGACAAAGACAAACCTCCTTGGATTTTGCTTCCGCGTTTTCTTCACACATAGGATCATCGCCATGCTGCAGCAATGAGGATTCAATGGATTGGAGAGTGCTGTCAAAATTATCCTTGTCACGTGTGTGGTCCTCTTCGGCTTCCCGCTTCTTTTTATTAATACCCTTTTGGCTCTTGCTAGCATAAAGGTTCTTGTTACAGACTTTCAACCTCTCTTCCAATGCTGTTATTTTAGACAAAAGAGTACCAACCATCTGTTTATAATCGTCTAACTGTTTTTTTGCTGTCACAAAAACCTTCTGCATAGAAAGAAGTTCATTAACTTTGGACAATAGTTCATCTATACGAGCCTTGTCCTGTTGGATGCGTTCCGCATCCCGCTGACGGGCAGCCATCAGTTCTATTATCATTTTCGATTTTTCCTCAGGAGTCATATCTGAATATGGGTCTTCAAAAGGGACGGAGGTAGCCTCCTATTGATTAAATAAATCCTTTCCCCCCTAAAAGTTACCTACACAAATTTGTACCCACGCTTGAAACATTTTTCAAATATGCTGCAAAACCGTTGATCATAACCGAACAAGCGGACCAGACGTAAATCTTTAAACATCACGATAAAGACATCACCGACATCAGTTTCACGATTTAACTGTTGATGAATAAGACCTCGTCTTATTTACAACGTATATCGTGGAAATTGCGAACAAAGAAAAAACGGTTTAAACCTGTTATATTCAACATAAACCCTCCAGTTTCTCTACCAGATTTCTCAAACCTGCGTAGCTTAAATTCTTCTGACTGATATAAACACCGTTACTCATACGGATATCCACCAATATACGAGACCCAGTATTTGGAAAAACAGGTTATAATTATATTAAAAATAAAGAGAGTCCTAAAAAAGGAAAAGAGAATATCCTCTCTCCCCTTATAATTTTATTTTCAATCAAATAAATTACCAATTAGCGATCTCATATTCCGGAGCAATAGGGATTGTATCCACTTCTGCCGGAAACATCACTTGGATCTTATCCCAATCAAAGCCAACCTTATCAAAATTTTCTACCGATTTAATATGACTTTTCACACCATTCGTACTCAAATACACTAGATCAGTCATTGGCTTTAATCAGACAAGCGTCTAAAGAAAGAAGGAGAAATACCCACAGGAATAGTATTCACTTCCTCAGGACTCTTTACCACGATCTTATCCCAAGCTGAGAATAAGGCAAAATAAACATCCGGATTCGGAATATGATGACGACTACCCAATTGAACCAGATAAACCTCATCCGCATTGTCAGCTTTAAGGAACATACCTTCCGGACAATCGGAAGTCAGATTAGGATGAAACCTATCTTTCAGAGTCAAAAGTTCGGCACTCTATTTACGACCATCCCAGCCGATATAATGCATTACCTCAGTATGCGCACGTGAATGGTCACCATTCGGCGCATGAACGAAATGATCACCCTTTAGCTTCATCTGCCAGTTCTCACCTGTATCCGATATATAATTTAAGATAGAATCTATATGACATTTATTCTTATCACCATTTTCATAATGATAAAAGACACCGTCTTTATACTCTGCGGTCTAACATCCTTTAGTGTTCCAAGTAAGATAATCTAAATATGGAGAAGCGATTTTTGTCTCTTGAGGATTTTCAAGAGAGCAAAATACAAACCATTGTTTTTTCATAATGCTGAATTTTAATAGCTAAGAAACGAAGATAATTATATAGATAAATCACCTATAGTGAAGCCACAGGCCTCAGCCAAAACATAACTTTACTATTCAACAAAATAAATACTTCACAAATGATATTATTCTATATCCGTATTCGGATACGGATTTTCCTCCAAATTCTTTAAATGCTCCACAATCTCAAACTCTTCCCTCGTCAATTCCCGATCCTTCCAACCGTCTATTATTGCATGTGCCTCCGCCGCCAGCTCTTCGTCAAAGACCTCGGCGTAACAAGCTACCAACAAACGACATTTCAGCAGAGAGACGGGAAGTGTATCCAAGAGATCCCAACTACGATTGAGGACCGACTGGATTTTATCTTCCTTATCACCGTGATTATAAATGGTAGCATTATAGCCGGTCAACAAAGCGATACAAAGAGAAGCTTCCTCTTCGAGGGTACGTCCATGTGAACCGAAAAGATGCTCACAACGATGATACACATCCGTATTCAACTGACGGAAACGGTCGGAGTAGATGGGTTCGCCATCCAGACCTAAATGGAGAAGTTCGTGCGAAACAGCGCACAAAGAATCGATTTCTGATTGCAAAGACAACATGGTGATTTATTTACGTATTGGAATATGCACCACAGAGGGCACAGAGTTCACAGAGTTTTTAATTCTTTATTAATTCGATTAAAGAGGGATGAATGAAGGCCGTGGCAACTGCCATAACCCCCTGGATGGAAACCACCACACGGCGGTCACCTTTGATACGGACAAACTCACCCTCAACTCCCTCGAAGATGCCACCGGTGACACGGACACGGTCTCCCTTTTTCATGGAAACGACTGAAGGATCCAGATAAACAACCTGTTCATCGTAATTACCGGCAACGGCGATAAAACTACGCATTTGGACTTCAGGAATGGTAATAGGCTGACGGGTCTCACGGTCCATGATATAACGAATAGGAAGAGAAGCCCCGACAGTGGATTTCATTTCGTCAACCTCACTGCGAGTGGCATAAACAAAAACCAAGTTGTGAACAACAGGAACCAATTTACGAATCTTACGCTCACCACGGAATACGTATTCATAGCGCATGGGAAGAAAATTCCTCACTCCTCGGGAGTCCAGGTATTCCTTAAAGGCAAGCTCACGGCTATAGGTGATACGAAGGGCGTACCAGGATTTATTAATGCTATTGTTCACAAAAGGATATAATTGGGGGACACCGGGGTAGTGAAACACCTTCCGGTCAAGTTTGCTAATTCTGTTGTTTGCCTTGCAGCGTATATCATTTCATCAAGTACTCCCCTATCGCAGGAGAGACAGTTTGAAAAAGAAGAACAGAAAACGAAGTTTTGAAAAAACAGGGCTTTACTGATCTTACAATCTGTAAACGAGTCTATTCTGAAGCGAAAGTGTTTCAATAGACGATCGTCTTTTGAAACACACTTTTTTAAAGATCCAGACAATTAAAATACATATAAAAGCAGACAGATATTAAAGCGTTTTTTGTTAGTTTATAGACATTTGATTATCAAATAATTAAATAGATCAAGCCATGAAGGAAAACATTTTTTTTATTAAACATTTTGCAGTTATGAAAATACCCTCTATCTTTGCGTTCAATTAGACGATCGTTTATTGAAACACTCACTTTTTTAAGAATTATTTCATTTAATGTCAGACAATTAAGAAGAGAAAAGGTTTCATTTTCCCTTTTATTCCCCCTTTAATTCCACATTCATTTGCCTACTGAAAGATTACTCTCTACCTTTGCAACATATTAACAACATTTAATTATTGATTAAATAAAAAAATCATGAACAAAGAAAATGAATTATTACAGACAGTGAACAAAAGTGTAAAAAAACGCTAACACTAAAACACAACCTCCTATCACAGAAGCTATTAAAGAAACAAGAGGCAGAAAAGCAGGAGCGCAGATACCGGGAATTATCTCCAACAATGAAGGAGTTATAAAAGCGCTGATAGAATCCTACATATTGGACGCAAAAGAACAAAATATCAAG
>OHKJ01000390.1_pt1 | contig 24445 bp, 19 predicted proteins | sample 1568791 | NCBI WGS metagenome assembly OHKJ01 (sample SAMEA3879584, study PRJEB24766) | human gut metagenome | biome: human-associated habitat; feature: feces | place: USA | collected 1985/1987 | reverse complement strand
AAATGTTAAATGTTTTATAAGGGAAATTTTAATGAAAAAAAATTTAATTGTTAGTTTAGTATGTTTTTGGGCAGATATACTTTTATATAAATTTATTACACCAGAACATATATCAAAATATGAAAAAATATTACTAGTAAGGTTAGATGAAATTGGTGATGTTGTTTTAATGACGCCCTTATTACGCGAAATGCGAAGTAACTATCCTGAGGCTGATATAACATTAATAGTAAAACCACAGGTTTATAATTTGGTTGAGTTGTGCCCTTATGTGAATAAAGTTATGACTTTTGATCGTTATGAGGGGCGATTTAGTTTTATTCTTAATATAATAAAAGCATTTCGGTATGCCAAAGTGTTTTTGTGGAAAGAAAAGTATGATTTAGTAATTGTACCAAGATGGGATACTGATTATTATGGAGCGTCTTTTTTAGCATTTTTTTCAGGTGGCATTGAAAGATTAGCATATTCAGAAACCGTAAATGTTGGTAAGCAATTATTAAATAGAGGATATGATAGATTTTTTACGAAGGTATTTCATACTTCTGACATCAAACATGAAGTTTTGAGAAATTTAGATTGGATAAATTTTTTGGGCGGAAAAGTAAAAAACTATTCATTAGAGTTATGGAGTAATAAGGAAGATAGAAAAGTCTGCAACAGTTTTGGTGGAGAATCTAAAAATTGTTTTAGAATTGCTGTTGTAACAAGTGCTGGAGCAAAAAGAAAAGAATGGGACATTAATAACTTTATAGATTTGATCCAAAGAATACGCAGTAAAAAAAATGTAGAAATAGTTCTTTTGGGAGGGGGATATAATACCTATAAATTAGGTGAAATATTAAAAAAATCGTGTAAAGTAGAATATGATTTTATTGGTAAAACAACATTAAGAGAGACTGTTGAAATATTAAAAACTTGTAGTTGCTTCATTGGTTGTGATACCGGGCCTATGCATTTGGCTGCGGCATGTGGGTTATCAGGGGTTACTTTTTTTGCAAATAAAAATAGTATAGTAGAGCAGTATGGACTTGATACTGCTAAAAGGTTTGGACCGTGGAATTCAGATATTGTTACGTTTGAGCCTAAGCTTATGTCAGCTGGCTGTGAAAATGGATGTAAGAAAGAATTTGCTCACTGTATTAATCAGATAGCGGTTGATGATGTATATGAAGAGTTAAAAAATATTTTAAATATTAAATGACAGAACAAAAATGGAGCAATGAATATTATGAAAACAGCACTTATAACCGGTATTACAGGGCAGGATGGTTCGTATTTAGCAGAGTTTTTATTAGAAAAAGGTTATGCAGTACACGGTATTGTGCGGCGTGCTTCTATCAGCAACACTTCTCGTATAGATCATTTGCTGGCTGAAAAACAGATAACACTACATGATGGCGATCTGACTGATTCTTCCAGTCTTATCAGAATAATAAATTTGGTGAAGCCGGATGAAATATATAATTTGGCAGCGCAAAGCCATGTGCAGGTATCATTTGATGTACCTGAATATTCTGGTGATGTGGATGCATTAGGTGTTCTGCGTATCTTGGAAGCGGTACGTATTTTAGGAATGACTGAAACCTGCCGTATTTATCAGGCATCTACAAGCGAGTTATACGGAAAAGTAGAAGAAGTACCGCAGCGTGAAACGACGCCTTTCCATCCATATAGTCCTTATGCAGTAGCCAAACAGTATGGTTTTTGGATCACAAAAGAATATCGGGAAGCGTATGGGATGTTTGCGGTCAATGGTATCCTTTTTAATCACGAATCAGAACGCCGTGGCGAAAATTTTGTAACACGCAAGATAACCCTGGCTGTCAGCCGTATCGCCTGCGGGTTGCAGGATTATCTGGAATTGGGAAATCTTGATTCTTTGCGTGACTGGGGTTATGCCAAAGATTATGTTGAATGTATGTGGTTGATGCTCCAGCATGATATTCCCGAGGATTTCGTTATCGCCACCGGTGAGCAGCATACGGTGCGTGATTTTACGGAAAAAGCCTTTAAAGAAGTAGGTATCAATATTCGCTGGGAAGGCGAGGGCGTTAACGAAAAAGGTTACGATATTGTAAGTGGGAAAATGCTGGTTTGCGTTAATGAGCAGTGGTTCAGGCCTACTGATGTAGATAATCTTTGGGGAGATCCGACAAAAGCAAAAACGGTTTTAGGCTGGGATCCACAAAAAACTTCATATGAAGAATTAATAAAAATTATGGTCAAGCATGACTATGAGTTAGCGAAGCGTGAAGTAGCAATAAAACGAGTAAGATAGGGGCTATAAATAAAATGGATAAAAATGCCAAAATATATGTAGCCGGGCATCGCGGCATGGTAGGAAGCGCTATTGTGCGTGAGCTGGTGCGGCAGGGTTATACAAATATTATTACCAGAACACACAGCGAACTTGACCTGTGCCGCCAAACAGAAGTAGAAAACTTCTTTGCAAGTGAAAAGCCGGAATATGTGTTTTTAGCGGCTGCCAAGGTGGGCGGCATTGCAGCAAACAGCGAAGCACTGGCTGACTTTATGTACGATAATATGATTTTAGAAATGAACGTTATCAACAGCGCCTGGAAAAATGGCTGCAAAAAGCTGGAATTCTTGGGATCGTCCTGTATTTATCCGCGCCTGGCGCCACAGCCTATGTCTGAAAGCTGCCTTTTGACAGGTGAGCTGGAAAAGACCAACGAAGCCTATGCGCTTGCCAAGATCAGCGGCTTAAAATATTGCGAATTTTTGAATCGCCAATATGGTACGAATTATATCAGCGTTATGCCTACTAACTTATATGGTCCTAATGATAATTACCATCCTACTCACAGCCATGTTTTGCCGGCACTTATCCGCCGCTTCCATGAGGCTAAGGTGAGAAATTTGCCGTCTGTTACTTGCTGGGGCGATGGCAACCCGCTGCGGGAATTTTTATATGTGGATGATTTAGCAGATCTATGTGTTTTTCTGATGAATAATTACAGTGGTAACGAAACTGTCAATGCTGGCACGGGTAAGGAAATTACCATTAAAGCTTTGGCAGAACTTATAGCCAGTGTTGTTGGCTATAACGGAGCAATACATTGGGATACCAGTAAACCAAATGGAACGCCACGCAAGCTGCTGGATGTATCAAAAAGCACGGCATTAGGCTGGCAGTATAAAACAGAATTAAGAGAAGGAATCCGTTTGGCGTATGAAGATTTTCTGCATAATCCGATGCGCGCTGAACGATAAAGCTGGAAGTTGAAAACTCAATAACATAATTTTATGGAAGTACAGGTATGATGTATGAATATCATTTTACTTTCCGGTGGTAGCGGCAAAAGGTTATGGCCGCTTTCCAATGATATCCGTTCTAAACAATTTATTAAGATATTTAAAGACGAGGTTGGCAATTATGAATCGATGCTGCAGCGTGTCTATAGACAAATACGAACTATTGACGACGGTGCCGCAGTGACTGTTGCAACATCAAAAACGCAGGTTTCCGCTATCCGGAACCAATTAGGGGATAGTGTGGGGATATCAGTTGAACCCTGCCGCAGGGATACCTTTCCGGCAATAGCTTTAGCAACATTTTATTTACATGATGTCTTGGGGATCAGCGCAGAAGAAGCTGTTGTGGTTTGCCCGGTTGACCCCTATGTAAGTGATGAATACTTTGTTGCATTGAAAGAACTAGGACATTTAGCGGTGCAGGGCGATGCCAAACTTGTTTTAATGGGAGTAGAGCCAACATATCCCAGCGAGAAATATGGGTATATCATTCCCGAAACTAAAGATGAAATAAGCAAAGTACAAACCTTTAAGGAAAAACCGAATGCAGAGATTGCAGCAGAGTACATTGAGCAGGGGGCCTTATGGAATGGTGGCGTTTTTGCTTATCAGCTGAAATATGTTTTGCAAAAAGCGCATGAGCTTCTTGATTTTACAGATTACTATGACTTATATGCCAAATACGAAACCTTAGAAAAAATCAGCTTTGACTATGCGGTAGTAGAACAGGAAAAAAATATCAAGGTCAAACGTTTTAATGGCTCCTGGAAAGACCTTGGTACCTGGAATACGTTGACAGAAGCCATGGAAGAACAGGCTATCGGGCAGGCTATCATGAATGAACAGTGTCAAAATCTGCATGTTCTAAATGAGCTTGATGTGCCGGTTCTTTGCATGGGTCTCAAAGATATGGTGGTTTCTGCCAGTCCGGAAGGGATTCTGGTAGCTAATAAGGAGCAGTCCAGCTATATCAAGTCTTTTGTGGATGCGATAAAACAGCAGGTGATGTTTGCTGAAAAATCATGGGGCAGTTTCCGTGTTTTAGATGTAGGCGAAAACAGCCTGACGATCAAAGTGACCCTAAAAGCAGGCAATAAAATGAATTACCACAGTCATGAACGCAGGGACGAAGTCTGGACGATCATCTCCGGTAGCGGCCGCACGATAGTTGACGGAATGGAGCAGCAGGTAACAGCAGGCGACGTGATAACCATGCAGGCCGGCTGCAGACATACGATCATTGCAGATAGCGAACTTGAGGTAATGGAAGTGCAGCTGGGCAGGGAGATAAGTGTCCATGACAAGCAAAAATTTGAATTGGAAGAATAGAAAAACAGTTTATAAGCTCCGGCCATTTTTATTGCAGTCTGCCTGCAAAGAAGCGCTTTGGGGCGGGCAGAAGTTGAAAGAGCATTTCGGTAAACAGGCTGATTTGGATAACATTGCTGAAAGCTGGGAGTGCTCTACGCATCCGGAAGGACCGAGCACCGTAACTACAGGTGAGCATAAGGGCATGCTGCTGACGGAAGTTTTGCAAAAATACCCGGAGTATCTTGGTACTCATCCTCGCAGTAAAGGCGAACTGCCGATACTGATAAAATTTATTGACGCCAGGCAAAAACTGTCTGTGCAGGTGCACCCGGATGATGAATATGCCAAACTTTATGAGCGTGGACAATTGGGCAAAACAGAAATGTGGTATGTGCTGGAAGCAGATAAAGACGCTGAACTTATTTACGGTTTTTACAGTGATATGGACAGTGTTGCTGTAAGGCAAAGTTTGGCACAGGGGACCATTGAGAAATATTTACAGAAATTAAAAGTACAGCAGGATGATGTGTTTTATATTCCGGCAGGGACCGTGCATGGTATAGGAGCAGGAAACCTTATTGTAGAAGTACAGGAAAGCTCTAATCTTACCTACAGGCTATATGATTATGACCGTGTCGATAAAGCTGGGCAAAAGCGTGAGCTGCATTTGGAAAAAGCTTTGGCTGTTGCTGACCTTAAGGGCAAAGCAGCACCAAGGCAGCCCCTGCGTGTGCTGCGCTATACACCAGGCAGTGCGACGGAATTTTTATGCCGCTGCAAATATTTTCAGGTGGAACGGCTGTTGCTGAATACCGAAGGAAAAAGTAAACTGGCAGAATTGTATACGGGCAGCAGTTCTTTTCAGGCGTTGCTTTGTCTAGACGGCGAAGGCTATATACTGACGGAGGATAAAGAAAAGTTAGCCTATAGTAAAGGTAATTGTATTTTTATTCCTGCAAATACCGGAAAACTGCAGTTATGCGGTAGGAGTCAGTTTTTGAAGATATCATGTTGATTAATTTGAATTTGTTTAAATTATGATTTTGGCAGACACCGCACTTTTCCAGTGCGGTGTTTTGCTATATAATAGAGCGGTAGTAAATATAAAAAATAAAGAGGTACTTATGCGTTTATTGATTACCGGCGGCGTCGGTTTTATTGGCAGCAATTATATAAATTGGCATTTACAGCAGTATCCGGGTGATGAAATTATATGTCTGGACAAGCTGACTTATGCTGCTAATATGGCGGCGCTGGCAGATGTCGTTAAATTAAATAATTTTACTTTCATCCAGGGCGATATTTGTGATGAGCAATTTGTAGAAATGTGTTTTGCGCAGTATAAGTTCGACGCAGTGATAAATTTTGCGGCAGAGAGCCATGTCGATACTTCTATTATTTCTCCAGCTATTTTTACTAAAACTAATGTCGAAGGTACAGGTGTGTTGTTAGATGCCTGTGTTAAATTTGCAGTAGAAAGATTCCATCAGATATCGACAGATGAAGTATATGGGGATAAACCGTTTGATTATGACTGGTGTGGGTTTACAGAAGAGTCTCCATTACAGCCTTCCAGTCCTTATGCTGCTTCAAAGGCAGCAGCTGATTTATTGTGCTTGGCGTATGCCAGGACATATGGTTTATATGTAACTATCAGCCGCAGTAGTAATAATTACGGCAAGTGGCAACACACAGAAAAACTTTTGCCTAAAATCATATCTTTAGCAGAGCATGGTCAAAAGGTACCTGTTTATGGTTCGGGACTAAATAAACGTGACTGGTTATATGTGCTGGATCATTGTGTTGCTGTTGATAAAATCATCAGACATGGAAAAGCAGGTCATATTTATAATGTTGCGGCCGGTACTGAGATGTCTAATCTGACCTTTATAAAATTAGTACTGAAAATTTTAGCCAAAGATGAAAATGCAATTGAATTTACAGAAGATAGAGCAGGGCATGATTTAAGATATCCTATGGATTGTGAAAAAATAAAAAATGAATTGGACTGGACTCCGCAATATGCTTTTAAAGAAGCGTTGGATGAAACTGTGGCCTGGTATAGAAGTAGAATGTTGTAAAGCAGAGCATATGCTCTGCTTTTTTGGTTAAAATTTTAATAGTTAAAATTTGCCACTGCTAACCGAAAAAGGTATAATAATATAATATAGATAATTTTGAGAGGCTGCCCATATGCAGTTTCAATTTTAATATGAGGTGTATTCAGTGACTGCAAAAACTTATGCAATTTTAAATTATGGCTGCCAGATGAACGAAAGTGACGCTGAGCATTATGCTGGGCAGCTGCAGGAGCTTGGTTATAAAGCTGCTGAGGATTTTCATGATGCAGATGTTGTGGTAGTAAATACCTGTTGTGTGCGTGAGAGTGCGGAAAAGCGTATTTTAGGGAAAATTGGTGAATTGAAAGGGGTCAAAGCTAATCATCCGGGGCAGATAGTTTGTGTTGCCGGGTGTATGGCACAAAAAGATGGTGAGAAGCTTATAAAAAAACATCCGCAAATTGATTTGCTGATCGGCACAGCTCATGTCAACGGGTTTAAAGAAATACTTTCTGAGTATTTATCTGAAAAGGGCGAGCGTGTTTATAACAGTTTGGAAGTAAAAGAAAGCGAATTTGAGGGTGAGCGTATTCGTCAAAGCGGTTTTTCAGCCTGGATTCCTATTATGTATGGCTGCAATAATTTTTGTACGTATTGCATTGTTCCTTATGTACGTGGGCGTGAACGCAGCCGCAGTATAGAAAATATTGTAGATGAGGTTAGGCAGGCTGTTGTTAAGGGGTATAAAGAATTTACGCTGTTAGGGCAAAATGTAAATTCTTATGGGAAAGATTTTGGTGTGAAAGACCAGTTTGCTAAATTACTGCGCCGTGTAAATGAAATCCCTGGAGTGGAACGGATTCGCTATATGACGAGTCATCCGCGTGATATGCACGAAGATGTTATCAAAGCAGTTGCCGAATGTGAGCATATTTGCGAAAACTTTCATATCCCGTTTCAATCTGGCAGCAATAAAATTTTGAAAGCAATGAACCGCGGTTATACACGAGAAAAATATTTAGAGCTTGTAGCCATGATCAGACGTTATGTGCCTGAAGCTGCTATTACAACGGATATCATTGTCGGTTTTCCGGGTGAAACAGAAGCTGATTTTAATGATACGTTGAATTTAGTAAAAGAAGTTGGTTTTGATGCTGCGTTCACCTTTATTTATTCCAAGCGTTCTGGAACACCGGCGGCGGCGATGGAAGAACAGGTTCCGTTAGATATAAAAAAAGCTAGGCTGAATTTATTGATGGAAGCCCAGAATATTTCAAGCTTGCAGCGTAATGAAGCCCTGGTTGGCAAAACACTGGAAGTTTTAGCTGAAGGCCCAAGTAATAATAATAATAAAGTATGGAGCGGAAGAACGCGTACAAATAAGCTGGTTTTATGGCCAGTCGAAGGTTGTGATTTTGAGCTGGGGGATAAAGTGCAGGTGCAAATTGAAACTGCGCAGACCTGGCTTTTGAAAGGGAAGGCGGTAGAATGACAACTGCTTATACGCCGATGGTGCAGCAGTACCTTGAAGTAAAGCGTCAGCATGAGGATGAATTGCTGTTTTTCCGTTTAGGCGATTTTTATGAAATGTTTTTTGAGGATGCGCTGACTGCCTCCAGAGAATTAAATATTACTTTGACTGGGCGTGCCGGCGGTATGGAAGAAAAGATACCGATGTGTGGTGTGCCTTACCATTCTGTCGATAATTATATTGCCAAACTGATCAAAAAAGGTTACCGCATCGCAATTTGTGAGCAGGTGGAAGACCCTAAAGCGGCTAAAGGGATAGTTGAACGCAAGGTTGTTAAGATCATTACACCGGGCACTGTCTTGAGTGAACAGCTTTTAGATGATAAGCACAACAGATATTTAGTCTTTCTGCAGGAGGATGGCAGTGAATTATGTCTTGCTGCTGCCGATATTTCTACTGGTGAATGCCAATGGTTCAGTGCTGCTGGTGAAGAGCGTTTAATGGCGATACAGGAACAATTGTTTCGCATTCAACCGGCAGAGTTAGTTGCGTATAGCGGTATTGTAAACTGGGAAAATTTAGCAGCTTGGATCAAAAGTAAAGTTCCAGAGTGTGCTGTTTCTGTATATCAGGAAGAAGAAGGTGCACCGCAGTATTTTGCGCAGCATTTTGGCAGTGATGATGTTGCCGATACTTTAGTACATGATACAGTAGAACATTTACTGCGTTATCTGCATGTGACCGTTAAAGCTGATTTGTCGCATATTAACAGCTTATCGCGCATAGCTAAAGAGCAGTTTATGAATTTGGATGCAACAGCTGTTAGAAATTTAGAACTTATAAAGAATATGCGTGATGGTTCTAAACGAGGTACATTATTAGATGTGCTTGATTTTACCTCTACTTCCATGGGTGCCCGTAAACTCAGGAATTGGATAGAATGTCCTTTGCTTGATTTATCACAGATAAGGTCAAGGCAGGAAGCGGTAGGAGAATTGCTGACAAATGTACAGATGCGCGGTAATCTGCAGGATAAATTAAAAGTAATTTTTGATTTGGAACGAATAGTTTCACGTATCGAAGTTGGCAGTGCTAATGCACGTGATCTGGTTTCATTGCGTTCTTCGCTGGCGGTGCTTCCAGAAATAAAAAGCTTACTAAGATATTGTAACAGTAAACTTTTACAGCAGTTATGCGAAGATGTACATTTGCATCAGGAGCTGTTTACTACTTTGCTGGCAGCAATTGTTGATGAGCCGCCCTTTTCCGTACGTGAAGGGGGCATGATCCGCAGCGGCTTTGATTTAGAGTTAGATGAACTGCATTCAATTGCCAGTGATAACAAAACATGGATGCAGAATTTTGAACTTAAGATTAAAGAAGAAACTGGTATCAAAACCTTAAAGGTTGGTTATAATAAAGTTTTTGGTTATTATATCGAGGTATCTAAAGGTCAAAGTGCAAATGTACCGGATTATTTTGTACGTAAGCAAACACTTGTAAATGCTGAACGGTATATTGTCCCGGAATTAAAAGATTTTGAGAATAAAATTTTAAGCGCTAAAGAAAAAATCGAACAGCTTGAATATTATATTTTTACACAGCTGCGCGAAAAAATAAGGGCTCAGATTGTTCAAATGCAGGAAACTGCTCGTGCTTTGGCCAATATTGATGTTTTAGTATCGTTGGCAGAAGTAGCATTTAAATACAACTATGTGTGTCCGGAATTGAATAATCGCAGTGAAATAAAGATTTATGACGGTCGTCATCCTGTTGTAGAGCGTTTATTGGAACGTGAGATTTTCGTTCCTAATAATACAACCCTCAATAATAATGATGAGCGTATGATTATTATTACAGGACCGAATATGGCAGGTAAATCGACCTATATGCGCCAAGTTGCTCTGCTGGTCTTGATGACACAGATGGGCAGCTTTATTCCCGCACGTCAGGCAACTATTTGCCCGGTAGATAAGATTTTTACTCGTGTAGGTGCTAGTGACGATTTGGCGACTGGTCAAAGTACATTCATGGTAGAAATGAATGAAGTTGCACAGATTCTCAGATACGCAACTAAAGACAGTTTGATTATTTTGGATGAGGTTGGACGTGGTACAAGTACTTTTGACGGTATGAGTATTGCACGTGCTGTCATGGAGTTTATTCATGAGAAAATAAAAGCAAAAACATTATTTGCTACACATTATCATCAGTTGATCGCGTTGGAAGACGTGATGAACGGAGTAAAAAACTATTCTGTGGCAGTTAAAGAACGTGGTAATGATATTGTCTTTTTGCGCAGAATCGTGCCTGGAGGTACTGACCGCAGTTATGGCGTACATGTGGCAAGGCTGGCAGGACTGCCTAAAAAGGTCATTGACAGGGCCCAGGATATTCTGGAAGAATATGATAATTGTGAAACTGCCTGCAGCGTTCAGATAACACCCAGGGCAGAAAAAGAAACAGCACCTATGGGATCATTGTTTGCCAGCAGTCTGCAGCAGCAGATTTTAAAAATGGATGTTATGGCGATGACGCCAATCGAAGCCTTGAATGCTTTGTATAAATTGCAGGATGAAGCAAAAAGGGAAGGCGGTGAATTATGAACGAACAAAAAGTGCAGTTATTAGATCAAAATACAGCGAATCAGATCGCTGCCGGTGAAGTTGTTGAAAAACCTGCTTCTGTAGTAAAGGAGCTTGTAGAAAACTCTTTGGATGCAGGTGCAGATAACATCGAGGTCACTATTTTTGGCGGTGGTACAGAATATATTCGTGTTGTCGATAATGGCAGCGGTATGTCGGAAGAAAATGCAAAATTAGCAGTTTTAAGGCACGCTACAAGCAAAATCAGAGTTGCTGAAGACCTGCTGCATTTGAACACTTTAGGATTTCGCGGTGAAGCGTTGCCGAGTATTGCTTCTGTTAGTAACTTCCAGCTGCTGACACGTCCTGTTACCGAGGAGTTTGCTACTTCAATAAAAATTGAAGGCGGCGATCAGGCAGAATGTATTGCTACTGGCGGGCACACGGGTACGACGATCATTGTTGAGAATTTATTTTTTAATGTTCCGGCCAGGCGTAAATTTTTACGTACTGTACAGACTGAAAGCCGTTATATCAGTGAATTGATCACAAAATTGGCTTTATCACGCCCTGATGTGCGGTTTAAGCTTGTCAGCAATGATAAAGAGGTTTTGAGTACGCCGGGTAACGGAGATTTAGTTGATACTGTTAAGGCACTATATGGTAAAAATGTTAGTGAGGAGCTTTTGACCGTTGATTTTGCTGACAGCGAAGTTAAGGTAAGAGGTTTTATTGGTAAACCTACTTTACTAAAAGGCACGCGTCAATGGCAGACGTTGCTGGTAAACGGACGTATCATTACTAACAGAATGATCGCCAAGGCGATTGATCATGCCTATCAGTCTCAGATTCCGAAAAGCGGTTTCCCTTTTGCTGTTTTGAATATTACCGTCGATACTGAAAGTATTGATGTTAACGTACATCCTCAGAAGAGTGAAATTAAGTTCAGCGATGACAGTACTGTTTATAAAGCGATGTATAAAGCTTTGACTGATGCACTGACGAGACCTATGAGCGCTAAACCTCAGGACCTGACATTATTGGATGATTCTGAACTGCAGGTATTCAAGTCTGCTGAAGCAGTTGTGGCAGCAACAGAACCATCGATAGTTGTTGAAACACCAGCCGCTGAAACTAAAGTGCCTGAGACAGAGTTGCCGACCTTAAAAACAACTGAGACAAATATCAGTACAGCAAAGGCTGAGGTTTACTCGGCTTACAAGTCACAACAGCAAAGCGTTTGGAAAGAACCTGAATACACATACAGGCCTCCAAAAACGGAGCCTGTTTATACGATCAGTGAAACTCGTGATGTTTTTGACAAGCAGGATAACATTGCTTCTAATATTATCGACTTCACTGATACCGATAGTGGTGTTGATACGATTTGGCCATTAGGACAGATTGACAGAACTTTTATTGTTGCCCAATCTGATGATTCTTTGTTTTTGGTTGACCAGCATGCCGCGCATGAGCGCATTTTATACGATAAGCTTGTTGCGTCCCATAATGATATTCCGGCCCAGCAGATGTTGATTCCTTTATATATCGATGTTACTGCCCAGGATGTAAATTTGATAGAGGAACATCGGGAAGAATTTCTGCGTTTGGGTGTCGATATTGAGGCTGCAGGCGAATCTATGCTGCGCGTTTCAAGCTTGCCTTCAGATATTAAGGCTGATGATGCCGAGGACTTTGTGCGTGAAATTACTCAAATGCTGAGTGAATTAAGAACGATTAATCCCAGTGATTTGCGTCAGAATATTTTACATATGACTGCTTGCAAAGCAGCAATTAAAGCCGGTGAGGTGCTGAATATGCGGCAAATGCGACAGCTGATTATTGATCTTTGCAATACAGAGCATCCTTTTACTTGTCCTCACGGCAGACCGTGTATGGTTGAAATAAATTCTGCCGAGTTATACAAGATGTTTAAGCGAACTTAAACATGCAGAAAACGTTTAAATTTGCAGTAACAGTTGGACGCAGTGAAAATGTTGCCTTAGAAAAACTTGCGCAAACATGGGCAGTAAAATTTGGTGTAAAATATGTAGAACGTGGCAGTAGGGGGTCTTTGGGTTTTTTACTAGATCAAGAACGGGTAGAAGCACTTTTAGTAGCAACAAATAAAGGCCCGCAGGTATATACTGCTTATGGAACTTTCTTTTTTCATCCAAGTATGGCCGTTTTGCGGGTACAGCGTTTAAAAAAGCACGAGTCCGATCACTTTAGTGCTGCATTGGCTCTTAAACCGGGAATGAGGGTACTGGATTGTACGATGGGGCTGGCAAGTGATGCTGTTGTTGCCAGTTTTATTACAGGCCGGACAGGAACTGTTTGTGCTGTTGAGGCTTCGCCGTTGTTACATTTTGTAGTCAGCGAAGGCCTGCAGAATTATCAGGCTGAAGATGTTGATTTAAACAACGCCATGCGCAGAATAGAAACGGTATATGCGGAAGCAGATGAGTATTTGTACACTTTGCCAGCCGACAGCTTTGATGTTGTTTATTTTGACCCAATGTTTCGAATACCGATAAATGCTTCTTCAAATATGGAGCCATTGAGGCCTATTTCCTGTGAGAAACCGTTAACAGAAGCGACTGTTAAGGCGGCACTTAGAGTAGCTCCTTGTGTAGTGGTTAAAGAACGCGGACAAAAATTATTGGAAGCTTTAGGGTGTACGGAAATTCTGGGCGGCCGTTATAGCCGTGTAAAATATGGTATTCGAAGGAGGTAACGGCATGAAACCGAGAGTTGCAGTCATTTTAGGTCCTACTGCAACAGGCAAAAGCCATTGCGGGATAGCCTTAGCCAAACGTCTGAATGGCGAGATAATTTCCGGTGATTCCATGCTTGTATATCAAAGAATGGATATTGGTACAGCTAAACCTTCTGCTGAAGAACTGGCGGCAGTACCGCACCATTTAATCGATATTTTGCCGCCGGATGCTGTTTTCAGCGTTGTTGATTTTAAAGAAAAAGCGGAAAAAATAATTGCTGATATCAATAGTCGCGGTAAATTACCTGTAATTGTTGGCGGTACTGGTCTTTATATCAAGGCCCTGCTTGAAAATTATGAATTTAATACTGTTGAAGAATGCAGTGAACTACGCAGTGAATTGGAAGCATTTGCTGAAGAACACGGCAACAGCGCCTTGTATGAAAAACTGCAGGCACTTGACCTGGAGGCCGCTTCAAGATTACATACAAATGATCGCAGAAGAATTATCAGAGCTATTGAAGCAGCACAGAGTGGTGAAAAAATAGCTCATAGGAAGTCGGAGGAATGGCCTTATGAAACTGTTGTTTTTGGTCTGCGAATGGAACGAGAAAGTTTATATGCTCGGATCAATGCCAGAGTTGATAAAATGATGGCAGAGGGTTTGGTAGAGGAAACTAAATCTTTACTCGACAGTGGGCTATCATTGGATGCTCAGTCAATGCGCAGCATTGGTTACAGACAAATAGTCTGGTATCTACAAGGCCAGATGGATAAATTGGCAGCAGTTGAGAAATTGAAACAGGCGACACGTAATTTTGCTAAACGCCAATTTACCTGGTATCGTCAGATGCCGTATATTAAATGGTTTGATTTGGAAAAAGAGCCTGTGTATGAAAAGATTATTGACGAGATGCAGCAAACGCTTGTGGAAAAGTTTAAACTGCGGTAAAATTATAACAATAGATAGAAATTATTTTGGAGGGGAAAGCTATGAATAATAGTGGATCAAAGCCGGCAATGAATTTACAGGACAGTTTTTTAAATCATGTGCGTAAGGAAAACCTTGGCGTCATTATTTACCTGATTAATGGTTTCCAAATCAGAGGTCTGGTAAGAGGTTTTGATAACTTTACTGTTATTATTGAAAATGAAGGCAAACAACAGCTTGTTTATAAGCACGCTATATCGACTATTTCGCCGGCTGCTAATATTACAATTATGCAGCCAGAGAAGCGCGAACAATAATGTTTTGAAAAACAGCGCTTGAGCGTTGTTTTTCTTTTTTGAGGATGAAATATGAACGATAAATTAAATTTGTTTTTTGAATATCTGACAGTTGAATTAGGCGTAGCGTCAAATACAAGATTAGCTTATGAGCGTGATTTGCGTTTGTTTAAAGAAGCTTTAGGATTAAAGGATAATGACGCCTTGGCAACTGTATCGCGTGAGCAGGTTATTCGCTATATGACAGGTTTGAAAAATAAAGGTTTAGCCGCAGCAACGATTGCCAGAAAACTTGCTGCTATAAAATCTTTTTATCGTTTTATGACAGCAGAAGGGTATTTGGAGCTTGATCCTGCGGAAGTTGTGGAAGCTGGAACAAAAGGTATCAAGCTGCCAAAAGTTTTAAATCAGGAAGAGGTTTTGAAGCTTTTGGAACAGCCTGATTTGAGAACGGATGAAGGCTATCGTGACAGAACGATGCTGGAAGTGCTTTATGCAACGGGAATGCGTGTTTCTGAATTATTGGGTTTACCTGTCAGCGGCGTTAATCTGCAAATGAAGTATATCATCGCTTTCGGTAAAGGATCTAAAGAGCGGTTAATACCCATTGGCGGCATAGCAGTTGAATATTTGGATAAATATCTGAATGTGGTAAGGCCCAAACTGCTTCATACTAAAAATCCTAATATAAAGAATTTATTTTTAAGTATGAGCGGAAATGAAATGACAAGGCAGAGGTTTTGGCAAATCATTCGCGGTTATGGGCATCAGGCAGGATTAAATAAGGAGCTTACACCACATATGCTGAGGCATTCCTTTGCAACACATTTACTTGACAATGGTGCTGATCTGCGGTCTGTCCAGGAGCTTTTAGGCCATTCGGATATTTCTACGACACAGATATATACGCATTTGACAAATAAACGCCTGCGCGATATTTATGAAAAAGCGCATCCGCGGGCATAGAGGAGGCTACTATGGCAAGAAGGACTAATAGAAAAAAGGGGTCAGGAGGAGGTTTTGTACTGACTTTGATTTTAGTATTATTAGCTATAGCTGTTGCTGGAGGCATTTATTATGCGGCGAGCAGAGACGGAGAAAAAGATGTGCTTGATAAAGGCTTGACTGGTTCTTCTTCGGTTGATTTGCGGGAAGAGTCCAAAGAAGCGCATAGGGCAGTCGATGATATTTTATTATCGAAGGATAACTGGCAGTTAACTGATAATGGTCGTGAAGATCAGCACGAACGTATGAAAGAAACAGGTGGAGAAGTTGTCTGGAATAAGCGGCAGCTGGCTATTGGAGTTCCGCCAAGTACTGGATTAGAAGGTGCGGCAGCCTGGCTTGGCGAAAAGATTTCCGGTACGAAAATGATTGTTCTCAATCAACGTGAGGCTACTTATAATGGTTGGGAAGCCGTACGTATGGAAATTGCTATTTCAGCTAAAGCAGGAACTGGTAAAATGAATTTTATCACCGATACGGTTTACTTTTATCATAACTTAAATCTGACTAAAGAAGACAAAGATATCAAAGAAGACGAAAGTACGAAGAAAGATGACAAAAAAACTGCTCAGAAATATCATGGAAAATTGGCTGTCATTATTGACGATTGTGGTTACGATCTGGCACCGGTGAGAAAGCTGGTCAATTTGAATGCGCCTTTCAGTTACGCTATTCTTCCCTATAAAGATTTCAGCAGTGACGCTTTGCATGTTATAAAAGGCGGCGGTCAGACTGCGATGCTGCATTTGCCTATGGAACCTATGGACAGAACAGCTATGTCTGAGGGTAAGAGTACAATCTTGACTGATATGACTGCTGAACAGGTGCAGCAATTAACTCGGAAAGCGGTAGATAGTTTACCAGGTATCGAAGGTGTCAATAATCATCAGGGTTCTAAAGCAACAAGTAATGAAGCAACGATGAAAGCTGTACTGAAAGTTTTAAAACAACAAGGCTTGTTTTTTGTAGACAGCAGTACATACTCCAAATCTATAGGTGATCAGGTTGCACGCAGTATGGGTGTTCCTACTGCCCGTAACAATATATTTTTGGACAACAGTTCCGACGAAGATGACATTATTGCTAAAATATGGCAGGCTGTAGAAATGGCGGACAGAAATGGAAGTGCTATTGCCATTTGTCATGCCAGACCGCATACTGCCGCAGCGTGGAGCAAAGTTATCAACGAGGTAAATGCATCTGGTATTCAATTAGTTCCTGTAAGTAGTTTATTGAAGTAGTCGGAGGATTATACATATATGTTGAAGAAACGATCAGTAAATATGAAAAATATATTAACCCTGCTCAGGCGAAATTATTTCGGTTTATGGGATTGGCAAGCGTTGAAGGATATGCAGAGGGGTGGACTATAACTGACAGCGAGGGCAAACAATTCATTGATTGTCTTGGCGGCTACGGAATGTTTGCGTTAGGACATCGCAATCCTGATGTCGTAGCTGCTGTAGAAGCAGAACTGCATAAAATGCCAATGAGCGGTAAAGTGCTTTTTAACAGACCTATGGCAGACCTGGCTGAAAAACTGGCTTTAATTACTCCCGGTGCTTTGCAATACAGTTTTTTCGTTAACAGCGGTACAGAAGCTGTTGAGGGATGCCTGAAGGTTGCGCGACTGGCTACAAAAAGGAAAAAGTTTATTGCGGCAAGGAATGCGTTTCACGGAAAAACTTTTGGTTCGTTGACAGCTACTGGCAGAGATTTGTTTAGAGATCCGTTTAAACCGCTGCTGGATAATTTTACACATGTAGAATATGGGGATATAAATGATCTTGCTGAAACGATTGATGAAGAAACAGCTGCCGTTATTTTAGAGCCGATTCAAGGGGAAGGCGGCATCATCGTTCCGCCGGCAGGTTATTTTAAAGCAGTAAGAGAGTTATGTGACCAATACGGTACTTTACTGATTGCGGACGAAGTACAGACTGGTATTGGCAGAACCGGGACCTGGTTTGGGGTTGAACATGAGCAGATAACTCCGGATATCATGGCTACGGCTAAAGCGTTAGGTGGAGGGGTGATGCCGATCGGAGCTATAACTGCTACGGCTGATGCCTGGGCTGGATTAATAGAAGCACCTTTTTTACACACTTCAACTTTTGGCGGTAATCAATTAGCGTGTGCTGCTGCCAATGCTGCTCTGAATTACATTGAAAAAAATGATGTGCTGGATCGCAGTGCTGCGGCGGGGGCATACTTTAAAAAAGGGTTGGAATCAATTCAAAAAGATTATCCTTCGGTCATAGCAGAGGTCCGCGGCCGCGGAATGATGATCGGAATTGAGCTTACAAAAGAAGGCGCCGGTGGAATGCTGATGTCGTTGATGATCGATAAACGAGTTATTATTGCTTATACTCTAAATAATCCTAAAGTTATTCGTATTGAACCGCCTCTGATCATGCCTACAGATGTTATTGATCAGGTTTTGACTATCTTTAGAGAAGCTGTCAGCAGTACGGCTGAAGTGATTGAAGATTTATAAAAGGAGCAGAATTATGCCTTGCGTAGAAACAAAGATTGTGATCAACGGCGATAGTAAGCCTATTTTTGAAATCATAAAAAATATGGAAGCTTACCCCTCTTTTATGCATGATCTGGTGAGTGTAGAAATTTTAGAACGCGGAGAAAATACTACTGTTTCACATTGGGTATCTAATGTTGATGGTCGTAAAATCGTCTGGACTGAACGCGATACCTTTTATCCGGAAGAAATGCGTATCACTTATTGTCAGACCGAGGGTGATTTGAAAAAAATGGAAGGGGAATGGAGACTTGTACCTGTGAGTGAAGGGACAGAAGTTTCCCTGCTGGTAGATTTTGAATTTGGTATTCCGATGATTGCCGGGCTGTTAAATCCTATTTTAAAGAAAAAAGTTCGTGAAAACAGTGAAAATATGTTGACAGCTGTTAAAGCGCAAATTGAAAAATAGTGCAGTAATTGGTATAATATGCTATAAGACTTACGCAGGTCTTATAGATAATGTTCGATAGTTTTTATTTTGAGGAGGAACAAAAAAGTATGAGAACAGCTTTTTTAATGACGGCTCTTACTGTGTTATTGGTACTGGTCGGAGATTATTTCGGCGGTGCCCGCGGTATGATGATGATGCTTATCATCTCCCTCGCCATGAATCTATTTTCGTACTGGAACAGCGATAAACTGGTTTTGGCACAGTATAATGCCAAACAGGTTGATGAAAAAAGTGCGCCTGCTTTATATAAAATGGTGCAGCGTTTGGCGGAAAGAGGCAATTTGCCGATGCCTAAAGTATATATTATTGACAGCCCTGTGCCGAATGCATTTGCAACCGGCCGTAACCCTGAACATGCTGCGGTTGCAGTAACTACCGCTTTGGCCAATGCCTTAGATAAAGATGAGATTGAAGGCGTTTTGGCACATGAATTGAGTCATGTCAAACATGGTGATATTTTAATCGGTACAATAGCTGCATCTATGGCAGGTATTATTACGACGCTATCTCACTGGGGGATGTTCTTTGGTGGTGGCGACAGAGACCGCAATAGCAGCAGCAGTGCTATTGTTGGTTTGGCTATGATGATACTGGCGCCTTTGGCTGCAGGTATTATTCAGATGGCTGTTTCGCGTTCGAGGGAATATATGGCTGATAAATCCGGCGGTGAGTTAAGCGGTAATCCGGATGCTTTGGCTGACGCTTTGCTGAAAATAGAATCGTATGCAAAAAACAGAACGATGCCGGGAGCTACTGAAAATACTGCTCATATGTTTATCATTTGCCCCTTTAGCGCAAAAGATATGCAGCAGTTATTCAGTACACATCCCAGTACCGCAGACCGTGTGGCACGGTTACGCGCGCAGGCCAAAGCTATGCGCAGCAGTGGAGGTGCGAAATAATTGGATAAAAAATTAACTTGGTTAAAACAGCTTTCTGAAACCTGCGGTGTTTCAGGATTTGAAACACCAATTAAAAATTTGCTTCAAAAGCGGCTGCAGGGCAAAGCCAAAGTATCTTATGATAAATTAGGCAGCGCTGTTTTTACTAATGAAGGTCAAGGCAGGGACTTGCCAAAAATTATGCTTGCCAGCCATATGGATGAAATTGGTTTTATGGTTAAGCATATAACAAAAGAAGGTTTTTTAAAATTTACTTGTTTAGGTGGCTGGTGGGAGCAGGTTATGCTGAGCCAGCGCGTTACTGTACACGGCAGCAAGGGTGATCTTGTTGGCGTTATCGGCAGTAAACCTCCACATATACTGACACCGGAAGAACGAACAAAAGTGGTTGCCAAGCGCGATATGTATATTGATATTGGCGCTGTCGACGAAGACATGGCTCGCAATTTAGGAGTTTTCGAAGGCTGCCCAGTGACGCCATATGCTGAATTTGCAGTTATGGGCGATGGTAAAACTCTGCTTGGTAAAGCCTGGGATAATCGCATCGGCTGTGCAGTCATGGCAGACGTTATGGAAAATATCGGCACAAAGCATCCTAATACTGTATATGGTGTAGCAACAGTACAGGAAGAGGTCGGGTTACGTGGTGCTCAAACAAGCGTTAATCTGCTGAGCCCTGACGTTGCTTTCGTTATTGATACATGTGTGGCTGGTGGTACGCCAGGTGTAAGTGATGATGTAGCTCCTGCGAAATTGGGAAAGGGTATTGCTATAACAATTTTTGATGCTGGTATGATTCCCAATACAGCATTGCGTGATTTTGCAAAAGAAGTTGCTGAAGAATTGAAGCTGCCAACACAGATCAGTATTTCAGAGGGCGGTGCTACTGATGGCGGTCGTATACATTTACACGATGCCGGTGTTTTGACATTAACATTCAGTATCCCTACCCGTTATATACATAGTCATCAATCCATTATTCATATGGATGATTATCAAGGTGCTGTTCAGCTGATCACAGCAATGATCGAGAAACTGGACAAGAAAAAGTATCAGCAGCTTTTAAAAGGCTAAAATCGTTTTGCGATTTAGTATAAATTAAAATAGTCTAGATAGGAGAGATTCCAATGCAACAAACACTCGTACTCGTAAAACCCGATGGTGTCAAAAAAAATCTGATTGGTGAAATCATCGCTCGTTTTGAACGCCGCGGCTTGAAAGTTTCGGCTTTAAAATTAGTAAAAATCACTGAAGAACAAGCTAAATATCATTATGCTGAACATGAAGGCAAACCTTTCTTTGGTGAATTGGTTGAATTTATTACTTCCGGCCCTGTTGCAGCAATGGTTATTTCCGGTGAGAATGCAATTAAAGCGGTTCGTGGCCAGATGGGTGCTACTAATCCGTTAGATTCTGTTCCTGGTTCTATCCGTGGCGATTACGCGCTGACTATCGGCGAAAATATCGTTCATGGCAGCGACAGTGAAGAATCCGCTGCACGCGAAATCAAAAATTTCTTTAAAGCTGAAGAAATTTATTAATTTAAAATTTTCCGGAAGGATGGTGACAAAATGAAAGCAGCAGTATATACCAGAACTGGTGACAAAGGCACTACCGGACTTTATACAGGCGAACGTGTACCAAAACAAAGCATGAGAGTTGAAGCTTACGGTACAGTTGATGAGATCAGTTCGGTGCTTGGCCTAGCAAGAGCTACAGTCAGACGCGAAGATGTCAGGGAAACGATTTACAAAGTTCAGCAGCTTCTGATGTCACTGATGGCTGATATAGCAAGCTTGAATTTGCCTGAGCCTTATATCAAAGAAGAGCATGTGAAAATGTTTGAAGAAACTATCGATAAATTCGATAATATGCTCCAGCCTTTGAGTCATTTTATCATCCCCGGAGGCACCCCCGGATCAGCTGCTTTGGACATCGCGCGTACAACTACTCGTCGTGCCGAGCGCTGTCTGCTCCGCTTATCTGAAACAGAAGAAGTCAATCAGCAGGTTCTTATCTGTTTGAACAGACTTTCTGATTTATGTTTCATTTTATCAAGAGTTGAAGTAGAAGTAGAAGCTTAAAACAAAATGACCATAGGTTCGGTAAGAACTGTATGGTCATTTTCTTTTGGGTTAAATTACTTTAAAAACGTTTTGAAGTAGTTAAAAATGTAGTATTTTTTATACGAAAGATATATACTTACTATAATTATATTGAAAGATAATGGGAGATTACTATGAATTTTTACCTGTTGTCGATAATTGCTTTTGGTGTGTTTGTAGCAATTCTCTACCTTAAGTCTTCTGAACATCAAAGAATGTTGTATTCGCAGAAATATGTACGTGATAAAGTAAGCGGTACACTGGGATTTGATAAGTTTAAAGAAAAAGCGGATGAAATGCTGCAGCGCAAAAAAGAGCTTTTGGCGCTAATACATTTAGATATTGACCCTTACCATGATATCGTTGATATTTATGGGCGTGAGACAGCAGATAATGTTTTACGCATTTTGGGAACAGAGCTTAACCGACGTGTTGTGAAGGGATATCTTACAACAAGACAGGCCGGAGATAAGTTCTTTTGCCTTGTTCCTTTTACAGATGAAGAAACGCATAATAATTGGTTTGACGGATTATCTGATATGGTAGAAAGCGAAGTCAAGCGTATTTGCAATGTCAGCATCAAACTGCGCGGAGATCTTTATGTATGTCGAGTCGAAGACTCGCTGGAAGATGCAATGGTAAAAACTGTTGCTCAGCTCAACAAAAAAGTTTTTCACAAATGCTGCCGCAGTTTCTTTATAATCAATGATTTTGAATTCACAACTGGTTATAATTCTCTTTCTGAAGAAGTTTGCAGTGCTCTTAATAATAAAGAGTTCACTGTTTATTTTCAGCCGCAATACAATATCTATACTAATGAGATTGTTGGTGCGGAAGCTTTACTGCGCTGGGAGCATCCTACGCGCGGGATAATTCTTCCGGAAGTTTTGATTCCTATCCTTGAAGATAATAACCAGTTATCTAAATTTGAAAATTTTGTTTTTGAAGAAGTCTGCCATTTCTTAGCATTACGCCTTGCCTTGGGGTTACAGGTTTTTCCAATCTCCTGTAATTTTTCATTTGAACATTTTAAAGATGAAAATTTTATTGATTCTTTAAAAGAAGCTGCCGATAAGCATAATGTTCCGCACAAGCTTTTGGTAGTTGAGCTTGCTGAAAGATTATTGGCTGATGATGTGAATTTTGCTGGGATGCAGGTTGACGAGCTGAAAAATCAGGGATTTAAGATTGCTGTTGATAATTTTGGCGCCGGGTATTTGTCTCTGCGTATTTTAAGTGATATCAGCGTTGATATTTTAAAAATAGATAAAAGAATGCTTGCCGCCTGTGATAATGATAAAGATATCAAAATCATCAAAGGGATGGCAGCTATTGCAAAAGAATTGGATATCACGATGATTTGTGAAGGTGTTGAAACTGAGGCACAGGTTGCGATAATGAAAAGTGTTTCCTGCAATATAGCTCAGGGATTCTATTATTGCCAGCCGTTGAGAAGGCCACAGTTTGAAAATCTGCTTAATTTAAGTAAGATTGAAATAGTTAATGCTGAACGTCGCAGCATCAACGGTTACGGACGTACTGTGAAATTACCATCATACAGAGATTTGGGCGATTTATTCCCGCAGATGTATGATTTTGCAATTGAATTGAATCTAAAAGATGGACGCTATTCAAGAATGGCTTTTAATCCTACAGGGAATGTTTTTATTCCGTATACAGGTGATTATAAAAATGATTACAAGCATATCGTTCAGGAATTGCTTTATCCTGAAGATATTGAAAAATTTACGGCTCAGCTTGATTTTGACGTTTTATCTGCAAATTACAATAATACTCCTGATTATTCTGGCTGCGAATGTCGTTTCGTCGGAGCGGATGGTGTAGCTCAATGGTATGAAATCAGGGTGTATTACTGGTTTGGACGCAGCCGTGTATTGATTACCGTAAGGAATGTTAATGACGCCCATGATTATTTAGATGAAGAATATGAAAAAATGCTTTGCAGGTCAGCAGGACTTTGCAAAAGAATGTAGAATATATAGTATTGGAAAAAATCAACAGGTGTGCCGATTGCGGTCGGCGCTTAATAGGGAAGACCGGTGTAAATCCGGCGCAGTCCCGCTACTGTAAAGGGAAGTTCACTGCAATATGCCACTGGGAAACTGGGAAGGCGCAGCTGAATGTTGAACCTGAGCCAGGAGACCTGCCTGTTACGGGTATCTTACACCTACGGGAGATAGGTGGATACTTGCATAGGTTGTTTATTTATGCCCTCTCTCGAGAGGGTATTTTTATTTTGAAGGGAGGCTTAAGGATGTATAAAGAAATGATTTTAGTAACTGGCGGTGCACGAAGCGGCAAAAGTGAATTCGCAGAGCGTTTTGTTTTGCATTATGGATCTAAATGCGCTTATATAGCTACGGCTGAAATCTTTGACGACGAGATGGCTGAACGTGTTCGGCTACATCAGGAACGTCGTTCTCCCCAAAGATGGAATAATTATGAAGCACCTTATGCTGCCGAACAGGTGATGGTTGAGGCAGGTAAGGAAGCGGATGCAATTTTGTTTGACTGTCTTACTTTGTATATGAGTAATTTGATGTATGGCAAGGTTGCAATTGCAGGAACTTTTGAAGAAAAGGTAACATTTGTCAAAGGTGAAATTGTAAAATTACTGGAAGCCGCCAGAAAAACAGAAAAACTGGTAGTATTTGTTACTAATGAAGTTGGCGGTGGTATCGTACCGGATAATGTTATGGCACGTGAGTACAGAGATCTTGCCGGATGGATAAACCAGCAGGTTGCCGATGTATGTGACAGGGTCTTTTATTGT
>OHKJ01000371.1_pt1 | contig 25586 bp, 39 predicted proteins | sample 1568791 | NCBI WGS metagenome assembly OHKJ01 (sample SAMEA3879584, study PRJEB24766) | human gut metagenome | biome: human-associated habitat; feature: feces | place: USA | collected 1985/1987 | reverse complement strand
AACAGCGGGGCCATTCTTCTGCCGCTCCGTCCGCGACGACCGCCGCCACTCCCGTAGCCACCAAATCCACGGGGCCAGTTGATGACAAACACACGCTGAATGCCGATACCCTGCAACAGCGTCTCAGACGTCATGGCATCCGGGACCGGCAGACCTGCCTGCCCACGTTTGCGGTTCCGCATCCAGCGCCACATACGACGTCCGGTTTTAAACGGATAACTGGCAACCTGCCATGAGGGTTTTGCCACAGCCCAGCCTGCTCTCAGGGCTTTATTGGCAAGCCAGACAGACACCAGAACAGCAGCCAGTTTTTTCAGGCTGACAATATTCTGGTCAACCCATGCCAGCGCATCTTTACCCGGTTTCAGCCAGCGCCATAATTCCTGCGCCGCGATTTTTACCGTTCTGAACGTGGTCAGAAATTTCTGACCAATGTTTTCTGCCAGTGCGTCAAGTTCCCCGGATTTATCCGCCATGTCGTGCCAGTTAAGCACCCGGCGCATCTCGTTCTTGATTTCTTCAAAGGGGCCGCTGTTTGCCACCTTTATGCGAAATTCAAGCAGGTTAGCTTCCATCTGGGCGAACATCCCGTCCCAGGAGTTCATCGCACTGGCCTGTGCACCTTTTGACTGTTCTGACAGCGTTCTGAATACCGTCAGAATGGATTTCATGCCCAGCTTGCCCTTTGTACCCAGATCACGGATTTTTTTAACGTCCGTTCCCGTTGCATCCGCCAGCGCCTGATAAACGTTGATACCGTAACCGGTCAGCAGGTTGGCATCCGCCGCCGTGATTTGCTGGCGGGCAAACATCTGTTTCAGTTGCAGTGAGGCACCCTGTGCAGTGGGTAAATCCCAGCCGTGCATGGCCCCCTGATCCTGCAACATGGTGATGAACTGTTTCGTCTGTTCATCCGTCATGCCGAAGCCTTTCGACGAACGGATCTCATCCAGAACACCACTCAGCCCCCACGTGGTGTCCTTCGCGTTCTGCTTCGCCCAGGCCATCATGGCCTGCGCTCTGACCTTATCGCCGTGATACAGCGAGTTCATGGCGATAATTTGCTGCTCACGCTGGGCGGCTGCACCAATAAACAGTTTATTGGCGGTGTAACCCACACCAGCGATACCCAGCGCCCCGGCTGACAGCATTCGGAATGTACGGGTTGACAGTGAACCCATTCTGTCAATGGCACCAGAAACGCGCACAACCTCCATACGCAGGGCACGCAGGGAACTTTGCCCGCTACGGGACAGGGCGTTTATCTGGTTCGAATACTGGCGGGAACGCCGGGAAAGATTGCCATTAAGGTCAATAATGACAGACGCCTTTAAGCGTTTCCCGGTCATAGAGATTTCCTGATTTAACGGTGATATTGAGAGAGGGTTTTAGCCTGCTGGCAGTGCCGGAAAAAGCGGGACAGCGGGAGAGACAAGGCCCATTCCGGGCCACTTTTCAGAATAACGCCAATCGCTGTCGCCGCTTTCTCAATATCATTCCGGCACCGCAGCCACTCGCCCCCGTTCTTGCGTCAGCGATGCCGCCACAGCCATGTCGTGCATCTCTGTAGCCAGCGACAGACGCTGGAAGTCATCAACAGACAGCTTGCGCATCAGCGCCAGCGATAACGGGCCTTTGATGCAACCCACGCTGGCAATCTGTCGGCGCAGCATTTCCAGTCCCATCCGGGACGGGGAACTGACCAGCACCGGGCCTTCCTTGCTCATTACCAGCTTTTCAGCAGCCGCCTGGGCATCAATCAGATCGCCTGCGGTCAGTTCACGCAGTGTCACGTCATACTGCATTTCAGTCTCGTCACCGGTGCCGAACGGCAGGCCGTCTTTCAGTTTCAGCACGCCGGACTGAATTTCTGCCACAATGCTGTCATGCAGTTCCTGTGCTTCAGGACCTAAATTCATTTCGTCCATTGTTTCCCCTTATGCAATGCGTTTGCTTTGTTTTGCCATCAGTACCAGCGAAATTTCGCCGCCGTCGTTTTTCGGTTCATCTGCCTGCCAGGCATTCGCCATCATCCAGGTTTCACCGGTGTCTGCCTGAAACTCTGCCGTGATGTTTTCCCAGCCGATGATTTCATCCAGACCGATATCACCACCGCCCGGAATTTTGCATTCCAGCTTTGCGGCACGTGGTTTACCTTTCCAGCCATAAACCCGCGAGCCGGTCACTTCTTCACGGGTGATGCCGGAAGGTGTGAAGGAGGCACCTTCCATCGTTTCAAGCTCCATGCCATTGACACGGATGAACGCCACCCCCTGACGCTGATTTCCAGCCATAAATGCTCCTTACAGAATGAACTGAACTTGTGCCGCGAAAATGCGGAACTGGTTAATCAGATTCGGGCCACACAGCACATCAAGACGGTCTTTGTCGTCCTTGTTACGTGCCACATACAGCTCCTCTTTGAACGTGTCGAAATCCTCGACCAGTCCGGCGTTTTCCCATTCTTCAAACAGTGCCAGCAGCTCCGTTTTGATCACGGATGGCGTCACCACGGCCTGACCGGTGGCAAAGCGGGTGCCATCACTTGCCAGCTTGTAGTTCGGGAATTTCTGCGTGATGCGGGTTCGCAGCGAATAACGCAGATAACTCAGCGTGGCGATGGTATTCACGTTCAGATAAGACGGATCGCTGTCACCGTACTTGTTTGTGCGGTACATCGTGATCATGCGTTCAATCTGCATTTCACCACCATCATTCACGTTAAACGTGGAGATGCCGTCAAACAGCAGCGCATTACGTTCTGACCAGGTGAAACGATCCCCCACCGCAGGCGGCATTCTTCCGGGCAACGTCAGCGTCTGGAGTGGACGCGCCGGGTCGATGGAAAGCGCCTGGCTGGCAACGGCACACAGTGTGGCGGCGTACAGATATGACGGTTCCGGTGCACCGGCAATCCCCATACAGGAAATCAGATGGTCATTACGGCTGACACCAAACGTGGAAATGTCCCCATACGTGCCGGACAGCACTGTCACAGCAAAGCCATCAGCCTGATTGACCGGTCCCCAGCGTTCCTGCAATTCAGTGCGTAACAGATTCAGGTTCGGTTCATCGGTATAGGGCATCACAATATATTTGTATTGCAGATCGCCCATTCCCGCGATACTTGCGCTGATATCCGGGTTGCCATTTTTCCCGGAGGCGGCTTTGAATGCCGTGATAATCCCGTAAGGGGTGGTTTCACCCGCGTAATAGTTCCAGCGCACATCCACGGCAGATAATGCACCCGTAAATTTTGCACTCAGAACCACGTCCGCATGGGTATCATCATCTCCGCTGTCTGCGCGAACTTCTGCCGTCACCGGTAAATCCGGCTGGCCTTTGATTCGGGCAACCAGTAGGTCAGCCAGCGCAGCCCCTTTTGTACCTGCTGCGACGGATATCGCCAGTCGCTGACCGGCAATATAGGTCACAAGCGAGCCGTTTTCGCCTGCAGTTCCTGACAGTGAGATTTCACCGACAGCAGCATTACCGGTGCCGTTTCCCTGCGGGATACACCACAGCTCCGCCACGCGGTTAGCGTTCAGGAATGCATCTGCCATCAGTGCCAGCATGGAACCCTGACCAAATGCCGCACTGGCCTGTGAGCCGGAACGGATACGGACAGGCACGTTCGGTGCGGCACTGGCTTTACTTCCGCTTTGCCCGAACATCAGCACGCGCTGGCGGGGAGCCGGTGTTCCGCTGACGGCATTGCTGTTATCAAATTCGATATACGTCAGAGGAACGCGAACATCTGACGGGATCGCGTTAAATGAAATATCGCTCATTTCGATTTACTCCGTTTTTTCGGCGCAGCGTCGGTATCATCCGCCGTGTTTTCGGTGCTCCCGACTTCAACCACATCACCGGCTGCAAGGCGACGTATCCAGAAACTGTTACGGGGCTTTTCTTCTCCCTCCGGAGCCAGTAATTTCATCGTGAGCGGGTCACGGATGGCTTTTCCCGCTGCGGGTTTAATTTTCAGCATCATGATCCTTTTCCTGATTCACATTGATATGTGCGGCAAATTCCGGGGTTTCGTCCGGGAATTTCCAGGTCTGCCAGTGACGCTCGTAATCATCCAGCGAATCCAGGTCCACCACGGACGGCAGCGGGGTTGTGCCACTGAACAGAACGCCGTAAAGCACCACACCGGCATTGATACGGTTGTCGTCACAAAGATTTCTGACCTGCGTCAGCCTCATCCCGGTGGTCGGGCCAAACGTCTGACCGTTAACACCGGCAATCAGTCGCTCCACAATCTGATAAATACCGGGCCGGTTTACCGGTTCCCCGTTCAGCAACTCCGCCACGACAAAAAATGCCCAGCGACTTTCAACTTCCCGACGCGTACGCCCCTCACCACAGCCCATCCATGCCAGAAATACCGATGGCGGGGCCAGAAAGAGACGGTGCACATCCTCGTTAGTCCATGTGCCGGTAAGGGGTTCCACCTGCCGCAGGGTTGCCCCAAACAACTCACGAACGCGCGCCAGCAGTGCGGCTTCGGTTTCTTCCAGCATCAGATAAACCCCTTCTGTTTTCGTGAGAAGACCGGCGCGTCAGACTGCACCTGCACAAGGTTTTCACCATCCGGCGAGGCTGCCGTCCTGCTTTCCACGCCGGGATCTGTTTTGCCATCGCGCACCTGTTCCAGCCAGCGCACTGTGTCCCTGTAGGCAGCGGTGATCTGCTCGGTGGGTTGTGATTCATTCAGATAAAACCAGGCCACCACGCAACACTGCCGTTTCAGCAGTGAGGGGACGACTGTAAGCGGCAGAACAAAGCGTGCGGCGAGATAACCATCAATAAAGGCCGAAGCATCTGCCAGTGCCTGTTCTGCCACGGCATCATCCGGCTGCCCGTCCGCTGTTTTAGGGCGGGTGAGAATATCCAGCCGCGTACGTGTATAGCGGGCGCACAGGTCATTTACCGTCGCGTAATTCATGCATCCGCCTCAACCAGCGCCGCTTTGATTTGCGCACTGCTCACCGGTTCCCCCAGCGCCGCACTGACGGCTTTCACTTTGGGTTCTCCCCCTGCGGTAAAGTGCTCCGGGTTTGCCTTATCCAGACCGGCAACGGTCGCACGGATACGGGTATTCAGATCGCCCACACCCAGAACGTCCAGCCCCCCAGCCTCAGCGAGCGTTTCTGCTGACGATGCAGATACCACAGACAGCACGCTGTCGGCACGAATGATCGCCAGTTGTTCTTCGGTGACTTCCACGGTGTTTTCGCCACGCGTAAAGGCGATTCCGGCGCGGCGGTAGACCGGACGAAGGCATTTAATAATCGCCGTGCAAGTGATGCGAGAAGTGTCCAGCCGTTGTGAATTAAGCGAAGTGCCTGACATAACACATGCTCCTCCTTTTCCTTTAAATCAGGTTAAAAGGCGGTCTGAACCGCCTTTTAATGACGGTTACAGGTAGTCAGCGACAACCAGTTGCAGCTTGCCCTTCATCTCGTTGGAGACGGTGGTATTGCCATCCGCGAACAGTTCACGGTTAAGCAGTTGCTCTGCGGCTTTTTCCAGCCCGACCGGTACAACGATATGTGTCGGCTTCAGGCCCAGCTTCTTACCGCCATCACCTTCAAAAGAGCGCATCAGTTGCCAGCCCTTCCAGAGGTTATCCAGCGTCAGATCGCCTTTTACCGCGACAGCCATCTGCCAGAAGCCGTAACCGGCAGCACGGCGGGCGCTGGCACCAAACAGGAACTCGTTATCCATAAAAACGTGGTCGTCATCGATACGGGTTCGTGCGACCAGTTCCGGTTTGCGGCGCTCCTGGAAAATCAGCGGTTTGACTGCGCGGGAGCAGTCCAGCAGATAGAATGGCAGACCGCTGAAGCTGTCCTGCTCAACGATGTTGGAGGTATTAACCGCGCTGCCCGTGCCATCCACATTCGGATATACCGGATGCTCCTTGTCGAAGAAGTTCTGACCGTCATAGCAGGGCTGGGTAAAGCCATCTTTCAGAAGTTTAAAAATCAGCTCATCCGGCTGAACTGCCGCAGAACGGCCCATCTCCTGAAAAATCGGCGCATAAATACCCAGATTGTCATCCTCGAAGTCATCACGGGAAATACCCACGGTGCCTTCAAACGTTTTATTGGCGATGGAGTAGCCATGCGCTTCCATTTGCTGAATGGTTCGCTTACCCACCCATTCTTTCAGGGTCGGGAATTTACCCAGCCAGCCATAGGTATTACTGCGGGTGGAAGAGTTCACCACCATTGCAATTTTGCTGTACTGCGACGGGGCGTCTTCAAGACCGCCCTGAAAATCCTTACGCCAGGAGGTCATCAGGGCTTTAATGGATGCCGGGGTGACAATCATTTTTCTTGTTCCTGTTTCATTTTCAGATACTCAGCCTCAGTAATGCCGAGCGCCTTCACTGCTGCCTGTTCATCAGCAGACAGCACCGCCACCGCCGGTTTTTCCTGCGACGGGATTTTCGCTGTGGTGGTCTGCATGGCAGATAACGCAGCGATGGGCTGTTTTTTCTCAAGCTGTGCCGACAGTGCCGCCACGCCAATCTGACCGCCAAGCTGTTCCAAGTAAGTGCGTTCGCTTTTGAAAATGCGGCCTTCCTGTTCCGCCTTGTCCAGAACGGCGCTCAGGCTGGCTGTGGCGCTTTGTGCAGTCGCCTGTGCCAGTTCATCACGCAGGGCGTTGTAGCTTTCCACCGGGACGTATTTCGTCAGGTCAACGGCGGCTTTCTGTGCCTTTTCCAGTTCGGCGGATAACGACGCCACTTTTCCGGCATCTGTTTCGAGCGCATCAAGCGCACTCAGGGCCGCGCTGGCCTGTTCATCGGTGATGTCTGCATTTTCGGGGACCGTCACCCCAAGACGCGCAAGCAGCTTGCGCAGCGTTTCATTCATGGGTTTGTTCTCCTGTTGAAGGATGTCGGGAAGGTCTGCCGCCAGTGCGGTCAGCTTTTTCATGCCGGTGGCACCGGGGTCATTGGTCAGCGCAGCAAGGCGGATTTGCAGCACTGCACCGGTGTCGGTGTCATACGGAAAAACCGCAGAGAGATAACCAAATTCGCCGTCATCGATGCGCTGCTGGGCCGCCGCCGTCCAGCGTGGGTGGATAAATAATCCTTCACCTTCACGCCACTGCATTTCATCGGCGTTAAACCAGCCAGCCGCGACGAGTTGTTCCGGGGGTAATCCTTTGTCCTTACGTAGCTGGTTATGCTCGTAATCAATCAGCACGTCCTGGTTGAGCGCGCGAACGCCTTCAACCAGACGCCCGGCAATCTCACCGTCGATGAACCACCCCTGACCGCCTGTCACATCAAACGGACGACCATCACGGGCACTGAAATGACCGGCAGGCAATAGCTGGCACCAGCCGTCATCGTCAATGGACAGCGCACTCAGTGCGGCAATGCCAATCGCGTGTTTTTTCATGTCCTGCTGCTCATCATGGTTTATGAGCAGTCAGTTTGCGGGAGGTGCGGGAAAATCTGGGGTTATGCTATTTGAGTACTGGAGAAAGAAAGTGGAAGGAAGATAAAACGGGATTCATACACCGTTAAATACCGGTTTAAAAATCCCGTGGCGCGTTTTAAAAAATCTGTGCGGCTGATTTTATGCCTGATTCTGTTTATTGCCTCAGAGCGGTGCTGACGCGTTTTCTGATGGCATCAAAAATTTCCTGTTCCCCGGTCTTATCCAGCCCCATATAAGGACGCGCAGGAACGCCTGCCGGGCGGGGTGCCATATCGGGTGTACCGCCCCACTGATGAATGGCAGCATAAATTTTTGGCGAACCAATCAGGGCATAATCCTGTCCATAATCGGTGGTAATGCTGCGTGCCAGATCGCCATGCAGGGTAAGGATACTGCCCGGAACAAAACCATGATCCTGACGCCATGCCAGCCACGAATCGCTCCACGCTTCCCAGCCTTTCCCTGTATCCGGGTCTGCCTGCCGTTCAAATGCCTGTTCCGTGGATGACAGCAGCGCCGCAGCCATCACACGGGGAATGGCGCGGTCACGTGTAACGGTTCCCAGTTCATCCAGTGCAAGCTGAATACGTCGCACATCCACGGCAACGTTCATATCAAGACTCACTTATTCACCTCCACATGCCCCTCCAGTATGTCAATCATCCCGTCAGCAATCGCGGCTTCAAGCGACAGTGCAGATACGCGGCTGATACTGACCAGCACATCCGCCCGGTCATTCTGTTTGCTGACAGCCTGCGATGTTCTGACCACAACTTTTGCAGTGCCGTCGCGGGTTGCCACAACATACAGCAACTGGTGGTTCTCCCTGTCCCACAATACCGCCTGTGGTTTTGCCATCAGCGACGGCAGACGCTGTAAATCTTCCGGTTTCAGGGCGGCATCAGCAGTGGTCGCCAGACTTTTCCCGTTCATTACAAGCAAACGGGCTGGCATATTCCCGGTGCGCTGATATACGGCTTCAGCCACGGATCCCGTCATAAAACCCAGCGCCCGGATTTCATGACCGGCCTGACGTGATCCTGCCAGGCGTTTAAGCCAGAGGGAAAAAGCAAGCTGACGCTCCCGGCTGTTATTCAGTGTCTGCACAACCTGCTCACGCAGCTGCGCGTCGTGAATTTCCACCAGTTTTCGAATCAGTGCCTGATCCGTACCAAATGCCGCCGAACCAGGGTTATATGACCAGCCTACATCCGGCGTCATTTTTACCCGACCGTTGTCAAATGTGGTTGACGATGTGCGGAAAATCTCTCCGGTGCTTTCATCCGTACCGGCATCCACTTCGCGGGTGTTCATGAATGACGCACCATAACTGACCTGTAGCCCCAGTTCTTTCATGCGGGCCGCAGACACCGCCCGGACGCGACAGCGGCAGTTCCAGCCATTGGGCGGGTAATGCGTCTGCCAGAAAATGTCGTCATACCTGAAAACCATATTGTGCAGCCGCGCATGTTCCGGGCGTGTTCTGCCATCCATAACGGCAACATACTGCCAGTACGGATACAAATCTGCGGTATTCATCATCTGCGCATAACGTCCTGCCCCATACGCCGTACGGGTATTGACGTTATAAATGGTTGCCAGACGACGCGGACTGCCCAGCTCGATTACCTTTGCGTTTCCCTCTGCATCCACGATGATTTGTTTTCCCCACCATCCGAGTTTTTGCAGCCGGGGGGCCAGTGTGCGGGTAAATTCCTCACGGGTGATGCCTTCACTGACAGCCCGCTCCACTTCCTCACGGATTGTGGTCAGGACATCCATCCGGGTGGCTTTGGCAACGGTAAAGGCGCGGGCGTGCGCGTCTGCCAGTTGTTCGTACCAGTTCCAGGTGATGTTGTAGCCTTTGGCGCGGAAATACGCGACAGCCTCCTTTGGCGGGAGGCGTGCGGCATACGCCAGATCAATGGTCTGCTGCGGCATCCAGACGCCCCCATATATCGGCAACAAAAATGGCACGGGTCAGCATGTCGATAAGTTCTGCATCATCCATCTGCGGATATAATGAAGCGGCTTTGTTCATGGCGGCTTCCGGGCCATCTTTCAGCACAGAAAAAATGACGGGTTTCAGCAGGGGATCAACCGAACGCTGCCAGTCTTCCGGTGAGACGCCCATCCGGTCGATATCATCCTCCTGCGGGATATCTTCAGCGGATAATGCGGCCTCTTTCTGCGGACCGTTATCCGGGACAACCGGTTGAGCAGTAAACACGGCTTCATCACCGACCGGCTGTGGAATATGAAGTTTTTCCTGTATCCAGGAGACCGGAATACGCATTCCCGCCGCCAGTTTCGGAATGGCGTCAGACAGTGCCGTAATATCACCCGCTTCACTGGTATCAAATACAATGCCCGGCAGGCGGTTAATATCAATGGTGCTGTCACTGTTCAGTGCCAGCAGGGGATAAATCAGGTCACGGTTAATACTGCGGGCAAGCTGGCCCACATCCGCGTTACGGATTTCCCGGCGAACCTCATCATGCACTTCACCCAGCGACCGTGCACCTTTATCGCCAGCCTCTGTGGTCAGGGTGCCGCCAAGAATGGCTTTTGAAATCGCTTTTTCTGCCCAGCCAATCATCGCCATAAAGGGGTCTGACTGACCATCTGCGGCGCTCTGAAAATCCAGCGTCATCCCCATCGGAATAATGCCACCGGCACGTCGCCCGATATCCATCACGGCCTGCATCAGCGTGGCTTTCTCACGGTTTGTGGAGCCGGTCGGATATTTACCGACGCGCATGGGGAGTCCGTAAATTTCCAGAAACTCTGCAAAATCACGCACGGAATAGTTTTTAAAAATAAAAGGCCAGATAAGCGTGCGCACAAGGCCATTGGTGCCAACATACCCGGTGCGGGATTTGGCCCGGTGCATAAACCAGCCGAACGGTTGCAGCTCCAGCCCGTGATAAGACGTATCACGCAGACGTAATTCGTTCAGATTATCGGGGTTCGCGCAGAACAGCGCCGGATCGCGATGATGCAGCGCCACCGGCACGCGCATTTTGCCCAGCCAGCCCCATTCAATCTCCTGCATGGAATAACCCTTGAGAATGGCATCACCGGCATCAAACAGGGCATCTTCAAACCACGCCGCATCATGCAGATATTCATTCAGCATGTCGGCGTCTTTTTTCTCCTGTGCGCTGGCATCACGTGCCGGAGCGATGCGCCATTCCAGCGCCTGAATGGCAAGGCGGCGCTTGCTCAGTTCGGAAAAAAGGTGGGTGTCCTTTTCTTCCATATCAAAGGCCAGGTCAGCCTGTGCGGTCAGATCACCGCGTTCGGCATCACGCAGCATCTGCGCGGCCCGGTTCGGCGTCACACCACTGGAAGGATGCTCCTGCGTGCGCTTCATGACCATTGCCAGCTCATCGCTGCGGGTCTGCATTTCATCGTCAAAATCAAACGGCTGCCCGGAAATATCCAGAATACGGCCCATTACCAGCCCCCTCGTTCAAACTGGTGATAATCATCAAAATCATCGTTATCAACATCATCACCACGGTGGCGTGGTGGCAGCGCCTGTATGCTGTCCTCGTCGATAACAAAACCATTCATATAAGACGCCCTGACAGCCATACAGAGCGCCACGGCAAAGTCACCATGTCGTCGGCCTTTACCGCTTTCATCTTTTGTGCGCCCCTTATCAATCTGCGGAATACCTTTGTCCACCTTGATATGAAGCAGGTCATCGAGTGTGGTCTGATGCCGGGCAATCGTGATGTTCTGCGCTTCAAACTCGCCTTTCAGTTTCGGCATCCACTCCTGATACCAGGCGGCGGTCAGACTGATGCAGTCGATCATCTCCGGGCCATAAATCAGACGGGCGGCTTCTGCCAGATAACCGCCGTTACCGGTGGCATCAAATGCAGCGCCGGTAAAACGGGGCAAACGGGACAGAATGAATAAAAGGATTTGTCGCTGCTGGTCATAGGTCACATTACGCAGCTCCACGCGGAAACATTCGCGTTTGCGTAAGTCAGGAGTGATGGCAAGCGGCACAAACACCGTCAGGTCGCCACGGCGTGCAAAGTCTTCGCCCAGTACGTGTTTATTGAGCGGCGACAGCGCATCGAGCAACGGGAGCAGCTCCTGTTCACACCAGTCCTGAACGATGCCGTGGCGCATTTGTGGTGTCAGCGATTCAAAATCGTCCGGGGCTTCAAAACGCAGAATCGGGATATCCCGCACTGGCGTCATGGCGGCTTCAATCAGCACGCGTGACAGATAAGCGCCCCCGGATTTTTTGGGAATGCAGCCGTATTCCTCGTCGGCACTCTCTTTATTCGGCGCATTCCGGTACAGGCCATCACGCCAGGCTTTTTCCGCTTCCGGCGACCACGGCTGATTCGTGACGTAACAGATACGTCGGTACAACCCGTCAGCGATGGCATCATCCAGCGTGATGCGGTGAACGCTGTAATCCTTGCGCCCCTCGCGCGCATCCTGAATGTACTGGTTAAACAGGTTATCGACGCCGTTATGTGTCGATATGATCCGCACGCGGGCACCCCACATGGTGAGAGCAAAAGCCGCTTTCAGGAGTTCGTCCAGGGCTTCATGAAATGCCGCCTCATCAATCACCACGTCTCCCTGCAAACCACGCAGGTTAGACGGACGGCTTGACAGCGCCTGCACCTTAAATCCGCTGTTAGGGAAACGGATCATATAAGTGAGGATTTCTTCTTTTTTGTCGCTGTCCCAGAAGGTCTGCTCCCATACGTCAGCCTTTGCCAGTTGGTTAAAGGCGCGGGCAAACAGGGCACAGGCGGCAATGTATTCCAGCGCCATTTCCTGACGGGAACCCACATAAAAAACGTTGCGACCGCCACGGCGACGCGGCTTTGCTGCCGTCATGACATTGCGGCCCGCTTCGGCCCATGTCAGACCGGTACGACGGGATTTTTCAGCAATACAAATCTGGCTTTCATCCTCAAACCAGCGGCGCTGATAACCCAGAAAAACCGGTTCATTGCGAGGCTGTGCTTCCCCGATATCGGTAACGATATTCACGCCCAGCAGTTCGGCTTCCTTACGCAGGTCGATTTTTCGGGGGGCATGAAGGGCTTTAAGATTGTTTTCTCTGGTGTTCATAACCCTCTCATGCCTTACCCAGCAGCACATCACGGATACGCTGCTCCAGCTCTTCGCTGATGCCATCCTGCCCGCGCAGTTCTTCACTGACGGCGTTTGCCGCTTCTTCTGCGAATGCCTGGCGGATTTCTTTCTCGCGCCGGTGGCTGGACATTGCCGTGGATTCCAGACGCTGTGCCGCCAGCATGGCATTTTTCAGCAGGTCAATATCCACGTCAGATTCCGGGTTTTCGATTTGCCGCATCATGGCCTTAAAAAGCTGGCTGCGGGCCATTTCCAGAATCAGCTTTGTGGTTTCACCCATTGGCTTGTCGCCAAGTTCTGCGGTCAGTGCTGACGTCATTTCACGCATCTGCCGCAGGTTATGGCCTACCTGCTCGACGTTCGTCGCGTAACGGTTCAGACCTGAACGGGAGAGTTTCATCTCATCCGGCAGGCCAGCGTCTTCAATCAGTGCGTTAATTTCTTCAAGAATGCGGGCCTGTGGGATCGCCTTATCACGCAGCATTTCATGCAGCGTTTTACGTACATTTTCCGGCAGTAAATCCACTTTTGAAGCCCGTCCCCGTGTTTTCCTGTCCATCACGCCTCCTGTCATGCACGGGGACGCGGACGCTTGACACCGGCAATGCGGGCACGGCCTTCCGCCACATCCTGACCACGGGAGGTCAGCGTTACGACATAAAAGCCGCGCAGGTTTTCCACGGTGACCAGTTGCTGCTCTGCCAGCCAGTCAATCTGGCCGCGAACCACATCACGGGAAACGTTGTGTCCGTATGCATCCAGACAGTCCTGAAGGATGGATTCGTTGGCTTCGTTATTGCAGTCCATCAGGGAACGCAGGATGACCAGACGACGGTCTTCGGTCAGAATATCGTTAATCATGAATTACTCCGGTTTACTGCGTTTTCAAGCAGCAGCTCCAGTTGATGGGAAAATGACTGCACCCGCTGGGACAGCACCCGGATATCGCCGGACAGCTCTGCAATTCGCAGGCGCATTTCGTGTACATCTTCTGTGCCAGGGATGCTGGCGTAGCGGGTTTCCATTTCGGTCATCCGGTTTTCAAGACGCTCCACACGCTCGGTGCTGGCAAAACTACGACGCATCGCCCAGACGGCCCCACCGGCCACAACAGGCAACAGGTAAGGCCATAACGCTAAAACTGAAATCAAATCCATTATTCTGCTCCACGGCACCAGTGGCAGTAGTTCGCCATCGGCTGCTGTCTCAGCACATCAGGCCGCAGCTCACGACCGCAACCGGCACACAATACAGGCGGGTCATACGCCGCCGGGCGGGGAATATCACGGGTATCCCCCTGCCAGAGTTCAGCGAGCAGCAGCGCCACCGCCCGGTTCTGGTCTTCGTTCATAAATTTCTTTCCTTCGGGTCTCCTGTTCCCGGACTGATGCCTTGTCGCGGTTGCACTGCCCGAGCGCCATCAACAGGTCAGCATTCCAGAGAAGGGATGCACCCCACGTCAGGGGCTGTGGCATGGGCGGAACGGGCGTGGCTTCCGTCAGTTCTGCATCAGTTTCGGGCAGGATCACCACCGATGGCACGGGTGCGTTTTTCGAGTTCCCGCAACCTGTCAGCAGCAACGGCAGGCACAGGACGAGTGCTGCAATTGTCACCGGTAATGGCGGTTGTAATTTTTTCTTTTGCATCATGATGTTCTGTCTCATCTGCCAGCCGTGCGGCACGATTTGCGGCACGGATAGCGGAAAATACCTGCATCGTCTGTTCCTGACCGTGTAACAACCATTCAGCAGTGTGGCGGGCCTGTTGCTCCGTCTGTAATTCACGGCGCAGCGTCTGGTTATCGTGGCGGGTGCTGTCCAGCCTGTGCCACAACACCCCGGACAGAACGGCGGCAAACACGGCTGCCAGCAGTAAACTTTTACTGGCGAAGGTCATCCGCCCCCCTGATATTCCAGATAGCCATTTCCACTTCGCGACGGTTCATCAGTCCTTTCCATTTATGGCCTGCGGCAAACACCCAGCGGGCCATCTGGTCACGCGCTCCGGCGTAATCACCGGCATTGAGTTTTTTCAGCAGCGTTGATTTACTGAATGCGGTAACACCGGTGTTGAAAATAAACGTTGCCAGCGCCGTTTTCTGATATGGCGTCAGCGGCACCCTGACAAGACGATCGATTGCCGCATAAACCGGTTTTAAATCACTGTCGAGAAGAGCCATACACTCCGCATGGCTGTAACGGCGCATTTCGATATCCGGCCCGGTATGTCCCACACAGACCGTAAGCACACCGGCAATATCGCGGTAAGGCATATAAGCGATATTTTCCAGATGGATCAGAGACTGACGGGTCATTTCCTGATAACCACCCACACTGCCACCGGCAATCGTTGCCGCCAGCAGTGCGGCTTTCAGTTTTTTTGGTATCCCCGCCATCATGCTTCCCTGAAAAAATGCTCTGATGGCAGTCTAAAAAATCAGATGGCAGGTGCGGGATTATGGTGACAGGAAATAACCGGCAGGATGCCGGTTATTTCTGGCTTTCAGGTGAGAACAGATCAGGCTGATGACGTCGTGTATGCAGCTTTCTCTGGCGGGCAATAATCTGGTAGATCTGCGGCTGGGACAGGCGATACTGGCGACGCAGTTCTTCCATGTTACGACCATTGAACTGGCAGTAAAGCAAATCGTCGCGTAACGCGGTCAGGATCGTATCGCCGCAGGGGATGTAAAACTGCCGTCCGCCCAGAAAACAGGACAGGGCAACGGCCTGTTTACGGGCAAGCTCACGGGGATTGCTGACGTTCTGGCGTTTCAGTTCGTTTTCCAGAACATCAATCAGATCAACCACCGAACGGGGCCAGCGTGATTCCAGTTCCGGGGCCGGGATGTTATCAATATGTCCGATTAACTGGCGAATTGCCGGATCGTGTTCAAATAAATCATGCTGCATATTTTCCCCCGGTTAACAGACAGAAAGATACACCACGGCACTGATGGTTATCAGAACCACAAGGGCAATCACTTTTATCGCACTAATCAGCGTGGACGGCCCGAAACATTCATCACTGAATTTTCTGTACATGGTGCCCCTTTACCCGAACAGACGAGCGCGAAAACGAAAGGAGAGCCAGAACGTCAGCAATCCGGCCAGCGCCCAGATGACATGCTCAGGACCCGTTTTCAGTTGAGACGTTGCCATCACGGCTAATCCCAGCCCGGACAGACTCCCCAGCCAGGTCAGAGGCCAGACGAACCGGGCAAAATGTTCAGGCACCCGGCAGCTCATTATCAGCGCATCCAGACAATCACCGGCAACACATAAAGCAACACTGAAAACCGAGGCACAGCAAAACATCAGCGCGCGCCAGCCACAAAACAGACTTATCCACAATAACAGCGCCAGTAACACCACCGATAAAAAATCAGGCCACTGACGAGCAGAACGCTCAGACATCATGTTTCTCCCTGTAAAGCAGGCAATGATGAAGAATTTCCGGCATATCAACTGACTGCCAGCCTTTCATGTAATAACTGCCGTGGGTGCCATCATGACCGGTATAGTCGCGGGGCGCAGGCCGTGGCCCACCGGCGACACGGTGCAAAACCTCCTGACGCAGCCGCTCACGTCTGCCAAGATGAAAGGATGCATTCCAGCCTTTACCCATGATGATTTCCCCCGGTACGGTTATTCATCACAGGATATTGAGGGCGTAAAAAAAGCCGGATTAACCGGCTTTACTGTTTACAGAAGTGAGGGCTGGTACTGGCGGTATTTCAGCCGTCGCATCCGGCGAATGGCCTTGTAAACCGTATTGAAAGTGACACCATAACGGGTGGTCAGTTCGCTGACGTTGCGACCGTTAAAATCATTCCAGATACGCAAATCCCGAATCAGCGAGTCCAGAACCTGACCGCGTGGAATGTAGACCTGACCGCCGCCCAGATGCTTACAGATAGCCACAACAATCTCCAGTGAATGGGCAGGATCAACACCCAGCCGGGACAATTCCCCGCGTAGTAAATCGTTCAGCTCCGCCAGCAGTGCCGGAAAGCGTGACGTATCCTCTGCGGGATTGTCAAGATGTGCCAGGATGGTGTCATCCTGCAAATCACCAAATAAATCTTCCGTCATTGTGCCATCCTCCGTGTCTTTCTGGCATGGGCATAAGCCGCCGTCATGGCATCATAGCCGCGCAGTTCACGACCGGACGGACTGACCGGCAACGGAAGCCCGTGACGGGAAAAGGCTTCACGAATACAGCGGATGTGCCACTGCTTGAGTGTTTCGAGGACTGTCAGCAGCGTGTCGCCATGACACCACGCCAGTGTGGAAACACCCTGTCCGCCGTTGCGTTTCGCGGTCAGGCGTTGAACATATCTGTCCAGCGCCACATCACCGCCATCGGTAATAAAACCGTCTTCTGCCATCTGCTGCCAGATTTTATACACCTTCTCGCGGGGTGTGACATGTCCCTTAAAGCGGCGACGGGGGTATTTATTCAGCTTCTTAAAGCCGCGTTCTTTCATGGCATCGAGCACCTGTTCCAGTTGCGTAACCGTAAGCTCGCGGCAACTGATTTTGCCCGTTTTCTGCATCAGAAAAGCGCGGTAAGTGTCGTCGTCGAGTTGTAGCTCCCGACGGGCAACATGGATTAATTTAATCAGGGATGTGCGACTCATGATCGTACCTCCGGAAAGAGGCGGTGCTGCAACACCGCCTGAATTTACACATCAGTTCGTAAGGCCCAGATGCTGACGGATCTCAAAAGCCTCAAACACATGAGCGTCAGTAACAATATCCTGGTCTGATAACCCCAGCCTGCGGCGGATGTACTCCTCGCGGGCTGTTTCATTTTGCAGTGCCACTAATGTTTCCAGACGATTCATTTCGCGGTTGATAATGTCACGAACTTCTCTGGCGGTGAGTTCATGCTTAATACCATATTCAACGATAGCGCGAACACGTTCCAGCATCCTTTTTTCAGCCATGACGTTATCAATATTAAGGGGAGTAAATTTATCTTCATTGTTCATTTTGCGGCCCTCAGAATAAATTCAGGATAAAATTTCAGACTCATTTGCCGTAACACATCCAGTGCAGCAACGGCTGCTGATTTATCGTTGCCATCAGCAATAGCGCGGAGATTTTCAATAATCCAGTGAGGACTCAGTGACTCAGCAACAATGCCGAGTCGGTACGCCATGACCTCATCAATTGCACGGTTATAAGACGGGGCATATACCGCCGCCACAAAGTTACCGATCACATCTTCAGGAAAACCAGCCGCCGTCAACAACGCTGTCAGTTCCTCGGATTTTGTAAATACGCCATTATTCATTCTGTTCACCTTCACAATTCATGCACGCCGTGTCATCGCCCATATCACAGTGGTTGCATTTCTGCCCGCCACAATGGGGACACTCTTTCAGATATTCAGGGGATTCATTACCGCAGGTCGGGCATTCCTGTTTCACCGTGGTAAATTTCCCCAGCCACGAATACGATGTTTCACCGACTGTCTTTTTCCCCGTTATTTCTGAATCAGAACTAATACAGTGTTTTTCAACCCATGCCACACGTGCTGAATTCTGGTGGCATCTGGCCAATTTGCTTTCGTTTCTGTAATGTTTGCTGTCCCGGTTAAATGGCAATTTCTCATTCAGCCCTGCTGAGATAAAGTCCGCATGTAATTGTTCTAATGCGGCTTCACTGTCTGCACCGGTTGATTCAAAATAATCGTAAGCATTGGCACATAATCCGGCAGCCCGGGTAAATACATCATCGCCCGTCTCCATTGCCCCATTCTTTAACCATCGGTTGTAGGCTGTATAAAAACTATAAAGTTGCTTTCTGATACAGGTAGTGGCAGTTCCGCCATTAACTGACGCTGGCGTAACATAGCCAGCTCTGCATAAAGCAGAACGAAGTATATCCAGAACCTGCCAGGCATCTTCTCCTTCAATCACGCTACAGCTTTTGTACACCAGGACGTCCCGGCCACAACTTTTATCAATACCCCAGTCTTCAAATTTCACAACCAGCCTCCTGCACCACACCCGGTGCTGATGAAAAATCAATGATGAGATAACGCAGTACATGGTCGGTGATATTCCAGGCGCTTGAACTGCAAATAAAACGCCCCAGCCGGATATCGATATAAGCCATCACAAAACGGGGCATTCCCTGTTCGCACATTCTGTTATCCACCTCAGCAACAATGTGGACTGACTCACAGGTCAGCACGCCCGTCGCAAACTCTTTTGCCAGCGCAGGGATGGTATTACCTTCCACCCAGGGTAATGAGCGACGCCAGTTGCACCACACCGCATCATCAACAGCAGGCTGCTCAGTTGCGTTTCGTCTTACAGGCTGCTCTGTACGGGGACGCGGTACGTCATAAAATCCGTTGCATTCGGTGAGCACTCCGGCATCAACCGCATCACGCAGGAAATACACCATTGACGAGGGCAGCATATTCATTTTTTCAGCCAGAACTCCACAGGTCAGGCGTCCGTAAGCCCGTAATAATGTGCTGACACCATTCAGAATTTTTGCATCAACCATGTTTTATTCCTCTGTAATATGTTTCAGGCGCGAGCAATCCCCTGACGCATCGCGCCATAATTAAAAGAATGTGAATTAATTAAATATTAATGGTGGTATTAAATACCGGCTTCCTGTTCAAACGGAATAATGGAAAAATCTTCAATTCCCGATTTAACCGTAATTCCGGCAACACCTGCGACCGCTTTTGGCTCCAGTAAAATCGCCTCCTTGTTGATTTCCTGCTTCGTGCGAATAAAGCGTTGCAGGCCAAGACGCTCCAGCGTTTCCATCACTGCATCCATACCACGAATACTTACTGATGGTGGACGGACCCGCCACGATACATCACCGGTGACAAGATTCGCCGTCTTCACTTTGCCGCCGTTCGTCAGTTCGTCGCGGTTCGCTTCACACCATCCCTGAACGCCTTTTGAAAGGGTTTCAATATCGGTTTTAATCGGTGCAATCCGGGCTGCAAATTTCTCCGTAATTTCCGCGATGGCATCATTCATTTCCGTTTCCAGACGTGATGCTTCGCGCTGTAAATCCCCGATGCGTTTAATATCGGTAATCACCGCATCGCGGTTTTGTGGCACATAAGCCGCTGCGGCACTTTTGATGCGTTTTGCTGGTTTAGCCATAAATTAAAGCTCCTGTTAATTAATATCCGCTGTATACAATGCTGGATACAGCTCGATTGCTTAATTCCATCTTTCGGGCAATGACATGAATATCCAGCCCTTCTTTATAAAGTTCACGACATAAATATTTGTCGTGTTCACTGATTCGGTATACACACAATGATATTCCGTGCCTTCTGGCATGTGCCCGGAGGGCGGTTGTGGCGACTTTCAGTTTTTCCGCCATTTCTTCAACGGTCATTTTCCCGACGTTGGCTTCGATAAATTCCCGGTCTTCGCGTGACCAGCGCTTACGATTACACTTCATGTCAGCCACCATTCAGTACAGCAGAGGCTCGCGCAGTGATGCCGGAATATGCCGCAGCGATAACTGAACCGCTTTCAGGGCAAGCGAGGAATAACAGCAGCGCGCCCAGCCTTTTGCCATTAACCGGTAATCGCGCCAGATACGCTGCCACATTTCACGGGCTTCAGGGTCTGATGCGCAGATGTATTCCCGGTCCATGACGTACTCCCATAAATCCACGTTGAACGCACCGCCAAATGCAATGGCGCGGGATATGCTTTCGCCGCAATAACGCGCACAGATGCTGTAATGGTCGAAAGCAATCAGGTAAGTCTTTTCACCACAATCATCAACTTTTCGGGCGCAAATAAACTCGCGTAATTCACCACCGTTGTTATTGCGTTCCTGAATTCGGATTAATGCCTGAATTTCATTTCGGATTTTGACGTTCATTGTCAGCGTTCCTTTGTGAATTAATGTCTGGCTGCATTCGGGTTATAGCTGAATAATTCCCCCTCGGCTTCCAGCCCAAGCTCCCTGGCTGATTTCAACAACTCCTCGGTCGCTTTTTTAATGATTTCAGGAGCCATGCTCTTGATGATGCCTGCCATTACATCATGTGGCCCGGTCTGGTCCTCAGGTGAGGATTCTTCCAGTCGCACATTCATATTTACGGCAAAACCTCCATTATCCTGAAACTCAATATTTCTTGTATTGTTAAATTCAAAGATTACTTTTGCCATTTTCATTACCTGCTTATTGATTAACGGGTGTTGCATTTGTGATTTTGTTAAGTTCCCAAAACACATCTTCTGCGTGATGATGGTTGCCGACATGAACGACCAGCCGGTGACCATCAATAAATTCAAAAGCAATACCGCCCTCAACAGTCGTTTCCATTACACTGACATTATCAAGGTTGATTAACTTACTGATTCCCAGATTATCGTGAATATTTATCACCATCATTTAAATGCTATCTCCAGATTATCTGGCAACCATTAAAACGGGCCGTCCATACAGAACGGGCCACCCCGGACTTATGCTCCATAATTCTGACCGCGTTTTTTACCAGTTCCACCGGTGGGTAAGTGATTTCAAGAATCGGACGCGCCACGCCGAGATATGATTCATTTACATGACTCCCGCGCGCCTGTAACCAGTTCTGCGCATCCGTTGCCATTTTTATATTTCGTGACATCATTATTTATTATCCCCTTACCACCAGTTCAGTAATTTCGGGTTGCTGTAAACCTCTTTAAAAGCCGCTTTTATGTAGCCTTTGGACAGAGGAACGCCTTTCCCGCTGGCTGCCAGCCACGCCTGATTCAGCGTGTGAGTTAATACACGCAATGCGCCTGGCTTTTCCGCGATGCTCTGCATGAGTGATAATTCATCTTCGCCCTCAATGCCCCAGGCTTTCGCAATTGCCACCACGTCAGCCTTTTTGGCTTTACGTAGTTGCTTTGTCCTGGCGAAACGACTGAACAAACGTGCAAGGTCATCCGTTCCCCGATGTGTGGCTTTGGCTAACTGACTGGGGTTACCAATCAATACCATCCCGACTCCGGTGGCATCCTGAATGGCACGTAATTGTTCCAGCCCGTCAATGCTCAGGTGGTCAGCTTCATCCACAATCACCAGACCGCGTGTACCGTTCAGTTTTTTGCGAATGGCACGGGTCAGCGCGCCTTTATTCCTTTGCGGGTTATCAATTCCCAGCGCGTCTGCCAGTTCCAGCAGACATTCCGTCACCGTTGAGTGTGCAGGGGAAAGGGTTACCATCCAGGTATTAGATACGCGGTTACTGTATTCACGGGCCGCAACGGTTTTTCCTACCCCCGGCACACCCACCAGAACGCTGATACACCCCATAACACGCACTGTCTGAAAAAGTTCACGCAAATCACGCAGGGTCTGTGTTTCCACAAGTTGTGGGGTGCCGGGCAACTCCAGACTTTTCTGCCAGCCCTGATGCCACATCAGTAATTTGTTGTGCATCCCTTCGGTATCGCCTTTGTAACGGCCTTTGCGAAGTTCAGAAAGAGTGGCCTCCGACACGCCAGCTTCTTTGGCGATAGCGCTTTGTGTTTTTACACCGTCAGTAATCAGCGCATTAATTGTGTTGAAAACATCATTAATATCGGTCATATTATTCTCCGTTTATTCAAATCAGCTTTGTTTCCTTTACTTAACAGTCCGTTCCCGCGGACTGTTTTTTATTCAGGCCAGCGGATCATCCTGTTCCTGTATGGCTGCAAGTTTTTGCAAACCCAGCCTGAAATCGCGTTCATAATCTTCGTCGTAATCTTCCTCATAATCCTGTTGCCGGATGGTTACCGTATTACCAACCGGGCGATAAACATTATCCAGCCAGGGTTCAGCCTGTTTGTGTTCCAGAATCTGAATACCTTCATCCTCTGCATCACGAATTTTTTCCTCAGCACGCTTGCGCATGCCTTTAATACGCTGCTGTTGTTTGTGATATTCAGCCGTGACAGGAAAGGCTGCGCGTTTATTGCCGTTCCATATCGCCTCACAGATAAAGCTACCGTCCTTACGGCGTACCGTAATTCGCTCGGCATCGTGAATGTCATAGCTGATAAGTACTTTGCGACCATGTTCATCACGCAGCTCTGGCGCGTAGTAAATATTGTTCAGCCACTGGATTTCGCAGCGTCTTACCGGACGCTCCACCATCGGGCGGAACATGTCGCGCAGCTCAAGATCACTCAGCCACTCAATTTCAGTGTCTTCTTCCGCTAAGCGTTTTTTTCTGAACTCTGCCGGGCTGTAATGCTTTCCGTTTGGTTTCATCGGCAATTCAGAATGTGGGCGGTTGTTGTACCACTCCACCCCCTCACGGATAGCCTCAATCAGTTCTGACCAGGACGGCAGCTCGCGCATTGCGGCTTTCTGACGGGCGCTCAGTGGCTTGTCCTGTTGCAGGGCATTAAACGCTGAACGCAGATCACGATTAAGTACTCGCAACGATTCCCGGTCAGCACCCTTGCCGAAATAGGTGCGATACCTCCTGGCTATACGCATCGGTAATGTTCGGTTCAGGCGTTCAATAATGCCGCGTCCCTGCGGATTTCCCGCAATACCGGTGGGGTGGTTAATCCCCAGACGGGGCAGAATCCCGACGATCTCTTTATCCAGCATATCTGCCGTTTCACCGGAACCATTATCCGAGTAATACAGGAATGGTTTTCCATGATTGCGAATGCCGTGTTGTATCGCCCCGGCAACAGCGAACACGTTCTCCGCAAGATCAAGACTCCAGCCAACCACAAACCGGGTTCCACCGTCGATCACAAACGTAACTTCCGGTGAAAATGGACGCCCGTGAACCGGATGCGCACATTTCAGCTTCATACCGTGACCGTCACCAATCCAGACATAATTCACCGGCATAGCTGTCCAGTCGCGGCGGGTGAATCCTTCAAGCTGACGGTATTCACTGCCGGTAACGCGCCCTTTTTGTTTCACCACTTCCGGCAGTTTTTTCATGGCATACCGGACAACATCATAGGAAGGCATCACCTCCAGCATGTATGGTTCGTCCGCATGGCGACGCTGCCAATCAGCGACAAAATCCTCATAGGCTTCAGACATAGGCCTGCCGTTAGCCTGACGATACTGCGCCAGAAATTCAGGCAGCCAGCTAATTTCTTCCGGTTTTATTTCGTCGCGCTTTCCTGGTGCCAGTAACAGCAGTCGTTCTGCGGCATTCTGTGCTTTGTTAAACGCAGCTATCCAACGTTTGAGCGTAATTGCGCTCAGAGTTCGCTCTTTTCCTTTACGGGCATTAGCAGTAATGACCAAAGATTCCAGGCGTTCTTCCAGGTTACCCTGTGCTAACCGCGACACAATAAAACGTATAGCGCTGGCACAACTGAATCCCGGCTCCTGGCTAATTCGTAGAACTTCACAGACAAGAGCAATGCGCGCTTCTGCAACTTTACGTTGATTTTCCGTAAGCGCATTCAGACGCTCTTCTACCAATTGTGGCGAACCGCGATATGCCTCAACAGGCTGTACAACATTTTGTTTGCGTTCACGCTTTACAGGAGGCTGGGTAGTTATCTCCTGCGGGGCGCTTGCCATCAGTTGAGCTACATGTCGCTCACGTAACGCCCGTTGTGTAATCGGAGGGAGGCAGTCGATGCTGTATTCAATGGTTTTTGAACCCGCACGTTTGCGCCTGAAATGCTCAGATGAGGCCAGTTTCCTTATGGAATACCGCACCCCTTGCGCAGTTCCCGGCATACCTGGTAGCCCTACAAGCTCATTAACTGATACAAACATTTTTATACCACCTTACGAGCGTAACGGCTGGGCCAGATCTCCTCCGGAGCAACACCAATAGCATCAGCAATAATGCGCTCATATTTTGGGCATTTGCGGTACAGGGCATTCTTTAAAGAATCCTGGTTTAAACCGGCTTCAATGGACAGAGAGCGTAAAGTAAAACCTTTTACATGCACCGCCGCGACAACATGCGCGGGGTGCCAGTCCTGTTTAACAACTTCATTTATAGACATCATTCGTTTATCCTTAAAAGTTATCTGCGCGGATAACACCGCCGGATAATCTCTACATATAAATATTTGATCACTACAAAAGAAAAGTAAAGGTGTTTTATCTCTTTCTTTGGTGGTTTTTATCTACAAAAGGATATTTCTTTATGAATCATATAGTTAACAGAAAAGAAAGAAGCACTGAAAAAGAAAGTGATTTTTCTTTTCCTGTGTTTCAAAAAGAAAGCATTAAAGAGCGCCTAGCCATGTTAATGCGCGGGCGCTCCAAGACTGCCGTGGCGAAGGCGTGGGGGCTACCGTTCTCAACACTTAACAACTACTTTGAGAAAGATGCGACACCATCTCTACAAGTAGCTGGTCAGATTGCTTTTGCAGAAGGGGTGAGCATTGATTGGCTTGTTTTTGGCAAGGAGGATATAGAACCAATATCACCTAAAATAGATGAAAACGTCCAATTGCCCCTAGATATAACGCTACAGCGCCTTCTTGCTATACTAAGTGCTTTAGAAGCATCAGAGGCAGAGCGATTATCAAAAATCCTCGCGCTAAATGGAGCTAAGTACTTGTCACGGTTACTTGAACCAGAGAATCAAGAACTAATCCAACTTGAAGGACGAAAACGTGCAGCAGCTCTACTTTTAGATCATTTATCGGATGAAAGAGTTAGAGAGATTTTGGCAGAAATTGAAAGCGATAAACTCTCAAGTAGTTTAGAATCGAAGGCGGGCTAATTCCAATAGCCCGCGGCTGGTTTTTTAACCTGTTTAAAACGTTAAAATCGCAGAAATCAGTAGTATCAAATATTTTTTCGTTTTTAGCTTTCTTTGCGACAGTAGTATCAAATCACATGTTGTGCGCATAACACTGTTTTACGTCATAACTGTTTGTTTTATCCCATCAAATCCCGTTTGATCCACTTTCCTCCCGGATTTTTCAGCAGTATCAAATGATTTACCTCTTTATATAATGCAGCCGTGAAGGATAGCGCTATGACCAATATG
>OHKJ01000357.1_pt1 | contig 26277 bp, 18 predicted proteins | sample 1568791 | NCBI WGS metagenome assembly OHKJ01 (sample SAMEA3879584, study PRJEB24766) | human gut metagenome | biome: human-associated habitat; feature: feces | place: USA | collected 1985/1987 | reverse complement strand
TTTTAATTGTTTCTGCCTTGAGTGACCGTTAGTGCTTCATAACGATTATTCGGCAGTTTATATTATTTGTAATTTGAAGAGAAACTGCAAATGAACACAGGCAAAAATAGTTGGAAGCGGGGAAATCTAAATACTAAAATCAGTAAACTAAAATAATAATTATAAGTGCTTGAAATACAGTGAAGCAGCTTGGGATTAATCTTCCTGTTTTTACGATTTCAGCCTTTTTTTGATGATATGAAGTGTGTGCTAAACAGGATTCAGCCCATGTGTTTTGCGGTAAAAGCTTCAATAGTGATTAGAAAGCAAACAGGGGACCATTTGTTTTTACCCTGCGTGTGTTGTATTTTCCAATAAGCTTTATTGGGTGTTGACCTTGGCTAACGGGCCTGTCAACCAAGGTTAATCGGCTCGTTAACCAAGGTTGATAGGCCTGTTAACCTTGGTCAACACCCGACTATTCCTAAGGATAAAGAGATATATCTCTGGTTCTCAGTAGAATAATGCCTAATATGAAATGAATAAATGCCTCGTCCGGATATGGGTTGACTGCGAAAGTGAGAGTAAGCCACTTACCCTCACACTGGATTTTTTACTACCACCACACTTAATATCCTAGCTATCAACGATTCACATTAAAAGTGAGGGTAGTGAGAGTAACTTGAACCAACTTTTTATTGAACGCGCTGCATTCAACTTTTAAGTGAGACATCTTCTTCTCCATTCCGAGGGAGAGTAACCATATCGGTTTTTAAAAGCTTTGTGAAATGCAGAAGGGCTGTTGAAACCTGTATTATAACAGATGTCTTCTATTTCTGCATTCGAGTCTCTTAGAAGCATTTCTGCTTGTTCGATGCGAAGTGACGTAAGGTATTGAAGAAAACTACATCCATATTCTTGATTGAAATATCTATTTAAATAGGTGGAATTAACGGCTACTCTTTGAGCAAACTGCTCCAATTTTATTTTTTGATCATAGATGAATTCCGGTGTTTGTAATAGTTGGTTTATTTCATCGATCTTTTGAGGAGTCAAGTATACTTTGGAGTTCTTCTTGCCATTTATGAGCACCTCTTTTTCTACAACATCTTTTTCTGATTTGCTTTCTAGTTGTTGATTTAGGTTATTCACTGGGAACGGGGACAATGTTTCCCGATAAATATGCGACTTGAGCTTTTGTTTTACGAATTGGTGTAAGAGAGAATTATAAAAGATATATCCACTTAATACGCCAATACAAAGGTTGTATAAAAGATTGCAGATGTATGAAGAAGTGAACATATTCAATAAGAACATGAAGAAGAACCCTGATATTAGGATGCTTTTTCTTTGAATATCGGAAGCTGATTTTAGGAATATACAGTCTGTTTCATTCATATTTCGCAAGAGTAATACGTAAATGAAAGTCTGTGTGATCCCTGTTATTATACACGTTAAACGGAAAAGTGTCCACCAAGCCGGGAACGATGATAGAATTTCAGCCCAACTGTAAGTTAAGCGATCTGCCACCGGACTTAAAACTGACATCAGTATGTAACAACACGATAAGACCATCGAAGGTAACATATGTTTCCACCATTGTGACTTTAGGGGAAATATTCCGGTAATACGGAAGCGGATAAAGAAATAGAGTAAAGGCGGGAGGAAAGTCAGTCCCCAACAGTATAGGGTGGGTAAGAGGGATGTTCTTTGAAGCAGGAAGAAATTTTCGTATAATGTGCTATACGACGTTAACCCCCAGTATATTAGTAGGATTGGCGCTAATAATATGACCAAATCCTTTTTATGCTTGTTTCTCCAAATCAGAGAGATAGAAGCAAGACCTAGTACAGCCCAAGTCAGCAGAAAAGTACAAATAAGTAATGTCTTTAATATGAAAAATGGCATGATATTGTTGTTCTGTTGCTTGCAAATGTACACACAAAAGTCCGAAAAGAGTGATTTTATTCTGCATTTTTTTAAAGTTTGGTAATGAAATGTTGGTAGAAAATTGTTTCCTTTGCCCCCCTAATCTGAGGGTTACTATATAACGCTCGTTAGGTATGTAAATTACCATCTTGGGTTGTACAAATGAATAATTGTTACAGGGGTTATATATTAATTGCTTTTTGGGTTTGTTCGCTGGCGGTATATGGACAGACTGAAATGCAGGCTATAGATACTCTTCGCAACATCCGGTTACAGGAGGTGATTGTTACTGCTACTCAATCAGATGCTCCGGGAACCCGTTCTGTCATTGGGCAGGATGCTATTCGTCATATACAGGCTACTGACCTTTCTGTCTTATCTCAATTACTACCCGGTGTTCTTGTACGCAATCCGGATCTGAATGCTCCGGCCGCCTTTACCATCCGCAGTGCAACTTATGAAAATACGACTAATGCTTTAGGGACAGCCATAGTGGTGGATGGACTCCGTATGAATAATAATGCCAATATGCAGCAAATGGGACTTGAAGGTAGGGGAAGCCTCTTTAATAGCACGGTGTTATCCGGTTTCGACGTGCGTTCTTTGTCTCCATCTTCTGTGGAGTCGATTGAGGTGATACGTGGTGTTCCTTCGGCACGTTATGGAGATGTGACCAGTGGGGTTGTTCTGGTTAAGTCGAAAGCCGGGATACAACCTCTTACCATTGGTATTCGTCTGACAGCTACGGAGAAACTTGCTTCTGTGGGGAAGGGTATTGCGATCAGTAATAATGGGGGAACTCTCTATTTAGGAGCAGATTATGCACTTTCAAATCAATCGCCTCAAGTCTTTGAAGAATCTTTTCAAAGATTTGGAATCCAAGCGGCTTATGCGAAGGATTTCCGGTCGGCTACTTTGCGTCTTAATATGCGTGGTTATTGGATGAAGGACAATGATAAAAGAGGGCAGAATACGGTGGATGGTGAATTTAGGAAATACCAGGATCAAAACATATCCTTTTCTGCTAACGGACAGTGGAAATTGAATCGTTCCTGGATTTCCAATCTTGAATATCAGCTAGGGTTTACGTATGGGAGCCAGAAGAATGAATCCAGTACATATTATTCGGGAACACAGCAAGTCACTACCTATACCGCACAGGCAGGTGAACATGTCGGAGTGTTCTTGCCTCCCCATTATTTCTCTCAGTTATCCGTTGACGGCAAGCCATTGAGCGGAGATGTATCGTTGACTGCCAATCACAGAAAAACGATGGGTGAGAGCATCAGTAACCATTTTCAACTGGGGCTTCATGCTGAGGTGGAAGGGAATCGTGGAAAAGGAATCAGTTTCGATCCTCTTCGTCCTCCCTTGGAAATGCTCAGAGTGCGGACAAGGTCTTATCGGGATATACCTTTATTATATAAGTATTCTGCTTTTGCTGAAAATCACTTTATTCTCCGTTATGGGAAGATGCGGACCGAAGTGCAGGCGGGCGTACGTTTTACTCAGTTGCCGACTAAGCGTCTACAACGGAACTCTTCTGTTGATCCGCGTATCAATCTTTCCCAGATATTTATTGATAGGACGGATGATGCTTTTCTAAGTCGTTTCAGTGTACGTCTGGGGTGGGGATTGATGCATAAGATGCCTGTACTTGCTTATTTGTATCCCGATAAATCGTATACGGATATGAATTGCTTTACGTACAATGATGCTGAGAATAATCAGCGTCTGACCGTCATGCATACATTTATAACTGACCGTAATTTTAACTCCGACTTGCGTTTGCCTGTTAATCAGAAGTTTGAAATAGGGGTGAATTTCCGGATAGGAGGTGTTACTGCGGATGTGGTATGGTTTAAGGAACATCTCAAAAATGGCTATTGTACCTCCCAACTTGCCGAACCTTTTTCCTATCGCCGCTATTCCCCTTTGATCAGTAAAGGAGAACAACCGGAATTGACGGATGAGGGTGTCATGAATGATGGTGAACTTCTTCCATATACTTTGAATACTACGTTTGCTACCTATTTATCACCCCAGAATGGTATAGAACAGGAAAAACAAGGTGTTGAGTATACCATTGGTCCGATTCACTCAAAGGCATTGCGTTCTTCATTTTACATAAGTGGCGGATATCTGGATGTATGCGAAAAGAATACGGCACTTTCTGCTTTGCATCCCCAAATAGAAGTGAATGGAAAAGCTTATCCTTATGTAGGTATTTATGAAATAGGGTCTTCTGTTGCGAATACTCAAATCTGGCAACAATTGAATAGCCGGTTTCAGTGTGTTACTCAAATTCCCAGAATCGGTTTGATCACAAGCCTGACGCTTCAGGCTGTGTGGATGGATAAACAACAGCGGGGAATGGAGAGCCGGTTTAATAACCCTGTGTACACGGACAGTAATAATCAGAAGTGCCTGAATCCGGTTTATTATATAGACGGAGAGGGAAACCAACATCCTTTCACGCCGGACATGGCGACGGATGAACGTTTTGCTGATTTAGTGATCAGGGCGAATACAACTACCGCTTTTCTGAAGGACTCGTATAAACCTTATTTCTTATTGAATCTTCGGGTTACTAAAGAGATAGGACGTCATGTTTCGGTTGCTTTTTGTGCCAATAACCTGCTGCAATCCAATCCGAAACGATATCGGCAGAGCATACAGAAATATACAGTTGTGAATCCGGATTTATATTATGGTGCGGAAATTAGTATCTGCTTTTAAAATTAGTATTTGTATTAAATTTTAGATATTGAATGAGAATGAAATATTATGTATTGTTTTTCTTCGTGTTATTTCTCTGTGCTTGTACCGGGGATGAAAATAGTTCTTCATGCTCTGTGAGTGTCCAACTACTTTCTCCTACGGATGAAGTGATCTTGCCTTTTGAAGAGATGGAGGTGGTATTGACAAATAAGGATCAAGGCACGGTTTATACCTCTTCATGTTCTTCTGATGGAGTAGCTCTGTTTAATGTGGAATATGGATATTATACAGTTGCCGTACATTATCAATCTGCTTCCGGAATTATTTTCAGTGGAAGATTGGAATCTTTATCGTTATTGCCCGAACAGGGTGAAGAAGTGATGAAAGTTCAGTTGCAACTGGCTCGTTCTAAAATAAATGCATTGGTCATTAAAGAGATTTATTATGTGGGCTGTAAAGGAGAGTTGGGAGCAGATTACCAGGCTGACCAATATGTTACACTCTATAATAACTCTGATGAGACTGTATATCTGGATGGATTGTGTCTGGCTTTGGTGGATCCGATGCCGGGTATTGTATCTCCCTGGGTGAAATATACGGATATGAAACGGATTCCCGTTGCTGATATGACCTGGCAATTTCCGGGTAGCGGTAAGGAGTATCCTTTATTGCCCGGAGCAGAAACTACCATTGCAACGAATGCTGTAGATCATACCGGAGGCGAATATCAGCATGCTAATTCAGTTGATTTATCCAAAGTTGACTGGGGGTTCTGGCATGTAAGTTTGAGCAAACAGAATATAGCACCCGGTGTGAAACCATTGAATCTGCTTTTAAATCTTAACTCGACTGCATGGATGTATTCATTTCCGGTAGTTGGCCCCACATTCATGATATTTGGATTTGAAGGTATTAGTGCGGAGGAATATGTAAATAATCCATTGAACAGGGAAAACAGGCCCCAAGCTTCTAATAAGACTAAATTCTATTTGATGATTCCGAAAGAGTGGGTGATTGATTGTGTGGAGTGCGTGGAAAATGAAGCCAAGCTTGCCAATAAGCGTGTGCCTGATGAACTGAACCATGAACCTGTGTATATTCCGGAAGGAGATTATTCCGGGAAATCGTTGATACGTAAAAGTGCAGCATCAACCAACGGGCATTTCATTTATCAGGATACGAACAATGCGGCGGAGGACTTTATCGTATCCGAACCGTCTTTGAAAAAATAAGCAAGCAACTATGCGGAGTACATTATTTATTTTATGGCTTCTGTCGGCGATTCCCGTATATGCGCAGTCTGATTCATTACATATCTATTCTATGCAAGAGGTTTATCAGCAGAATAATTGGCTGACAGGAGCTAATTCGGTAGGAATGTCATTCAACCGTTTCCGCTCGTTCTCTGTGGCGGAAGTGGGGTATAGGTTTGAAGATGGAAACTTGGGTAATGTCAGTTTGCCCGCTTCATCCAATAAGTATGCGGTGTTTGGTGAATCCTACCAGACTATAGGTAATGTCTCTTTATATGGAAAAATAGGATATCTGAATAACCGGAAGCAAGAGGTGAACTGGAATGGGATGACCGGTGACTGCTGGCGTGGAGTAAATCTTTGTGATTCAGTGAGTGGCGATCAACGTTCGGAACAATACCAACTGTCCGGTGCATTTTCATTACCCGTTTCTTCGCATTGGCTGATTGGTTCGAGGTTCGATTATTTAGTTGACCTGAATGCTAAGGATACAGATCCTCGGAATGAAAACCAGTGGATGGAGTGGAAAATAACTCCCGGAGTTGGTTATGAGTGTGGAAGTCATCGTTTGGGTGCTTCCATATTTTATGGCAATCGTAAAGAAACGGTGGACTATCAGAATATAGGTACTCATACGACATATCCTTTCTTTGTTTCTTATCCGTTAGGGTACTTTAAAACTTTGCCTAAAGGAGAAAATATAAAATGGTATTATTCTGCACAGGAGTTTGGAGGATTCTTACAAGAAGAGGGAGTTTATGGACGCTTCCGGCTATTTCAACAGATAGGAGGGAACCTTGTCAGACAAAATATAGTAAGTGACCGTATACAAAACAAGAAAGAAGGTGAGACAGATGGCTGGAAACTGGATTATAAAGGTATAGGATCATTAGTTTCTCCGTTGAATCGCCATGAATGGAGTTGGAAAGTTTTGTTTGACAAGTCGGATAGTTATGATCTTTTGCAGCAGCAGGAAGAGAACATGGGTACATGGCATTCTTCGGGGAAGATTCTCCGTTCTACTGCCCGTATTAATGAATATGGGCTGACTTATGGTTACTATCGACTTTATAATGAGTGGAATAGTCGTTATTCTATCGTTTCGGGAATTGACTTTAAGCAGACAAAAAGTCAATTGTTTTTTTATCCGGCTGAATATATGCAAACTGTACGCCGTTTTATTGCATATTCTACATTTACTCGGAATTTCTTATTATCTAATGCCCGAATTGATTTAGCTATTGGGGCAGAGTACGGTAAAGGAGGTGGAACTATGATAGCTGAAAAACAGTTGCAATCAGGACAGAATACGCCCGCAATCAAATTATGGCAGAATCTGGAGCGGTTGGAACAGGAGTACAATTACTTAACAGAGCCCAGATGGGCATTGCATTTATCTCTAACTTATACTCATACCGTTTCTTTTACTTGGTTTGCCCGATTGACGATGGGGTATGAAAATGCTTCTAAAAATTTTGTTAATTCAAATAAGGAAAATATTTCTGTACAAATAGGGTTGTTTTTCTAAATAGATTCCGTAGTTTTGAAGCGACTAACTAAAAAACAATAGAGTTATGGAAAAAAAAGAAATTTTGGATAATCAGAAATCAGATCCGAGACCTGTTGGTAGATGGATTATTTACATTGACAAATGTACGGGATGTGGCGAATGTGTGGATGCATGCAGTTTGGATCTTCTTTACATTGAAAATGAAAAAGTTAAAATGACAGAAGAGAGATATTGTAGTCAATGTGAAGATTGTGCCCGAGTTTGTGCATTTAGGGCAATAACCTTTAAATAGCTATATCAAGTGAAGAATCTTTATCTATTTCTTTTTCTGTTCTTATGCAATGCTTGTTCGAATCCTAACAAACAAATTTTGGATGAGGAATTGTCAAAAACGCCAATATTGTCGGCTTCTTTTGATTCTTTATTATCTGAAGTGAGACATCTGTCACCTCGGGATAGGATAGCATCCATGATTAAAATATCATATAGGAACGAAGAAGAAATAGATGGGATACAAAAACAAGAACGACTTTTAATGGAAATTTTGCCTTTAAGTTCTGGTAAAAGAAGGAAGGAAATTCTATTTCAATTAGTGACGCTTTATAATAATTTGGATAGATTTGGTATTCCTGGGGCCGATTTAAAAGGACTTAAATGGATCGAAATGTTGGAAACCAACCATTCACTTTCACAAAAAGAAGAGTGGCGAGTGAATGAGATGAAAGCGTTATTGCTTAATGAAGTAGGAAATCAAGATGAATTTCTTCCTATTTGGTATAAATTATTAAAACAATATCGGGAAACTGATAGATCAAAAGATGTGGGTAAATGTCTTCTAACCATTGCAAATCATTTTGTTATGTTGGAAGATTACGATAATGCATTACCATTGTATAAAGAGGCATATCAATTGGCTTTAAAACATGAATTTGTAGATTTGGAGAAAGCCTCTGGTATCATGTTAATAAAACATTTATGTGGAGCAGGGTACTATTCAGAATCACTGGAGTATTATAATAAGATTAGGGTTAATCAGGAAATAGCATTTAATTCTTCTGTGCAAAATGAAGTTATAAAAAGCTATATAGAGCTTAATAAATCTGATAGTGCGCGTCTTTATTTAGCTGAAAGGTTATTATTAGAAGGAGGGGATAAGATTTTTTTAAATTGTATGATGGCTGAAACCTATATTCCAGAAGGGCAAGAAGATTCAGCTTTTATATTTTTGGATAGGGCTATGGAATCTTATAAAGAAAAAAAGAAGTACTATCAAGGAAAAGATAGAGAGGTCGTTTTACCCGGTTATTTCCTGTCCACTTGTTATTTGTTTGCTGATTTATTATGGAAAAAAGGTAAAGTTCAACAAGCAAATCAATATTATACATTTGTAGAACCTCTAATGAAAGAGGTTGTTAGAACTCCCATTCAGATGGAGTTTCAAATAAAAGCCCTCACCAATTTTAGTTCTTTCTGTCGTGAAACTAAACAATATGAAAAAGCTTTGAATTTATTAGCTCGACGAGATTCTGTTCTGCAAACGTATTTGGAATTTAAAGCGAAGAACGATAAAAAAAATTATGCAGAACGTTTAAAGATTCAGGAATTGAAGCATGAGCTTAATGAGAGTGAAGATGTAAATAGAATAAATACACATGTGGCTGCAATCTGTATTTTTCTATTAGTAATTTCTGTAGCAGCTACATTCAAGTCCATATCTATGTACCGCAAGTTGAAGAAACAAGGTGCTGTAAATTATAGACTTCAAGGAATGATTAAGAAATGCGATGAAGGAGATGTGCCTGAATCGCATTCTGCATCTATGGATCAATATGAACTTTTATTCTGGCAAGCCTTACATAAAGTTCGTGATGAACAATACTTCCTTAAAAGTGACCTTACGATAGAGACGTTGGCTGATGTACTGAATACGAATCGTTCTTATTTATCGGTTAGCATCAATAGATTCTGTGATAAAGGCTTCAGTGTTTGGCTGAATAATTTCCGTATTCAGCATGCCGAACAACTGATGAGAGAAAATCCTTCAATTGCCCTTAAAGATTTGCCGGAACAGTGTGGCTATGCAACCACTGGTACTTTTGTTCGAAACTTTAAGAGGTGTCATAACATGAGTCCAAGTGAATTTATGAATAAACTTCTCATTGAACAAACACTTCCTAAAGTAGAGAAGACTTTTCAGTAAATTGATTATCTTTGAGCACACTAAATGATTCATAACTTAATTATTCTATATCAATGAAAACAACTATTTTATTACCGGTAATCAGTCTTTTCTTATTCCTTGCATCTTGTACGAATCCCAATGATAAGAAAGTAAATGATCAAACTTCCGAATCCTCTGAAAGTGGTGTAACCTCTACTGATTGGCAATCTCGTTACGATAAACTTGAAGCCTCCGATTTGCCCGACAATGTGATTCAACTGATCGGTAAAGAATGGATGCTTGTAACGGCAGGTGATGAAAGTTCCTATAATACAATGACTGCCAGTTGGGGTGGTATGGGATACATTTGGGAACGTCCTTCTACCTTTATTTTTATACGTGATACCCGCTATACTTATCAATTCCTCCAACAGCATGAGAGTTTCACCCTCAGCTTCTTTAATGAAAAATATCGCAATGCCTTGCGTATATGCGGTACAATGTCAGGAAGGAATACGGATAAGGTGAAAGAGGCCGGACTTACTCCTCTAGAAACTCCTTTAGGATCAATGAGCTTTGAAGAAGCACGAATGATTATTGAGTGCAAAAAGATGTTTGTTCAGGAGTTGGACTATGCCAGCCTGACCGAACCTTATAAATCAAAAATCATGGAAGAAGCTTATAAAAACGAACCTTCCAAACATCAAATGTTTATCTCAGAAATCGTCAATATTTGGATTAAGAAATAATATTCAACGAAATTTTGGTCAATTATTCCTTTTCATTGGTAAAAGACCAAAGTGTTTTTGGCCAATTCTTGGAATTCATAGTCTTTTCTGTATATTTGCGCCCGCATTTTCTTAAGTATCACTTATATATAATTGTCCCTATAATCAGAATTTACTAAACTAGGTAGAGTTTATGGAGAAAATAAACGCAGTAATTACAGGAGTCGGAGGATATGTACCCGATTATATCCTAACCAATGATGAAATTTCTAAAATGGTCGATACCACCGATGAATGGATTATGGGGCGTATAGGCATAAAGGAAAGACGTATTTTGCATGAAGAGGGACTGGGTACTTCGTATATGGCCCGCAAAGCTGCCAAACAGTTAATGCAACGTACGAATTCTCAACCGGATGAAATTGATCTGGTGATTGTCGCTACTACCACTCCTGACTATCGTTTACCTTCTACAGCCTCCATCTTGTGTGAGCGACTGGGATTAATGCGTGCTTTTGCTTTCGATGTACAGGCAGTTTGCAGCGGTTTCCTGTATGCACTGGAGACGGGAGCAAACTTTATTCGCTCGGGAAACTACAAGAAGATTATTGTGGTAGGGGCTGAGAAAATGTCTTCAATCATAGATTATACGGATCGTGCCACTTGTCCCATTTTCGGTGATGGTGCGGCAGCCTTCATGCTGGAACCTACTACGGAAGATTTAGGTGTAATGGATTCAGTGCTGAGAACAGATGGTAAGGGACTGCCTTTCCTACATATTAAAGCAGGTGGTTCTGTATGTACTCCTTCGTATTATACGCTGGATAATCACATGCATTACATTTATCAGGAAGGGCGTACGGTTTTCAAATATGCCGTGGCCAATATGGCTAATGCTTGTGAAGCTGTCATTGAAAGAAACCATTTAAGTAAAGACGATATTGACTGGGTAATTCCACACCAGGCCAACCAGCGCATTATCACTGCTGTAACGCAACGCTTGGAGATTCCAACCGAGAAAGTGATGGTTAATATAGAGCGTTATGGTAATACGAGTGCCGCCACACTTCCGCTTTGTATCTGGGATTTTGAAGATAAGCTAAAGAAAGGCGATAACCTCATCTTTACAGCATTTGGGGCAGGGTTTGCCTGGGGTGCTATTTATGTAAAGTGGGGATATGACGGAAAAAAGGAATAGTAGCCCGGGTTACTATTCCCTATAACTTTTCTTATTATAACAACCCGGATATACAAATAGTTTATCCCATCATCTTTTGCCAAACCTTCATTTTATTTCTTTTTTTGAGTATCATATATATTGAAGTTATTATAAAATATTATCTTTGTGGGGAATCATTGCATGACAACACATTGTTAACCATACAATAACTTAAAAAACAACCAACGTATGAATCATGAGCTATCGATGAGCGCCAACCAGCTGGTGGCTGCTCTTCAAAAACCGGCTTCCGAATTTACGAAAGCAGACATTATTTCTTATATCAAGGAGAACGATATCCGCATGGTGAACTTCATGTATCCAGCAGCAGACGGGCGACTGAAAACATTGAATTTTGTCATTAACGACGCTGCTTACCTTGATGCCATACTGACTTGTGGTGAACGTGTAGACGGATCAAGCCTTTTCCCATTTATTGAAGCGGGCAGTAGCGACTTGTATGTAGTGCCGCGTTTTTGCACAGCCTTTATCGATCCTTTTGCTGAAACTACAACACTTTCCATGCTTTGCTCTTACTTCAATAAAGATGGCGAACTTCTGGAAAGTTCACCGGAATATACGTTGCGTAAAGCTTGCAAAGCCTTTACTGACGTAACCGGAATGGAATTCCAGGCTATGGGTGAATTGGAATATTATGTGATATCAGAAGATAGTGGACTGTTCCCTGCCACTGATCAACGTGGCTATCATGAATCTGCTCCTTATGCCAAGTTCAATGATTTCCGTACCGACTGTATGCTGCATATTGCAAAGGCGGGCGGACAGATCAAATACGGGCATTCTGAGGTAGGTAACTTCACGCTTGACGGTAAAATCTATGAGCAGAATGAAATTGAATTCCTGCCGGTACGTGCCGACCTGGCTGCCGATCAGTTGATGATTGCGAAATGGGTTATCCGTAATCTGGCTTATCAATATGGATATGACATTACGTTTGCTCCGAAAATTACAGCCGGAAAGGCCGGTTCAGGATTGCATATCCACATGCGTATCATGAAAGACGGTCAAAACCAGATGTTGAAAGATGGTGTACTTTCTGAAACTGCCCGTAAGGCTATTGCGGGAATGATGGAGCTTGCACCTTCCATTACAGCTTTCGGTAATACGAATCCTACTTCTTATTTCCGTTTGGTGCCGCATCAGGAAGCTCCGACAAATATTTGTTGGGGTGACCGTAACCGTTCCGTATTGGTACGTGTTCCGCTGGGATGGTCGGCAAAGACAGATATGTGTATGCTGGCTAATCCGTTGGAAGCTCCCAGCCACTATGATACTACACAGAAACAAACTGTGGAAATGCGCTCTCCGGACGGTTCTGCCGATTTGTACCAACTGATAGCCGGATTGGCCGTAGCATGTCGTCATGGTTTTGAAATTGAAAATGCTTTGGAGATTGCAGAAAAGACCTATGTGAATGTGAATATTCATAAGAAGGAAAATGAGGATAAGCTGAAACAATTGGCTCAACTCCCTGATAGCTGTGCCGCTTCTGCCGATTGCCTGGAAAAACAGCGTGCTATTTTCGAACAGTATCATGTATTTAGTCCTGCAATGGTCGATGGAATTATCAGTAAATTGCGTTCCTATGAAGATCGTACCTTACGTAGTGAAGTACGTGACAATCAGGAGGAAATGCTAAAACTGGTTAATAAGTATTTCCATTGCGGATAAAGCATAATTTGTAGACAAAGAGTTAGGGTAGTGTCTTTAGTATTATCCATAATAAAGTAGGAGAGTGTATCAAAACTGAATAAAAGAACGCGAATTACACAAATTACGCAAATAACAAATCCGATAAGCTTTGACTATCAGAAGTATAAAAAAACATTATTTGTGTAATTCGTGTAATTTGTGTTCTAATCTTTATTTTGACACACCCGCTCCGTTTTTTATATAAAGTTTTTGTGTTTCTGTTTTTACTTAATATACACTTGCCGATTGAATAACTATCTTTTCTAACAGCTCCTGCATTTTCCCTATAACCGGTTTTTTATCAAGACCGTATTCTGCACCCATCACTCTCATTTGCGGGAAAGTAGTCCATACACTACCGTTCTTGTCTTCCCAGACAGATATCTTCAGTGGTAATTCAATAGAGATGCTGGGATTCTCCTGCATTAATTGGGTTCCCACTTTGGGTGAACCGAAAACGATAACCTGGTTCGGACGAAGTTCAAGACCTACCTCTTCGGCATTTTTGCCATGGTCGAATTTAGCGAATACAGGTATCCCCATAGCCTTCAGAGTCTGTTCGATGCGGGTCATTGTTTCTGCTACGCTGAACTGGCTTTCGTAGGTATAGAGCAGGTTATCATTGGCACCTGTTCCCATCTTGTTGCTATCGAAGGCAGCAGCAATTTTGCGTCCCAGGTTTGTCAGGTCAATCCCTTCTTTGTTGGCAAGCAGAGTTACGCATACCAGTTCCGATGCATCCGTAAAGCGGCTTAGGAAAGCTGAATGTCCCGATACGCTTCCTTTTATATCCATCAGACCTTTGTGATTGTAGAACTGCCAACCGGCTATCGCAGGAACAACCTTTCCATTTGCCAGTTTTGTAGGCTTATAGATCATGTCCCGGTTTCCCGGTTTAGCTATCAGTACACCTCCGGCAAGGCCGATGTCCCAATGGCTGACATTTTCGGCAGATGCCCATATATCAGAAAAACCTTTCATTGAGGAGGAGCTGATAGCAGGGGCGACAACTAATTTTCCATCCTTTTCTATATATCCTGTAGTCGTCTCTGACGGGTTGATGTAGTCTTTATCTTTCTTGAAAGTCTGGTGTACGTTAGCAGTCGTTGTAACATCTTCTTGCTTTACTCTGGCTAAATCCTCTCCGAAATAGGTCTGTTGCAGACCGAGGTAATCTATCTGATATTTCTTCACGAAGTTGTGATACGACATCTTGCTTATTTTCTCAATAATAGAAGTCAGCAACAGGAAGTTTGTAGCATTCTGTTTTACGTCTGTACCCGGTTCAAAAGCCAGTGGAATAGCTTCTATCGTTTTTATCAGTTGTTCGGGTTGGTAATCGGCGGATACGCTAAAACCCTTTTGCGAACGGTAGTCGGCAATACCCGAACTATGTTGCATCAGCTGGAGGATACTGATATTTTTCCAGTTCTCCGGAATATCCTTAAGATACTTGCCAATAGTATCGTTCAGGTCCAGTTTGCCTTTCTCATATAACTGTATGATGGCTACTGCCGTGAAACCTTGCGAAATAGGACCGATGGGCCAGAGTGTTTTTGCTGCTGCCAGATTCCCTTTTTCGAAATCTGTTACTCCGTAGCCCACTACACGCGGGATGTAAGGTGCCTGTACAATTGCGAGGGTCATACCCGGTATGCCCTGTTCTTCCATAAACTCGTAAATCATTTGGTCGATAGCTTTTCCCTGATAGGCTACGTGCACATTGCCTCTGCCTTCCTGCGGCAGTTGATTTTCATACTTTTTCATAATTGTTCCTCCGTCTTGTGCTAAAATCGTTCCCGAAATCAGCAAACCTGCTAATGTTATTAATTTCTGTTTCATATTATTTTTCGTTAGAGTTTTATTCTTGTTTTCTGGTGTTGCAAAGGTAGGCGGTTCCATTGGGGTGGAAGATAACGATATCACACGTATAGTTTGCAATTATTCCCGATTGCAGGGTATTCCTGCTTTTTCATGAAAGAATAGTGACCCGGGTGAAACAATATCCCCAAAAGGGCTTGCTTTTCCAGTTGATTTTAATAGATTTGTTGTTTACTCAATAAATTGATTATAAAACAGGGCTTTATGACATCAAATGTGAAATCTTTGGTCTATAAAATGAATATAGTGATTGACTGTAAAGATGCAGGAGTTTTAGCAGAGTTTTACAGTAAATTGCTGGGGTGGGAGCTGACACATCAACGTGCGAATGGTTGGGCGGCTATTACTTCTCCATCCGGTATGGTGATGGCGTTTCAGGAGATTGAAGAGTACCAGCCACCTGTATGGCCTTGGAAAGAAGATAAGCAAGGACAAATGCTTCATCTTGATTTCTATGTGGAAAATCTGGAGGAGGCTGTGGCTTATGCCATTCAGTTGGGAGCCCGGCAGGCAGATGAGCAGTACTTCAGGACTTCACGAACGATGTTTGATCCGGCAGGACATCCTTTCTGCCTTGATACGGAAGAGGCTGAATAAATACACAAAACAGTTACTGAACAATAAAGAATATACCATGTCCGAAATTGCGAACTATTTCCTTTATAGAAATGCCGAAGGCGAAACCGGTTTATCCGCTAACAGCATTGACGACCTGAATCTGGATGACTTGTTTGCCGAAATTGATTATTGTCATTCCAGTATAGGCAGGCAGTATTTGTATTATCTTCTGCTATCGGATAAAACCTCCGGCATGGAAAAGCAGGAAGCACTTCTGTCTTCATTGGCAACTCATACGGAGTTGCGTACTCTTTTAAGCAATGCACTGAAAGAACTGGATAAACCGGATGCTTATTCCATCGTATCCATTCTGGAAAATGATAATACAGGGATTGGTGCCAAGGAGATGGTTCTTATTAATATCTGTCGGTTTCTGCCTTTGCTGTTTCTGGCTCTGATGCTGCTCACTCATTCGGGAGTGTTTCTTACTTTATTTGTCTTTTCATTCGTGGCAAATGCAGTGTTGCACTATCGTAATAAGGCGAAAATCCAGAGATACTTTTTCTCTATACCTCAGCTTCTGAAGATGATAAGGCAGGCGGGAAAGCTGGCGCAGAACAAGGAGTTTGTCTCTGTAGATCCTTCTATCACGACAGACTTGAAAGATGTGGAAGGTCTGAAGAAGTATATCTCTTATTTCCGTTTCAACCTCAGTCTGGATAATGACATGGCTATTCTATTTTATATGGCAGCGGAATTAATCCGGGTATTCTTTCTCCACGAAGCGTATGCGGTAGGCAGAACTTTTCATCTGTTGAAGGAGAAGGCGACGGCTATTCACAATGTTTACCGCTTCATCGGTTTTGTGGATTCTATTTTGTCTGTTGCTATCTTGAGGGAGGAGCTACCTTATTACTGTCTGCCGGGAGATAACAGGGCAGGGGAGCGATTGCGTACACAGGCTGTGTATCATCCTCTGATAGAAAACTGTATTCCGAACGATATGGTGCTTCATGAGAAATCGGCATTGATAACCGGTTCGAATATGGCAGGTAAGACCTGTTTCATGCGTACGATAGGAGTGAATCTGTTGGCAGCGAAAACACTTCATACTTGTTTCGCAGAAGTCTTTGAGATAAATACCGGAATTTCTCTTCTGTCCTCCATTCACCAGGGAGATAACCTAATGGAAAATAAGAGTTACTTTATGCAGGAAGTGACGACTATCAAAGATTTCGTAGATGAAAGCGGTCATGGGAACCATCTCTTCCTGCTCGATGAATTGTTCAGAGGAACCAATACCAAGGAGCGGATAGCGATTTCGAAAGCTGTGCTTTCCTGGTTGGTGAAAAGTGATAATCTGGTATTTGTATCTACGCACGATCTGGAACTGGCCGATATGCTGGAAGATGAATACGAATTATACTATTTCAGCGAGTCGGTGAAAGACGGTATCCTGTCATTTGATTACAAACTGAAACGCGGAGTTGCGACCGAGCATAATGCAATTAAGATATTGGAGATTTGCGATTATCCGGCTTCGTTGGTGAGTGAGGCTCATTCAATCACAAGTATATAATGAAAAACAGAGAGAGTGTAGGTATGATATCCCGCCTCCCTCTGTTTTGCAATAATGAACAGATTGATTACTTTTTAGCTTCATCAGCCATAGAGTGCACTTTGCCTTTGATGTCATTGGCTTTTTCAGCAATGACAGATGTTTCATTGGCTACTCTGTCAGCAACTTTTTCTCCGGCATACAATGCCTTTTCTTTAGCAGATTCGATCAGGCATTCGGTATGTCCTTCAATTCTGTGCAGGGCATCGAATACTTCTGCTTTCATTTTTTTTGCTCTTGCACTGCGGGCAAAGCCATAAGCCAGTGCTCCGAAGATTGAACCTATTCCAAGGCCAATCAAAAAGTGAGAATCTTTACATGTCATAATTAAACAGGTTTAATGGTTAAAAACTAAATTAATGTTCTATTTTGGTCAGAGAACAGAGTGCACAAGGCATTAGTTCAACGGGGAGGGAAAGAATTACTACTATTTCACAATTTATGAGAATCAGGAGTTGAATTAACTCTTTCTTTTCCGGTTATGAATGAATTCACCACAGATTACACAGATTGACACAGATTCTATTTTAATGATTATTAGATTAATAAATCTGTGTCAATCTGTGTAATCTGTGGTGAGTCTTATTCATTACTATACCGTTATAAATCAAACTCAACCCCTGATTCGCATAATTAACTATCTTTTCATTGCGCCCTAACTTAAAAAAATGTACTTTTGTGAAAACTAAAAAGCAGAAGAATATGGAAACTACAATACAAATTCTCACCTATTCAGAATTTTCCAGTTTATAACTTTGCAGCATGAAAAGAAACTTACTCATTCTCATATATTTCCTCCTCCGCCTCCTCTGCCCGTCCACGGCCTCCGCCCAGCCGCAAACGCCGCAAGAAGCTACCCCCGACTCCATCCGCATCAGCCTGCTGACCTGCGCCTCGGGTGGGGAAATCTATTCCCTGTTCGGCCACACCGCCATCCGTTACGAAAACTTCACCCGGGGCATTGACGCCGTCTTCAACTACGGCATGTTCAATTTCAACGCCCCCAACTTCATCTTCCGCTTCGCCCTGGGAGAGACGGACTATCAACTAGGCGTAACCAATTACGAGCACTTCGCCTCCGAGTACAACTACCTGGGACGGGACGTCTGGCAACAGACCCTGAACCTCACCCAAGCAGAAAAAGAACACCTCTTCAACCTGCTTCAGGAAAACTACCGGCCCGAAAACCGCATATATCGCTATAACTTCTTCTACGACAACTGCGCCACCCGTCCGCGCGACCAGATAGAGGCCGCCATCGACGGCACCTTGCAGTATGCTGACAATATGACCGATACCGACACGGGAGTCACTTTCCGCGATTTGCTGCATAAATATAGTGAAGGTCATCCATGGTCACGCTTCGGCATGGACCTGTGCATGGGCAGCAAAGCCGACCAACCCATCAACCGAAGACTGATGATGTTCGTCCCCTTCTATGTGCAGGACTTCTTCAACACAGCCCGGATCGTAGACAACGAAGGCCAGGCACGTCCCCTCGTATCCTCCGAAGAGAAAATAGTGGTAACCGGACTGACTGATGCCGACCACCGCTCCGGAGGAATCACCCCGATGCAATCGGCCCTGCTGCTGTTTGTGCTGGTGGCAGCCGCTACCATCTACGGCATCCGCCGCGGAAAAACCCTTTGGGGACTCGACCTAATCCTGTTCTTCTGTGCCGGAATAGCCGGGTGCATCCTCGCTTTCCTCGCCCTGTTCTCCCAACACCCCGCAGTAAGCCCCAATTACCTGCTGTTCGTATTCCATCCCCTGCACTTATTTTGCCTCCCGTGGATGATAAATAAGGTGAGAAAACGGCAGAAAAGCTGGTACATGAGAACGAATTGCGCTGTTTTAACACTTTTTATACTGCTTTGGGCGATAATACCGCAAAGAATTGACTTAGCTGTATTACCTTTGGCACTTTGTTTGCTGGTACGTTCAGCAAGCAATCTTATTTTGACATTGAAAAAGAGATAAATGAAAAAGGGACTGATTACTTCCATACTCGCACTTACTTTCACCGGTCTGCAAGCACAACCGTTGCCTGCCACACCTAAATTAGTGGTTACGCTGACGATTGACCAACTGCGCACCGACTATATGGAAGCATTCTCAACCCTCTACGGAGAGAAAGGTTTCAAAAGACTGATGCGCGAAGGGAAAGTGTTCTACCAGACCGAATTCCCTTTCAACGGAACAGACCGCGCTTCTGCCATCGCTGCCATCTACAGCGGAACGACGCCTTCGATGAACGGCATCATATCCCAGTACTGGATGGATGCAAGCACCCTGCGCCCCGTGAATTGCGTGGACGACGGCGCATTTATGGGCAACTTCACCGACGAAAACTCTTCTCCCTCCCAATTACTGACCTCTACCATTGCCGACGAACTGAAAGTAGCCACCCGCAACAAAGGCCTGGTGTATGCCATCGCCCCCTCGCGCGACGCGGCCGTACTGGCTGCCGGACATACCGGAAACGGTGCTTTCTGGCTGAACGAGAACACAGGCAAATGGTGCAGCACTACATATTACAGCGAGTTCCCGTGGTGGGTAAGCCAGTACAACGAACGGAAATCACCCGACTTCCGCATCCGCGACATGGTATGGGAACCGGCACACCCCATCAACAAATATACATTCCTGCCCGAATGGCGGGACCAGCCCTTCAAATATAAGTTCGACAGCGAACGACGCAATAAATTCCGCCGACTGCTCACCAGCCCGTTCATCAACGACGAAGTGAACCTGCTGACAGAAGAACTTCTGGAAAAGAGCACCATCGCCAAAGATGAGATACCCGACCTGCTGGCACTGACCTATTACGCCGGAAACTACAACCATAAGAGTACGCAGGAATGTGCCATGGAAATGCAGGACACGTATGTACGCCTCGACCGCAGCATCGCCAACCTGCTTGACCTGCTCGACAAGAAAGTAGGCTTGCAGAATGTGCTTATCTTCGTCACTTCCACCGGATATACGGACAGCGAAGCGGCTGACTCGGGATTGTACAAGATTCCCGGCGGAGAGTTTTATCTCAACCGTTGTGCCGCCCTATTGAATATGTACCTGATGGCTACGTATGGCGAAGGAAAGTATGTGGAAGCTCACCACAACCAGCAGATTTATCTGAATCATAAATTGCTGGAAAAGAAGGAACTGAATCTGGCAGAGATCCAACAAAAGTCAGCAGAATTCCTGATGCAGTTCAGCGGAGTGAACGAAGCATATTCAGCCAACCGGCTGTTGCTGGGTTCATGGACGCCGGAAATTCATAAAATACGCAACGGCTACCACCGCAAACGTTCGGGCGACCTCGTAATCGACGTCCTTCCCGGATGGACTATCGTCAACGAGAACGGCGGCGAAAACAAAGTGGTACGTCATTCTTATATCCCTTCACCGCTGATTTTCATGGGACATTCCGTAAAACCGGCCATTATCCAGACACCTGTAACCATTGAACATATTGCGCCCACACTGGCACATTTCATGCGCATCCGGGCTCCCAATGCCTGTACTTCTGCTCCTATTACCGACCTACGGTAAAAATTTACTCACAAAAACAGGGAGCAAAACATAAATAAATCAGCATTTTAATGTAACTTTGCGGAGATTATTCGCCACAAATCCCACAGATTCACACTGATTAAAAAGAAAGATCCGTGTTCTATATGAAAAAATCTGTGTAAATCCGTGAAATCTGTGGTGCAGAAAAAGATAAATAATAAACTAAATAATATAACATGGGATTTAATGAATTTTTAAGCTCGATTTTCGGAAACAAATCCACACGAGACATGAAAGAAATCAAGCCCTGGGTGGAGAAGATTAAAGCTGCCTACCCGGAGGTTGAGAAACTGGATAACGACGCACTCCGCGCAAAAACGGAAGAACTCAAAAAATATATCCGCGAATCAGCAACTGCCGAACGTGCGAAAGTGGAAGAACTGAAAGCGAGTATCGAAAGCCTTGAACTGGAAGACCGCGAAGAAGTATTTGCGCAAATAGACAAGATAGAAAAAGAAATTCTGGAGAAATATGAAAAAGCATTGGACGAAGTATTGCCCGTTGCTTTCTCCATCGTTAAGGCAACTGCCAAACGTTTTGCCGAAAATGAAGAAATTGTAGTGACTGCCACGGAATTCGACCGCCAGCTCGCTACAACAAAGGATTTTGTACGCATCGAGGGAGACAAAGCCATTTATCAGAATCACTGGATAGCCGGTGGTAACGACACGGTGTGGAACATGGTTCACTACGACGTACAGTTGTTTGGTGGTGTCGTTCTCCATAAAGGCAAGATTGCGGAAATGGCAACCGGTGAAGGTAAGACATTGGTAGCTACCCTCCCGGTATTCCTGAACGCATTGACCGGAAACGGTGTTCATGTGGTAACCGTGAACGACTATTTGGCAAAACGTGACTCCGAATGGATGGGGCCTCTCTATATGTTCCACGGTCTGAGTGTGGATTGTATCGATCGCCATCAACCGAACTCCGACGCACGTCGTCAGGCATATCTGGCCGATATCACTTTCGGAACGAACAACGAATTCGGTTTCGATTACCTGCGTGACAATATGGCTATCAGTCCGAAAGACCTTGTACAACGTCAGCACAACTACGCGATTGTCGATGAGGTTGACTCCGTATTGATTGACGACGCACGTACTCCGTTGATTATTTCCGGTCCTGTGCCGAAAGGCGATGACCAATTATTCGAACAACTCCGTCCGTTGGTTGAACGTCTGGTAGAAGCGCAGAAGATATTGGCTACCAAATATTTGTCTGAGGCCAAGAAGCTGATCGCAACCGGTGACAAGAAAGATATGGAAGAGGGATTCCTCGCTTTGTACCGGAGTCATAAAGCATTGCCTAAAAATAAAGCGTTGATTAAGTTCTTGAGTGAGCAAGGCATCAAGGCCGGTATGCTCAAGACAGAGGAAATTTATATGGAGCAGAACAACAAGCGTATGCATGAGGTGACTGATCCGTTGTATTTCGTCATCGACGAGAAGCTGAACAGCGTAGATTTGACAGACAAAGGTGTAGACCTGATTACCGGCAACTCAGAAGACCCGACCTTGTTCGTACTCCCCGATATCGCCGGACAACTCTCGGAACTGGAGAATGTGCCGGACCTGACTAACGAGGAAAAACTTCAGAAGAAGGACGAACTACTGACTAACTACGCCATTAAATCGGAACGCGTACATACGATCAACCAATTATTGAAGGCGTACACCATGTTCGAGAAAGATGACGAGTATGTGGTTATCGACGGACAAGTGAAGATTGTAGACGAACAGACCGGACGTATCATGGAAGGTCGCCGCTATTCTGACGGACTGCATCAGGCTATCGAAGCAAAGGAACGCGTGAAAGTGGAAGCTGCTACGCAGACTTTCGCCACGATTACTTTGCAGAACTACTTCCGTATGTATCACAAGCTGTCCGGTATGACCGGTACTGCCGAAACGGAAGCAGGCGAACTCTGGGACATCTACAAACTGGATGTAGTGGTGATCCCCACCAACCGCCCCATCGCCCGTAAAGACATGAACGACCGCGTTTACAAGACGAAACGCGAGAAATATAAAGCAGTCATCGAAGAAATCGAACAGTTGGTACAAGCCGGACGCCCTGTCCTAGTGGGTACCACATCCGTAGAAATCTCCGAAATGCTGAGCAAGATGTTGACCATGCGCAAGATCGAGCACAGCGTATTGAATGCCAAGTTGCACCAGAAGGAAGCAGACATCGTAGCCAAAGCCGGTTTGAAAGGAACAGTGACCATCGCTACCAACATGGCCGGTCGTGGTACGGACATCAAGCTGAGCCCGGAAGTAAAAGCTGCGGGCGGTTTGGCCATCATCGGTACCGAACGCCATGAATCCCGTCGTGTAGACCGCCAGTTGCGCGGACGTGCCGGACGTCAGGGTGACCCGGGTTCTTCCGTATTCTTCGTGTCACTGGAAGACGACCTGATGCGTCTGTTCTCTTCCGACCGCATCGCCGGTGTAATGGACCGTCTCGGCTTCAAGGAAGGTGAAATGATTGAGCACAAGATGATCTCCAACTCCATTGAGCGTGCACAGAAGAAGGTGGAAGAAAACAACTTCGGTATCCGTAAGCGTTTGCTGGAATACGATGACGTGATGAATAAGCAACGTACGGTGGTCTATACCAAGCGTCGCCACGCCCTGATGGGTGAACGTATCGGAATGGATATCGTAAATATGATCTGGGACCGTGTTGCCGCAGCCGTTGAAGCTCCCGATTACGAAAACTGCAAAATGGACTTCTTGCAGACTCTTGCCATGGAAGTGCCTTTCAACGAAGAACAGTTCCGTAACGAAAAGAAGGAAAAGCTTGCTGAAGCAGCCTTCAATGTGGCAATGGAACAGTTCAAGCGCAAGACGGACCGCATGGCACAGGTTGCTTATCCGGTAATCAAGCAGGTATACGAAACCCAGGGACACATGTACGAGAATATCCTGATCCCCATCACGGACGGTAAACGCATGTACAACATCTCTTGCAGCCTGAAAGCCGCTTACGACAGCGAATGTAAGGAAGTGGTAAAAGCGTTTGAAAAGTCTATCCTGCTGCACGTTATCGACGAAGCATGGAAAGAGAACCTCCGTGAACTGGATGAACTGAAACACTCTGTACAGAACGCAAGCTACGAACAGAAAGACCCGTTATTGATTTATAAGCTGGAGTCTGTAAACCTGTTCGATACAATGGTGGATAAGATCAATAACCAGACTGTTTCTATCCTGATGCGCGGACAAATCCCGGTACAGGAACCGCAGGAAATTCAGCAGGCCGCTCCCGAACAGAAGCAGGACATGAGCAAATACCGCGAACAGAAACAAGATCTGAGCGATCCGAACCAACAGGCTGCTGCCCAACAGGACACGCGCGAACAAGTGAAGCGTGAACCGATTCGTGCGGAAAAGACGGTAGGACGTAATGATCCTTGTCCTTGCGGAAGTGGCAAGAAGTACAAGAATTGCCACGGGAAGAATATGTAATAAGTGGTTAGTGATAAGTAATTAGTGATTAGTATGCTAACCACTTATCGCTAATCACTAATAAAAGCCTTCAACGGTTAAAAACTGTTGGAGGCTTTTCTATATCCATACAAAAGTGTATTTTTGTTATTCCTAGATAAAGAATAAGCTTATGACTAAATATTCGTACTCACTATTGGTGTGCTGTGTTCTGCTGTTCAGCGGTTGCCAAAGCATAGAGCAACTCTCCATCGACTATATGTTGCCGGCAGAAGTCAGCTTTCCGTCCGCCCTCAGGCGCGTAGCTGTGGTAAATAATATGCCTCCTATCCCGGATAACAAGCTGATTCTGGAGGAAAACGATGAGAAGAAAAAAGATGAGACAGAAATAGCACGCAAGACAAAGTATTTCAATGGGGATGGCAAAATCGCCACGGAATCACTGGCGGAGGCACTTGCCAACGAGAATTATTTCGATGAAGTGATTATTTGCGACTCTGCCTTGCGTGCCCATGATATGATTCCGCGCGAAAGCACCCTTAGCAAAGAGGAAGTGGAAAAGCTCACCCAAAGTCTGGATGCGGACTTCCTGATAGCCTTGGAGAACGTACAGATGCGCTCCATCCGTAAAATCGAATATTTACCGGAATGGGGAGTATATGCAGGTACGCTTGACCTGAAAGTATATCCTACCGTAAAGGTGTATCTGCCCCAACGCAACGGTCCGATGGTGACAGTCAATGCCAGCGACAGCATCTTCTGGGATCATGCAGCTCCCAGTATGGCACAGGCAGGCGCAGGACTCATCAGTGAAAAAGAGATGCTGAGAGAGGCTTCCGAATTTGCCGGCACTATCCCCGTGAGCCATATGCTGCCACATTGGAAAACTGCTTCCCGCTATCTCTTTACAGGCGGTTCCGTAAATATGCGTGATGCCGCGGTCTTTGTCCGCGAAGATAACTGGGACAAGGCCATTGAACTCTGGAAGCAAACCTATGAGAAAAAGAAAAAAGGAAAGCAGAAAATGTATGCCGCCTATAACATTGCCTTAGGATACGAAATGCAGGACAGCATTCATACAGCAGAAGAATGGGCCTTGAAAGCGCAGAAAGTAGCATACGATGTAGACAAAATAGACGAGAAGAAAACTCAGGAAGGCGTAGACCTCATGGATATCCCCAATTACTTCGCAATAACCCGCTACCTGAACGAATTGCAGGAGCGAAAGGAGGGAATGACCCGACTGAACGCCCAAATGGAAAGATTTAAAAATGATTTTTAGAGAAATGATGCAGAGGTAATTATTTTTTTTATACCTTTGAACGTCCATTAAGAAAGAATATCTATTATGAAACTGAGCCAAGCATCATTATCACTCCTTGAAAAGGCCATTAAACAGGCAGTCGCCAAATACACTTGCGGCTGTGAGCAAACCATTGTGACCGACATCCATCTGCAAGCCAACCAGAATTCCGGCGAATTGTCCATCTTTGATGACGAAGACGAATATCTGGCTTGTGTCTCTATCGAGGAATGGATGACTTATGACGGAGATGATTTCTACGAAAATGTAGAACGTATTCTTTCTACCTTACTCCACAACATGAAGAACGGAGGTGACTTTGAAAAACTGACTATTCTGAAACCTTACTCTTTCGTATTAGTGGATGATGAAAAGGAGACAATTGCAGAGTTACTGCTGATGGATGATGATACGTTGCTTGTGAACGAAGAATTGCTGAAAGGTCTGGATGAAGAGTTGGATTCTTTTCTGAAAGAACTGCTGGAAAAGTAATAGCATTGATTTATAAAAAATAAATTAGCCCTTGCAGTAATCGGATATTGCAAGGGCTATTTTTTAGGGATAAGTAATTAGGGATAAGTACTCATGCAAAACTAACTTGTTCTATAAATGATAATTTAGCAGCGTAGCGCTGGAGCAAGGTTCTCCTTCGGCGTGCAAGTAATCTTTCAGACAC
>OHKJ01000352.1_pt1 | contig 26554 bp, 28 predicted proteins | sample 1568791 | NCBI WGS metagenome assembly OHKJ01 (sample SAMEA3879584, study PRJEB24766) | human gut metagenome | biome: human-associated habitat; feature: feces | place: USA | collected 1985/1987 | reverse complement strand
GATCGTTTGTCAAGCACTTTTTTCGGAAGCTTGGAAACTTTTCAGCGGACATGAGGTTGATCTCAGTGGTCCTATTTTCTCGCTTCTTAGCCTGTCGGAAGTCATTCTTTCCGGCGGCCCTTGGCGCTCAAGTATAATACCACACGCCGGGGCCGGTGTCAACACTTTTTTGCAAATTTCTTCAAGTTTTTTGGAGACGAGCAGGAAACAGGGGAGCGCCTGGCATTTTTGCCCGGGTCTTATATGCGGTGCCGCTTGCAGTTTCACACCGGATGACGTATGATATATACATTATAAGAGCAACGGCCGAAAGGAGGCCCCCTGATGATCCTTACCGTTAACATCGGCAACACACATATCACCGTAGGCGGCTACCAGCAGGACAAGCTGATGTTCTGCGGCAAGCTGCATACCGACCCTGCGGCCACTGCCGACGAATATGCAGTGCGCCTGCAAAGCCTGCTGAGCCTGTACAGCACCGGCCCGGCCCAGATCGAGGGCGGTATCCTGGGCAGTGTCGCCCCCGCCCTTACCGGACGGATGCTGGATGCATTGAGCCTGCTTTGTTCTGCAAGGGTCCTGACCGTGGGGCCAGGGCTAAAAAGCGGTTTGAAACTGCGTCTGGACAACCCCGCCCAGCTGGGAGCGGAGCTGCTGTGCGGAGCGGTAGGCGCACTGGCAGAAGGGTCGGGGCCGCTGGTCACCATTTTAGCGGATACTGCGATCTCCATGATGGCCGTCAATGCAAAACAAGAGCTGGTAGGGGGTGTGATCCTGCCGGGGCCGCAGCTTTCCCTGGGGAGTTTGGTGCAAAACACTGCCCAGCTGCCGCAGATCGACCTGTCTGCCCCTGCGCCGGAGTCGGTGCTGGGCAAAAATACAGCGGCCTGCCTGCATGGGGGAGCCGTGCTGGGCACTGCCTGCCTTTTGGATGGTCTGGCCGAGCGTTTCAAGGCAGAATTGGGGGCAGAGACCCGCTTTTATGCTACCGGCAGCCTGCCCCAGACCATCCGGGATGCCTGCCGCACCCCCATCCTGTACCGGGAGACTTTGATCTCGGACGGACTGTACCGCATCTGGCGCCGCAACCGCAAAGGCGGGTAAAACGCTTTTGCCGGGCAGGGAAGATTCCATTTGATTTTTCTGTACGGTTGTGCTATACTAATCAGGTACCGATGATTCGGTATCCTGATAAATGCGATCGTAGCTCAGCTGGATAGAGCGTTCGGCTCCGACCCGGAAGGCCAGAGGTTCGAATCCTCCCGGTCGCACCAAGAAAAGCAGATACACATTCGTGTATCTGCTTTTCTTTTTAGGTGCGCCGGAGGATTCGAACAGGGCGGCTCTGACGACATCGGAGTCAGAGCAACCAAAGCCCCTGTGGGGCTTTGGTTAGCCCGCGGTGGTCAACCGCCCGGAATGTCTAACAAGAGGGAAGACGCTGCAAACACAAAAAGCCAGGGCATCCGCCCTGGCTTTTGCATTATTCCGCTTTTTTTGCAAAATATTCTTTGGTAAGCCGCACCACCGTGCCGGAGAGCAGCAGCAGAGCGATCAGGTTCGGGATGCTCATCAAGCCATTGAACGTCTCCGCAATGCTCCACAGCAGCCCCAGGTCCACCGTTGCGCCCAAAATCGCCACAAACGAGTACACCACCAAAAACGGCCGCACCACCTTATCCGAGCGGAACAGGAAGGCAACGAACCGAGACCCATACAGCCCCCAGCCCAAAATGGTGGAGAAAGCAAAGCAGCACAGCGCCACCGCCGTAAACAGGGAAGCCCAGCCGCCGTAAGTAGCCGTAAAGCCCGAAATGGTCAGCTCTGCGCCCGCCGCCGCACCATACTGCACCGGCGTACCGCTGCACAGGATCACCAAAGCGGTGAGGGTGCAGATCACGATGGTATCCGCAAACACCTCAAAGATGCCGAACATCCCCTGAGCCGTCGGCTTTTTGGTATCTGCGCAGGCATGGGCGATGGACCCCGTGCCCAGACCCGCCTCGTTGGAGAAGATGCCCCGGGAAACGCCCTTCTGCATACTCAGGAACACGCTGCCCACAACACCGCCGGTCACTGCACGGGGGTCAAACGCTCCTTTTATAATAGAAGCCAGCACCTCCGGCAGCCGGGGCAGATTGAGAGCCACCACCCCCACCGACAGCAGGATGTACAGCAGCGCCATCAGCGGCACCAATTTTTCGCTGACCTTGCCGATGCGCTGGATGCCCCCCAGCAGCACCATAGCCACTATCATGGCCACCAGGATCCCGATCCCCAGGTTCAGAGCAGGCAGGGACCCCGCCCCCACCACACCAAATTCCAGCAGCGCCGTATCAATGGCAGCTGTAATGGTATTGACCTGGGTGGCGTTGCCGGTACCAAACACAGTCAGCACGCCAAACACAGCATACAGCACAGCCAGACCCTGCCAACGGCGGCCCAGGCCGTTTTTAATGTAATACATCGGCCCGCCCAGCCATTCGCCGCCCGCGCTTTTCTCCCGGAAATGGACCGCCAGGGTCACCTCGGCATACTTGGTACACATGCCCAGCAGCGCAGAGCACCACATCCAGAAAGCTGCCCCCGGCCCGCCAATGGCGATCGCACCGGCCACGCCTGCAATATTGCCGGTGCCCACCGTGCCCGCCAGCGCCGTACACACCGCCTGAAAAGGAGTGATGGTCCCATCCGAAGCATCTTTTTTGTGGAACATCCGGCCCAGCGTCGTCTTGATGGCATAGGGGAATTTGCGCAGCTGGATAAAACCCGTGCGAACGCTGAGCCACAGGCCCACCCCGATGATGCACACCATGGCCGGAACGCCCCAGATGAAATTGTTGACCGCCTGATTGACGGTGGTGATAAACTCGATCATATGTCCTTTCCCAACCTTTCCCTCTATTTTATTCCCTGCGGGAAATATTTTTATTGTAACGGGTTTAAGCGGGGATGTCAAACAGGGAAAGGGAACAAGTGGTCGAGTACAAAGAGGCGGGGAGGGTTCGTCCGGAAACGACCCTCTCCGGCACGGCTTCGCCGTGCCACCTCTCCCGAAAGGGAGAGGCTTTGGCAGGGGCGGAAAGTTTCCACTTATCGGCTGACTTCTTCCAGCCGTTGACGGGTGAGGACGAAACCTGCCCTCTTTGCCAAGGCCTCCACCTGAGTGGAAAGACTTCCCCCGGCCGGGGGAAGATGTCGCCGCCAGGCGACAAAAAGGGGGACTGGCATTTCGCAAAGCGAAATGCCGGAAGGGGTTCGTCCCCTCTCCGTCACGGCTTTCCCGCTCTTTACAGTTCCCCGGAGCGGAGTTTATCCAGCACCTCAGAAAGGCTGCGGCACTCCATTGTATAAAGGCGGCGCATCTCCTCATCCGCAGGCACCAGGTCCGGCACCATGACCGTGACAAAACCGCCGGCTGCACCGGCACGCACCCCATTATAGCTATCCTCCAGCACCAGGCACTCCGCCGGGTCTACCCCCAGCGCCTGGGCTGCCCGGAGAAAGATCTCCGGGTCCGGCTTGGAATGTTGCACCTGCTCCCCGGAGAGCAGCGCCTGGAACCGATCTGTCATGCCCCAGGCATCCAGATTGCGGCGGATCCCCGCCAGGCGGCTGGAGGAAGCCACCGCCATAGGGATGCCCTGGCCCTCCAGCCAGTCCAGCAGCGGGTCCAGGCCGGGCTTTTTGGGCACCGGCGCAGCCGAAAACGCCGCATCCGCTTCCTGATGCAGGCTATCGATGATAGCCTTTGCGTCGCAGTCCGGCCCATAGAACTGCCGGACGATGGCCAGGGACGTTTCTCCCGCCGTGCCCCGCTCCGCTTCGGCCAGGCCCTCCCGGTATTCCAGCCCCAGCCGGGCCAGAGCAGGCACCCAGAAGGTGGCCCACATCCGCTCGGTGTCAAACATCGTGCCGTCCATATCAAAAATCACGCCTCGGATCATACGTCTGCTCCTTTTCTTTGCTGTGCAGTGTTCAAAACCGGCTTCATTATACCATATCCGTCCCACAAAAAACCACCCGCCACGGCGCTTTGCAGCGGGTGGCGGGTGATTTTAGGATCGTATCAAGAAAAAGGGGAAGTGCGTTACAGCCGCCCGCACTGTTTGCCGGTAAAGAACCGCAGCGAGGTGGTGGAACGGAACACCTTGCCCGCCCGCAGCACCGTAGAGGGGAAGTCCGGGTGGGAAGGACTGCAGGGGAAGTGCTGCGGCTCCAGCGCAAAGCCGCTGTATTTGTCCATTTTCTGGCCGTTTTTGCCCAGAGTGGGGCAGTCCTGCAAAAAGTTGCCGGTGTACAGCTGGATGCCCGGCTGGCTGGTATACAGTTTCATGCTGATGCCGGTCTTATCGCTGCTGGCCCAGGCTGCCAGGCTCTGGCTGGAGCCGCGCTCCCGGTCCAGCACATAGCAGTGGTCATAGCCGCCGCCCACCATGGTAGTCTGGGGGTAGCCGGTGTCGATCTCCCGGCCCAGCACTTTGCCCGCCCGGAAATCCATCGGCGTGGCAGCCACCGGCAGGATGCGCCCGGTGGGGCAGGTCTCCTCATTGCCTTCCAGATAGCGGGAAGCGTACAGACGCAGCTTCTGCCCCAGCACATTGCCGCCGCCGTCCAGGTTGAAGTAGCTGTGATTGGTAAGGTTGATGATGGTGTCTGCGTCCGAGGAGACCCGGTAATCCATGCGGAACAGGTTGTCGTCGGTGAGGGTATAGCGCACCGCGATCTTCAGATTTCCCGGGAAACCATCCTCTCCGTCGGGGCTTTCTGCCTCCATCAGCAGGGTGTCGCCAAAGGCTTTGCTCTGGTACAGCTTGGTGGGGAAAGTGCCGTGCAGGTGGTTCTTGCCATTGTTCGGCTCCAGGTGATAGGTGCGTCCCCCTACGCTGAAGCAGGCATTCTCGATACGGTTTGCATAGCGGCCCACAAATGCGCCGCAGCAGGTGCTGCCAGAGGAGCAGAAGTCCTCCTCATAATCTGCCATGGTGTCATGGCCCAGCACTACGTCCACCGGCCCGCACTTAGCCGGTACCACAATGCTGCGCACCACGCAGCCATAGTTCAGCACACTTACGGTCAACCCGCCGGGGTTGGACAGGATGTATTCGGTGACCTTGTCACCGGCCTTGGTCACACCAAAAGGCTGGGAGCGGATCTGTGCCATGGGGTATCGCCTCCTTGCCGGGAGCCCGGCCCTTGCCGACTCCCTCGTTGTATCGTGCAGTTTACAAAAACTGCCACGTTCTGTATTTATCATTATAACACAATCCATCAAAATTTGTGTGGATTTTTTTAGGAAATCTCGCCAAATTTCAGATTCTTTTCTTGTGGGTATTGTCCGCCTTCATCCAGCAGGAGAGCCGCCCGCACAAAAAAAGCGCACCCCGCAGGGTGCGCTTGCAAAACAGTCAGGTCTGCGGTGCATAGATCCGCACAGCCTGGCGGTAACAACGGACGAAATAGACCATCTCCGCAATGGCAGTAATGATCCAGGAGCAGGGGTACAGCAGGTACAGCGCTGGAATGGTGTGGAAGTGCGCAAAGATCGTGTATACCCAGATCACCCGGAACACGCAGGAACCCAGGATCACAATGATCGTGGGCACCACGGTATGGCCCAGACCACGGGCTGCCGCAATGGTGCAGTCCATAAAGGCGGAGATGCAGTAGGCCAGTGCCATGACCGTGATCCGTTTCATGCCTGCGTCAATGACCGCCTCCTCGGTGGTGAACAGCGCCAGGAACTGCCGCCCAAACACCAGCAGTCCGCCGCCCAGCACCAGGCCCACCCCAAACGAGTAGCCCAGAGAGATGACGAAGCTCTTCTTTACGCGGTCGATCTTGCCTGCACCATAGTTCTGGCTCATGAAGCTGGCGCAAGCCATATAGAAGGCCGCCATCACATCATAAAGCAGGGCATCGGCGTTGGCGGCGGCAGAGTTGCCCTTGACCATCAGAGAATCAAAGGAGTTGACGCCTGCCTGGATAAACAGGTTTGCAATGGCAAAGACCGCATTCTGAAAACCAGCCGGCAGACCCAGGGCCAGGATGCTCCGGGTCATGGCCGGGTCCAGCCGGGCACTGCGCCAGTCCAGGGCGTAGGTGTCCTGCACACGGGTCAGCGCCCGCAGGATCAGCCAGGCCGAAACACACTGCGACAGCGCACTGGCCAGGGCCACGCCCACCACGTCCAGACGGCAGAAGATGACAAAGAACAGGTTGAGCGCCACATTCAGCACGCCTGCAAAGGAGAGGTAGATCAGCGGCTTTTTCGTCTCGCCAATGGCGCTGAACACGGCGCTGCCGTAGTTATACAAAGCCAGGGCAGGCATGCCCAGAAAATACACCCGCAGATACAAGATCGCCCCAGGGAGCAGATCCTCCTTGGTGTTCAAAAGCCGCAGCAGGGCAGGGGAGCCTGCCAGCCCGATGACCAGCAGGATAAAACCCGCTGCCAGGCTGACGATCAGCGCCGAATGGACCGTATTATGCACGCCCTTCTCGCTGCGGGCACCATAGAACCGGGCCACCAGCACGTTGATGCCGTTGCTCAGGCCGATCAGAAAACCTGTGAACAGGGTAACGAAGATGCTGGTGGACCCCACCGCGCCCAGGGCTGTGGAGCCTGCAAACCGCCCGACCACCGCAATGTCGGACATATTGAACAGCACCTGCAACAGGTTGGACAGGGCCAGCGGCAGGCTGACCAGCAGGATCTGCCGCGCCAGCGGCCCCTCGGTAAGGGTCATTTTCTTGGAGCTCATAGTCTTTTTTTGTATTCCTTTCCACACAAGCAACCCGGCCTGCGCACACCGCAGACCAAGCTCTATTATATAGCCTATTTTATAGTTTGCAAGATAGTTTTTTCCGCCGGGGAAATTTCCTTTTGACCGCCGCCGTCCATACAAAAAAGAGCCCCATCTCCCTGGCCGTTTGTGCGGCGCAAAAAGATAGGGCTTGGGCTGCTGCCCTTGCTCTCAGATGCAGTCCCGGCCTTCCCGGATCGGTGGCTGTGGAGCCTGGGGGTTGGGCGGCTGAGGCTGTGCCTCCGGCATCAGGGCGTCGTCCGGCGTTTCGATGTCAGCTGCCGGGATCATCCCGGCAACGCTGGCAGAAACCTGCTCTTTCATACCAGACCAACCTTTCCTGCGTGCCAAAAAACAGGCAGTTTCGCCTGTCTTTCCAGCACTAACCACATTTTACCGCAAAACACAGAAACTTTCCAGCGACAATGTGGCAGAAAATGTTGTTTATGGCTCTTTTTTAGTCAAAATGAAAGAAACTTGTGCAAAATGCAGAAAAATGCGCCGTCATAAAAACTTCTGCGCAGAATGGGACAGCTCTCCTGGCTTTCAAATAATATCATTCCAGATCCACCCCAAAAAAACAATTTCACTGCCCGCTGCTGCAGTTGTTCCACCTGCGGGACAAACCATTCCGTGTAATTGCTGGCATCCTTATAAAGGTGCAGCACCGTATTCAGCCCCTTCATTCTGTTAAATCGCCAAACTCCGTGGCGCATAGATCCAGCTCATCCCGGATCTCCATGCTGATACCTCGCAGCTCATGCAGGATCTCATTATAATAGGAAGATCCGAAATAGACCCGTTTCATTTTGCACCTCCTGCTATTTTGTTTTTGTGTGCCGGCAAAAACAAAGCGCAGCCGGAAACAGCAACCTGTAATCCTGCTGCGCTTTGCATCGCTCTTCTATAAGGGCAAAATAAAACGTGTTTTACTACCTTCTTGAAAATTTTTTGAAAAGGGGTGGGTTTGTCTTTTGCCGCGCTGTTCAAGTGACCGCACACCAAAAATCAAGTCTTGGAGGATACGACTATGACGAAATTGCATACCTGCCGCTACAATATGGACACCAACCGGGTAGAAGCCCGATTCGCAGATGGCACCATCCTTGCCATTGAGTACGGCAACACCCCGGCACAGCGGGCAGAAGATGGGGCATTATCTGTCGTTGGGGTGTGACCACGGCAGGCCGGAGAATTGAGCCGCAGAAAACGCGCGGCAAAATCGCTAATCGCACGGCGCACGTTTCCCAGCTTAAATTCAGCGCAAACCATACCAAGTCAGCGTATTTTCAGCGTAAATCCCGGAAAGTCAGCGTAAATTCAGCGCAAATCAAACTTTCAGCGTAAAAGTCAGCGTAAATTTTCACTTCACGCTCTTGTATTTTGTCCCTCGGCCTACACCATCAGGCTGCAAGATGCCGTCCTTGCGCATCTGACACAAGATATAGCGATTCTACTTTTTGCAGAATAACACGATGCGGTGCGTCTGCGCCCATATGAATTGTTTTTTCCACGAGGCAATTTGCATCTCATAAAATACGCTTCTTCCGGTTTTCGTGCGTTTATATTCTTTCCTTATACCAGTCCATCGCCTGCTTCATCGCAGCTTCGGGGGCAAAGACATAGCGGCGGTCCAGCACTTCCAGACCCAGCGCACCGGTATAATGGATTGCCTTGAGCTTTTCCAGTGCCCCGTCCAGATCCAGATTGCCGTCGCCGGGCACCAGATGCCCGCCGGGGTTGCCGTCCACAAAATGGACGTGCCCCAGATTCTCCGGGCCGATCACATCAAGGAAGGTAGAGAAGGTATCCACCGCCGTCGTGGCGATAACATCCGTATCCGCTAAGCCCATAAGGCGCGGGCTGTTGACCGTGCGCAGCAGACGGCGCAGCTGGCTTGCCTCATTGCAGATGTGGGTGGTGTACTTGGTAAAAGGCTCTACCGCCAGCGTCACGCCCTCCTGCTCTGCCTTGCGGGCAATGCGCCCCATTGCCTCTGCACACCAGCCAAACGAGTCCTCTGCATCCACATCCAGATAAGCAAAGCCGGTGGATACCACCATGTGGTCGCAATCCAACTGCACGGCCGCTTCGATGTGCTGGTTGAAAAAGTCCACCGTGCGATCCCGATAGATCTTGTCCGGATGGGAAACGCTGATGGCATACACGCACTGCTCCGGCGTAAAGCAGCGCAGAGCAAGATGATGTGCCTTGATCTTACGGTTCAGCTCAGCCAGACGGGCAGCGTCGAAATCCTCCAGATGGAGGTGGGGGCCGGATGCCCACAGTTCGATAGACTGATAGCCCAGCCGCTCGGCAGATTCCAGAAAATAATCCAGCGTATAGCGCTTGTAATGATAATTTGCTGCACACAACTGTGAAAGTTCCATCGTTATTGCTCCTTTTCCTGTAAATAAGGCTCAAACTGCTGCACGATCCGGGTCGCAAGGGCCTTGCCCCGCGCCATGCACTGTGGGATGCTCTCCCCAAGGCTCACGCCGTAGGTGAATGCTGCGATATAAGAATCGCCTGCTCCCACCGTGTTTACCACCGGCACGTTTTCCGCCGCCTGATGATAGAATCTCTGTCCATCGTAGGCAAGGCTTCCATGCTCGCCCAACATGGCAATCACACAGCCTGCGCCCTTCGCTTTCGTGCGGCGCATAAATTCCCGGATATAGTCATCATCCTTGTCGTAGGAGAAAAAGGCGTAATCCAGATAGGGGAGAAGCGCATCGTTGGAGGGCTGCTCCAGTCGTTTCGAAAAGTCGTAGACCCAGATCTGCCCCGGCTGGCGCAGCGCAGCGATATAGCGCTCTGCCTTTGCCCAGCGCTCTGCATACACGATGTCAAAGCCCTTGACAAATTCCATGTCCTCTGCGGAAAGCTCGATCTCCTCCATGGCGTTGCCGTGAAATTCCAGATGCTTTTTGTCCCCGTCTACGAGGTCCATCTTTGCCATACCGGTGGGGCGGTCGATTCTTTTGAGCACCCGCAGCGGAATATTGCGCTGTTTCAGCCGCTCCACCAGCGCATCCGCAAAGACATCGTTGCCCAGCACGGTCATTTCGGTCACGTCTCCGCCCTGCGCCTTGTAGTTGAGGGCGAAGTCGATGCTGTTGCCCGTTAGATAGTATCGGTCCATCCGGTAGTAGACATCAATGCAGTTGTCTGCCATTGCGATCGCTTTTTTCATTCCACAGCCCCCTCACTCGCCCATGACGTAGATCATATATTTGCGGTTTTTGATGCCATCGTACTCGCAGAAATAAATATCCGCTGCGCTGCCCAGCTTAATCTTGCCCTCTCCGATCGGAAAAACGCAGTGGTTCCCGGTGAGCAGACTCTTGAGATGTCCGGGTGCATTGCCGCCGATGGTGCCGTAAGTGGGCAGATAGTGGTTGTGATGATAAGGATAGTTTTCCGGCGCGATTCGATCCAGCGTCTCCATAATATCCTTTTCCACGCAGGGCAGGCTCTCGTTCACCATGATGCCGGTGGTCGTGTGCTCCGTGATGACATAGACGACGCCGTTCTTTACTCCGGTCTGTGCCACAAATTCACGCACCGGGTCGGTGATGCGGATCAGCTCAAACTCCTTCTCTGCGCAGATGCTTACTTCCTTCAGCTCAAATCTCATTTGTTCTGGCCCTCCCATCCAAAAAAGCGCATTGCATTTTTCCAGTAGATCTTTTCCCTCGTCTCGGGCAGCATCTCCACGCTGTCCATTCCCCGCTTGCTGCGCACCGGGCGAATGCGGGGCGAGTCCGAACCGAACATGACCTTATCGGCCAGATTATGATCCAGCCAGTATTCGCCCATGTCCTGCTTGAACACTTTGGGAAACAGCTGGTAGGGACCATCAAAGTTCATCAGTGCAGTGTTTGCGTAGAGATTGGGGTACTTGAGCAGCAGAGCCGCCGTCTCCTGCACCCACGGCCAGCCGAAATGAGTAAGGCAGAGATTGACCTCCGGCCAGCGCAGCGCCACCTCCTCAAATTCCATCGGGCGGGCATACTTTGCCAGCGCGTTATTTTCCAGACAGAATCCGGCGTGGAAGATGATCGGCTTGTGGTATTTGCGGCACAGATCATACAGCGGCACAAGGCGCTCGTCCATGGGGTACATTTTGAGCCGTGCGGTGTTCACTGCAAGTCCGGCCAGCCCCAGCTCAGCAAAGGCACGTTCCAGCTCCTGCACAGCATCGGGACGGCGGGGATCCACCGCTGCCATACCGATATAGAACTGTGCATCCAGCGCCACCAGCTTTGCGATCTCATCGTTGGAGATCTCCACCATCCCCGACTCCACAGAGCAGTCCTCCGGCAGCAGCACCACCCGTCCGATGTCTGCAAGCGCATACTGCTTGCGCAGCAACGCCATGTCGGAGGGCTTCATCAGATGATAATTCATGGCATCACAGCGGCGGCAAAAGCGCTCCTGATCCTCACAGATCGGTGCAAACAGTGCTGGATGGATATGAGTATCAATGACCATAGGACAGTCTCCTCCTTATTTTTGCATCTTGTGCATCCTGTCCCGATTTTCCAGATAGAGATCCCGGAAAATCGGGTAATGATCCTGATAAAATTCATGATTTTTTCGATCCGGCTGCAAGATCCTGCCCTGCGGTAAAGCGGCGCGCAGGGCGGCAAAACTTTCCAGCGCACCGACGCCCAATGCCGCCAGCATGGCGTCTCCGTAGCTGGAGCACTGGAACGGCTCCGGAATGGTCAGCGGCATTCCCGCCATATCGCAGATGATCTGCATCCATGCAGCGTTTTTCGTGCCGCCGCCCGCTGTGATGATCCGCCGGGGCGGCACCCCCAGCTCCTCAAACAGCAGCAGGTGCTGATAGGTGGAATAGCCTACGGCTTCCAGCGCAGCGCGGTTGATCTGCGCCCGTCCATGCGTTCCTTTTAGTCCGAAGAGCATTCCGGTGGCCTCTGCGTCCTGCAGGGGGCTTCGCTCACCGTAGATATACGGCAGCATAATCAGTCCGTCGCTGCCCGGCGGCACAGCAGCCGCCTCCCGCGCCATGACTGCGTAGGCGTTTTCGCCGCCCTGCTTTTCGGCGTCCAGCTCTTTGCTGTACAGCAGGTCACGCACCCAGCGGGTCAATGTGCCCGCCGCATTGGTGCCGTCGCCCAGACAATAGGTGCCCGGCACGGTAAACGCCTTCCCACCCTTGAGGGCGCCGTTGCCCTGCGGCGAAACATAGCTGTCCACAAAGCGGTCCGTACAATAGTAATAGAACATCGAGGAGCCATACTGAAAAAAGGCCGTGTCCGGCTCCACCAGACCTACGCTGATGGCCTCTGCCGTGGAGTCACCGGTACCGGTAATGACCGGCGTTCCCGCAGCAAGTCCGGTCTGTGCCGCAGCATCCGGCGTGACTATGCCCACGATGTCTGTGGACCATGCGCACGCCGCGAGCTGGTCCGGGCGGCAGTACAGCCCGCACTCTGCCTCGTTCACACTGCCGTCCGCTTGGTACAGCGGTCGGAACGAGCCTTTGGCAAGGGACTGATCGATGACATATTTCCCGGTCAGGCGCGCCGTCAAAAAGGAGCTGCCCGTGAGGAAATAGGCCGTCTTTGCGTAGATCTCCGGCTCATGCCGCCGCAGCCAGAGGATCTTTGTGGCCGTGTCGCCGGAGCAGATGGGATGGCCGAACAGCTCCTGCACCCGCGCCTGTCCGTAATGTTCTGTCAGCCACGCCGCTTCCTCTGATGCGCGAGCGTCGATGCCGTAGAGGATGGCCGGGCGCAGCGGGCGGCACTGTTCGTCCACCGGCAAGCAGTCGGTGCCCAATGCACTGGTGCCCACGCAGGCGATCTGCTCCGGCCGGATTCCGCTCTGTTTTATCAGGGTCCGGCACAATTTGCACAGGTCGCCCCACCAGACCGTCTCGGCATCCTGCTCGAACCACCCGGGTTGAGGGTTGTCCATCCCGTGGGGCACCGAGGCATCCGCCGCCACTCGGAAGCTTTCGTCGATCAGGATGCCGCGGGACTCAAAGGTACCGATGTCGATGCCCAGAAAATAGCGTTTCATCCTGCTCTCCTTTCTCACAGCCGGGCGCGGATGTCGTACACGATCTCCATAAAGCTGCGCACTCGCTCTTCGTCCACACGCCCGTTGAACACGCCGTCTTTCTTGAACGCAGTGCCCATGCAGACGGCATCGCAGTATTTCAGCTTCTCTCTCACATTCTCGTGGCGGCAGCCGGTATTGCAGAACACCGGCACATTGCGGGGCTTTGCCACCTCGTAGACCTTGTTCAGGATGGAATCATCCGGCTCGCTGCCGGCAGAAGCGCCGGACACGCACAAGCCGTCTGCAAAGTCACCGAACATGATAGACTTTGCCACCACCTGAATATCCCGCTGCACCAGATAGCTGTCTGCCTCGGGGTTCACCTTGAACAGCAGCTTCATATCCGGGATCTCCAGCGCCTTGCGGTGGCGGACTGCCTCACCGCTGTTGGAGGTATAAAGGCCATATTCTCCCATGTATGCACCCGAGAAGCAGCTCCGGGCAAATCTTGCGCCGGTGGCAGCAGCAAGGTCGATGGTCGCAATCGGATTCTTGACCACATTGACGCCGTAAGGCACCCGGATCAGCGGGCGCAGAGCGCCGATGATATAGGCCATCGCCGAGATCACTGCCACATCCGCCACCGGCTGGTAGGGTAGGCTGAATTCATTAGCAAACAAAATTCCGTCCACGCCGCCGTTCTGCAGCGCCACGAGATCCTGCCGGGCGTGCTCCAGCACGGTGTCCATGCTGCCGCAGTAGCCCGGGTCGCCGGGCAGGGCATCCAGATGCAAAAGCGCGATGATGGGTTTTTCAACACCAAACATTTCCTGAGTCCACATGGTATTGCTCTCCTTTATATCCTTCCGTTTCAATCCAGTTCGTGCGTGTTGGCGCGCATCCACGCCACGGTGTCGTCAATGGCCTTGTCCGGGTCGATATAGTAGCGCCGGTCGCAGATCTCAAAGGAGCAGCAGCCGTCATAGCCCTGCGCTTTGATCTGCTCGTAGTAGTCTTTCATGGGGAAATCTCCGTCTCCGGGCACCGTATGTCCCCGGTCGTTGAAATGGACATACTGCATCCGGCTGCCCAGATTTGCAAAGTAATCCGCCACCGTCTCGCCGGCATACGTCATCTGATCCATATCCACCATGCCCACGATGGCCGGAGAGTCGATCTCATCCAGCATCCTTGCAATATCCCTGCTGGTGATGAGAACATTCGTGGTCGTGTTTTTCAGCTCTTCCAGCAGCAGGGTGACGTGCTTGCGTTCTGCGTAGGCGGCAAGCTGTGCCATAGATTCACGGCAGTTGTTCCACGCCTCCTCCCGTGGGGCATCAAAATACCCGAAGCCGGTGCTGATCTGCACCCGGGGACAGCCCAGAAACTCTGCCGTGTCGATGGCGCGCTGATAGTACCGCAGGCTGGATTCCCGGGTGATCCGGTCCTGTGTGCAGAAGTTGACGGGATAGACGCAGTTTTCCGGGGTCATTGCCGCGACCGACAGATGACGGCGGCGCAGCTCCCCATCCAGCTCCAGCAGATGGGAGAGGGGATGGTCAAACAGGTTCAGCTGCGGTGCCGAGCAGTACAGGTCGATGCTGTCGAAGGGAGAGCGCTCCACTTTATCCAGAAACTTTGTGAGCGGGTAGCGCAGATAGTGGTAATTCATCGGTGCAAATTTCATGCGAAGATCTCCTTTACAATGACTGACGGAGTTTGTCAGAAAACAACTACGCCCGGCCGCCTGTCCACATCAGTGTGCGGCTCAGAGGGACCGGGCGTAGCTGCTTTCCGGAGAAAGATGTATATGCCGAATAGGGAGGATCGCGTCAGAATACGAGCATACCCAGAGCAAGGGCAGCCACGATCGTCACCACAGACATGACCAGACCGGGCAGCATATAGCTGTGATTCAACACATATTTGCCAATCTTGGTGGTTCCGGCAGAGTCAAAGCCGATGGCGGCGACACACTGGCCGGAGGCGGGGATCACATAGTTGGCATTGCATGCCACCCAGCCTGCAATGATGATATAGACGGGCAGATTCAGGGCCATGCCGATGGGGACCATGATCATAGTCGTAGAAGCCTGACTGGTGGTGATCGCTGCGACGATAAACACGGCAACGATGTAGACCCAGGGATACTGGTTTGCAATTGCGCCCATGGTATCGGAGATGTAGGAAGCCTGATCGCCGATGAAGGTGTTGACCATCCAGCACAGACCGTAGGCAAGCACCACGGCGAACATACCGGTCTTGAAAACGGGCTGATCCAGCATAGTGCTGCTGTTGAACTTGCAGACCAGAACGATGAGAGCTGCACCCAGCATCATGAAGATCTCAATGATGGTGGTCATGCCCATCTGGGAGCCATCTGCAAAGGTGGGACGCAGAGCGGAAACCGCACCGAAGGTAACGATCGCCAGCATTGCGACCAGGAAGATCACCACGGCAGTCTTTGCCTTGCCGGTAACGGGCTTCTCTTCTGTCTTATTCTGCTTGTAATCCTTGACAAGGCCCTGCTTGATGCGCTCCAGATACTCCGGGTCTTCGCTCAGCTCCTTGCCACGGTGCAGCACAGAGATGCCTGCCGCCACAGAGCCAAGCAGCGTTGCGGGCACACAGACCAGCAGCAGATTGAACAGATTGATGTTGCCGTAAGAGACCATCAGACCGAGGATGCCTGCCGTAGCCGCAGAGATGGGGCAGGCGGTGATGGCATTCTGGGATGCGACGACGGTAGCCGAGATGGGGCGCTCCGGCCGGATGCCCGTATCCATGGCGATCTCATTGATGACTGGCAGCAGGCTGTAAACGATGTGGCCAGTGCCGCACATGAAGGTGAAGATGTAAGCGATGACCGGAGCAAGAATGGTGATGTGCTCCGGGTGTTTCCGCAGGATCTTCTCGGCAAGCCGGACCATGTAGTCCAAACCACCCGCAGCCTGCATTGCAGATGCTGCCAGAATAACTGCGATCATGATGCGGATGACGGTGATGGGCGGGTCAGAAGGGGAAACGTGCAGGAAGAACGTCAGGATAAACATGCCGATACCGCCGGCAAGTGCCATGAAAGGTCCGCCCTTGCGGGTTCCGATGAAGATCATCACCAGAACGATGAGTAGCTCGATCCAAAACATGAGATATACCTCCTTCAGGCATAACTTCGGGTGAATGTTCAATTCTGATCGAATGCTGCGCGCCTGCATCAGATCATGCCGCAATACACCACCGAACACCGGGAGGGATTCCCGCCATCGTCAATGTATTGTTTTGTATCATGACGCAATAATACAATGCAAGCACCACCTTGTCAACAGTATTCCGGCATTTTCGTCAAAACATCCTATCAACATGTCATTGTTTTGTGAATCACTACTAAATCATTGTATTCTTCCGCCCTCATTTGCTCTTGTTTTGTCTCTTACTTCTATAATACAAAAAGAGAGCGCCTCTGAAATTTTGCTTCAGGGACGCTCTCTTTTTATTTTTATACACAGGTACGTTTTTTCTGTACCCATCTTTGACAGCTCAGACCATGAGCTTAAACTTATCCGCGATGCAGAGCTGACGGCTCAGATAGCAGTGTTCCCCGCTCTTATCGTACACCACGCTCTTGATGGACAGCAGCGGGTAGCCCTTTACCACATCCAGATACTTCGCCTCCTGATGGTTCGCAAACACGATTTCGAGAACCTTATCTGAGCGTGTGAATACGATGCCCGTTTCCTTTCGGATCGTCTCATACAGAGAGGTATTCGTCAGATCTGCATTGAACAGAAAGAAAAAGCTCTCGGGAAATTTGCTGGTCTCCAACAGCATCGGTCTGCCGTCCGCAAGGCGCAGGCGCTCCACAACCAGCATCTGTTCGTCCTTTTTCAGCCCAAGCTGCCCCCGTTCTTCCTCCGAGGGCTGTTCCAGTGCGATTTTGATCGTCTTTGCGCCGGGCTGGTATCCCATCATATGGCACATATTGGTGTAGCTCAGCACGCCATCCAGCTTTCGCTGGATCTTCTTTTCCGCAACAAATGTGCCCTTGCCGGGCTTGCGCACCAGAAATTCTCCCTGAGATAGCTCATCCAGTGCTTTACGCACCGTGACGCGGCTAACCGAATAGCGCTCGCAGAGTTCATTTTCCGTTGGCAGGCGGCTGCCCGGGGGATACTCGCCCGCATCAATAGCCGCACGCAGTGTTGCGGCGAGCTGTTGAAACAGCGGCGTTGAAATTGTATTATCCAAACTCATGATATATTCTCCCGTTCTTATTTTTATCACGAAATACAGTTTATTTTCAATTTGCTCTTTTGCGCACCCCACAAATACGTTGCAATACAAACTTATTATATATAAGTTTTATCCGTGCGTAAAGAGGAAAAACAAATTTTTCCCCCTTGCGTCTGCGCAGGGCCATTTCCAGCGACCCCATTTATATAGGAAACCAGCCACATTTCGTTTCGATCCTTGTAGGAAATGCACAATTTTTTTGTTTAATTTTCGGTATTGACATTTGTATTGTATTGTATTATCATCATGGCAAGAAAGGTTCTTCCGGGAACAACCGAGAGGAATCGAGACAACTTAATATAAAATGCAGGAGGATAACACAATGCATTACAATTACACTGATATCAAGGCCATCGTCGCTGAAATTCTGGAGAACAAGAAAGACGAGGGCGGCGTCAAGAACATCTATTTCGTGGGCTGCGGCGGCTCTCTGGGTGCTCTGTACCCTGCAAAGACCTTTATGGAGCGCGAGAGCCTGACGCTGAAGTCCGGCTGGGTGAGCAGCAACGAGTTCGTCCACAGCACACCCCGCGATTTCGGCAAGAACTCCATCATCTGCCTTGCCTGCCACAAGGGCAACACCCCCGAGACCATTGCTGCTGCAAAGCTGGGCAAGGAGATGGGCGCCGCTGTCATCATCCTGACTTGGCTGGAAGAGTCTGAGATCATCGAGTTCGGCGATTACATCATCCATTACTCTTTCGACGCCAGCCCGGATCACCTCGCCGGTGACATCGACTACGCCGGTGAAAAGACCATGTGCGCCCTGCAGGTCGCCGTGGAGCTGCTGAATCAGACCGAGGGCTACAGCAACTACGATAAGTTCCAGCAGGGTGCCGGCATGATCACCACCGTGATCCGCAAGGCCCGCGCTCATGTGGCCCAGCGCGCTCTGGACTTTGCCGAGGAGTACAAGAACGACTCCGTCATCTACACCATGGGCAGCGGCGCAGGCTACGGTGCCGCTTACATGGAGAGCATCTGCATCTTCATGGAGATGCAGTGGATCCACTCCGGCACCATCCACACCGGTGAGTTCTTCCACGGTCCCTTTGAAGTCACCGATGCTAACACCCCCTTCGTCATTCAGGTGTCCGAGGGTTCTACCCGTGAGCTGGACGAGCGTTGCCTCAAGTTCCTGCACACTTATGCAAAGCGCATCGAGGTGCTGGACGCCAAGGAGCTGGGCCTGTCGGTCATCGATCCCGCTGTCGTGGACTACTTCAACCACTCTCTGTTCAACAATGTCTATCCCATCTACAATCACGCCCTCGCTGAGACCCGTCAGCATCCGCTGACCACCCGCCGCTATATGTGGAAGGTCGCATACTGATACAGACGGAAAGGATCTGATACGATGAGCGCAGTCAAGATCATCGCCATCGGCGATAATGTGTGCGACAAATACCTCTCCCGTGGGAAGATGTACCCCGGCGGCCAATGCGTCAACACCTGCGCCTATGCCGCAGCAAACGGTGTACCTTCCGCTTATCTGGGCAAGTTTGGCAGCGATGAGGTCGCCGCCTACAACCAGAAGATCCTGCACGAGCTGGGCATCGACATCAGCCGCTGCCGCCATTTTGAGGGAGAAAACGGCTTTGCCATGGTCACGCTCAAGGGCAACGACCGCGTCTTTCTTGGCTCCAACAAGGGCGGCGTCGCCAAAGAGCACAGCTTCGACTTCACGCAGGAAGATCTGGAGTACATCAAAGGCTTCAACCTGATCTACACCAACCTCAACAGCTATATCGAAGAGGAACTTCCCTTCCTGCACACGGCCGGCGTGCCCATCGCTTATGACTTTTCCACCCGATGGACCGACGCCTATCTGGAAAAAGTCTGCCCCTATGTCACCGTGGCCATCCTGTCCTGCGCACACCTGAATGCCGAGGACCGCGCCCGCGAGATGCAGAAGGCCGCCGACCACGGCGTTTCCATCGTACTGGGCACCATCGGTGAGGACGGCTCCTATGTGCTGTACAACGGCAAGACCTACTACGCCTCCGCCGTGCACGCAGATGACGTCATTGATACCATGGGTGCCGGCGACTCCTACTTTGCCGCTTTCCTCTGCTCGCTGCTGAAGTCTTCCAAGAGCGGCGCTCTGCTGGAAGGCACCGAAGAAGAAAACGCCGCACATCTGCAGAAAGCCATGCAGATCGGTGCAGCATTTGCTGCAAAAATGTGCGCCAAGGAAGGCGCATTCGGCTACGGAACCCCCATCGTGGGACGCACCGAACTGTAAAATAGAACAGGAGGCATTTTCATGAGACCTGATCAGTATGAAAACAACGCAGAAGGCATCCTCTGCGTTTATAAGAACCCCAAATGGCTGGTTTGCATCAAGAACTGGAAGCCTGACAACGACATTGCCGGCATCGCTCATCTGGAGGTCCATCACTCCACCGACGAACAGTTCATCCTTGCCGCTGGTAAGGCGATCCTCATCACCGCCGAGCGCGAGGGCGGCAGCTTCAAGAATATTGAGCTGACCCCCATGCAGCAGGGCAAGGTATACAATGTTCCCGCTGAGTGCTGGTTCTACTCCATCACGCAGAAAGACACCAAGGTGATCTATGTGCAGGACTCCAACTGCTCTATGGAGAACAGCGACTTTGCCGACCTGACCGCTGCTCAGATCGCCGACATTCAGGAGCGTGCACGCAAGATCCTCGCAGAGTGAAAAGGAGCTTTTTATGCCGATCCGATGCGTCCTCTTTGACTTTGACGGTGTGATCGCCGATACCGAGGAACGGAACGCCGACTATCTTGCCGCTGCTCTTGCGCATTTTGGGGTCCGGCTGACAGACGCAGATCGGAGCGCACTGGTGGGCATCAATGATCCTTCTCTGCTTGAGGCACTGCTGAAGCGGGCAGAAACGCCGGTCACTCTGGAGCAGCTGCAGGCCGAACGCACACGCCACGGCAACTACTACGAAAACGGTGCCGACCTGCACACACAGCCCGGTCTGCTGGAGTTTCTCTTTGCGCTTCGCGCACAGGGCATTCGCACCGGCGTAGTCTCCTCTACCCGGTCACAGCTCATTCTGACCGCGCTCGACCGCCTGCATCTGGTCTCACAGTTCGATGTGGTGGTCTGTGGTGACATGGTCACTCGGCGCAAGCCCGATCCGGAACCTTATCTGCGGGCAGCGCAGCTTCTGGGGCTTGCCCCCGGCGATTGTCTGGTCATCGAGGACTCTCCCGCAGGCATCCGTGCCGGAAAGGCCGCCGGCTGTACCGTGCTGGGTTATACTGGCGGCTCCATCCGTCAGGACGTCTCTGCGGCAGATTTCACTCTTTCTGATTTTCATCTTTACCGACAGATCCCACTTTTTCAGAATCTTTCTCCGTTCTGATTTTATGACAAAACAGACCAAACCTGTACAAATAGGTTTGGTCTGTTTTGCATTTAAGTTATGACAGATTCTTGGTTTCTTCTGTGGCAAAATAGGCGCAGTCGAATTGATGAAAGGGGAAACAATGACACTCACAGAGATCTCTCGCTACTTCCACCTGAATGAGACCATCCAAAAGAACCGTGAGGCTTTGAAGTTCCTGCGCGAACAAGCCGAACCCACTGCACTCTCACTGAACGGTATGCCCCACGCATCCGGCGTGAAAGACAGCACCGGGCGGCTGGCCGTTGAGATCGCCGACATGGATGCACGAATCACCTACCTTGAGGAACAGGCTGAACAGGAGCGAGATAAGGCCGTTGCCTTTTGCGCCACGATTCAGGACGCACGCCTGTATCTGATCTTCCGTCTGCGCTTTGTCCGCTGCCTGACATGGGCAGAGGTTGCGGACCTCTTGGAGGACTACTACACCGAGGAGGGTGTCTGCCGCATGGCCTACAATTACCTTGCCAAGACTGAAAAAGAGAAGCCCACCGCCCAGAGTGCATGACCCACGATAGAGCCGCAGCACCTACAAACAGCACGAAAGCCCGCCCGGCTACACACCGGACAGGCTTTTTCTTTGCCCCCCAAACAGGCGATGAACAGGCGAAAGCACTCGCCCCGCCGGGCATCCAGCACACGGCACTCTGTTCTTTTTCCGGTGTCAAGTACACCAAAAGTCAAAACCACCGGCTGAGCCGGTGGCTTGAGTAAGCCCTAGAAGGGCACCTTACTGGCAAAGCCCCTTAAGGGGCCACGAGCAAGCGTCTTTCACCTGCGTTACTTGCCCTACCGCTCTAACGAGCAGTGCCATAAAGTGCATCTTCTAAGACGATGATTTTCTTGTCATCTCGCTTTGCTCGAATCTTGTAGCTAAAGCATTTTTACTCCACCAGCTTAGCTGGTGGTTGTCGCTCGCTCAAGCCACCCAACGACAAAGTTGATATTTAAATACAACTCATTTTTCAATCCCGTGTTAAAAAACGCGTTTTCTATCCACGAGTTCAACTTTTGACTTTCTAAAAGTTGAACTCGTCACGCTTCAAAGATCTTTTCCAAATGATAAAGCGGCAACAATTCGCTTTCCATAATCTTTTGCAAGTCCAAAAATTTGATTAAGTTCTTTGCACGCTCTCCTTTATGGTAAACTACCATCGTTCGATTTAACTGACGTTGTTTTAGAATCAATTGCTTTAACCGTGCACTTCCCTTGTGTCCATTCGGCACATCCTCTGGTTTCAAATCTTCTTCGAGCCCCAAAAACTGACTTATTCCATGTAAATCCAAGAGGAAAACATCCTCAATTTCGGCGCTTGCAGCCAAATCAATGATTTTCACCGTTCTACTGCCTTTGCTTATCTCTTTGCGGAAATTCTTCCAGTCATCCTCATAAAATTTAGTGATATCCGCATTATAGGAATCCGTATCATAACAGAGGAATACAGTCCATGGAATCTTTTTCCCCTTAGCATGGATACAAGTGTTTTGAAACCAATGCACAGAGTTTTTGATTTGAGTAATCGTTCCGACCGCATTCATTCTAATAACCCGCGTTCCAAATGGACCTTGTACAACATAAAATGGCTCATATGTTTCATCAGAAGTCCGCTTCTCCAGTTTACACTCCGGATGCCTTTCTGCCAAAAAATTCAGCAAAATATCATAGAACGCGAGTTCTGTTGCAGCTTCCAAGATAAAAGCAAATCCCTGTTCATAAGAATTTTCCATCACATACCCTCCAGATAATTCCGTAGGGTTTTAAAGGAGTCGCTTTCACCCGACATAAGTTCAAACAAGTATTCGCCCACTGACAGTCCATAGGCACGTGCTGCAGTCAACAATTTTTTCTCTTTGGTCGCTGCGATTCTATAGAATTGTGCCACGCCAAGTTCTTCCATTCCTCCAACATAGAGTTGACCTGGTTTGAGATATTGCACTAAATAAGGCGAGTGACTAGAGATTATAAGACAGGTATCCTCTAGCGCTTCAGAAATTATATTCAACAAATCCTTCAGCATCTTCGGATGTATGCTAGTCTCCAATTCCTCAATACCAATACATGAAACATTATTGCAGCTCGCAATAAAAATATTTGTTAACAACCAAAAAATCCGTTTGGTTCCCGTTGACATAGATGCCAAGCTTACTGGTTGATTAAGTGCATCGCTCCGAATGACAACTCGGTATACCTTATCTTTTAAGTGAAACGGCACTGGTGGCAAATCTTCAGCTTGTGCATCCGGATCATTAGAATATATCACTCGTACGTTTTTATTCTCGGTTAAGTTTAATTCATGGGCTTGAATATCAATAGATGAAAAATCCGGGAATAAGGAATATACCGCATCTTCAAATTCATAATACTGATTCGGGTACAATTCTTTAAGTTGGTGAAGTGCGCGCGGAATATCTTCATCATCAAATCGAATATGTTTATCATCGTCATCAGCTAGTCGAATCGGGGTAGGTTGAAAACGTTCTTTGACATCTAACGTGTCACAAACACGGTACTCAAATTCTCGGACAGCTTGTATTATAGCACCATACTCTAAATCTTTAATCGAGGGCAATACATCTATCGCCAGTGTATTCGAATCTAGCATAAGATTTCGAAAAGCATTAGTTGACTTGCCTTTTCTGTATTGATTAGACGAACGTTTTAAATAAGCTGAGTACCTTACACTTTCTGTTGGCCTCATCTCCAATCGCTCATCTATGATCTTCTGTCCCGTTTTATCATCACGGTACCACAAAAAGGTAAAGCCGTAATGAACAAAACGGTATTCTTCTTGATTTGGGAGTTCAAATTCCATATCAAATTGAAACGGCGAACTATCTAATCCCTTCACAATCGGAATACCATCAATCCAAGACATCATCATGGTTCGCTGCTTTGTTCCTGCAGAAATAAAGTCTGTCGCAAAAGTCAGTGCTTCTAATAAATTACTCTTGCCATAATTGTTTGGTGAAACAACGGCAAGCGTCTTGCTCGTAAAATCCAAACAAGTGGATTTTACATTTTTGAAACCACTCACTGTTAATGATTTTAAAATCACGGTCAACACCTCCCAATATTAGAATACCCAAAACAAATTCATCCGTCAAGGCAATTCCGCACGAATTTTCTGTAATTTTTCGACGATTCTCAAAATGAATACAGTGTTTTTTATAAACTCGTATTCAGAAGTCCAACAGTACGACTTCCCCAGCCAAAACACCAACATAAGGCACACGGCAAGGCATTTTTTGAGCCACAAGGCACAAATAAGGCATATCCCAGCCGTTTCGGGGTCGTTGTAAAACAAGAAATCCCACGATTTACACCGTATTTTCAACGGTTAATCGTGTGATTTTGCTTGGTGCAATGGAGGGGACTCGAACCCCCGGCCTGCTGATTTGTAGCGCACGCCGGGCGATTCCCTCAATTTTTGGAAGTTACGTTTTAACGTTATTTCTTTGCGATGCATCGCAGGTTTTGAACTTCGAGTTTCTGCACCCTTTGTCCGATTTTGCAACGATTTGCACCCTTTGCACGTTTTGAAACCGTGCAAAAACCGTGCAGAAACCGTGCACTTACTCCCGGACAAACTAAAAACCACTTCATCCGACAACGACTTGACGGCATTGGTTCGAGTGACTGCACACCAAAAATCAAGTCTTGGAGGATATGACTATGACAAAATTGCTTTCCTGCCGCTACAACATGGACACCAACCGGGTGGAAGCCCTGTTCGCGGATGGCACCACCGTTGTCATCGACTGCATTACCGTGGAGGACGAGTACGGCAACACCCCGGCACAGCGGGCAGAACTGGACTGGCTGCTGTATAATAAGCCCTTGGAGTACGCACAGATGGTGCTGAGAGGGGAGATGGAGCATTATCTTTCCCTCGGCTGTGACCACGGCAGGCTGGAAGATTGAGCCTTAGAAAACGCGCGGCAAAAATGCTAATCGCGCGGCGCGCGTTTTTATCGCTGACTTTTATTCAGGCAACATTGCACGCGCGCATTCCAGCGTGCGATTCCACTTTTCCGAAATTCAATCGTATTACAGTTTATTTTTACAAGTTCCAACTTTCACGTCGCACCTTCCCACGCATGAAGAATGCACGCCCGTGCGATCTTTGTTCGCGGTTTATTCGCGGTCAGCCGGATTTATTCGCGCTTTGTTCGCGCGATTGCGCGTTTTCAGCGTAAATTCAGCGTAAACCATGCCAAGTCAGCGTATTTTCAGCGTAAATCCCGGGAAGTCAGCGTAAACAACCATTTACCATATATAATAATGCCCGCCCACCTGTGGAAAGCCACAGTGGGCGGGCATTCTGCGTTTTCAGATGGACTGGAACCCTTTGCCGATGATCTCGCTTGAGTTGACAATGGTCAGAAAGGCCTCCGGGTCCTCCCGGCGCAGGAAATCCCGCAGCAGCCCTGCCTGCCGCCGGGTCAGCGCCACCATAATCATGGTGCGGGGCTCGCCGGTGTACACGCCGGTGGCGTTCTGCTGGGTCGCTGTGCGTCCCAGTGTTTCCGTAACGAAATGCCGGATGGGCTCCGGCCTTGAGGTGATGACCGTACACACCTTGCGGAGATTCAGGCTCTCGATAGCTGTATCCACGATGGTGCTGCGCCCGATGAGTCCCAGCACGCAGTACATCCCGGTCTGCGGGCCGTAGAGGTAAGCCGCAAACAGCACTGTGCCGATATCGCTGAGCAGCAGAGCCCTGCCGATCTCCACCTTGATGTACTTGTGCAGGATCATCGCCACGATCTCGGTGCCGCCGGTGGATGCCCCGATGTTGAATACGATGCCGCTGGCAATGGCAGGCAGCGCCACCGCAAAGCACAGCTCCAGCAAAGTATCATCCGTCAAAGGCTGCGACACGGGAAACATCTTTTCGCACATACTGGAATAAAAGCTGAGCATGAAGGAGGAGTACAGTGTCCAACCCATGGTCTTTATGCCCAGAAAGACGCAGCCCAGCACATCCAGCACCGCATTGGTGATCCACATAAAGGTGCTGACGCTCAGAGCCGGAAAGCAGGTGGCCAGAACGATGGAAAGACCGGTGGTGCCGCCAAATACAAAGTGGTTGGGCGCACAGTAAAAGTTCAGTGCTACTGCATAGATGATAAGTCCCAGATTCAGCAGTAGAAAAAAGCGCGCGTCCTTCCACAGTTGGGCGGGGGCCATCCTTCTGCAAAGGTTCTCCTTAAGTGCTTCCATCTCAGTCCAGATGCTCCTTTACATCCATCAGCCGGGTGATGATGCAGTCTGCGGCGGACTGGTCCAGCGGCTCGCCGTGGCGGGGCTTCAGTGCCAGCACCTTCAGCCCTGCCGCCTTTGCGGAGGCGATGCCTGTGGGAGAATCCTCCACCGCAATGGCCTTATCTGCCGTCAATCCCAGTGCCTTCAGCGCCTTGAGATAGATGTCCGGCGCAGGCTTATGAGCGGCGCAGTCCTCGCCGCTGAAAGCAAAATCCACCATCGCTTTCAGCCCGCCCTCCGTGAGCATCTTCATGATATCCGGTGCTGCGCTGGAGGACGCCACCGCCACCTTCAGCCCCCGGCTGCGCAGCGCATTCATCAGCGGCTCTGCCTGCGGGTCGGTAAGCTTGCCGTAAGGGGTGGGGCGAGCCTTGCGGTACTCCCGGTAGGCCATCAGCATCTCCTGACGGCGCACAGGGTCGTTGGGGACAATGGCTTCCCAGATGGCTTTTTCGTTGGAGCCGATGAAGTTGCCCTCCGGGATGGGGATGCCGTTTTCCAGCAGAAAGTTTTTACGGCGGTTCTCGTAGTAGTATTCCGTATCCGCCAGCACCCCATCCATATCAAAAATCACTGCTTCAATCATTCTTCATTTCCCTCTTCATCAAAAAAGGGGAGGGGCAAGCCCCTCCCCCAAGCATGGGTCTATTGATCCCAGTCGATCGCTTAGTACTCCAGCTTCCACATATAGCGGCGCAGGGTCAGCGGATGCTGACGGACGTAGGACAGCTCCTCAGCATAGACGCGGAACA
>OHKJ01000325.1_pt1 | contig 28287 bp, 13 predicted proteins | sample 1568791 | NCBI WGS metagenome assembly OHKJ01 (sample SAMEA3879584, study PRJEB24766) | human gut metagenome | biome: human-associated habitat; feature: feces | place: USA | collected 1985/1987 | reverse complement strand
AATATGACATAAAAGCAAAAGATTTCTTAAGCTACAAATTAGTAGAAAAGGATGAGGAAGGAAATAGTAAGTTACCAGAAAATGCAAAAGGAACAATGACAGAAGAAAAAATAGTAGTAAATTATTACTATAATCAGCCAGCAAAAGTCGTTGTACACTATGTAGAAAAGGTAACAGGAAAAGAACTAGAAGAGAAAAACAAAGAAACAGGTGAGCTACAAAGTAGCCAAATTATAATAAATGGACTAATAGAAGACGAATATAAAACAGAAGCAAAAGAATTCGAATACTACACATTACTAGAAAAAGAATTACCACAAAACGCAGAAGGAAAGATGAAAGTAGAAATAGTAGAAAATGAAAAAGGTGAGAAGGTAGTAAATAACACAATAGATGTATATTACTATTATCAAGCTAAAACATTTAATGTAGGAGTAGAAAAGCAAATAACAGGAATAGTAGTTAATGGAGAGAAAAGAGAAATATCAAATGGAAAATTAGAAAAGGTAGAAATTTACAGAAAGAAAACAGAAGAAACAAGTGTACAAGTAGAATACAAAATAAAGGTAATGAACACAGGAGAAATAGCAGGAACAGCGGTAATAGAAGAAAATATCCCAGAAGGCATGAAAATTGCAAATAATGATGGAACTTGGGAAGAAAAAGAAGGAAAACTAATAAAGGTAATACCAGAAATAGGAGCTGGAGAAACAAAAGAATATACAGTATTATTAAACTGGGAACAAACTGGAGAAAATATGGGAGAAAAGGCTAATGAAGTAAAATTAGTAGAAACAGGAAATGTACCAGGATTTGTGGATAACAATGATAAGGATAATACATCAAAAGCAAATGTAATCATAAGTGTGGAAACAGGAGCAGAAATACCTATAATGTTATTACTAGTGTTAGTTGGACTAATAGGATTAGAAACAGTAACTTTAAGATATGCAGTAGTTCTAACTAAGAAACAAAAGAGAAAATAGGACTTTAGAGTAATACTTAAGGAAAAAAATGAAAGAATAAAAAAGAAATAATAATTAAGCAAAATGAACTTTGAAGATATCATTCAAAGTTCATTTTTTGGCGCTTTAGCTTGAAAAAAACACTTATAGTAATAAAATTACTAAAACCGGGATTTTAAGGAACGTCCCCGAATCCCAGGAACGTCCCCGAATCTCGATTCGAAATTTAAAAATGTCATAATAATTTAATATATAAAAAAATAAGAAAACAAAAAACGCCAAAATAACCTTCCGTAGTAGGATAGAAGTAATAATTTTTTAAAGTAAATAAATGGAAAAGTATATATATTGAAAAGAGATTTTTTATGTGATAACATTTTTTTGATAGAACAAATTAAATGGGAGAGGACATAACTATGAAAAAATATGTATTTTTTATAGTAAGCATTGGAGTAATTCTAGCAGGATTATTATTTTATAATGTTTACAATATACAAAAAGAGAATATGAAAAATTTTGAAGAACCTGGTTATATATTGCAAAGTGCAAGTGGGCAGACTCAAAAAATTGATAAGTATTACTTTAATGCAAATGAAGAATATAAAATAAAGAATAACCAGAAAGTTATTTTTAAAGATACCAGTGGTGATGAAGTTTATACAACAAAGGATAACTTTATTCATTATAATAATGGGGCTATAAGTAGTTTGCAAAAAGGTGTTCTAATTAACTTAGCTAATATAGAACAAGACCCAATAACATATTACAGTATAGCTGCAAATCAAATAGTTAAAAAACAGGGCGAAAATTACTATATTAATCACCTAAATAATAAACTACAATTTAAAAACTTAATCTGGAAAATATCAGACACTAAATACTTAATAGCTGGAAATGCCATGACAGTAACATTTGACGATGGAACAACAAAAGAAATTAATGGCTATATAGAATTAGAATATTTAGATAATCAAATAATCAAATTATATAATCAAGAACTAATATATCAAACAATATCTAGTAAAGTTAATATAAAAATGCCAGATAATATAGAAATAAATTTACAAAGTAAGGCTGTAAACAAAAATGGCGAAACAAAAATGAATCTTGCTAATATGGTAATAGATTCAGACGATAATGTAGAAATTGTAGAAGAAACAAAAGAAGATAAATACAAAAATAACGAAATAGATGAATCTATGCAAAATGAAATAAAAACAGAAGATGCAGACGAAGATGAAGATTCAGAAAATAATCCAAATGCACAAAATGGAAATATGAATGGACAAAACACATAAAACGGAGAAAATTCACAAACAGGAGCAAATGGAGAAGATAATGTTCAAGGTGGAAATGCAGGAGAAGGAACAAATGGTGGTTCTGGAGGAATTATAGAAGAAGAAGTAGAAGATTTACCAGAATTAGTAGCACCTGTATTTAAAGTAGAAAGTTTTGAAGTAGACTCTATAAGTTTAAATGCACAAATTACAATACAAGATGATGAAGCAAGACTTGTAAGAGAACCATATATAAAAATATTAGATAATGCAACAGGTAAAAACGTATATGCAAAAGAAGAAGCATTAGGAACATATAATATAGATATCGCAGTTTCAACACTATCACCAGAAACAGATTATACATTAGTAATAGAATCAGCATATGATGTAGATGGTATAACATATACTAAAAACTTTGTGTATAAAATATTTAGAACAAAAAGTGTTGGAATAAGATATGAAAAAGATGTATTTACTAATAACTCTTTAAAATTTAAAGTATCAGTAGATCCAGATTCTAAAGTTAAAGGTGCAGAAATGTCATTAATCTCACCAAATGGAACAGTAGAACAAACAGTAGAAGTAGGAAATGGAACACAAGCAGGAGAAACAGCAGAATTTATATCGCTTTCATCAAACACAGACTATACAATAAAATTATCTAATGTACTATATAATGGTCAAATTATATCTAATGGATTTTCACAAGAAAAGGTATTTAGAACATTAAAAAATAAACCACAAATAGTGGGACCAGAATATGAAATAGACAAAAGAGAATCTACATTTAGATTAAGTATAAAAAATGTTGTAGACCAAGATAATGGTATAGAAGGATACAGATACGAAATATATGACACAAGAAATGATTTAGATGAAGCACCAGTGTACACAAGAGAAATACCAAGTAAAGAAGCAATAACAGTAAAAGTAGACGAAAAAATACTATCAAGAGGTGTACCATATGCATTTAAAGTAGTAGCAATATTTAATGACAACGAAAAAATAGTAGAATACGAAAGTGAATTTAGTAATGTTATGAAAATGGATGGTGTAGAATTCCCAACAGTTAGATTCGAAAAAGAAACAATAACATTCGAAAGAATTCAAGGAAAACTAATAATAGAAGATCCAAATAACACAATAAAAACAGATGACGCAAATAAAATGTTAATAACATATACGGATTCTACAGGTTATACAAAACAATTTTCATATCAAGGTGGATTAACTATACCAATAGATATAAATGACTTAAGAAGTAATGAAACATATAAATTTAGAATATTTACAACAGTAGATTTAAAAGACGATAATGATCCAATAGACGAATGCTATATAGGGGGAGCAGTAATACAAACACTAACACCAGATGCATTAATGGGTTCATTTATACAAGACAGTAGTGATACTAAAAATACATTTAACATTAAATTTAATCTAAAAAAAGCAAACGATGAAAATGCAGGAAGTATAGATACAGTAAACCCAGATGATCCAACATTACAAGACCTAGAAGCAAATGTTCTTTCAAATTTAGAATTTAGAATATATGCAGGTCAACCTATACAAAATGGTGATGGAACTGTAACGATGCCAGGAACAGCTATAAGAACAGTAAAAATAAAAGATGAATATGCTCAAGAACCTTATAAAAGTAAGATAAAAGAAGAGTATTATGACGAAGTAAAAGCCATAACACCAGAATTTTTTGGAGCAGAGAATAAAGACTTTAAAGACCAAAAATACACAATACAAGTACTAAACGCATATGACTATACATATGCAGGTGGAAATAAAATACCATTAGTAGAAGGACTAGGATATGACTACTATGTAGTAACAACAAATGGATTTATTCCAGACTTACCAACAGATCCAGAAAAAGCTATAACTGTAACTCCTATTAGAAATCGTGATGTAGATTCACCAAGAACTGAACTAAATGCAGAGACAATAGTAGGATATAAAGCACAAGCAAAATATGATAACAACCAAAACTATGCTGTAAAGATTATATACAATATGTATGATTCTACAACAAATGAAATAGTAGGAACACAAGAGATAGAAATAGGAGAAGATGGAGTTATTCCACCAGCAATCTTTAATGTAGGTGATGGTACAAAATATAATGTTCAAGATGTAGATGAAGCAAGAAGAGGAAATAAATATTATTTTACATATAAAATGATGTTAGATTTAAACCATGATGGTGAAGGAGAAACCGAATGGCCACTTCCAAGTGATAATGTAACATTAAAATCTGAAGAAGTAGAACCAAATAAGCAACAACCAAGAATTATAATGTATCCTTCAATATCTACAGACAAAGCATTTAAATTTAAATATAAATCTTTAGACATAGATAATGCACTAGAAAAAGATGAACTAACAGCATATATAAATACAACGATAAAGAAAGATACAAAATCAATAAATCCAAATACTGGAGATCTATTTGAAGAAGTATCATTTGAAAATTTAGTTGCAGGAAATTTTGAAATAAGAACAAAGCAAAGGATATCTAAAACAGGTGAAGCAGTAGACATAGGTTTAGCTTACCAATACTTTGAAGGAAAAAGAGATATACAAGACTTAAAATATAGGATAGAACTTGAAGAAAACAGTGTAAACATAACAATTTCTGGCGATCCAGAAAAGCTTTCTAAAATAGTTGCAGTTAAAGCAACATTTACAGATACAAAAACACAAACAATAAAAATAGAAAAAGACTTAAAAACAATAAGAAATAATATGTTAACAGTAAGCTTTAATGACATTTCAGATTTATTAGATGAAGAAACAAAAGTAGATGTAGAAGCATATTATGATACAGGAATCACAGGTTATGATTTAGAAAGTGACTATGTAGCATATCAAAAAGCTTATAAATCTGGAGAGGATATAAACTATTATGCTATAAATAAAGAAGGAAACGTAGTTCCAACAACAACTATAAGTGAAAATATGTATAATAGAACTAATGGAATTAGCTCAGAAAAAGGTACAACATTTAATTTAGTAAACCCTATAGATAACAAAAATTCAAACTTAGAGTTAAGCTATTCAGAAAAAGGATATACATATCAAAATGATGTAGTATTACAAAAAGAAATAGGACTAACAGCAATAGCCGCAGAAGGAAGCAATTTAATTAAATTTAACTTAATGATACCAGGAATAAGCTTGCTAAAACAAGGTAGTACAAGTGAATTAGACATAACAGAGGAGTTAGACAGAGTTAAAGTTAATGCAAAAATAATTCCAGACAATAAAGTGGAAATAAAAAACAATAGCATAATTGTAGAATTGTGGAAAACAGATGAAAACTTAAACAATAGTGAAAAAATAAAAGAAGTATCAATACCTCTGGCAGACTTTAAAAAGCAAATAACAATAGATGGCTTAGAACCAAAAACATATTATTACTTAAAATTTAGAGCAGAAATACGAAACAACAACAAAGGTGAAGCAGAAGAATTTATAGAAAAATACTTATATGATGTAGATTTTGATACAGTAGGAAAACTTTATTATTTCTCTACACTTGCAAATGTAAATATAGAAAATATAAAAGTAGAATACAGCCCTAATAGTTATGCAGATAAAGATTTAAAAGTATCATATACACTAGATAAAGTATTAGGATTTCAAAAATTAAGACACATAATTTATAGACAAAATCCAGATACAGGTGCATATGAAGAAAAAGTTGCAGAATTTGATGATGACCTTCCAAAAGCAATAATGGAAGAATTTGTAGATGTAAACCCAGGAAGTATATTTACTTTCGGAACAAGATATAAAATATTTATAACACCAATTGCAGTAATAACAAATGGTGAAGAACAAAAAGAAATTGACTTAGGAACAAAAGAAGCAGAATTTTATTTATCACCATTAAGTTCACCATTAGTAGGTATAGATGGATATCGTCTAGACACAGTAAATGATGATGGGACAACAGATATTGGAAATAGAATAAGATTTAAAGTTACAATGTATGATAATGACAGAATAGTAGTAGGAGATAAATACACTATAAAAATATATGATCAAAACCGTGAAGATATTACACCAGAAGAATATAAAGGTGAATATAGTACAGATGATGCAAATAATGTATTTGAACTAAAGAATATAGCAAGAGACCAGAAATATACAATAGAAGTAAACATGGACTTAGACTATCCAAACGATGGTAAAGAACCATATATACATGATTCTTCAAATACACGTACAGTAGAGCCAGTAAATGAAAGTGGTATTTCTGTAGGAAATGTAACATCAACAAATAATTCTACAGAGCCAAACAAAATAGACTTATTATTCTATAACAGTTACAAAATAGACCAAATAGACCAAATAAAATATTCAATTTATAATACAAGTGGATATAACCAAAGTGATATAGAAGATTTTGTACCAAGAGAAATACAGTCACAAGTAGATAAAGACACATATTATAGTTTTACATTAAATAAAAACTTACCTACACAAGGTAAATATTATGTAGAAATGCAATTCATAAGAGATGGTGAAATTGTAGACACAGCCAGAATAGAGCATATTTTTGTAAACGGATAAACAGGTTACAATAAACTTAAGGAGGAGGTATTCCTCCTTAAGAATAAAAAATAGGGGTGAATAATTTGAGAGCTTTAGCAGCAGGAAATAAAAAAAGATTTGCACTTTTTGCAATTATAATAATCACAATAATCATATTATTAATTACAAGTCTACGATTAGCCTTAAAACATGAACCAGAACAATATAAAATAGAAAGTAATATAACATTATATGATAGTGATTATGTGCCAATAAAAACAGAAGAAGAAGCAACCATAAACAAAAGATGGGATGGAAATTATTATTTAACTTTAAATAATTCTAAAAGCACTTATAAGCTAAACAAAAAAGTTGTAAGCTTTAACGAAAAAAATTCAAAAGTAACATTATATGGTGAAGTATTTAAAGTATTATTCGATGGACAAGTAGAAAAATATATAAAAGATACAGAAATAAAAAATAATTCTGGAGATCAATTTTATAAAATTGCAGACAGACAATATTTACTTATAAGTGATTCTATAAAAAATGACTCTGGAAGCATAAGTACATCAAAATATTTATATGTAATAATAGATAAATCTGGAAATACTTTAATATTAAATAATGAAATTTATGCTAAAACAATAAATCCAATAGTTCTTACTACAAGTTCATATAAGTTTGACATAGCAAACGAAAAATTATTAGTAGGAAGTAACGAAATAGATTTAAAGAAAATAATAGGAAGTTCTAACGAATATAAAGAAAAAGAACCAGAAGAGCAAGAAGAAAATACAAATGAAACTACTAAAGAAGATACAGAAGATGAAGAAGATAATAAAAACAATAATAACAACAATAACAACGAAAATATATGGGGGCCAAATGGAAATATGCAAAATGGTGAGGGATCTGTAAATGGAAACCAAAATACACAAGCAGGCCAAAATGGTAATGTAAATAATGGAGGAACTGTAGAACAAGGTGGAGGAATAATAAGTTCTGACAAAAACAAAACACCACTTGCGAAAAGTGTTTCATTAAGAGGTGCAATAGCAACATCTTCTTATATAGACATAGAATATGCAGTACAAGACCCAGAAAATAAATACCAAACAGTATATGCATTTATAGAAGCAGTTGGATACGAAAATATGATAGCATTAGACAAAAATGCTACAACATATAGGCTAACAGATTTAGAGCCAAATACAGAATATAAAATAACACTTGGATATAAACAAATAACAGCAGATAACGAAATAGAAGACCAAATAGAAGATGTGTTATCTGTAAGAACCACAAGGCTAAATGCAAAATTAGACATAACAAAAGTATTAGCAGGAAAACAAAAGGTATACTTTAATTTAAAATTAGACCAAAACTATGCATTTGACTATGCTAAAGTTGCATTATATGTTGATGGAATGAAAGAAAGCGATATAGTTGTAAACCTAACAGAGGCTGCAAAAGCAGATGGATGGTCAAATGTACTTGCATTTGAAAACTATGGAAGCGAAATAGTTCTTCAAGTAGAGGGAACATCACATGATGGAGCACCAGTAAAGACAAATATTCAAGCAAAATATAGAAATTATTAAAAGGAAGGTGGAAAACAATGGAACAAGTTTTAGTAGCAACAATGAGCAGCATTGGATGGATGATAGGTTTAACATTCTTAGGACTAGGTTTAGGAATAGGAATATTAGGATCAAAAGTTGCAGAAGCAGTAGGTAGAAACCCAGAAACTAAAAGTGATATTGTACATTCAGTAATGACAATATTAATAGTAGTTGCAATATTCTTATTACTACTATTTGCATTCGTATTTTTATTATTATTTTACAATCCTTTAACAGTATAGTAGGTGAGAATTATGGAATTAATAATACCAGCAATTATAGTAGTCTTAATAATGTTTATCTTTACATTCTTTATGTTTAAAAACTTAGTAAAAAGAATAAATAGTAGCACAAAAAAATATTTTTTAGATAAACTTGAAGATTTTGACTATATAATAGCTGAAAAAGAAAAGGAAATAGAAATATTATCAGAACAAATTAAGCGTTTAAACGAAGCTAAAGAACAAGGAGAAAATGGTGAGATTGTCGAAATACCAGCATATACAAAACCAGAAGAAAAAATTGTATATGACATTCCAACACCAGAATTTAGAGAATCTGGATTCTTTAAAAATTATAAAGGTTTAAACAAAGAATTTGACGTAGATAGTGAACAGCTTATAAAAGACTTTATAAAAATACATGAAAATGATGATGACAAAGAATATAAAGAATTACAATCATTTAAAGAATTGTTTACACAAAATGCTATATACGAGTCATTAACATTAACACCAGAAGAACAATTAATTTTGGTAGAAAGTGTATTAAATAGCGAAAATAAAGATTACGTAGAACCAATAATAAAAACAATAAAGAATTTTAATGTTTTAGAAATGTTAGACAAAATAAAAGAAAGAATGGATAAAATATCTCCTACAATATATGTATATGTTGGAAGAGAGAGTAAAAACTATGATTATCTAAGTTCAAAAATAAAAACAAAATTATTTAAGAACATGTCAAAAGGTATTATTATAGAATACAAAGACAAACTATATGACTATAGTATATAAAAGTGAACTTTTTAAGGATGTTCTTAAAAGCTTTCACAAAAAAATAAAAGAACATCAAAAATGTTCAAACTATATAAAGTAAAGGAGAAAAAATGGGCGAGCATATTAGCAATCTTGTAGAAAACAAATTAAAGAAGATTAAAGAAGAAAAAAATGTATTTGATACAGGAAAAGTAATTAGGCTAAAAGACTATATTATAGAAGTATCTGGACTTGAAAATGTTGCTTATTATGAAAAAGTAATAATAAGAGGAAAAGGAATGGGATATGTTAACGAAATAAAGGAGAATTCTGTAATAGTAGCTGTTGTAAAAGAAGATGAACCAATAAAAATCGGTGATACTGTAAATACAACAGGGGAAAGATTTAGAGCCATATTTGCAGAAGAGGCTTTAGGTAGAGTTACAGACTTATTCGGGATAGATTTATTAACAGGAAGAGCATTCGAAAAATTTAAATATATAGATATAGAAAAGCCAACAGTACCTATAATGGATAGAACACCTGTAAACAGACCTATGATGACAGGAATTGCTGGAATAGACTTAATATACCCAATAGGTAGAGGGCAAAGGCAATTAATAATAGGTGACAAAAAGACAGGAAAAACCCAAATTGCTTTAGATACTATAGTAAACCAAGGAAAAATAATGAAAGAAAAGTCTAACGAAAATGATATTATATGTATTTATATAGCAGTTGGTAAAACTAAAAAAGAAATAAAAACAATATATAATGAATTGTTAAGAAGAAATGCATTATCATATACAATGATAGTAGCAGCAACAAATGATGATAAAACAACAGTACAAAGCTTAATACCATATGTAGGATTATCAATTGCAGAAGAATACATGATGCAAAAGAAAGATGTAGTAGTTGTAATTGACGATTTAAAAAGTCATGCAGAAAGCTATAGAGAAATAAGCTTAATATCTAACAAAGCACCAGGAAGAGAGGCATATCCAGCAGACATATTCTTCTTACATTCAAGATTATTAGAAAAAGGATGTCAACACAAATGTGGTGGATCTATAACAATTCTTCCAATAGTAGAAACAAAAGGTGGAGATATAACAGATTATATTTCTACAAACATTATATCTATAACAGATGGACAAATTGTATTATCTGAAAAACAATTTAAAAAAGGTCAAAAACCAGCAATAAATTATGGTGTATCTGTTTCAAGATTAGGAGGAGCAGTACAGACAGATGAAATGAAAAAATTAGGCTCTAGTGTAAGACTTAAACTTTTAAGTTACTTAGAAACAAAAGAAGTGTATGAACTTGCGAATATGGACGAAATGAGCCAAGAATTAAGAGAGAAAATGAAAATGGGAAAAACAATAGAACAAGCATTAAGACAAAATAAATTTTCTCCATTATCACAAGAAGAAATAAAAGAAAGATTCAAAATGTTAGGTGAGGATGCTAAATGAAAATAAGAAATGTAGTAAAAGTAATGAATTTTCATTCTTTACTTAGAGTAGATACTGCAAGAAAAAATGCCGAAAAGTATTTTGAATACGAAAAGGAAATTTCAGATTTTGCAGACAATATACTAAACAACAGAAATTTAATACTAGATAAAAAAATATTAAAGTTAAATAAAGAATACAAACCTCTAAATGTATACATTGGAAATGATTTAGGATTTTGTGGTAACTTTAACACAAATGTAAACGACTTAGCAAAAGCAGATGAAAATATAGACAAAATTATTATAGGAAAGAAAATTACAAATGAAAAACAAAATGTAATTTTATCAATGACGAAAGATGAGTATCCAAGCAAGATAGGAGAGATAGAAGATATTTTGTATGATGCAATGCTAAATGCAAAATATAGTGAAGTAAATATCATTTATAATCATTATTATAATATAAGTAAAATAGAGCTAAGAAAAAAGAAAATACTTCCACTAGAAAGTATGCAAGAAGAGGAAATGCAAACTAAGAAGCGACACTTAGAAGACTTTGTAATAGAAGGAGATATAAATAGTATATTAAGAAATATAATAGTACTATATTTATCTTACGAAATAAAAATTGCAACAGAAAATAGTTTTGCTTCTGAAAATATTATGAGGCAAACCATAACAAAAGAATCTTTAAAAAAACTAGATGAACTAGAAGAAGTTAATTTAAGAAAAGAAAGAAAGATTATAAAAAATAAGAACTTTAAAAAAGTTTTAGAGAATTTTACAAATTTAAATTTTAAGGAAGAATAGTAGGAAGGTGTAGATATAATGACTAACGAAAAGGAAATAATAGGAAGAATAATTGGTATTTCCGAACTTAATGTTAAAGTATTATTATTTAGTGACAATGTCAAAATTAATGATATATTAATATACAAAGACGACGAAGGTATAAGAAAGTTTGAAGTTGTTCAAATAGATAATAATATTGCATCTACAGTACCTTTTGAAAGAGTTATAGGACTAAAAAAAGGAGGAACTGTAACACTTGAAGAAGGTGGACTTAAAATAGAGTACTCTGATGCAATGTTAGGTAAAGTATTCAGCCCATATGGAGATGTAATAAACCATAAAGAATTAAAATCTGTAAGAACAAGAAATGTATATGACAGAAAACTTTCTTTTAAGGAAATAAACATAAATAATGAGCCATTATGGACAGGAATAAAAGCTTTAGACTTTTTCGCACCACTTCAAAAAGGATTTAAAATGGGACTTCTAGGTGGGGCAGGAGTTGGAAAAACAGTTTTAATAAAAGAAATTATAAACAATGTTTACAAAAGATTAAAATCTAACGCTGTATTCATAGGTGTTGGTGAACGTTCTCGTGAAGGACAAGAGCTAATAGAAGAAATGCAAGAATCAGACTTACTAGACAAAATGTCTATGGTCTTTGGACAAATGGGTGAAAATCCATGTTCACGTTCTAAAGCTGTATATAGTGGGTTAACACTTGCAGAGTACTTAAGAGATGAAAAGAATCAAGACGTATTAGTGTTTATAGATAACATATATCGTTTTATTCAAGCAAAATCTGAAATATCAACAGAAATGAAGAGAGTTCCAATAGAAAATGGATATCCTACAACAATGGTGTCAGATGTAACAGATGTAGAAGAAAGAATAAATTCTACAGACAAAGGATCTATAACATCATTCCAAGCAATATATATACCAGCAGATGATATAACAGATGAAGCAGTTCAAGCTGTTACAACACATATGGACGGGCAAGTAGTTCTTGACCGTAAAGTTGCAGAAAAGGGTATTTACCCAGCAATAAATGTTTTTAAAACTACAAGTAAAGCTGTAGATGCAGAAATTGTAGGTCAAAAACATTATGATTTAGTACAAGAAACATTAAGATATTTGTCTAGATATGAAGAGCTAGAAGAAATAATTGCAGTTCTAGGTATAGACGAATTATCTGAGGAAGACAGAATGATATTCTACCGCTCTAGAAAGTTAAGAAATTATTTTACACAACCTATGTTTGTTTCTGAAAATTACACAGGTATAAAAGGTGTAATGGTAGATATAGAAGATACACTTTGTGATGTAGAAGATATTTTAAATGGAAAATATGATGATGTAGACGAAAGTAAATTATTATTTAGAGGTACATTACATGAATAATGAAAAAGTAAATGAACAAACAGGCAAAGTTGCCAAAATGAAAGTGAAAATTTTAAACATACAAAAAGGGTTAAAAACATATGATAATGTTTCTATAATAAAAATTAAGAGTAAAAAGTATAATTTAAGTATTATGGAAGATTATTTGCCAGTAATTGGAGAAATAAATGGAGATGTAGAGATAATCTCTATAGATAATTTTGTGAAGTTAACAAATATAATAGGATATTATATGTTAAAACATAATGAATTTAAATTATTTATAAAAGAGGAATAAAATGTTAGATACAATACTTTATGAATTAAGCAAAGTTGCTTGGGTATTGCCAATATTTTTAGGAATAATATTATTATTAAGTTTTATAATGTATTTAGTAACAAAAAAATTTAATATACACAAAAAGAGTGTAATATTAAGTGGAATGTTTATGGGACTTAGTAATAAGCAAATTATAATGATTATATCAATTCTTATACGAACATTTTTAGTAATATTTACTGCTTGTGTATATAGTAAAAATATATTATTATATTTACTAATGATAGCTATTTCATCTATAATATTTGCAATACTTAATTATAAAAAGGCAATTTTAGAAATAGTAAGTACAGTAGCACAAATTATTGCGCTATATTTAATAAATATACTAACAAGTTATATGATAGAGGAAAGCAATGACCCATATGTACTTGTAATAAAAATATGTTTAATCGTATTTTTAATAGTATATGCAACATATTTCTTCTTAAAGAATTTTGAAGATATTATTACAAACCATAAAAGGAGAACGGTTGATGAAAGAAGAGAAAGAAAATCAAAAGATAAAAGAAGAGAAAATAGATTTGAAAGAAACAAAGGAAAACAAAACAGATACAAAGGAATCAAAAGCCAAGAGAGCAGACGAAAAGAAGACGACAGTGAAGAAGAAAGCGACAACAAAGAAAACAACAACAAAGAAGACAACAGCGAAGAAGACAACAGTGAAGAAGACAACAGAGAGTAAGAAGGCAGATGCTAAACTGGACGATGAGGAAACTAAAGAAACAGATTCTAAATTAGAAAAAGAAGAAACTAAAGAAACAGATTCTAAACTAGCGAAAGAAGAAACTAAAAAAGTGGATTCAAAAGAAGAGCAAGCAGAAGTTAAGCCAAAGCTGGCAAAATCAACTAAGAAAAGTGATTCAGAAGAAATTCCAGAAGAGAATGCAGAGGAAAAAACGACAATAAAAATGGAGCCAGAGGAAGTAGAGAAAGGCGAGATTTCTGTGAAACAAAAGAAAAAAACGAAAGAAAATAATGCCAAACTAGAAGCAAGTATTGCAAAATTAAAAGGAAAGAAGAAAAAAGAAAAAGAGGAAATTTCTAATGAAGATACTTCTACAGTAGAAAAATTTGATGATAAAGAAGAAATTATCATTAATGAACCAGAAGAAAGTGAAGAAAGCAAAAAAAGAAAAGAACAACTAGAAAAAGAAGGAGAATTATTAGAAAAGAAGAAAAGAAGAAAAAATACAATAATTACAGTATCAATTGTTTCTGCATTAATAGTAATAATTATTATTGTATCAATAATAATTTCAAACTTAAACAGTACTAAAACTGAAAGCCATAATTTTTTCCAATGGTATTCTGGGCAAAAAGTAGAATACAAAGGGGAATTAACATTTACTAGGAAAGAGGGACTTACAGAGCTAAAAGCTACAGATAAGAAAGTAACATTAGACTCTACACCAGTGTATTATGCTGAAAAGGAAAATAAAGTTATATTTCCAGAAGATATGGCAATAGTATTTCCACATAATAATGGGATGATGTACAGAATAAACCATTTTTCAAATATTATAGAAGAAAATAGTGATGTTTATTTAGAAACAAATTTAGCAGTAGAAACAAACAAAACAAAATTAGACCAAGCATTTTTATATGATGGACAAGACTTATATTTCTTTTTAGAAAGAACTAATATAACAGTTAATGGAACAACATACGAAGTCTCACCATTGTCATATGCAATAGTAAGATATAAACAAAGCATAGAAATATATAATTATGAAAAAGACGAATATCAAGTAATAGATATACAAGATGGTCAAGAAGCAAAAGTTGTAACAGATACGTACACAATAAACATGAGCTTTGACTCATTACAAACAGCAGAAAAAGAGCAATTATTAATACGTGGCTTAAGCTATTTAAAACCATATACAGAAAACGGGATTTAAGGGATAATACTTAAAATCCCGTTTTTGGTTTTTATATTAGCAAGAAGTAATAGCCTGCAATACAACAAGGTTAAATGTCTTAGAATTTATATTTTGTGAGAAATATAAGGTATGTTTTTTCAGAATTTGTCGAAAAAGTAAGATGAAAAAAGATTGAAAAATGTAGTATAACATGATTAAATATAAATACTTAGGATATTACCTAAGAATATTATTAATCATGAAATTTATTCTAGATCTAATTAATTTTATATTATACGAAATTTTTTATTTGTGTTTGATATCAAAAAAATTTGAAACCGAAAAAATCCCCCATTTTTTATTAGAGTTTAAAGTTATATTAAAACTTGCACTTCGAGATTAGCAAAAAATAATATCGATATTATTTAATAGCGTCCACAATAATTACGTCTAAATTTATTTTTAAACAACGATTTAATTCTTAATAATTCAGTTCTTTATAAAATTCCAACATATAAAAAGGTAATATCTTAAGAAATAAATTAAATTTTACCATATAGTTGAACGAAAGATTAATATTTGGTAAAATAGAAGGAGGAAAATGATAAAAAATGTAGAGTTACAACTTACAAATGATTACATATTTAAAAGATTATTCAGCAAAAAAGGAAATGAAGATATACTAAAAGATTTGCTAGAAAGTATACTAGAAATAGCAATAGAAAAAGTAGAAGTAATGCAAGAAATAGAGCTAGAAAGAGTAGATATAAAGGATAAGTTAGGAATACTAGATATAAGAGCAATAATAAACGAGAATATAACAGTAGATATAGAAATGCAAATGGTTGATGAGAAGAACATGATAGAAAGAACGCTATTCTATTGGGCAGGACTATATTATACAGGATTAAAAAGAGGACAAGACTATAAATTAAATAATAAGGTAATAACAATAAACATACTAATGTATAACATATTTAAAAAAGAAAATTATCATACAATAGCAACCATAAGAGATAATGAAAATAACGAAAAAATAACAGATCGACTAGAAATACATTTTATAGAATTACCGAAATTTTTAAAAAGCAAAGAAAAAGGAAACAAAAAATTAAGGCAATGGTTAGAATTTATATGTAATAAAAGAAAGGGGGAGGTAGAAATGGCAGTAAAAGAAAATGAAAAAATAGCAAAAGCAAACCAAGAATGGGAATACTTAAGAGGAGATGAAGCAGAGAAAAGACTAGCATTCCTAAAAGAAAAATGGGAAAGAGATTGGAATAGTAATATGCATTATGCAGAAGAAACAGGAATGGAAAAGGGAATGAAAAAAGGAATGAAGGAAGGGAGAAAAGAAGGAGTAAAAGAAGGCAAAAAAGAAGTAGCAATAAAAATGTTACAAGAGAAAATAGATGAAGAAATAATATTAAAGGTAACAAACTTAAAGTCAGAAGAAATAGAAAAATTAAGAAATGAAGTAGAACATGAGATAAAACAATAGGAAAATGAAATGTTATAAAAATGTAAATAATGAACTGTAAAGTGGCTGTGCGTAAAGAGTACAGCCTTTTTTGTGTACTAGGATAAGGACGACAATATTTACAATATGAGATAAATTATATAAGATAGAATAAAGTGAAAAGAGAGATTTAATAAGAAAAAATCTGAATATTCCCATTTTAAAATTATTCGGATTTTAGAACTAAAAGTAAACAGTAAAAGCGAGGGTAAAGAAATGCAAAACGAAGCGAACCGTGTAAGCCTTGGCGCTGTACACACACACACACACACACACAAGTACGTTTAGAAAAATAAAAAGGGTAGCAAACGAGGCTACTCTATTTGGCGTGAAAAGCAGGTTATGTGTAGTACTATATTTAGGAAAAAATGTAGTGCTAGATATAGCCTGTTTTTCTTGTTGTTTAAAAATTCTTTTAGAAAAAGTGTTTTTACAACAACTAGATTATGCAGATTGTAAAGAAATTTTTTGCAATTACACCAACTTGAAATTATTAAATAAATTAGAAAAACAAGGAGGTGTAGCATAATGAAAAGATTTGAATTTGGTAAAAATAACAGAGATAAAAGAAATACTAATAATGCAAATAACTTAGAAAATGGCAAAAGCAAGAAAAAGATAAGCAAAGACCTAAAAGCGAGATTTAGCAGTTTAGAAATAAAACCGCAATTCCTAATAATAGGTTTAGTAGCAATAATAACAGTAATAAGTTTAATATATTTGATATTTTTAAAATATAGTCCAATAATGAATTTTAAATATGAAGGTTATGCAATAAAAGGAAAAGAGATAACAGAAAATTTACTTGGAGCTTCTAAAAATACTGAAAAAAGTGATACACAAAATAGCGATTCAAGTGATAATACGGAAAAAAACATAGACTTAGCAAAAATAGAAGAACAAGGAACAATATTTAAAAAATTAGGAACATATTTTATAGGGAATAAAGAAAAAATGGAAATAGACTTAAATTACCCAATATATATAAACGATAAAAATACAATATATAATTTAAGTCAAGATATAATGCTAATAAGTAAAAACTTTGAAAAAATATCAGGATATCCAAACATCAGTATAACAGATGGAAAAGTATATAATGGAAATAGTTTAGAAAGAGCAGATAGTAAAGAATATATATTTGCCAAAACAGAAGAAGGAATATATATAAATTTAAAAGAGATAAAAATAAATACAACAGCAAATGAATATGTAATACCAGCCAATAGTTTAATAGTATTTGAAGAGAACGAAATAAAATACTATAGCTTGGCAGATAATATTTTATTGTTTAACAAAATAAATGATGTGGATTATAATTCTCAAGTAACAATAAAAAACATAGAAGATAATTCTCAAAATAATTTAAACAATAAGTCACAAGATAATACAAAAAAAGTGGATAACCAATACAATTACGAAGATTTATTAACTCGATTAGGAATAATAGGAAAAGATACGGATAAGTTACCTAACGAAGAAATACAAAAAGAAGACACAACTGCAAAAGAACAAGAAGAAAATAAGCAAGAAAAAGAAGATAAAGAAGAAAACGAAACAACACCAAGCGAAGACAAGCAAGAAGAACCACAACAAGAACTAGAACAAGAAAACAACGAGCAAGGCAACCAAGAAAAAAAATACATAAAACCAGAAGTAACAGCAGAAGAATTTACAGCAGAGGTATACTCAGCAAAAAGCACACTAACAATAAAAGATCCAACAGCAAGAATAATAGAAGCCCCAACCTTTGAAATATATAAAGATGGAAAAATATATTTAAGAAGAACATATACACAAGCTGGCGAAATAATAGTAACAGGATTAGACGCAGATACAGAGTACGAAATAATAGGAAAATATATATACAAAAATGAAGAAGACAAAAAAATAGAAAACACATTCTTTAAAGGAACAGTCAAAACAAAAGGATATGAAGCTTTAGGAGCAATAACCTTAGCTAAGGAAGAAGGAGAAATATATAATAACAAAATTCAAATAAAAAATGTAAAGATAATATCTGATTTACACAATGAAGTAATAAAAGGAATAGATACAGTAGAATTAAAAACAGGAAGTATTAAAACAGTTCTAAAAAATAACAAATTAAATGAATTATTAGCAGGAAAAGAAATAACAATAGAAAGTTCAGAAGGGCTAAAGTCTAACGAAAAAATAGAATATGAGTTAAAATTCTATGACAAAAAAGGCAAAGAATTAAAAGTAGAAAACAATAAAGGAAAAACAAGAACATCAAAGCAAGAGCCAAAAGTAACAATAAAAATAAAAGAGCAAGATATTGTAAGTGTAACATTAGGAATAAAATTAGCTAATAAAGACAATGTAGATTTGGAAAACTACAAATATATAGTAAGAAAACCAAATGGAGAAATAGAAAAAGAAGAAAGATTGTCACAAAACCAAAAAGAAATAAAATTAGACGATTTAGACTCTAACCAATATTACAGCTTAAAAATATATGCAGACTACGACTTGAACAATAACAAAGGAATGCAGAAACAAGTAGAAATAGGTGATTTAGTATTTGCAACACAACCATTATCAACACTAGGTTCTGTAGAACTAAAAGTAGAGGGGGAAGATATAACAACAGATAAAGCAACATTATCATATGAAATAGATGAAGAAAGAACAGATAAACGATTAATACAAATACTAAATTCTATAAAAGTAGAATTAATAAATAAAAATACAGGAAAAGTAGCAAAAACAACAGAAATACAAGACGAAGAACTTCAAACGTTAAAATCAGGACAAAAGCTAGAGAAAACATATGAAAATTTAGTATCTAACACAACATACGAAATAAAAATAACAAGTAAAGTAAAACCAGGAACAAAAGAAGAGAGTGCACCAGTGACATACAATTACCAAAGCTTTACGACAGTAAAAGCACCAGCAAAAGTAGAAATACAAAATAAATTTGTAACGAAAGACTTAATAGACTTAGATGTAAGAATAGAAGATAAAGATAATGCAATTTTAAACAATAAAGTACGAATGGAACTAAGAGACGAAAAGAATACATTAGTTGAAACAAGTGAGATAAAAACAAATAAAGACTGGTTAAGAAAAACATATAACAAATTAGAGGAAAACAAAACATACACATTAAAATTCTTCGCAGACGAATACAACGAAGGTCATACAGACGCAACATACAAAAGAAATTATTTATTAAAAGAAATCGATATATTAACAGAAGAAGGAATTACAGGAAAGATCGATTTAAAAAGTATGTTAAAGAAAACAACGGGAAAGAACCTAGTAGACCCAAGTTCTAAAATTAAGTGGTATACAAAATTTATTGGATCTAGTGAATATTATGATAAAAGTTATGATGAAGAAAGCGAAATATTAAAGTTAGGAACATCTAGTCTAACACATTTAGCACATTTATATGATTTAAGAGAATATAAAGGTCAAGAAATAACAATATCATTTAAAATAAAAGCAGACGAGGGAATAATTCCATATATACAAAATTCGATAAATACAGCATATTATATTACAGAAATAGAGGGAGTTACACAAGATAGTTTTAAAGAATATAAACAAACATTAGTAGTAAATGAGCAAGGTTATGTCGGAATTTACTTAAAAAATGAAGGTAGAAACCCAGATGCTAAAGCATATATAAAAGATTTGCAAATAGAACTAGGAAACACAAAAACAAGTTATGAAAAATATAAATACAATATGGAAAGCAAAATACAAATAAACTTAGAAGACAAGCGAGATGAAATAATAACAAACGACTACTATATAAAAATATATGAAGATGGAAAATTAATAGATACAAAAAAATATGAAGACTTTCCAGAAAATAATAAAATAGAGAATGCAGAAAAAGAGTTAAATATAAAAGAAGACCATAACTATAAACTAGAATTAACAGTAAAAATAAGATTAAGAGATTACGTTATATCAACATTTGAATTTAATACAAAAAATGGAGAGATACTAGGAATTAGTACTGTAGAAGAATATAAGAAAATTCAACCAGAAGGAAATTATATTGTACTAAATGATTTGGATTTTAGAAATGAAAGTAATTGGGCTGTTCATACAAGTGCTAATATTAAGTTCCAAGGAAATATAAATTTTAATGGGCATAGCATATATAAAAATTATTATGCAAATATGAATGATGCTATTTTTAATGTTATAGGTGAAAAAGGAAAAATAGAAAACTTAGTGCTAAAAATATACTTTACTTCTGACTTAGCAGGAGGTGGATATGGTTTATTTCAAACAAATTATGGCACAATTTCTAATACAATAATTAATGTAGAAGAAAGTGAAGAGAAAAAAAATGGGATTATTCAAATATTTGGAAACCTTAATTATGGCACTATAGAAAATTTTATTATAAATTATAAAGCGCCAATATATGGTACATCCATATATGCTATAAATTCTAATTTAGGAGATATAAATAATGGATATATATATGGAAAAGACCTAAAAATACATGATGTACAGAACAACAATGCAATTTTTATGTATCAAAACTTTGGAAAAGTAAGTGAAGTATTTGTATTAAATAATGCCTACATGGACAAAGAGAATTACGATTATACATATTCAAAGATAGTAACAAGAAATACAGGAACTGTAGAAAATGTGTATACAGTAGGTTTAGGAAATATTTATAAAGTAAATAGTACGCCGAATGTTGCTGTTGATAATTCATATAAGGTTAAAAATAGTTACTATATAAGTGATGTAATATTTAAAGGAACAACAGATAAAAAGATAACTAATAAAGCTTTATGGGATACAAATTTCCAGAATAATATTTTAAATAGTTCTAATAAATGGGAAATAGATGAATTAGTAAGTTTAGGATATTATCCATGGTTAAAATTAAACAATTGTATGCCAAGGCAAGAATATATAGCACTTCCAGAGATGACAGATGCAGATTTACCAGAAATACTGTTTACAGAAACATTAGAAAAGACATATAAAACAGCAAAAGTTAAGATAAGTATGTATAATCCAAGTGGTGAAGAAGTAACACATATAAAAGTAAAAGACCTAGATTGCGAAATAGAAAGTCAGGAATATGCAAATGGAAGAAGCGAAGTAATAGTAAATTTAAGTAATCCGTTACAGTGTGTATCAACATATTCAGTATTAAGTTTTACAACAAAAGGAGCATTTAACCTAGAGTATACAAAAGAATATAACGAAGGAGAAATATTAATTAATGTAGATTTATATAATGAAATATACACAATAGAAGATTGGTATGAAATAAAAAATAAGGGTAACGAAAATTATAAATTAATGGCAAATTTGGACTTTAAAAATGCAGATCCCAAAAAATATGCAGGAATAAAATTGTATGGGATATTAGATGGTATGGGTCATACAATACAAAATATGTATGTTCCAAGTTCTATAGGGAGAGCTTTATTTTATGATGTAAAAGATAATACCGGAATACTAAATCTAAACATAAAAAATTATAATGTAGAGAAGGACAAAGGATATGTAGGCTTAATAGAGTCTGGTAACGGAATTAAGATGAAAAATGTAAATATAGATACAATGAATATAACATCAAATTCTAGTTTAGCAGTAGGAGGAATTATAGGATATTCAAATTATGCAGAACTGGAAGATGTAACCCTTAACAACATAAATATTTTAGAAAAAAATGCAAATTCATGTGTAATAGGTGGAATTATTGGAAAAGGTAGCATGGATATAAATAATGTATATGCAAATAATGTTAATATTAAATTAGAAAATCCAGTTGGAAGTGTAAATGTTGGAGGAATTGCAGGAAATTTATATAGTCAAGCTACTAAAATTTGTAATACTATAATAAATGGAAATATAGAGGCAGAAACAGGAAATGTAGGGGGAATGATAGGATTAGGAAATTGTATTATAAAAAATAATATAGTAAAAATGAATTTAATTTCTAATGGAAATTTTGTTGGTGGGCTTATAGGAAATCAAACTAATACTCAAACCGAAATTAAGAATAATTTGTATATTGGTAATATTGTAAACAAAAAAGAAACAGAGTATACAGGAGAGCTATTTGGAGTATACGAGCTACAAACACCTAACTATACATTTAATGAAAACAAAATTAATGGTTTAACTATAAAAGAAAGCAAAAGTAATTTAGACATAAATGATTTGTCAAACGAAAAAACATATAAAGAAATTTTAGAATTTGATGATAACTACAACTATGATGATTTAAACAATAAATTACCACTATTAAAAAATTCAGACAAAACGAATTTATTACCAAATCAAAAAACAATATATATAGTAAATGAAGATGTTACTATAAAAAATGTAACAACCCTTAGAGAAGATGGAAATAGGCTAAAAGTAAGATTAGAAATAGCAAATCCACAAAATCTTGAAATAACAGGAATGCAAATAGAAAATATGGATGTAGAAGTTACAGATAAACGTAACAAGAAAGGAATAACATATATAGATTTAGTAGCTATTCCAAATAAATATTATGATAACTATCGTATAACTGGAATTAAATATTTAAAAAATAATGAAGAAAAGATACAGAATACATATTATTTAATAGAAGAAGCTTTTTATAAAGAAATAACTAAATTTGAAGATTGGCAGAGTATAAATAAAGATAGCTACGAAAATTATAGATTACTTACAGACCTAGACTTTGCAGGGAAGCAAAATGTAAATTACAATCTTAAAATAGGCAGGCTAGTAACAGAAGGAAATATTCATACAATAAAAAATATAACATTAAATGTAGGAGATAAAGGGGATTTTGGCTTAATAAGCCTATTAAAGAATGGTATAGAGAATATTAAATTCGAAAATATAAATATAAATTGTAATGAAAAAGCAAAAGCGTCATCTATAGGAGTTATAGGGAGATGTGAAGGAACTATATATAATATTGAATTTAATAATATACACATAAATATTTCAGAAAGTGCAAAAAATATTAATAATATTGGATGTATTGGATATTACGAAGGAACATATGTAGAAAAAGTAAAAACTAATGAAATACATATAAATGGAGGTTCAGTATATATAGGAGGAACATTTGGGTGGCTTACGTATGCAGAACTAAAAAACATAGAAGCAAGCAATATAAATATAGAAGGTAATGCAGAACAAGTAGGTGGAATTATAGGACATATGCAACAGCTAACCCAAACAATGTATAGTAGTAATATTAAAATTATGAATTCTAATATAAAAGGAAATAAAGTTATAGGAAGTATTACAGGAGCTGGTGGATTTAACGAAAACATTACAGTAATTAATTGCAATGTAGAGGGAATTGAAACCATAGGTGGAGTAGTAGGAGCCCAAACACATGCTATGGGTGGTCTAAAAAATACATTAATTGATAATTCACATATAAAAGGAACAACAAAAGTTGGAGGAATATTTGGTAGTGGAGGAAGAATAGAATATTCTAAAGTTATTAATAGTACCATAGAGGGAATAGGAAGTAATAGTAAAGCAGTAGGAGGAGTAGTTGGAGTACAAGGATGGGGACCAAGGACAACATATGTTAAAGATTCAAAAGTAATATCTAAAGGAATAAATGTGGGAGGTATTTTAGGAGAAAGTTGGTCGGGAACCAATGGGTGCTTTGTAGATAATGTGTTAGTAGAAGGATATGCAAATGTAGGAGGATTAGTTGGATATACACAAAGAAATGGAAGCCATTATAGTTACTCGAATGCAACTGTAATTGCAACAGAACATTCTGCAGGAGGAATAACAGGATATTTAGAGAATGGAGAAATGGATAACTTAAATAATTTATCACAAATGATTGGAAATTACTATGCTAGAGGAACTGTTAAGTCTAAAGAAACTGTTGGTGGAATAATAGGTGAAGTAGAAAAAGAATTATTTATGCCAAAAAATTATTATAAGCAAAATTATATAGAAGCAAATTTGATAAGCGAAGATGCAAATACAATATCTATTGGAATAGGCAATATGCCAGAAGAAAACTCAAAAATGCCAAATACTTATTATTACAAGTATTCTAAAATAAATGGTAATTATCCAAATGAAAAAAATGAAGAACATATAACTAATGACAAATATTTAAAAGAAGAAGATCTAAAACAATTACATACTTATAAAGATGTAAATATGCTTAATTGGGGAACTTATTATGATTATGACGTTTTAAGCCAAAATAAATATCCAATATTAAGTTATAATAACGCTATATTAGAAGGACAAGAAGGAATTAGAATTCCAAAAGATCCAGATTTAGAAAAGATTTCTGAAAGCTTCAATAAAGAACTTAGTGAAAAATTGCACTATACTTTTAATTATGAAGGGAAAATTATTAGAACATATGAAACATATTCCGAGATAATTGCAGAAGATGGAAGCAAAGTTGTAAGACAAGGTATACAATTATATGTAAAAGATGGAAAACTATATGCGCTTCCAATTACATTAAAGTTTAATAGTGAGATAATTAAACTTGTAGAGAATAATTTTATTATAGATTCATATAACGGAAAAGAATATGAAACTGTTTTATCTGAAGATGGTAGATTATACGATTTAAAAGACAAAATAAATTATCCAGAAAGTTTTGTGAATGAAGGTATTGTAAGTATAGGGAATAACTTAACAAGTGAAAGTGAATATGAAATAGAGATAATATATAAAAATGGAGATAAATTAAGATTTAATTATCAAACAGGAGAGATAATATCTTCAATAAATGGAAAGTCAAGCAAAATTGGATTATTCAATTATGTACAAGAAAAAATATCACAAATAGGAAGTTATAATGCTAGAGAAACACAAAAAATAGCAAATGAATATAAAAAAAGTAAAAAACTACAAAGTAGATTAGAAAAAATACCAGTAGAAAAAACAATAGAAGAGCAACAAGTAAAAGATAAGTTAAGCAAGGAAAATAATACATACATTAAAGATGAAAATGTAGAAGAACAAAACAACTACATGAATAAAACAGAAGATACAACACCTGATGAAAATAATAAAGATAACGAAACTAATAACTCTTTACAAGAGCAAAAATATATAAGCATATACGATGCAGAAAAAAGTGAGTACCAAATATATAATGAAGAAGAGTTGTTAGATACGAAAAAGAAGGAGGTGATAAGCGAAAACGAAAAAATAGAAGCAAATAATTTAAAAGAATATTATGCTAGCGAAGGAAAAGCTACAAATACGAAAATGGGAATAGTATGGATAGCATTAAGCATAATAGGAGTAGTAATAATATTAATAGGGATTTGGGGACGGACCTAAAAATCCCGGTAAGTAAAATTAAATTAAGTGTGTGTAAAGGAGCTAGTATTATAAAAATATTAGCTTCTTTTTTATTATAGAAGAGGAAAAGAAAGAAAACATTTTAAGCAAATTGACGAATCTACATTAATATGTTAAAATAAATGTGAAGGAGGAACATAAAATGAAACGAAAAATGTCGAATTTGTTACTCGAATGGAAAAAAGATAAAAATAAAATGCCTTTAATAGTGCATGGAGCAAGACAAGTAGGTAAAACTTATACTATATTGTCATTTGGAAAAGAGAATTACAAAAATGTAGCATATATAAATTTTGAAGATAACAAAGATTTTGCAAAAATATTTGAACAAGATTTTAATATAGAAAGAATAATTAAAGAATTAAGTGTAAGACTGGGTATAACAATTTTAGAAGAGGATACGTTAATATTTTTTGATGAAATCCAAACTTGTGAAAGAGCACTTACATCATTAAAATATTTTGAGGAGAGCAATACTAATTATAATGTTATAGCTGCAGGATCATTATTAGGAGTAGCCATAAATAGAGAAAAACATTCTTTTCCTGTGGGGAAAGTAAAAATTGTTACATTATATCCGCTAGATTTCGAAGAATTCCTATGGGCTATGGACAAAGAAGAATTAGCAAATATGATTAGACAATCTTTTAAGGAGAATAAGGAATTAAGCTTGCACAATATGGCAAACGAATATTACAGATTGTATTTAGCAATTGGGGGAATGCCTAGAGCAATACTAGAATATAAAGAAAAGCAAGATATGGACTTTGTTACATCAATATTAAAAGATATAAATAATTCGTATATTGCAGATATGGCTAAATATGCAAGTGCAACAGAAACTACTAAGATTATAGCAGTATATAATATTATTTCCGCACAATTGGCGAAAGAAAATAAAAAATTTCAATACAAATTAATAAAATCTGGTGCGAGGGCCTATGAATATGAAAATGCTATAAATTGGCTAAACGCTTCGGGAATCATAACTCAATGTATAAAGATAAAAGAAGGAAAAATTCCATTATCAGCATTTATCGAGCCAGATAGTTTTAAAATTTATATGAATGATGTAGGGCTATTATGTAGTAAATTTGGAATTCCAACGAATATGATAATTGTAGATAACGATAATTTGGATAATTTTAAAGGAGCTTTAGCAGAAAATTATGTATGTAGTAGTTTGGTAAAGAGTGGATTAACACCATATTATTGGGAGTCAAAGGGCATTGCAGAACTTGACTTTATCGTTCAGGATAAAGAGGGAAATATTATTCCAATAGAAGTAAAATCTGGGGAACATACAAGGTCAAAAAGTTTAAATGTTTTTAGAAATTCATATAAAATCCCATATTCTATTAGAATATCTACAAAGAATTTTGGATATGAAAATAATATAAAAAGCATTCCTCTTTATAGTGTATTTTGTTTAGATGAATTAGCAAAATAAAATATATGAAAGAAATTAGATAATTCTAGCTCACTTTTTTATATATTACCAAATTTATTTATGTAGAAGGAATTTCTATACTAAATAATCATGGCGTACCTAAAATTTTATTAGAATTTACATTTGATAGAAAATCTTAGGTACGCTTTTAAATATGTGTGGTATTTTTAGGGGAGCACTCTGCTTTCTTATTTAACAAGTTAAGCTACTAGAAATAAATAATTAACTGTAATTAAAATTTGTCGAAAAATCAAGATGAAAAAAGCTTGAAAAATGTTGATTAACATGATTAAATAGAAATACTTAGGACATTGCCTAAGAATTTTAATAATCATGAAATTTGTTTTTAATCTAATTATTTTTTATCATAAGAAACTTAAAAATTTTATATAATGTAATTTATTCTAAAAAGCCCCCATTTTTTATTAGTAAATAAGTTTAAAATGTGTATTTTAACATTAATATTAGTTAATTAAATTCACAATAATCAAGTATAAATTTTATAATTTTATTCTTTATAAAAATCCAAGATTAAAAAAATGAAGATATGAAGTAGCAATACAATAAAAAAGTTAATTGAAAATATAAAGGTAATGTCTTAAGAAATAAATTAAATTTTACCAAATAGTTGAATGAAAGATTAATATTTGGTAGAATAGAAGGAGGAAAATGACAAAAAATTTAGAGTTACAACTTACAAATGATTACATATTTAAAAGATTGTTTAGCAAAAAAGGAAACG
>OHKJ01000299.1_pt1 | contig 30903 bp, 34 predicted proteins | sample 1568791 | NCBI WGS metagenome assembly OHKJ01 (sample SAMEA3879584, study PRJEB24766) | human gut metagenome | biome: human-associated habitat; feature: feces | place: USA | collected 1985/1987 | reverse complement strand
TACTCCATGTTCTCGATAAAACTCTCCCGGTCGTCTGCGTACTCCAGCGCTTCATTGATCGCCTGGATCAGATCCAGCTTCCAACTGTCACCACGGAGTCCTGCCTGATACTCCCCAGACCGCATCTGCCGTTTCCGGGTGTGCTTTTTCGGCGGCTCCAGCACACTTAGCCCGTGGGTCATACAGATCTCATCATTCACCTGCCGGTGCCGCTGAAGGTCGGCGGCATTTTGGTGGAGTTTTCTGCCGTCCGCACAACTCACACTGTTGACCACCAGATGGTTGTGCAGGTGGTTGGTGTCCATGTGGGTGGCCACCAGGACCTCATAGTCCGGGAACTGCTTCTGCGCGAACTCGATTCCGATGGCGTTGACCTCCTGGGGTGTCAGATCATCCACGGCAGAGAAGGACTGGACGAAGTGATAGAACTGACGCCCGTCCGTCTTTTGGAAGCGGCGCTTGGTGGTGACCATCTCCAGGTAGGAGGACTGGGCCACGCAGTTGTGTCCGGTAACCATCCAGCGGTCACCCAGCATAGTTTTCTTCCTCTGGACTACATACTTCATCACGCCTGCCATCGTTCCTGCTGTTTGCTTCTTGTTTCGCACCGCTGTGAAGGTCGCCACTACCGTCCCCCCCTGGCGATACCGGTCATCCGTTGATAGAGATCAGCGTACCGGTCGATGAGTTCATCGCTGCGGAGGAACTGAATACGGCCCATGTTGGCCAGCGTGGTGAGCTGGTTCAGATTTCTGCCCTGGGCTTTCAGTTCAGACAGGATCTCGTCCAGACCGTTTACCTGGATGATTTCCTTGTCCAGGGCGCAGGTGACCAGGTAATCGGTGACAGTCATCCCGGCTTGTTTGGCCCGGTGTTGGATCTCTGCCTTTGTTTGCGGTGTCATCCTTGCGGTGATGATGGCCGTTTTTTTCTTCTGCATTTTTCTCCTTTCTCCCCCTTTAGGGGGCAGGGGGGGCCGGTGCTCTGCCCCGGCGAGTGCGACCGGCGTATAGCCGGACGCTATGCTTGCCCCACCCGAGGGTGGGCATCGTCCTCCGACACCCCCCTGTGATCCTCGTTACAATCTGCATTCCAAGGCGTTTTTTTAGGCTTCGTATGAGGGGGAGGTATCCTCGTCCCCCAGAGCTGACAAGCCGCACACAGCGGCTCACAGGCCGCTGCACTTGTCCTGCATCGCCGCAGCTTTCTGACGTGCTGTGGTCATCTCCAACTGCTCCAGCTGGCGGTCATAGTGTGCTGCGATCCACTCCTGAACGGGCCGGAGGGTGTAGCGCAGATTTCCGTTTCGTTTCTGCCCGGTTGCTGTCACCACCTCGGTGGGCTCGGTGGAGAGCAGTCCCCGTTCTTCCAGCCGCAGTGTGTACTTACGCACTGTGTTCTCGCTCATGCCCACCGCTTTTCCAATGGTCTTGTAGCTGGGCCAGCACTGGTGCGTCCCTCGGTCCTCGCACCGGCGCAGGTAACTGTACACCGCCAGCTCGCCGGGACGCAGTCCCAGAAGGAAGATCTCATTGGGCAGAGAGAAAAAATTTCCGTTGCTCCGCTGCTTCATCCGTTCCCTCCTGTGTGCGCATCCACCCACTGGATGAACGGTTCCTTGGGCACCACGATACGGTTGCCGATCCGCAGAGAAGGAAAATCCTTTTCATGCAGGAGTTCGTAGGCGGACGATGGTGCGATGCCCAGGACCTTCGACACGATTTCCGCATTGAGAAACAGAGGCAGGTCCTTGTAGGACTTGTACTCAGACACTTTCATCCTGTTCTTCCTCCGTATTCCCGGGATAGAGCACATCCAGGAACTCATCCATGTCGCGGACCGCGCTTGCCTTCTTCATCTGCTGATACCGCAGCAGATCACAGCAGGTACGAAAGTTCACCTCCATGCACTGAAGCATCTGATCCATTGCCACCATCTGCTGCTGGGGGTCAAGGGCTGTATCGCCATCCGGGGCCTGAAGAAATGCGCGGACCTGCTCCGCTGTTGGCATCGCTTCATCCGCCAGAAGCGTACGCATCCCTTGGAGGATATCATCCAACGTTTCCCGCTCGCACTTGATTTTTAAGAGATGATACAAAGCCTGATGATCCATTTGAAACTGATCCATGATCGATCCACTCCTCTTTGTGATTTTGATGAGGGCACTCTGGCTGCGGCCATTCAACCAGATTTTCAGACATTGAGAATTTACCCTCTACTGATAAGGACACTTACAGCCGATTTGTAAACCAGAAAAATAAAAAAGTTGAGGGGCCCTGTCATGTGACAGAGCCCCTCAACTTTTCGTGGAGTGTTTTCAGCCGCTTTGATACCGCCGCTTTTGAGATGCCGTAGACCTTGCCGATCTCTTCCATGGTCAGTTCCCTGCCATATCGAAGGTCGATGAGTTCACGGCTTTGTTCACCCAGATCCTTGACGGCTTTCCGCAGATTTTCAAGCCGGAGGTTCCGGAGCGCTTCATCTTCCACGGGACGCCTGACACATTCTGAACAGAACAGCACCGTTTCAAACTCACTTTTACTCAGATGCCTTTTGTCCTGCTTTTCCTGCGCCTGTTCCCGTTTCCGATCCTGCTCCAGGAAGTCTGCGACCTCCCTTGGCACTGATACTTGCTGGCCACCATAGATGATCACGACAGAGTCGTTCATTTGCATCCTTTCCGCTTTCCACGGAAAGGCGCACACCCGCGCTGCCGGCACAGCGCCAAATACTGAAGACCTTCATAGAAGTTCCCTTCGTACAGGGTGGTTGTGGTGCCCTACGAGGCCCATGAATGTCTGAGGTCCCACCGGGGTGTGGACCTCACCGGAAAGCTGCGAGTTTTCGGCTTTCGCCTATGCTTAGTATGGAACAGATGTTCTTGCCTGTCAAGCGCAGGGGGACATTCAATAGACAATTGCTATCCTTTTCCCAGCCCAAAGAACTTCTCAAAGAATTTTTGCAGTTTCTCGATCACACCCTGCTTCTTTTTGGCTCTGGCGCCGCCTCCGCCGAACCGGGATACCGGCGGCATCAACTTATCAATGTCCGTCCCGGTGGTCTTGATCTCACCGTCACGGAAGGCATTCTCCAGAAACTTTCGCGTCTCCGGCTCCTTGAGTTTTTCTTCCTGAATGATTTGGACCAGTTCTTTCTCCCGCTCTGCTGCCACAAAGCCTTGCCACTCCGCCATCACATCATCCACGTCGTTGATACCGGCGATAAACATCTCAATGAGCTGTTTCTTGCTCCGCAGTTCGGGGCTGGCATCTACCGCCTTCTGGATGGTAACAAGGATCTCCTTGTCATCACAGTGGGAATCGTGGTACTTCTTCACCAGCATCAGGATATAATCAATGTTGATCTCGATCTGGCGGATGAGTTCGATCTCAAAGACGATATCATCGGTAATGTCCTCTTTCTCGCCTTTCGCACGGTTTACCCACTCATCCCGTAGATCCTGGTAGCGGCCCAGGTAGTCCTGCAGGTCCCGCTCAGAGATCAACTCTTTCCCTTTGAACTCATCAAGGGACAGCAGCAGGTTGCGCATCCGAAGGATGGCGCCAAAGAGGGTGATGAAATCCTTCTGATTTTGCTCCCCCTCGATCCTGGGTTCAGCCAGGGAGAACTTCTCCGTCAGTTCGGTGATCATATCCACATAGCCCGGCTTGTCCTTCCCATCCTGGGTGGTGTAGCCGTAGTAATAATCATCGAACTTGTGCAGCAGGACAATACCTCCCGCCTCCTGATCGCCAAACAGCGCAATGGCGGCATCTACCCGCTTTTGCAGGTTGCGGAAACAGACGATATTTCCAAAGGTTTTGATGGAATTGAGGATGCGGTTGGTGCGGCTGAAAGCTTGAATGAGCCCGTGCATCTTCAGGTTCTTGTCCACCCAGAGAGTGTTCAGGGTGGTGGCATCAAAACCGGTGAGGAACATATTCACCACGATCAACAGATCCAGTTCCTTGTTTTTCATCCGCAGGGAAACATCCCTGTAGTAGTTCTGGAACTTGTCGCTGTCAGTGGAGTAGTTGGTGTGGAACATCTCATTGTAGTCCCGGATGGCTGCGTCCATAAAGTCCCGGCTGCTCTGGTCCAGGGCGCTGGTGTCCTCGCTGTTCTCCTCGTCCAGGATGCCGTCCGCTTCCTCCTCGTTGGCCCCGTAGCTGTAAATCGTGGCTACCCGTAGCTTTTTGGTTGGGTCAGCGGCCATCTGTTTTTTGAACTCCTGGTAGTAAAGTTTGGCCATATCCACCGAGGCCACGGCGAAGATGGAGTTGAAGCCGCTGACTCGCTGCTTCTGCTTAATTTCCTCCACTGCGCCATTTTTCCCGGAGGCTACTTCCGCAATGTTGGTAAGGCTGTTGAACAGGTAGGTCTTGTCCCCACGATAGGTCTTCTGGTCGAAGTGCTCCAGGATGTAACGGGTCACCAGTTCGATCCGCTGGGGCGCCATGTAGGCTTTCTCCCGGTCGATATCCCAGACGCCCTTGTCGTCAATGTCCGGCTCAGCGTCCATCGTCTTGATGTAGTCCACCCGGAAGGGTAGCACATTCTTGTCGTTGATGGCGTCCACGATGGTGTAGGTGTGGAGTTGGTCGCCGAAGGTCTGCGCGGTGGTGAAGAACTGCGTCCCAGTGGCCGCCCGGGCATTGGCCGCAAAGATGGGGGTACCGGTGAACCCGAACAGGTGGTACTTCTTGAAATTTTTGACAATGGCCGTGTGCATGTCGCCGAACTGGCTGCGGTGGCACTCGTCGAAGATGATGACCACCCGTTTTCCATAGACCGGGTGGATTTTCTCTTTTTTGATGAAGGTGGACAGTTTCTGGATGGTAGTTATGATGATGTGGGCGTTGTCATCCTCCAGCTGCTTTTTCAGAACGGCGGTGGAGGTGTTGCTGTTGGCTGCCCCCTTTTCAAAGCGGTCGTACTCCTTCATAGTTTGGTAGTCCAGGTCCTTCCGGTCTACCACAAACAACACCTTGCCGATGTATGGTAGCTGGGAAGCCAACCGGGCTGTCTTAAAGGAGGTCAGCGTCTTGCCACTTCCGGTGGTGTGCCAGATGTAGCCACCGCCCTCGATGGTGCCGTACTTCTTGTAGTTGTTGGCGATCTCAATGCGGTTCAAGATCCGCTCGGTGGCGGTGATCTGATAGGGCCGCATGACCATCAACATATTTTCAGAAGTGAAAATGCAGTACCGGGTCAGCACATTCAAAATGGTGTGTTTGGCAAAGAAGGTGCGGGTGAAGTCGATGAGGTCGGGGATCACCTTGTTGTTGGCGTCCGCCCAGAAGGAGGTGAACTCAAAACTATTACTGGTCTTCTGCTTTTTCGCCTTGCCGGAGGACGCCTCTCGGATGGCGTTGTAGCGGGTGGAGTTGGAGTAGTATTTGGTATTGGTGCCGTTGGAGATGACGAAGATCTGCACATACTCAAAGAGGCCGCACCCCGCCCAGAAGGAGTCCCGCTGGTAACGGTTGATCTGGTTGAACGCTTCCCGGATGGCCACGCCCCGGCGCTTGAGTTCGATATGTACCAAAGGCAGGCCGTTGACCAGCACCGTCACATCGTAGCGGTTGTCGTGCTTGGCCCCCTGCTCCTGGTTCACCTCATATTGGTTGATGACCTGGAGGCGGTTGTTGTGGATGTTCTTCTTGTCGATGAGGGAGATATTTTTGGAGGTACCATCATCCCGCCGGAGCACTTGCACAAAGTCCTCCTGAATCTTCTGGGTCTTTTCCACGATATGCTCGTTGGGGTTGGCGATGGCGTCGGAGAAGAATCGCTCCCACTCGCTGTCGGTAAACTGGTAGCCGTTCAGGGCCTCCAACTGACGGCGCAGGTTGGCAATGAGGTCGGCCTCCTGATGGATCTGCAGATACTCATAGCCCTGCTGGGTGAGCAAGTGGATGAACTCCCGCTCCAGAGCCGCCTCGCTCTGGTAACTGTCTGAGCGGTTTTTCACCGGCTCATAGGAGGTGACAACTGTGTTTTCGGTTGTGGCGGCAATAATATTAAAAGAAGTCATGTTGTACCATCCTCCGCAGAACGGCAGTTGAAATACGCCTTGCATGGTGCCGTTTCAAAGAAATGGACTCCCATGAAAGAAGTATAGAACCTATACCAGTGCCCCATTGTAATCCGCTCGGATTTTACGGAAAGCATTTCAAGAACATTCTTTTTCCGGGTATTCATCACGAGATACTGTACGCCCAGATACTCTATCAGGATATACAATGCGCATAGCGATTCGATTGCAGCCTTTTGATTGGCATGCTTAAATGCCGCTTTCCCATTCCACATTTCGTCTCTGTGATGCTTTACTTTGTTGTAGACATCCCACCAATGTGGGTTGTGGTGGTGCTTCCATGCTTGCCATGGCTGTATATCCCGATATGCATGCTGCTCTATTGCCAATACTTCATCAGCAATTTGGGGGCGGTGCTGCATCAGGATGTCTCTATAATCATTGATACCGACCTGGTCTATATTGAAATCGGGTGAAAAAGATTTGCACAGTTGTTTGCAGATCGTGTCGATCTCTCCGCAGACTGACAGGATCAACTGCAGATATTTTGTTGAGTAGGCGTTGTCATTGATTTTGTCAATGGCACAGAACGGCTCAGTGGCAAAAAACTCGTTCTCCAACTGCAAATAGTAATTCCAATATAACTCAATAAACCTGTTGATATCCATGGTAAGGCGATTCCTTCCGTATCACTATCACTGCTTTTCCTGAAAACTCAGCAACTTGTCCCGGTAGTATTCGTACTGCTTTTTCCGGGCCTCGATCTCGGCGGGAAGGCCGCTGGTCAGGTCGTTGCAGAGGGCGTCAAAGCGGTCAAGGATGGAGACGATGCGACGTTGTTCTTCAATGGGCGGGACAGCAATTTTGGCTTTGCTGATGTTGTCATTATATAGCCGGGCAATCGTTCCACCAGTAGAAATAGCCCAGGGCTGTAATTGATAATAATAAAACAGGTAATTGATAATAATAAAACAGGTATTTGTTTAATACTTTGTTTTCGTCATTATCCAGCCAAACAATATTTGAGTCTTGATAATAGGCTGGTTCCCCGTCATAAATCACGGCCCTGCCAATAGTTCCAGCTGCTGAAATCAGAACATCACCTTTTTTCGGGAAGGAATATTTCTGCCGATACTCGTCAAATTTTTCCCGGCTAATATATGCGTCGGGCTCTTTCCCAAATGTCCCTATTTTGAAAAAAGGGACGTCGCCCTCACTGCTTGTTTCTGCTTTCATGATTCGTTTGCACATGCAAACGTTTCCAATATCACCCAGTGTCATCCAAGTAGCATTTTTATTATCCGTCAGTAACTCATCCCGATAATACTCATACTGCTTCTTCCTCGCCGTGAGTTCCGCCGTGAGTTCCGTAAAGGAATCCAGGATGCGGACGATTTCCTGCTGGACTTCCATAGGCGGGGCTGGGATTGTTATTTTGCCAATATCGTCTTTATTTACTTTTATCGGAACAGCATTAACCAAAGTTCGCTTTCTTAGTTCTTTACGCCCATGTAAACTTTCTATTGCATATTTAAGATACTTGCTGTTAAAAACCATAGTATTTGGCCTTAGCAGCGCAAGTGACACATAGTATGCTAACGGTTCATTCCGATCCACCACAGTACACACGCCTATAGACCCTATTCTGGTCATTAGGATATCATCAACCTGAGGCTTAACTTTATATTTACTGTAATCCTCAAATGATATATATTTTTTAGTTTCGTACAAGTTGTTTATATTTTCAACACTTACAAATTTTACACCTTCACTTTTATAATCAGGTGTACTATGCGTTCCATCAAAAATTTCACAAGCAGTGTTTAGCCTTTTATACTCCACCCCATCCGGGCAAAGTTCCCGAATCAATTCTTCCAATCTGCTCATATCATCACATCTCTTCTTTTTGAATCACTAATTCTCTGGCCGCTAATCCAAATTGCAAGTAATCATCGCTGTTTACCTCTGTCATCTTATAAACACCGCTTTTCAAATTCCAGATAGATAACTTCTCTATTCCGAGCAGATAAACAAAAGTGAAGTGTTTACTTCGGTTATTCCGAGAGATCATCTCCTGGAGTAATCTGGATAGCTGGAGCGTCTCTTCTCCGGGCCAAATAAATAATTCAGAGTGAACGAATAAATCATACTGGTTTAGTTTAGCATAATGTCCCTGATTCAATTTCTGAATTTTATCGCTGAACGACTGAATAAGTGCCCAGTAAGGGCTGTTTTCCAGACTATCAGTCTGATAGCTTTTGGACGGCCACACCTGCACTCCTCCAGTATAGTGGACACCTAATTGTGCCAATCGATCAATATTTCGCATTTTCTGCGGCCCATTATCCATATAAACCGTGGATGTCCAGAGACTGCTCGCCTCACGGTCTTCTGGCGGCACCGCTGATGTAACTTCCACACCAATCTGGTGCTTTAAATCCTGTAAGTCTGGTCTATCCTCAATTTTTAAATCAATATATCGTTGGGGAAATAAATGCTCCAAAATAATCTTGGCAAAACATTCCTCGTATTTGTATTTGGTATGTGCAGGGAGCGGACGATTGCGGTCAATTTTCATTTTCAATCTCCCTAATAATCTTGTCGATCTCCTCCCGCAGCACCTGCTCCCGCGCCACGATCTTCTCGATCTCGGCGTTCAGCGCGGTGATGTCGATGACCTCCCGGGTGTCCTCCTGCTCCACATAGGTGGAGACGGACAGGTTGTACTCCTGCTCCCGGATCTCCTCATAGGCGGCCAGGTGGGAGAAGTGGGTGACCTCGGCGCGGCCGGTGAAGGTATCCACGATGCGCTCGATGTTCTCCGGGGTCAGCCTATTGTTGTTGGTCACCTTGATGCACTCGCCGGAGGCGTCGATGAACAGGGTCTTGCTGTCCGCCTTGTTCTTTTTCAGCACCATGATGCAGGTGGCGATGCTGGTGCCGAAGAATAGGTTGCTGGGCAGTTGGATGATGCAGTCGATGAAGTTGTTGTCAATCAAGTACTGGCGGATCTTCTTCTCCGCACCGCCCCGGTACAGGATGCCGGGGAAGCAGACGATGGCAGCAGTGCCGTTGGACGCCAGCCAGCTGAGGCTGTGCATGATAAAGGCCAGGTCCGCCTTGCTCTTGGGGGCCAGCACCCCGGCGGGGGCAAAGCGGGGATCGTTGATCAGCAGAGGGTTATCGTCCCCGGCCCACTTGATGGAATAGGGGGGATTGGAGACGATCAGCTCAAAGGGCTCATCGTCCCAGTGCTGGGGGTTGGTCAGGGTATCCTCACAAGCAATATCAAACTTGTCAAAGCCGATGTCGTGGAGGAACATGTTGATACGGCACAGGTTGTAGGTGGTGATATTGATCTCCTGGCCGTAGAAGCCGTTGCGGACAGCGTCACGGCCCAGCACCTTCACAGCCTTCAGCAACAGAGAGCCGGAGCCGCAGGCGGGGTCGTAGACCTTGTTGACCTCGGTCTTGCCCACGGTGCCCAGGCGGGTCAGTAGCCCGGACACGTCCGCCGGGGTGAAGAACTCGCCGCCGGATTTGCCGGCGTTGCTGGCGTACATGGTCATCAGGTACTCATAGGCGTCACCAAAGGCGTCGATCTGGTGGTCCTTCACGTCGCCCAGCTTCATATCGGCCACACCGTTCAGGAGCTTCACCAGTTTTTCGTTCCGCTTGGCCACGGTGGCCCCCAGCTTGTTGCTGTTCACGTCATAGTCGTCAAACAGCCCGGCAAAGCTGCCCTCAGACTCACTGCCCTGGGCAGAGCCTTCAATGTGACGGAAGACCGTCTCCAGCGTCTCGTTCAGGTTCTCGTCCCCGGCTGCCCTGACGCGAACGTTGCAGAACAGCTCACTGGGCAGGATGAAGAAGCCCTTTTCCTGCACCAGACCCTCCCGGGCCTCCTCAGCCTCCTCGTCGGACAGCTTGGCGTAGTCAAAGTCGGCATTTCCGGCCTCGATCTCGCCGGTGTTGATGTAGTTGCAGAGGTTTTCCGAGATATAGCGGTAGAACATGGTGCCCAGCACATAGTTCTTGAAATCCCAGCCGTCTACCGCGCCCCGCAGCTCATCCGCGATGGCCCAGATCGCCCGGTGGAGCTCGTCCCGCTCCTGCTCTTTCCTGATATCAGCCACAGTGGTGTCCTCCCCAATTTATCTTGATGTGCATCGGATCAGCGACTTCCTTTTTCCCCTTTCGGGAGCCGCGGATCAAGAGGTTTTTTCGCATCCGGCGGCAACAGCCAGGTCTTTCCTGCCTTGACCGTCCCCGGGATTCGCCCCTGAGCGCAGAGCAAGGCCACCCGACGAGGTGAGATCCCCCATAACTCTGCCGCCTGTTTCGTCGTCAAAAATTCCATAGAGCATCCCTCTATACGCAAATTTCTACCAGATATTATATTCTGTTATCTGAATATAGACAAGATACTTTTTCGTATAAGAGTATAGAAATCTTGTTGTCCCATAAACAGCCGTATCCTTTGATTATGCGGTACATTTTTTGCGGGTGGCATTGTAGTTTAGAACGACACAGCGGCACACAAGGCGAAACTGGTGGTAATCGCTGCGGCTATGGCAATTCGTTTTTCATTCTGGCTTCTCAGATACGAAACGAGCGCCCGTTCTCCTGATCCGCCAGAAGAATGAGCGCTCGGTTTCATCGTTTCGCAGTTCTATGAGAGCCACCACGCCAGTTCAAACCCGGCAATAAAGCTGTCCAGAGAGGTCTGTTCTGTGATATAGTTCTGGGCGTCGATGATCCGCAACACAAGGTTTCGCTCCGGTTTTTCCAAAGCTGCGATCAATGCTTTATGGCACTCCTCCACTTCGTTCTCCTGTTCGTCAAGTGCCGGGCGGACATAAAAGTAATCATACAACTCTTTGAGCAGTTTGTTTTCCATCGCCATCATCTCCTTGTGACCCAAACATATACCACACCTTCCGCAGAATATCAATCAGAATTTCAGGAGGTTATTCAGAATGTCTGCCGCTCGCCGCAGCTCCTCCTGAGCCGCTTCAGCGGATTTGTTCTCGTCCTTGGCAGTCGGGCGGGCCAGGTAGGAGGTATAGTTCTGGCGTGTCATTGCGGTTCTGAAATGGCCCAGCATCTGAGAAACCTCTTTGGCGTCCATCCCGTTTTGCAGGGACAGGACGGCGCAGGTGTGCCGGAGGTCTGCGAACCGGATGTGATCCAGCCCAGCCTCTTGGATGATCTCATCATGCAGCCGGCGCACCATCTGGGGCGAGTAGGGCCTCTGGGTGGCTGGGTGCATGAACATGAGCGGACTTCCTGGGTGTTTGGCATGTTCCAGGCATAGAAGTTCAACCGTTTCCGGGGTCAGGTTGACGATCCTGGTGCCGCCCTCGTACTCCACCAGTTCCCGCCGCTCCACGGCGCGTTTCTCGGTGATGGTCAGCGTCCGCTCTTTTACATCCAGGTCGCTCCATTTCAGGGCAATCAGCTCTCCCTGCCGAAGTCCCGCCGTCAGCGCCAGCAGGAACATGGGGAGGTGGCCCAGCCGTTCCGCTGCATCCAGATAATCCTCCACTTCTGCTGGCGTCAGCACATTGGCGCTGACCTTCTTTGGCTTTGGGTAGTGAAACGCTCGGGCGGGATTTTCCGTTATCAGGCCATCCCGCATCGCCTGATCCAGACATTGCTGGAGCAGGCGGTGGATGTGCCGCATGATATGCTCCCCCAGCCCTGGGTATTCGGGGCTTTCCGGGCGATGACCGCCGAAGCGCCTACGCTCCTCCAGAAAATCTCCCATCTGCTCCACTGTCAATTCAGAGAGCGGTATCTCTCCCAGTCCGGGAAGGATATGGTTCTTGAAGAGATAGCCATGAGCTGCGTAGGTGGTTGGCCTGCTCTGGTTCTTGTCATAGACCTCCTGCCAGCGGAGGATATACGCTCTCAGCGTCATATCCCCACCTCCCTGCACTGGCGCTGTTGTAGCGGGACACGCAAAACGCCATTTTTCCCTTAGTCGCAAAAATGGCATTAAACCGTTGTGACAGTAGTACTAGAGGTAAATTTGATTAAGGGAATTTGGACGCGCAAAACGCGACTAAACGCGCGACTAAGGGAATTTAGTCGGAGTCACTAAAAACCCCGCAAACCCTGTTTAATACAGGTGTTTGCGGGGTTTCTTTGCGCATATAAAGGGAATTGACTAAGGGAAAAAGGACACGCAAAACGAGATTGATGAATATTTAAGAAATATGAATATTTATTCCGCTATTTAATGCGCTCTTTAAGCAAACTATAGAGGTTTTCTAAACAGCCATCAACCTCATTTTTTAACCGTGAGAGCTTACTTTCTTGTAGCAGTATTGATTCTTCACCCACTGGCTCCTTTTGAGTAGTCTCGATAAACTGCGCTACTTCGTCAATTATGCCAGCGAGAGAATCGAGCAATAATTCCTGATACATTTCGCTTTTGTTGGTATCACGATAAATTGTAATAAGTGCTGCCAACATAAATTCTGTATTATATAGGCACCCATCACTTTTTTTGTGTTTAAGCATTAAGTCTTCAAGGATATTGAGATATTGCTTAATCTTTGGCTTCGTTACTGTTGAAGATGGTACACCTAAAAATTTATCGACTTTAAATTCGTATTTAATAAGCTTCAAAAGTGTTTCAGAGGGATTTTCTTTTCCGCTTTCAATTTTGCTGATATGTGCGTGAGTTACACCAAGTCGCGCTCCAAATTCTTGTTGAGATAGTCCGTACCTCTGGCGAATTGCCTTAATCATCTCTCCGTTAAGTTTTTCATTGCTGGATTCTGGTTTCATCTGTACCGCAGCCTTTCTTCAGTTACAGTATTTCTTATTGACTTTGTAACTAACTCACATTATAATGAACTTAGTTGGTTCATTATATCTATTGCCATAACAAAATTCAAGGGGGTGAATATATGTCCAGGACTACCAATCTTAACAACAAGCCTCCTTTGGGTACGCTGATTGGTAGGCGACTGAAGGAAATTGGCAAACAACAGAAATGGCTCGCACAGGAAGCGAGGCTATCAAAAACTTATCTTTGTGCTGTCATCAACGGTCGTGCTATCCCGACATTGGCTGCTCTCAAACAGATTGCAAAGCCGCTTGGCCTTGACCCTTTTGATCTGGTCGCGGCCTTATTGGGAAAGGAATCTTAGGGATTTCGATTTGGTCAATGAAAATTTTCCTGTTTGCATAGCATAAGTTTAGTTTGACAGGAGGTGAGTCCCTTTGACATGGCTGACAGTACAGGAAGCTGCTTCTCTATGTGGTATTACAGATAGCGCCATCAAGAAAGCCGCACAACAAAACAGATATGAATACCGCTATGTCAATGGCAAGGGGCGGGGCGGCAAGCAACTGCGCATCGCCCTAGAATCACTTCCAGAGAGTGCACAGGCCCGGTATCGCGGGGAAGTACCTCCTCCCGTGGATATCCTGCAATTCACAGGCAAGCAGCGGGACGAGGCCAATTTCAAGGCTTGGGTTGTGGAGCAGTACCATCAAATGGGCCTGTCACCGGATGATTTTGTATCCTGGTTCAATTCAAATAATCCTATCGAGGACGCTATCACCAAAAGCAAGCTGTTCCGCTGGCAGCACAAATACCAGGGAAAAGATGTGACGGAGCTGATTGACCGACGCGGAGGGTACAACCGGGGAAAAGACACAATTCCTGATGATGCATGGGAATTGTTCTACTCACTCTATATGACCCAGCAAAAGCGGTCTGTCCGCCTTTGCCACCACATTACCAGCATGGAATATCCCGATATTCCGTCTTATAAAGCCTTTGAACGAAAGGTCCAGACGATTCCCTACTATGCCATTCTCTGTTACCGTGAGGGACCGAAAGCTTTCAATGACGCCCTTCCCTACATGGAGCGCAGCAAGCTGGATATCGCCTCTAATGATATCTGGTTCTCAGACCATCATCTGGTAGACATTTTCGTAAAGAGCGCAGACGGGACAAAGGTTATCCGCCCGTGGCTGACAGTCTTCTTTGATGCCCGCTCTAACCGGGTTATGTCCTTTCTTGTCAGAAATGCAGACCCCAACGCAACGGCTGTAAAGAAATGCTTCCGCCTGGGTGTCGAGCAAAACGGCGTACCCAATGAGGTGTACTTCGACAACGGCAAAGACTACCGCTCCAGCAGTTTCAGCAAGGATTATCCTATGTCGCTGGTGAATCAGTTGGGGATAGGAACGATATATGCAACTCCCTATCACGGTGCTGCTAAGACCGTGGAGCGGTTCTTCGGCACATTCACCAACCGCTTTAGCCGCCGCTTCAAGACCTACACGGGCTGCAACGCCAAAATCAGGCCGGAAGAAATGCAAATCCCAAACGAGAAGATTTTGCCCCTTGCCCCCACGCTGGATGAATTCATAAGGCTGCTGTCCGACTATATAGCAGAGTATAATCGAACCCCAAACAGCGGCACGGACATGGAAGGCAAATGCCCCGACCAGGTTTATTCCGAAAATCTGGCCGTAAAGCGGGTTATCAGCGACCATGATGCCCTTCGTCTTCTGTGCGGCAATACCGAGGAGCGGGTGGTCAACAAAAGCGGTGTCTCCATCAAAAACAACCACTATTATCATGATGCACTTCTCTCTCACATGGGTGAGCGCGTCATGGTAGTCTATGACCCGGACAACATCGACAAAATGGCCGTCTTTGATATGAAGGGCCGCGCGATCTGCTTGGCGGAAGCTAAAATCCGCACCCCGTTCCGGCATACCAGCGAGGAAGACTATATCCGGGCCGCAAAGGAGAAGAAAGCTGCCCGAGCCATCGTCGCCAAGTACAAGCCAACCCGAGAAATGGATATTCACGAAATCGTGGCCCGCAACCAGCTCATGGAGAAAGCCTTCACCGAATCCGGCGATCCGGATATCGTGGAGCATATAGCGCCCCAGGCGGCGGAAAACTCCGCTATCCTAAACCGAACCCAAACCACTCGGCGCATTCGAGAGGAGGAGAGTGTAAGCGCCACGCTGTTAGGCTTCTACCAAAAGCAAGCATAGGAGGAAATGTAATGTTTTCTGAAACTAGAGCCGCCCTTGTCGATTTTATGGAGCGGAGCGGCAAATCGCAGCGGCAGATATCCCGCGAAACAGGGCTTTCCCAGTCTGTTATCTCGCAGTTCCTGAATGGCTGTTATGCGGGGGACAACGAGGAAGTCGCCAAGTCCATCAATCAGTATCTAACCATCGGTAAAGAGCGTTTAAACACTGTTTCAAAGACGCCTTTTTACCCCGAGCTCTACAACACGCGAGAGGTTCTTTTTACATGTCTCTATGCGCACCAGCACAATGACATCACCTTAGTGAGCGGTGATGCAGGAGCGGGGAAAACGACGGCCCTTCGCTACTATGCTGAAACGAATACCGGGGTTATCTTCATCACGGCTAATGCCTGTACCACATCGGCCACCGCTGTACTGAGCCTGATTTGCCAGCAGGTGGGGCGTCAGGTTCCGGGCAGGAAAGCGGCGCTCATGAACACGCTGGTGGAGCAGCTAGTCGGGACAAACCGCTTGATTATCATCGACGAGGCCGATCACCTGTCGCTGGACGCGCTCCAGGCCGTGCGCAATCTCAATGATCTGGCCGGGGTAGGTATCGTCCTATCCGGCAATGATAAAATTTACCGTCAAATGAAAGCCGGACGCCGGAGCTATGAGTTTGACCAACTCCGCACCCGGATCGTTATCCGCAAAAAGATATACAACGATTACAAAATTGAGGAAATGGAAGCTATGTTTCCAGGTCTCAGTGAAAGCTGTATCGGCTATCTGTTGAAACTGGCCCAGGGCGAAAGCTTACGCACCGCCAAGAAACTGTATAATGTGGCAGCGGAATTTGCCGCTGCCCAGGGGAGCACACTCACCGTGAGGCACCTTCGTGATACCCATCGGCAGCTTTTGGGGGAGGTCTGCGCATGAACGCCTACATAACAGCAGACAGAATAAATGAGAAAAGGACGGCTGCTACCGCAAATAACAGCCGCCCAAGTGCTGGGGAAACTTCTGTCAAGAAGTCCTATATAGTATATCATTCGTTTCGTTGTTTTTCAAGATAGGACAAGTCCCCAAATTTGAAAGGAGCGTTTTTTTGTGGCAGAGTTTAACTTTGACAGCCTGGATATCAGCAGAGTGAACAATGAGACCATCGCGGAACTGGGTGAGATTTTATGGCAGTATACTTCGGTTCATTGCCAAGAGGATATAGATATTGCTGAAAAATACCGTGATAGCGTTGATGCTTTAGTGGACAGCCTCAACCCCAAACAGAAGAAATGGTTCGAAGCATACCAGGAAATGGTCTCTGATGCATTGGTTTTGGCGGAGCGGCGGCGGTTCGTTTGCGGTTTCAAAACGGCTATGCGGCTGGCCTTGGAAAGCATGAAGTGAGGAGGAAACACAAAATGTTGAGCAAAAGGGTTTTGGACGCTTTACGGGAGCAGTTCCACGAGGAATTCGGCGAGCTGAGCGAGAGGGACAGCTACATAAAGCGCATGAAGGCCGATGCCTTTGCGCTGATCGGCAGCATGACACCCAACGACAGGCGGTTGCGGTGTGAGGTGGATGACGCCATCAACGGCATTGTCTCAGCTTCGTCCCTGCTGGGCTTTTATATCGGGGTTCAGACTGGGGCTGATATGGAGCGGCATATCTCTGATTCCAAGCTGCCGGAGCAGATTTTGAATGCGTTCCAGGAGCTTAATGAATAATTTTGTTTCTACCCCCGTTATCGCGCGTGATAACGGGGGTAGAAGTGTCTGGGCGTATATGCCCTTCAAATAGCGAATTAAACGGGTAGTGGATATTGCTGCTCACTGTCATATCTAAATTTTGCTTAGAAGCAATTCCAAGAAACGTTTCAACAAGACTTTTCGTAGAAATGGCGTTACTATTAAAAGGCAATTTGTTGGATGAAAGGCGGTGCATAGTATGCTGGAGCCATGGACAAATGAGCTTACATCTTCCATGCTGCCTGATGGGATATGTAAGAGAATCGCTGAGGAAATCGGAGCGGACAATCTTCTAAAATTGGCTGTGCTGGTTGGTGGCTCAACCTTTTATATGCCCCAAGCTGAAAGCATTCTGCGCCCGCTCAGAAATCAGAAAATCAAAGAGGCATATAACGGTTACAACATCCCTGAGCTTGCAGAAAGATATGGCGTTACCCAGCGGCTTGTTCAGGAAATTGTACGGCAGAAACCATCTTACCCCACATCTGACTAAACAGGAGGTCAAACCAAATGATTATCAACAGCGGCACAATTCGGGAGGCGTTCCAGAGCTTCAACACCGTGTTCAACAAAGCGTTCCATAAAATGGAGGCGCAGTACCCCCGCGTGGCTATGGAGGTTCCCAGCGAGACGCGGGACGAAAACTACGCATGGCTGGGAGCTGTCCCCTCCATGCGGGAGTGGATTGGTGACAGGGAAATCAAAAACCTGGCCGCCTACGGCTACACCATCCGCAATAAGGACTTTGAAGCGACTGTGACTGTTCCCCGGAACGATCTGGAGGATGACTGCATCGGCGTCTACAAGCCTGTGTTCCAGGATTTGGCCTACAGTGCCCGGAAGCACCCGGACAAGCTGGTGTTCGGCCTGTTCCCCCGTTCTTTTACGGAGAAGTGTTTCGATGGCAAGCCCTTCATCAGCGATGACCATACCCCTGCCTTTGCTGGACATAAGGCCAAGGCGCAAAGTAACAAAGGAACTTACAAACTTGTACCGGAAAGCTACGGGGCAGCTCGTACTCAAATGATGTGTCTGGTGAACGACCAGGGTGAAGTGATGAATATCGTCCCTGATCTGCTGGTAGTTGCCCCTCAGAAGGAGGCTATCGCCCGGACTATCCTTATGGCGAATGAAATTCACCAGGAGGTCAACATCTACAAAGGCACCGCTGAGCTGCTGGTAGTACCGGAGCTGGCCGCTAACCCGGAGCAGTGGTTCCTGCTGTGTACCAAGCGGCCCGTCAAGCCCTTTATCTTCCAGCTCCGCCGCAGGCCGCAGCTTGTCGCTAAGGACAGCCCCAGCGATGACAATGTTTTCTTTAGTAAAGAATTCATCTACGGTGTGGATGCCCGCTACAATGCCGGGTATGGCCTGTGGCAACTTGCCTTTGGTTCCACCGGCGAAGCAGATATGCCTACTGGGGAATAAGGAGGAGCCATGGACATCAAGTATATTTTTCTGAGCAACTCCCTGCCTTTTGAAGAAAGCGGCTATAGCCCCCAGATGTCCCGCAAGCTGGTAAAACTACTCCCTTTGGGACTGGTTCACAGTACAAAAGGGGATTTTCTGGTGGATCATGAATCCTTTCGATCTATCCGCAATAGATTCATGGAGCGTCAGCTTCAAATCCCTATTGATTATGAACACCAGACTTTACAGGATGTGCAGGCCCCAGCAGCAGGTTGGATCAAGAATATCGTGCTGAGAAACGATGGTATCTATGGTGATGTGGACTGGACAGATCGGGCAGCAGATTACCTGAAAAATCGTGAGTACCGATATCTGTCACCCGTTATTCAGATTCAGAGAAATACGCGACGGGCGGTTGAGCTCCACTCTGCGGCCCTCACCAACACCCCCGCCATTGATGCCATGTCGCCCATTGCCTGTACTGATAAGCCTAACGAAGGCGAGGGCAGCGCAGAACAGGAGAACATAGAGGACGGCAGCAAGGGCACCTTGGCGGAGCTGGCAGCACTTTTGCAGCTTGACCCGTCCGCCACCATAGAGGATGTCTATCAGGCCGTCGCTGCTTTGCTGGAAGGGCAGGAAGCTCTAAAGCTCAAAGCAGACGCTTATCAATTTGAGATTGCCCGAACAAAAGCGGACGGTGTTGTACTGGAAGCGATGAAGGCCGGGAAGATACTTCCCTTCCAGCGCGACTGGGCGTTCCAGTCTGCAATGGATGACATGGACAGTTTCAACCTTTGGCTCAAGACCGCGCCACAAGTTGTACCTATGGGTGAGGTTTGCCCCGAGAATCTTTCCCAGACACAACGCCATCGTTCCAGGGCTCACGAGCTGATGGGGCTGTCTACTGAGGATATCACAAAATACGGGAATGTCTAATAGGAGGTTTTGACCATGGATTTTGAGAAAGTCGGCGGTCACAATGCCGCCGTCCGAGGATACATCCTCCGTATGCTGGTGAAGGGCTACCATAACACTCTGGCCGTCCGCCGCGTCTCCAACTGCCTTGTCCGGGACGGGCTGGTTTCTGACCCGGATATTTGGGAGCACTTGAAATACCTCTATGATATGGGCTTCATCGAGTTCACCAACAGGAAGATCACACCCGACACAGCCTATGAGCAGGACGGTGTGGCACGGTTAACCACGAAGGGCGTTCGTTTTATTGAGAACGGCGGCGACCCGGAATCGGGGATTGATTTGTGATGGGTAAGCCCAGAAAGCCGCGCTCAGACGCAAAGATGTATCAGCTCCCCAAGGCTGTCCTTGATGAAGTCAACGAGCGCATTATGATTTATAATATGAGCTATTCAGATATCATTGCATGGCTTGCAGGGCAAGGCTACAAAATCAGCCGATCATCGCTGTCCCGCTACGCTTTCAAGGTGGTCGAATCAGCACAGCGCATTGCGGATGACTTGGAGAAAACCAAGCATATCATTGATGTTATCGGCAGAAACCCCGACCTGGATACCACCCAGGCCACCAGCGCCATCCTCAAAAGCGGACTATTGCAGAAGATTTCCTCCGCTGAGGAAGAATTCAACGATATGCCGATAGAAAAAGCGGGGCGTTTGTTCGTCCAACTTATTAAAGCCGATGCTGATCGTAAAAGGACAGACTACATCACCAAACGGAAAGCGGAGCTTGCCCTTGACCAGATGGAGGCAGACTTACTGGCCCAGATCAGGCAATATCCGGATTTGACCTCACAGCTAAAGGATGTACTCAATCAAGCCCGTACCCGGATAATCGGCTCGGAACTCGAATAGAGCACAGCAGCGGCCCGTCTCTATCTTATGAATGAGGCGGGCCGCTATGCATACTTATTCCATTTTGCGTCCAGTTATTCCTGTTTAAATATCGTTTAATTGCAGATAAAACCGCCTCTTTCAAGGTACCCCAGTTTCGTTTTGTGTGTCCCATGACAGCAGAAATTGCTACATATCCCTCGTACATCTTCTTCCCCAGCAGCCACATGGGCATGGAAAAGGAGATTTTAGGAGTCAACTGCGGGTATTCCGCACTCATAAAGTCAATGAATGCGCTGACATGCCGCCGCTGCTCTTCATTTAACGATGTCACATACTCGGAAACAGAAGCTACACCCATATCATACCTCCAACTGCCTATTGGGACTGCTGCCGGTCCCACTCTTTTTTCAGGATGGCATACTGCACCGTGTTTTCATACCTGGGGGTTCCGTCGGGATTGTTCACAAAGGAGATGAATTCCAGGAACACGCCTTCCCGTCGCATGCCCAGTTTCTCGCACAGATGCTGACTTGCGAGGTTATAGTCCTCAGTGTAGGCGTAGATGCGCCTTGCGCCCTTTTGGGAGAAGAGATAGTCGAAAAAGGCTTGGGCCGCCTCAAAGGCGTACCCTTTGCCCTGATAGGCCTCGTTGAGCATCCAGCAAGGGCTGAAAGTGTCCCGCACGGCATCCTCGCCTGCGTGGGGCTCGCCCGCCTCCGGATATGCGTCGATCTCTCCGATCACCTTGCCGCCGTCCTTCAGGGTGATGGCGAAATAGTACTCCGTCTCGCCGAGCCGTTTTTTCATTTCCGCTTTTGCCTCGTCCAGGGAGTGCAGTTTCATGCTGGCAAAGCAGTTGACCGCTGGCTCTTTCAGATATTCGTAAACATCCGCCGCGTCACCTTCTAAAAAGGGGCGCAGGATCAGCCGGTTTGTCTCTATTACCATATTTCGGCACCTCAAGAAAAGCAAAAATAGATAGTGAAATTTAATGGGGTGGTTTTGCTGTAAAAGTTAAGAAAAATCCGCCAAAATCACAAGATTTTGACGGATTTTGTCATGTGTTGATAAAAAAGATGCAGCTCTCAAAGCCTTGCAGCGCAATGGTTTTCGGCCCTCGTGTTTTTTCTCTTCGCTTTTTTTGAAAAATACACTAGGCAACGCGAACCCCTTACCTTGTCAGTGTCGCATCATTTTCCGCCTGTTTTGTATAGTACAAATCGCGCTGATATTATAGGTTGCTCCTCCTGATTTGTCGGTCTGGAACAGAGCAAGGGGGACGATATGTAAGATCGTCCCCCTTGCTCTATTTCAACCGCAGGATCTGCTTATGCAGCATCACAAATCGTTTCTGGATGATGCCGTCACCATGGTAATGTCCGAAGAAGTGGTATCGGAACCGGCATCGCTGCCGCACCTCTTCCAGGAAGTCCGTAAGCTCGTCCGGTTTTGACCTTTTCCGAAGCAACTCATTCTGGATGCTGGTGGGCGCACAATGGGTAATAATATAATCCACCTCCCAACCTGCCCTGTCCAAATTCCTCCGTGCTTCCAGATATTCCTCTGGGCCTGGCAGTTCCTCCTTCCACCAGGATCGGTGGTTAACCCGAAATGGTGTTCCTCTGGCTTCCAGCGCATGAAATTTCAGGAGAAACAAGGGATCGTCCGGTTCCAGGATGCCACCCTGGATGTCGTGGCTGCTGGCCCCTCCCATGGTGAAAATCTGTTTCCCATTTAGGTCAAACACCTGTCCGCGCTCCAGCAGGAGTACAGAGGGGCAGATACGCCGGATCTTCCCGCCGCGCCAGTCCTCCAGCGGATAGGTCCGCAGGGCGTCATAGTTTTCGTGGTTCCCTGCCACGAACAGCGTGGTAAAGGGCCGGCTCTCGAGGAAGTCCAGTCCCTCGTCATCCCGGCAATCTCCATACCACACGCCGCCCATGTCTCCGCAAATCAGAACGAGATCCTCCTTGGTCAGCCTTTCTTGTTCATAGAAGTTCTCAGGCAGAAATCTTCTGAAATCTCCATGCGTATCGCCTGTTAGAAATAGTGCCATGTTTCGTATTCTCCTCTCAGCTCAGCTTCTTGTCCATTTCCAATCCCGGATACCGAAACTTGATGTGAATGGTCTCCGCGTCCACCACTGTGATCCGCTCCACCGCCATGCGCACCTGCTCGTCGTTGTATTCCGTGTTAACTCCCAGCTTGGCCATCCATTCCCGCAGCTCCGCCATACGGGACATCCGATTCTCGCTTTGAGCAGCCTCCTGCTCCATGGCCTGGATCTGATCCTGCACCGCCTGCTTTTCGTCCATAAGGGCCTTGAGCTGGGCGTTGAGGTCCGGGTCGTCCATATTCTCCAGCACCCTGTCCAGCAACAGCGCCTGCTCCGCTGTAATGTCCCCCAGACGCTGTTTCAGGGAAATCAGGCTTGTACCCTCCGCCTCCTGGCCCGCCCAAACCAGCTGGGTAAAATTCAGCATATCCTCCTTGACCTCACTGTCCGCCTGGGCAAACTCATTCAGGGCTTCCAGGATCGCCTGATGCAGTTTTTCCTCATCCAAGGTCGGAGAGCTATGGCAGTATTTCGTTCCGAATTCCAGGCGAGAGATACATCGCCACACAATGCGCTTCTTCCCGTTTCTGGCCCAGGTACACCGTTTATAGGGCGTACCGCACTCCCCACATACCAGGAGTTCGGAGAGGGCGTATTTGGCGGAGTATTTGCCCAGCTCTGTCTTGCCGTGCCGCTGCATGACCTTCCGCTTGCTGGCCCTGCGCGCCATCTCCTCTTGGACCCGATAAAACATTTCCCTGGGGATGATCGCAGGGTGATTATTCTCCACATAACTCTGCAGCCGTTCCCCAGTATTCTGTTTTACCTGTCCGTTAATACAGCCAGTCGAGAATGTCTTTCCCAGCATGGCATCCCCGATATACCGCTCATTTGTCAGGATATTGTGGATCACCTGATAGGACCATCGCTGGACGGCTTGGGCAGTAGGAATGCGATCTGCCTCCAGCTCTTGTTTGATCTGGGACAAGCTGCATCCATCCAGATAGCGGCGATAAATCCGAAGCACCGTCTTTGCTTCATCTGGGTCGATCTCTGGCTTCTCGTCCTCACCTTTTCGATACCCCAGCAGCTTTTTGTACTGAAAGGGCACATTTCCCGCCGCTCGGCTCTTTTCTTTGCCCCAAGTCACATTTTTGCTGAGGGACTCGATCTCGGCTTGAGCAAAGCCACTAAACAAGGTGATGAGAAACTCACTGGATTCCGTAAGGGTATTGATGTTTTCTTTCTCAAAGATAACCCCGATACCACGAGCCCGTAGCATCCGAACCGTCTCCAGGCAGTCCACCGTATTCCGGGCAAATCGGGAGAGGGATTTGGTAAGAATGGTATCGATCCTTCCCCGCTTGCAGGCGGCAATCATCTTGTTAAAATTATCCCGTTTCTTCATGCTGGCACCGGAAAGTCCTTTGTCTGCAAAGATGCCGGCCAACTCCCAATCGGGGTTTTCCTCGATTTTCTGTGTATAGTAGGCTTTCTGTGCCTCATAGCTGTTGATCTGTTCCTTATTGTTGGTGCTCACTCTGCAGTAAGCCGCTACTCGCTGTTTGCCATGTTGTGAGGTTCTTGGATCGGTGACCTTCTTTGTCGCCGGGATAATACGTACACGACGTTCCAATGCCTGTTCCATGTCTTTTCCTTTCCTGGCGGCTTATCGGAAGGTGACAGCCACCATATTTTCTGCCGAGATGGTAATATGAGAAACCACCTGCCGGATGCGGTTCCAATCCACATCCAGCGGGTGGTTTTCTCGTTCAGATGGAATAGCTGCGGGGCAGCAGTCATAGCGGGCCGCGGCACCCTGCAGAATAAGGGAGACCAGTTCCTCCGGGTGGTCTGGGTGCTCCAGTCCACGGTTGATGGCGTTGGTCAGGCGGATCACTTCTTCGGAGGGCTGATAGGGCTCCTGGCTGGGAGCATCGTGTTCCGTTACCTGATGTGTGACATCCTCCAGCAACATTTCATCCGGAATGGTGACCATAGCACCGCATTCACTACACTTGAGGTACAGCGTGTCCGCTCTGTGATTTTTTCCAGCCACCCGACGCAGAGGGGCGCCGCACTTCGAACAACGCAGGTACCGCTTCAATCGCAATACGGGTCGCTCGGTTTTAGGTGCGTATCCCGCCGTCTTTTCATGAATATGCGATTGCGTCTCTTCAAACCCCACTTTATCAATGATGGCAGGGTATCCATCTTGGCCTGTATAGCGGGGGTTCTCCAGCAGCCGCTTGACCTTGTGCTTATTCCAGGCTGGCGCTTCCTGGCTGTACGGGATCTCCTCCCTATTGAGAAGATCTGAAATTTTCTGATAGGACAGACCGCCGATGTAAAGGGAGAATACCCTTCGCACGAGGATCGCCTCCTCCTCTACAACGGCGATCTCGCCATCCCGGATCTGATATCCATACAGTGTTTTCCGATGGTTCATCTTCCGATCTCCTTCAGCAGCTCTTTCAGCTCAATGCCTCCCTGCAGCCGGAAGCGGACGCAGGTCTGGGACTCCACGACGATCCGCTCCACCAAGCTGAGGAACAGGCCCTCGTCGAATTCCATCAGGCGTTCCGGCCCATGCCGGACAAGGTCAACCGTCTCTTGAAGGGCATCGATTGCGTCGTCTATGTCATCATTTTCCAACAATCTGCGCCGTTCTGCCCGCAACTTCGCCAGCTGTGCGCTGATCTCATTAAACTTAGCAGTGCAGGCATCAGTGTCCAACAGTCCAGCTGTCTGAAGCTTGCTGATGTTATAGCTCTGCTCACTTGCCTTGGCAATGGCCTTGTTCACGGCCAGCATAGCAGGATTGCCCCTTTGGATCACGTCTCTGAGTTCTTCCATCTGTTTTATGGCCGGCAGCAGGACAACTCCCGTATTGCGCTTCAGCTTATTGTACATCCGCACGAATGCCCCATAAAGCTCTGTCTCCGGGACTCTGCCATTGGGACAGTCAATTGCGTTGCGGTCATGTTTTCTGCACACCCATGTCGTGTGACCACTTTTATTGACTCGCCGCATATATACCGATCCGCAGTTTCCGCAGATGACCTTTAGGGACAACGGCGTTCTCTGTCTGGATGATGGGCGGCGCTCCGCGCGCTTTTTCAGTAAATTCTGCACTTTATCAAAAGTCTCCCGTGATATGATGGCTGGGTGCGTGTTTTCAATATAGTATTGATCAACTTCTCCGTGATTGGTTTTTTTGACAAATGGGAAGGTATTGGCTGTATATGTCTTTTGGCACAGGGAATCCCCCACATATTTTTCATTGGAAAGCATCTTGCGGATCAGCCGCTCATACCACACTCCTCGTTTCCAGGAATTATGGACTTCTTTACGGTTCATCTCCTCAGCGATCCGTTTCACACTGTTTCCGTCCAAATAAGCTTGAAACATCCACCGAACTTCTCTTGCCTCACTCTCCTCAATGACAAGGTTCTTCCCATCCGGCATTCGATATCCATACGGCGCCGTACAGGTGATAAACTCCCCCCGCTCCATCCTCCTCTGATAGCTCATCTGCTGGTTCTGGGAGATGGAGACGGACTCCTGCTGGGCCAGAGAGCTGGAAACGCTCACCATCAGTTCGGTGGTGAGCGTTCCGGTATCAATGTTCTCTTTTTCAAACAGGACGGATACGCCCAGGCGGAACAGCTCCCGAAGAGAGGCCAGGCAGTCGCGGGTGTTGCGGGCGAAGCGGGAGATGGATTTGATCAGCACTTTGTCGATCTTTCCCTTCCGGCAGTCTGCCAGCAGGCGGTTGAAATCCTCTCGCTTGTCCATCCGAGTGCCCGTAATGCCCTCATCGGCATAGACATCCACCAAATCCCAGCCATCATGGTTCTGGATCAGGTCCGTATAGTATTGAATCTGGGCCGCATAGGAGTGGAGTTGATCAGCGGAGTCAGAGCTGACTCGACAATAGGCCGCTACGCGCAAGGTATCTGGACGCACTGCTCTGGGTGGAATTACCGTCACATTTGCTGCCACGCTGTCTGCTCCTCCTTTTATCAGTCTTTCTGCTGCCTATTATTGGAGTGCAGGAACAATATCTGATGTTTCTGCCGCCCCTATCTCTTCATGCCCTATAGCACTCAATGCGCTGTAGAAATTCAGGAACTCCATCCACTGGCTGTCGGTCTCCGTATCGATGTTCTCATCCATAAACCGGATGGTAACGCCAAGCGCGGAGAGTTCCCGCAGGACTTTCATACAGCTCCAGACGTCCCGTGCCAGTGTGGATATAGACCTGACCAGGATTTTGTCGATCAGTCCTTTCCTGCAGTCGGCCATCATCATTTTGAAGCTGGGTCTCCTGTTGAACTGAGGACCTGTGCCGAAGTCTGTATATATGGTCGCAAGGTTCCAATCATCATGCTCCCGGATGACCGCCGCGGCCCGCTGCTTTTGGATTTGCAGAGCGTATTCGCTGCCGACTCTACAGTATATTGCCACATTCAATGGCGCGTTTTTCGGTCCGTCCATTCTATTCCATCCTTTCTATTCTTTGGCAGCGACAACACTACCACACCCTCCGGACAATAGCCAGTACGATTCCCGAACAGTCATCGGTTGATTGTAATACTGGCTCAAGCCGTATCCAATTCCCTAATTTTGTCAATTTATGATATGGCAGTCTGTTAAATCTTCCAAATGTCTGCGTGCAGCCATTTCGCTGTCAAAGCCATCCACATAGACCTTACAGTTATCTCTGGATTCAACATAGTCGTCCTCGTAACCAAGGATTTCTGCCTCTTGAGCAGTCAAGATCCTGGCCTCTACATATCCTGCATACATATACTTTTGCTCGGCATAGTAGAGATACTCCATGTAGTTTCCCGCCTTTCTGCAAATATCTCTGGTCCTGTAGCGACAACACTACCACACCTTTCAGACAATATCCAACACTATTCCCGAACAGTTATAGGGCGGTATTTTTCCATAGCCAGACGCCGGATGCTCTCTGCCTCATCCTCTGTTACGATGCCCGCCGCTTTCATCCGCATCAAGATGTCCAGGGCGATCTGATACTGCAGTTCTGTTTTGGCGTTGATCATGCCGCCCCCTCCTGGAAGTAGCTGTCCGGCTTGACGCTGCGGATAAACGCCTCCACACGATGGATGTCCTGAGTGACTGGCATCTCCGGTAGGGCGGCCAGTACGTCCTTCCAATAACGCTGGTCTCTGGCAGCCCGCTCATCCAGAATGGCCACCACGCAGGTATCTGTCTCCAGGCGGATGGCCCGGCCGAAGCCCTGCTTCAATTTGATCTGCATCTCCGGCACTACAATGCCCCGCAGAAAAGAATGGAGGGTTGGGTATTGCTCCCGCTCCTTCTCCTTCAGTGCGTCCGGGATCGGGAATGGCAGCCTGGGGATCACCAGGAGAGACACGCAGTCCCCAGGGAAGTCAAACCCCTCCCAGGCGGCTCCTGTAGCCAGTAGGACGCCCCCAGGTGTATTCTTGAATTGCTTTGTGGTGTGTACCGCGTTGCGCCCCAGGGTGAACAGCGGATAGGCCAGATCCTGCTCCCGCAGGCGCTCCTTCACGGCGGACATGGCGGCGTAAGATGTAAACAGCACCAGGGCATGACCGTGGGCCGCGTCCAGCAGAGCGGCGATCTCCGCCGTCAGGCTGTCATAGTATTGTCCGGCCCCCTGATGGGCAGGTAGGCGGGAAACATACATCAGGCAGTTCCTGCTGTATGCGAAGGGCGAGGGGCTGACAGACTCCCGCACACGGCTGTCTGTCAGCAGGCCCGTCGCTTCCTTGAACCGACGGAAGTCCTCCCCAACTGCCAGGGTACCGGAGGTCAGGATCATGGGCTTTTGCTTCCGCCAGAGCGTCTGGCGAAGCTGGTCGGTCAGATTCGGTGTGGTGGCACACAGCATCGTGCCACCATGCGAATCCTCTGCTGTATAGAAGATCATGTCCCTCTGCTCCTGTAGGAACAGGGCCGTCTTATCCCGCAGCTGATCCAGTTGCCGCTGTGTCCTGTGGGGCAGTATGGTTCCGATCTGCTTTTGGATCAGCTCCAGAGTATGGTTCGGCCGGTTTAGGAACGGGGCGAAATGAGAAAAGGTCCCATCCTCATCCCAGGGCCGGGCCAGTTCCCGAAGCACCGGTCCTGCCGCCTCCTCTAGGTTCTCCGAGGCGAGGAGATACCGTTCTCTCCGCAGTACCCGAATCAGTTCATGTATCTCCGCTGCTGTCAGCGTGATACCAAACATCTGGCGGGCGGCCTCCGGCAGCTTGTGGGCCTCGTCCAAAATCAGGGTACTCCACTCTGGAAGCAGAGGCCGGCGTCCCAGGTTCCGGTGGATAGCGTCTGCCAGCAGCAGATTGTGGTTGCAGATCTGCACTTGATACCAATTCGAGGCACATACCTCCATGAAGCACTGGTACCGACAGCTCTCCCGTCCACAGTCACAGACCTTGGGCACACCGACACGCGCCCGGTCGTAGCCGCTGAGGTGCTCGGCCATGTCCAGGTCCAGATGATCCCGGAGAGACAGCAGGGCGTCTCTTGCCCGCGGGCTTTTCCGTGTCAGATCCACAGCTTGCAGGCGCCGTTTCAGACGCTCGTCGCACACATAGTGGCTTTTCCCCTTTCGAAGCACTGCCCGGATGGGGGTCTTTGTCATCCGATCCTCTATCAGCACAGAGGAGAGAAAGGGCAAGTATTCCTCCAGCACCGCGTTCTGCAAGGCGATGCTGGAGGTAGAAATGAGCACCGGCTGATTCGCCAGCCCCCTGGCGGCGCGGCTCCGACTGAATACGATGCCGGCCACCAGGTAGGCATAGGTTTTTCCGATCCCCGTCCCGGCGTCGCACAGGGTAATGCTGTCATCCAGCATCGCGTCGAGCATCCGATGGCTCAGGGCCACCTGAACTGGACGCTCCGCCATGCCTTGGGCAGGGAGAAGTTCTTTGAAAATGTGATCGATCTCTTGATGGGCATTTTGCCTGTTATTCTCTATCATCCGTATAGTCCCCTTCTTGTTTCATTTGTCCTCACCGCATTTGCAGCTCGCCCCCCGGTGAGGGATTGGGAACAGTACGGATAAGGTTTGGCGGACCTTCACGGGCACATTCCAAAGGTCTTTACTGCTTTCAACCCTGGGAATGATGGACAGCTTTGCCAATGCTGCCCCGCACAGGCCGGATCGCTCTCCGGAGAGAATGATTCTCCCCGGGTCATGGCGGGCGCTGAACGCCTGTCCGTGTGGTGATCCGCACTGCTGGTATGAACTTGTCAAAGAGCAGCGGAGCCCATAGGGGCTCCTTTAGAAAGCAAACTGAGCCAGAATCTGTTTCATGTCCTCCAGGTCCTCGCCCTGGAGTCCCGCGGCCAAGCGCCGCAGCAGGGCCGTTTGTCTCGGCGTCAGCCGCCGGCGGCCTTGTTGATACCAGTCCGCCATCCTGACGCCACCGCCGTACCGGCCGCAGACCGTCTCGATGGGGTAGCGAAGCGTGAGCATTTCGATGTCGCGGCGAATGGTCCTCTCGCTCACCCCCAGCTCTGCTGCTAGGTTTGGGATAGTCTCCTTTCGCCGCTGGCAGAGCTGGTCCAGTATTAGTTGTCGCCGCTCCGCCGCGCCCACATCTTCACCCCTCTTTCGCTTCCATGCCCTGACTCTACAGGCTAATGCGGACAGTTCTTGTCCGGGTTAAAAAAATTTTTTTGAAGAAATTTTCAAGCCTCCTGAAAATGGAAAAACGCCCATCCGGTCCCTCATGGGAACCAGATGGGCGAAAAAGAGCCGCCTGATCCGCTGACGTGCGCCGTTGATCCTCTCCGTTCTTCAACGGGGAAGGCAGATCAAGCGGCACATGGGAAGTCAGCGCATCAAGCGGCTCCGGGGCACAGTCTTGGGTGATTCTATTTTAGGGGCTTCATGCTAAACGAAATGATACTGGCGGGAATCCTACATTCTCCCCGCAATTCGGACACTTGGTAAAAGCGTATCCATGGCTCCCACGTGAGAGGATTTCGATCTTGTGTCCGCAGTAAGGACACAGGCGTGCCAGTGTTATACTGCTGCTCTGGGAACACTCTGCCCGGAGTTTTTCCTGCTCCGCCTTTACCTGAGCGTACTTGGCGGGATTTTCCTCCCGGATATTACATCGCGGCATCTTGCATCGTCCTCCCTACTGAAACATTCATTCTTCATCGCATACGACACGAACAAGCGCATAAGGGTCCTTCAGGTCATCCCTGTCCAGCAGGTGAAGCTGCTTCATCCGGATGGCCAGGGCGGCTTTTGATACGCCCATTGCTTCTGCCACGGCAGCAAACTTCTCATATTCCTTGGGCGCAAAGATTTTATTCAAAAGCCGGAGGTTATTCCCAAGTCCCGCTGTGTGCATCTGTTCTATCAACAAATCCTTGGGCATTAAGATCGAAGCAGCCAATGTGTTGACGCGCCATTCCTCCCAATTGATTGGCTTGATCCGGTATCCATACATGGATGATGTACAGCAGCAGACTTTCCGGCACTGAGCTGGCGGCATATACTCAGCCGGGAACAGTATTCGGAAGAGCTGGTGGCACGTCTCATGCATCAGGGTGAAGTTCCGGCGGCCGGGATTGGCCTTCTCCCCGGCGAGTGAGGATTCGAGCAGGATGGTGCGGCCGTCCAGGAAATAGTAACTAGGCGAGTTATCCTCATAGACCCGAACGCCTACGTTTTCAAACGCTGTCATTCCCAAGATGGAACCATTCCGAGACAAAGTGCGGTATTCCACCTTCAGGCCCAAGAGCTTTTGCGCGAGTATTTCCGGGCAAATCCTCTTTTCAGCGCCAG